>Ga0213878_10000226_pt1 | contig 23071 bp, 21 predicted proteins | sample VelepicoBEBS_R02_FD_161053 | JGI IMG/M metagenome (GOLD analysis project Ga0213878, IMG submission 161053) | Vellozia epidendroides bulk soil microbial communities from rupestrian grasslands, the National Park of Serra do Cipo, Brazil - BS_R02 | ecosystem: Environmental > Terrestrial > Soil >... | reverse complement strand
ATGTTTCGGGAGGGGTCTACCAGAGTCTGTTGACCACTGCCGCCGGCCTAGTCGTGGCCATTCCAACCATCCTCGCTTATTGCCACCTCTCTGCGCGCCTGAACGCTCTGCTTCACGACATGGAACGAGCCGGGATCGAAGTGGTCAATCTGCTTTCCGAGAGCGAAACCGACTCTTCCATTATTGAATTCGCTCCCGAGTCACCCGCGGCCAGAGAGCATCGATGAAACTGACCAGATCCATTCACCTGAATCCTTTCCTGATCTTCATCATTCCGTTGGTGGATCTCTTTTTTCTGCTGCTGCTGCTTTTCCTCATCAGTTCCACCTTTCTGCTCCATCCCGGAATCAATGTGAATCTCCCTTTCTCCAAGTTCACGCTCGGGCCGCAAAATAATCCGGTGATTGTTAGCATTACAGCGGGCCCTTTTCCGCTGATTTACTACCGCGATCAACAGATAAGGCTGGAGGAGCTTGCACGCCGGTTGGCAGAAGATCATGCCGCGGATCGCTCGATTATAATCCAGGCTGATCGTCTGACCCCACAAGGATCTGTCATCGAGATCATGAATCTTTGCCTGGAAAAGGGTTATTCGGTCGTACTGGCGACGTCGCCACAAAAATGAGTCAGCCGGAAGCGCGCTTTATCTTCGATTGGCGACGAAACCGATGGGATTATAGACTGCCACTGCTGATCGCACTCTCGCTCTTCGGGCACATTTTCTGCCTTTATGTTTTCCACGTCGTCTATCCAACGACCACAGCACTCCTCCCCCCGTCGGCTCAAGTGACTGTGCTGGATCCAAACAATCCGCAGGATAGAAGCTTGCTGGATTGGGTCCAAATGAACAATCCGGCAAACGTCAGCGCACCCAGGTTCGACCCGCGTCTTGTCGCCCAATTGACCCCGCAGTACAAACCCACTTTTTCCAGCCTCTCGGTTGAGCTGAAAACCTCCGATCCTTCCGGGGCACGAGAGCAGGGCATCCCATCGATTTTCTCCCCCGAGGCGCTGCTGCCGATGCGGTCGCAAGCGGCGCAAGCGGCTCCCGTGAAGACGTTTTCCGGCCGACTGGAGATTGCTTCAACTCTGCAAGCGCGCCCGCCGGTTTCACTGCCAGGGTTACCCGCTGCTTCGACGCTTTCAGAGCCAACCTCGCTTTTTATTGGCGTTAATCCTAATGGAGCGGTCGATTTTGTTTTTCTACGACAATCGAGCGGAATGAGCCAGCTTGATCAGGAAGCGGAGGAATTCATTCGCACGGTAAAATTCAAGCCCGGGCCGCACAGAGATTGGGGGGTGATTACGTTACACTGGGGAGGAAGCCAACCTTGATTCGCGTTGAGCTGCCTGTTCTGGTTTTCATCTATCTGTTCGTTTTCGTTGCGGCTGTCTTTTCGCTTTGGGTTGCATACGAGTGGCACCGTGCACGACGCGAGAAAGAGACCTTGCGTTACCGGGTTCAATGCACCATTTGTGCCTCTATTTTCGAAGATAGAACCAACACTCTGCTCCCGCGGTGCCCTCGCTGCGGCAGTTTGAACGAGAGATTTAGAATTGGAGGACTTTGAACTTATGGCAATGTTCATCGGGCGAAATCGAAAGGCCCGGACAACCTACGGTTTCGACGAAATCGCTCTGGTTCCCGGCACGGTGACCATTAATCCGAACGAAGTTGATATTGCATTCAGCGTGCAGCGCAAAAATGGGGAGCCGCTCAGGCTTGCGATCCCGATTTTGGCCAGCGCGATGGACGGAGTCGTTGACGTACCTTTCGCGATTGAGATGGGTAGACTGGGCGGACTAGCCGTCCTGAACCTGGAAGGGGTCCAAACCCGATACAAAAACCCTGAAGAGGTGCTTCTGACTGTCCTGGAAGCAGATAAGGAACGCGTAACCGGTCTCCTGCAAAAGATCTATCAGGAACCGGTCCAGGAAGATCTGATTGCCGGCCGCATTAAGGAGATCAAGGACGCCGGTGTGATCGCGGCGGTCAGTTCGATCCCGCAAAAGGCGGAGCGCTACGGACGCATCGCACAAGAGGCAGGAGTCGATGTATTTGTCGTCCAAAGCACCGTCTCTACTGTTCGGCACATTTCGACCGAATACAAATCACTCGATCTCAAGGGGTTTTGCCAGGAAATGAAGTGCCCGGTGATTGTCGGTAACACCGTCGGCTATGAAGTCACCTTGGAAATCATCGAATGCGGCGTGGCCGGTGCGCTCATCGGTGTCGGACCTGGCGCAGCCTGTACCTCCCGTGGTGTCCTGGGTTTGGGTGTACCGCAGGTAACCGCTACGGTCGACTGCGCGGCAGCGCGCGATTACCATTACAAGAAAACCGGTCGCTATGTACCGATCATCACGGACGGCGGAATGAGTAAAGGAGGCGATGTTTGTAAAGCCTTGGCCTGCGGCGCGGACGCGGTAATGATCGGTAGCGCATTCGCAAAGGCCATCGAAGCGCCTGGAAGAGGATACCATTGGGGGATGGCGACACCGCACGCCAATCTGCCGCGAGGCACACGCATCCGGGTCGGGACCACTGGCCCGCTGCGGCAGATCCTTTTCGGTCCGGCGGACGTTGACGATGGAAGTCAGAATCTTGTGGGAGCGATTACGACATGTATGGGGAATGTCGGCGCCGCTAATCTTCGTGAGTTCCAGGAAACCGAAATCATTATCGCGCCGTCGATTCGAACCGAGGGAAAACTCTTCCAGCAAGTGCAAATGGTGGGGATGGGGTCCAGGAATTCTTGACTCCGGATTTTATGATTTAGATTTCTGTTGCTTAACCGAAGATTGCAGTCTAACGCCGTATCACAGTCCTCATGAGCAGCCGACGAGTCGTTATAACCGGTATTGGAGTGGTCTCGCCCCTAGGAAGCGATCTGAAATCGTTTTGGGAGAATTTGGTGAATGGCAAGAGCGGTGTTCGTCGGATTACCCAGTTCGATGCCTCTACCATTGACTGCCAAATTGCAGGTGAGGTCGCGGATTTCAATCCATCATTGTATTTCAAGAATCCCAAGGACGTCCGGCGCGCCGATCGATTCTCACAATTCGCAATGGCATCAGCTAAGCTGGCGCTCGAAGACAGCGGTCTGGACCTGGAGAAAGTCGATCGCACCCGATTTGGTGTACTCGTAGGAAGCGGAATTGGGGGCCTTAAGACTCTCGAAGATCAACACACGGTTCTCATGAACAAGGGTGCTTCCCGAGTCTCTCCATTCATGGTCCCGATGATGATTGTGAACATGGGGAGCGGCCTGATCTCGATGGAATACGGCCTGGAGGGTCCCAACTTTTCGATTGTAACCGCTTGCGCAACAGCGGCTAACTCAATTGGAGAGGCCTGGCGGATGATCCGATACGGGGACGCGGACTTCTTTCTGGCGGGCGGATCGGAAGCCGTCATTTCCCCGCTGGGAATAGCTGGGTTTTGTTCGATGCGGGCGATGAGTACTCGGAATGAAGAACCTGAGAAAGCGTCGCGACCGTTCGATCGAGACCGGGACGGATTCGTGATGGGCGAGGGCGCTGGAATTCTCGTTCTTGAGGAATACGAAATAGCTAAGGCCCGCGGAGCGCGTATCTATTGTGAACTGGCCGGATACGGCCTTACCTCAGACGCGTATCATATGACCTCCCCACGGCCGGACGGCCTAACCGTCGCTCGCGCAATGCGATTGGCCCTGGAGTACGCCGGCGCGAACGTGACTGAAGTGGACTACATCAACGCGCACGCCACTTCTACGGTGGTCGGAGATATTTGCGAGAGCAATGCGATCAAGCTGCTGGCGGGCGATCACGCAAAGAACGGGCTTTTAGTCAGTTCCACAAAGTCGATGACCGGGCATTTGCTCGGCGGTGCCGGAGGTGTGGAAAGTGCCGTCTGCGTCCTCGCCATCAAGCACGGGCTTGTTCCTCCGACGATCAATTTGGACAATCCGGATCCGCAATGCGATCTGGACTATGTTCCAAAAGTGGCGCGGGAAAAAGGTGTTCGGTTGGCGCTAAATAATTCATTTGGATTTGGCGGGCACAATGCAACGTTGGCTTTTCGCGCGTTACGTTAGGAGACGGGCGCTAGTGCACCGTCTCGCATATAATGATGACGTCGCCGCAGGTCAATTGGCTGTTTTTCAAGGCGGCCCATTTTGAACGCAACGACGTCACCATTATATGCGAGACGGTGCACTGGGCTGATGCTCTCCTTTCAATAGCGTGACGCAGGGGTGTCCCGCCCCGGGTGGCGCCCCTCGATCAAGGGTGGACCTCTGGGCCGCACGGCAAAGGTTGGAATCGGTTTCTACTTGAACAAACACGTACTGCTGCTACTCGCGACCGCGATCCTCTGGTCTTTGGGCGGCGTGCTCATAAAATCCATCGACTGGACGCCAGTCGCGATAGCCGGTAGCCGGAGCTTGATCGCGGCGCTCGCCATCAGCCTCGTGATGCCCGGCGTTATTCAGAAGATCTCCTGGCGGTCAATCCCGGGAGCAGTTGCCTATGCTGCAACGGTTATTCTTTTTGTTGTCGCCACGAAACTCACGACGGCCGCTAACGCCATTTTTCTTCAATACACGGCGCCAATCTACATCGCGATGATCGGCCCCTGGTTTTTGCGCGAGAGCACGAAGTGGCAGGATTGGCTGCTCATCCTGCTCGCCCTGGCTGGGGTTGCGCTTTTCTTCCTCGACCAACTCAGTCTGCAGGGTCTCTCAGGCATAGTGGCTGCGCTCGGCAGCGGTTTTTCTTACGCTTGGCTAGCGATTCTCATGCGTCAGCAGCGAGCAGGGTCGCCTGAGGCAGTCGTACTCTTGGGCAACGTGTTCACTCTCCTGTTTGCGTTGCCTTGGATGTTTCCCGTCGTAAAAATCGAGCAGAACGGTCCCTGGTTACTTCTGCTGGGCATTGTACAACTGACCATTCCATATCTGATTTATTCTGTAGCGATTCGGCATGTCCGGGCCCTCGATGCGTCCATTATCAGCATCATCGAACCGATCCTAAATCCAATCTGGGTGATGCTCGTCACGAACGAACGCCCATCATTCTGGTCGATTGTAGGAGGGTCCATCGTGTTGGCCACTTCGCTTACCAGAAGTCTGATCGCCTCTCGGGATGCACGTCAAACGGGAACCCCGCCGAACGGCTAGACTAGCGGCGAAGCCGAGACAGATAATAGCCTAGGCCTCGCAAGCTCAGCCTAGGCTATCATCTGTCTCGGCTTCGCCGCTGTTCGGACGGAGCGGCCCGACTGAGTTCGCCGAAGTCTCTGCCCTATCTTAGGCTGCGCCTCTCTCATTCATTTTAACTATGCGAACCATAGGCATTACATCTTTTACCCTGTGCTGGTTCAGACGCAGTGTACGTGCGATGAACGCGATCCACTACAGAGCACACGTTGCGGCCGCCGGCCGAACCGACCATGTTTCTCGAGGGCGATGCGACGGCTTGGAACGCGTTTGGCGATCGAATCACCGCCGGTTGACAGCCGAGGAGATTCGGAGAGCAGTCAGGCTTTTGCGGGAAGCTCTCCTGTCTGACGGCGAAGTCTATATCGACGGAGCTGGTATTTGAGCGCAGGGGTGCGCTTGCGTGACTTGGCTGGTCGTCCACCTCACTACCGAGCCTAGCGGGAGCCTGTTGCGAAATGGGTCGTTCGTGCAATTGGCCGGACCGGATTTCGAATTCGCGAAAATTTGACCTGTCTCCTCTTTCCATTCCACCATACTATTCGGCATACCACAAGGTTTTGAGGAAGGCCAGCAGCTGATCGTCTGGTCGGTCGCCGTTAGGATATTGGAAGAACCCTTTTTACTGGCACGGCAACTATTGGATAGCGGCATGATCAAACCGGCGATGTTCGCTTGAGCAGATGACGGTTCATGACATGGGGACCGCCTGACAACTGGCCGTCGGGGCCTGGTTAGGTGCCAGGCCATGAAGCAGCGATTCGGACCACGATTGCGGCAACCTGAACAATGTAAGCCTGTCACTGAAAATCTTGGATTATTGCTCTGAATGACTCAAAAGCCCAAAGAAGGAGCCCAAACCCACGCCGACAATTGGAGGAGAAGTAGCCTCACCAGCGGACTGGGAACTCGCAGCGCCCGGATCACGCGGGAGCTCGCCGCGCAGCTCCGGACCTTTCGTACCATTTACAACCCTAATAAGACGCTCTAAGAATGCGGCCGACCAACTTAAATTCCCACTGTCGTGGGATCTAACAATCTAACTAAAATTCTAAGGAATAGCATTCTATGGGAGAGCATAATCAACAAAACAAAGAAGTGACCACCTCCAATCCGGCTGAGGAGAATTCCGCGCCAGAAACGGTGGAAATGTCTCCAAGACAAGAGATCGAACCATTCATTGAAATTATCAATCTGATCCACGGTGGGATGCACCAGGTTTTCGAATACTAATATCGAACGGATCGGTTGATTTCAAAGGCCAACGCAACAACGAGCTAACAAGAAAGGGATTCATGAATAAGATTCGCATAGGAATTATAGGATTGGGCCCGATCGCTCAGAACGCCCATCTACCTGCAATAGAAAAAGCCCGTGACGTTCATCTTCAGGCTGTCGCCGACACCGATGCTGCATTAAGGGATCAGGTGCGTTTGCGCTATCGCCCCGAGACAGTGCACAAGCATAGCGACGACCTACTAAGTGACCCGAACGTTGACCTCGTAATCCTCGCGGTGTGCGACAGGCTGCATGTTCCTCTCGCTACGGATGCAGTGAGGGCTGGGAAGCATGTCTTGGTGGAAAAACCGCTAGGAATAACAACTCAGGAGTGTGAAAATCTGCGTTCGCTGGTTTCTGCTGACCAGGTGTTCGCGGTTGGCTGCAACCGGCGTTTTCTGCCGGGTGTCAAGGCGGCAAAGGCTTTCGCTTCCCGCTCCCACAGCGTGGCCAGCTACAACGCCTTTTATTATGATTCCACTTTCCGTCATAGCCTGACGCAACCGAACCTATTCCCTGTGGAAATGCGGAACTCCGGTCGAATCACCAAGGGCGCGGGTGTCGATTGGAAAGCGACTGATCGCCGGATTTATAATCTTCTTACGCACTCTCCCCACCTCCTGGATTTGGCCGGACACTTAGTTGGTCCCATCGAGAAGGTGCGCGCTCTCCACCGAGAGCGAGACATCACCCCGTTTGGCGCCGCAACCAAGACGGTATCGCACGTTTGGCACATTGACGTGTCTTTCGTTCCCAGACCCGGCGAGAGCGAGGGCGCGACTGGTCATTTTGAGTTAGTGCTGCCGCGGCATGGTGAGTTTGCCGAAGGTTTCAAGCTCGAAACCAATCTGGGACATGCACTCGTGGAATTCCCATACGTATGGTTTCAAAGGGAGCAAAGGGTGGAGATTTATGAAGCCCAGATGAGAAGCGTAGCCCGGCCAGAAGGCCAGGATACTAACACTTTCCGCCTGCAATTGGAGGCCCTCGCGGATACGATTTTAAGGGGCGGGCCTTTACTGAATGCCAATCTAGAGGACGGTATCGAGGCCGTGAAAGCAATGGTTGCTATCGGCCACAGCGCGCGGCATGGTGGCGATTGGGTGAATGTAGAAGGAATCGAGGGGGACTTGGCGCACTCACGTGTGAAGTGGCCGCAACTGGCGGCTGCGTAGTGCATCGAGTCATGTGGACAAGCTGCCCCGGACGCGCGAGAGCGCATCCCTACCACTCTAATGAATATCCAGATCGGTATTTTCGCTAAACATCTTTCACGTTCGACGCCTGAAGAGCTCTTCGACGCGATCGCCGCTCACGGCTTCAATTGCGCGCAGTTCAATGCCGCTTGTCTCGGCATGCCGAGTTTACCGGACGCGATCGACCAAGCTCTCTGGCGCAGGACAGATCGCGCTGCCCGAAGCGCGGGGATCAAGGTCGTCGCCCTCTCCGCCACTTTTAATCTACTTGACGAAAATAGTTCGCGGCTTGCGGATAATTTTCGGCGTCTCGAACTACTCGCACAAGGCGCCGCAATTCTTGGCACGGATCTGGTCACATTGTGCAGCGGTACGCGCAACCAGCAGGACATGTGGACCTATCATCCGGAGAACCAAAGTCCAGCGGCGTGGCGGGATATGACCGCCGCGATGCGACGGGCGTTGGACGGCGCCATTGCTCATGACGTCTATCTGGGAATTGAGCCAGAAGTGGCTAACGTCGTTAGCAGCGCGGAGGACGCGGCGCACTTGATTGCGGAGCTTGATTCCGACCGGATCAGGATAGTCTTTGACCCGGCAAACCTCTACCGGCCTCCAGCCGATCCTCGACGAGACGGATATGTGATCACAAATGCACTGTCATTGCTGGGCGACCGGGTTGCGATCGCTCATTGCAAGGATGTTGCCGATCCCATCGCTACAGGAGCGATCGCTGGTGGACATAGGGAGCCGTATCGGCATGTAGCCGCGGGAACGGGGATGCTCGATTACCATCATTACATCTCTGAGCTCAAGAGCTTGGTCCCGGAAAACGTACCGCTTATTTTGCACGGACTGAGTGAAGAGCAGATCGGTGCCTCTGTTTCATTTATTCGTAAACGCATAAATGAGGTCGCTAGCTTGCAATGAGCTCATTGCAGGCTAGGAAGGATTTAAACGAATGACCTCGTTCTATTCGGACAAGCTCCATTTTAACTTTGCTACCCGAGGTTCGGGAACGACCACGTTCTTGTTTCAACACGGGATCGGAGGCAGTCTTGCGCAGCCGTTTCGTTTTCTGATTTCTCCTGACGTCGAGGACCCGGACGCCGCCAAAGGGCCCGGCGGCTTTGCCCGGAAATTTAGAATGGCCGCATTTGATTGCAGAGCGCACGGAGCCACCCCGTTGGGCGATCCAGAGAAACTGCGCATCGATGTTTTTGCAGACGACCTAGTAGCCTTCATGGATCACCTGCAGGTCGAAGCTGCGGTGTTAGGTGGCATTTCGATGGGAGCCGCAGTTGCCTTGAGTGCGGCTTTACGCTATCCGAAACGCTGCATCGCCCTTGTCCTTTGTCGGCCGGCCTGGTTGAACGGTTCGATGTCCACGCAAGCTGTCGCGGCCTACGCGGAAGCGGTAAGGCTTCTGAAAAATGAGCCGTCACCGGAAAGCGCTCTGCAAAAACTCGAAGATAGCGACATACACCGCGAGGTCAGTACGCTAAGCGCGGACGCAGGAAGGTCGCTGTTGGGGCAAATCCGTTGCGTAGTCTTGGATCCGAACCTGCGAGAAGCCGCCATTGCTCGCCTGCAATACTTGCCGATAGGGCAAGCCGGCCTTGATCTTCAGAGCGCCGCGACCGTACACGTGCCGACTCTCATCATGGCGACGCCAAGCGATCCCATCCATCCCCTCTCTTTCGCCCAAGCATTCGCCGGTGCAATTCCGCGCACTTCGTTCGTTAAGCTGAGGCCGAAACAACTGAACGACAGCCCGCACATCGAGGAGGTCAATGCACAAGTCTTTCAGTTTCTCGATTCGGTTTTGCCCTAAACAGGCTTGATGAGGAGGCGGCTTGCTTTTGTTCCTGTTCCCGGGCTACATCGCGAAGCCACGAGGTGTACGCCTTAACAGATTTGCTCTGTATGGTCCTGCGATTTCGAAAGTACCCAACCTTCCGGACACTCTCCGGCCCGAGCGGCACCACGCAGCAGCCTGTGGCCAGGTGCGCCGCCATTGCCGGGATGATGCTCACCCCGAAACCTGAGGCCACTAAGGGAAAAATACTGGAAAACTGGTCGCTTTCGAAGATGGCTTGCATTTGGGCGGCGCGACGCGTGCAGGCGGTCAGGACCTGGTCACGAAAGCAGTGGCCTTCTTTCAAGACCAGCAGCCTCTCGCCCCGCAGGGCCGCCCATTCCGCCACGGTCGCGGAAGCGAGGCGATGCTCCGGCGCAACCACCAGGCACATGGGATCTCGGAACAGTTCGCTCCAAAGCAGGTCGGGATTTTGAAAGGACAAGCTTGCCACAATCAAATCCAACTCGCCCGCTTGTAGGCGCTCCACCAGACGGGGAGTAATGTCTTCGGTCAGACGTAACTCCACTTTAGGGTACTGTGTCGCAAAATCAGCCAGGTGGGGTGCCACGAAATAAGGCATTACGGTGGGGATGACCCCGACTAGGAGCTTGCCTCGAATTTCGCTCTGCAAATCGTCAATGGCCCGGCGCGCCTCTTCAAGCTCGTGTAAAACCGTCTTTGCCTTCGGAAGGAAGGCCTCTCCGAATTCGGTAAGCCGCACGCTCCGGCCGAGGCGGAGAAAGAGCGGAGCGCCGACCTCGGTTTCAAGCTTCTGGATTTGCTGGGACAGACTTGGCTGGGCGACGCGCTCCTCTTCCGCCGCTCGGGTGAAGCTCTGCAGTCGGGCAACCGCACAGAAATACCTGAGCTGATGAAGTTCCAATTCCCAAAAGGTCTCCTAGCCCGGGCATGCGTGTCAAGCAATCGCGATACCTAAACCTTCACCCGCTCGATGTGCGCACCGAGTTCTCCGAGCTTCTCGTCGATCATCTCGTACCCGCGATCGATGTGGTAAACGCGATTGATCTCTGTCTTGCCATCGGCCAGCAACCCTGCCAGAACCAGGGCAGCCGAGGCGCGAAGATCGCTGGCCATGACCGGCGCACCACTCAGATTGTCCACTCCTCGAATCCTCGCCGTGGCCCCATCCAGCTCGATCGCAGCACCCATGCGTTTTAGCTCAGAAATATGCATAAAACGCTGCGGAAAGATGTTTTCAGTCACCGAGCTCTCGCCGGCGGCGGTCGCGAGCAGGGCACACATTTGAGCTTGCATATCTGTCGGGAACCCCGGATACGGCTGAGTCTTCAGATTTAGCGGCTTGAGATTTCCGTTTGCATGAATCGTCAGTGAACCGTTGGCACCGCCGACATAAAATCCGCAAGCCTGAAGGGCGTCAGTGACCGCAGTCAAGTGGTCAGATCTGACCCGATTGGTGGTAACTTCCCGACCTGCGATCGCACCTGCAATAAGAAAAGTACCCGCCTCAATCCGATCAGGAATCACCTCGTGCTCTGCGCCATGCAATTCCTTTACGCCCTCGATCACGATTCGCGGACTACCCGCTCCGGTGATTTGCGCACCCATCTTGTTAAGAAAGTTTGCGAGATCGACAACCTCAGGTTCGCGCGCTGCGTCTTCGATGATCGTCGTACCGTCGGCCAGAACCGCAGCCATCATGACGTTGTCCGTGCCCAGGACCGTTGTGCCGAATTTTCCTTTCAGTGAAATCGTGGCTCCCCGAAGCGATGGAGCGAGAACTTTAACGTTACCCCCATGGACGCGTACGGCGGCACCAAGCGCTTCAAAGCCCCGAAGATGCAAGTCAATCGGACGGTCTCCAATGACGCAGCCACCTGGCAATGAAACCGTCGCTTCCATTTCCCGGCCAAGAAGCGGCCCCAATACGCAAACCGATGCGCGCATTTTACGAACAATTTCATAAGGAGCAACGCTTTTGACCTGTTCGGCTTTCACCGTCACGGTACCGCTGGCACGCTCCACATCCGCTCCCAGATGCGTCAGGATCTGGAGCATATAGTGCACGTCACTGAGATCTGGCACACGCTGGATGACGCAGGGATCCCTTGTCAGAAGCGTGGCGGCCAAAATCGGCAAGGCCGAGTTCTTCGACCCGCTAATTTTAACCGTTCCCGTCAAATGGTGCCCACCATGAACGATGATTTTATCCATACCTGGCGATAAGAACCCGTTCGACTCCCTGGTAGTCTTTCATAATTGAGACGTCCCGATAGTTTTGGCGAGCCAAAAAATTCGCTAGCGCTTGCGCCTGCCCCTGCCCGACCTCGAGAGCAACGACACCGTTTGACGCTATCTTACCAGGGATCGATTCAATCAATCTTTTGACAATCGCCAATCCATCTTCGCCCCCGTCAAGGGCCGTGGGGGGATCGAATCGCACCTCGCGTTGCAATCCTGAGATGTCCCCAGTGGGGATGTAGGGAAGGTTTGCCACGATCCAGTCAAACGATCCATCGATCTGATCGAGCAGATCCGAACGGCGGAACGCAATTCGCTGTGACACTCCAAGCCTCTCAGCATTTTCCTGGGCCAACGCAAGCGCATCATCCGAGATATCAGCGGCAACCACCTCAAGCTCCGGCTGCTCCAGAGCAAAGGTGATCGCCAGAATGCCGCTACCCGTACCGACGTCCACCAGGCGACTTGCCTTAGGCTCCCGGATCGCGAGCCTCTTTAGCACCTCCTCAACAAGGAGCTCGGTCTCTGACCGCGGAATTAGAGCTCGGCGATCCGTTTTAAAGGTACGCCCAAAAAAATCCCAATGACCCAACAGATGTTGCAGGGGCTCGCCTTCAGCACGCCGGCGCACTTTCTCTCGCAAGGGTTCGAGCTCACGATCAGATAGCGGTCGATCAAACTCGAGGTAGAGTTCAATGCGCTTCTTGCCAAGTGCGTCGGCTAAAAGATGCTCGATGTTCAGGCGCGGGTGCTCAACCTGCTTTTTAGCGAAGTACATCGCCGTGTTTTGGAGAACTTCGAGAACGGTCACTTTTGGGGATACAAATTCACGTCGAAGCGGCTTCTAGTCCTGCTTCCTTCAACCGCTGCTCCATGTCACTGACTTGCAGTGCCTTTACCATTTCGTCGAGCTGCCCTTCCATGAAAAGGTCTAGATTGTACAGCGTCAGACCGATGCGATGATCGGTCACGCGATTCTGTGGGAAATTGTAAGTCCGAATTTTCTCTTCTCTGCCACCGGACCCAATCAAGCTTCGCCGGTGGGCCGAATACTTTTCCGCCTCTGCGAGTTGTTTTTCCTCGAGCAGTCTGGACCGAAGAATAGCCAAGGCCTTCTCCTTATTCTTCTGTTGGCTGCGACCATCCTGACATCTGACGATCTTACCGGTGGGGATATGGAGGACCTGTACCGCCGAGTCCGTCGTGTTCACTCCCTGACCGCCCGGCCCTCCCGCCCGGCTCACTTCGATGCGAATATCCTCGGGCCTGATTTCAATATCAACTTCCTCGGCTTCAGGGAGCACAGCCACAGTCGCGGTCGAGGTGTGAATTCGACCTTGTGCTTCCGTCAGTGGTACCCGCTGCACACGGTGAACACCGCTCTCGTACCGCAGTACTCTAAAAACTGACGCGCCGCTAACCTTGAAGATGATTTCCTTGAGGCCACCGAGCTCTGAAGCGCTGCTTTCCAGCTCCTCTATCTTGAACCCGTGAGGCTCGGCGTATTTGCTGTACATCCGATAAAGATCCGCGGCAAACAGTGCAGCCTCACTCCCGCCGGTGCCGGCGCGAATTTCCATAATGGCGTCGCGATCCTCATGCGGCTCCGGAGGCAACAGTGCGTATTGGACCGCCCTGGTGAGCTCAGTAACTCGTTTCTCCAGAACCGGAATTTCGCTCTGAGCCAGCTCTGCCAGTTCCGCATCCGGTCCGGCTGCCAGTTCGTGGTTCCCTCCCAGCTCCCTTGTGGTTTTCTCCAGAATCTCCCAATCCTGCAGAAGTGATTTCAACTCGGCATGTTCACGCATCACTTCCCTGGCCCGTTTTGGATTCTCGAACAAGGAAGACGACGCGACTTGATTTTCCAGTTCCTGGAATCGTCTTCGCTTCTGATCGATTAAGGGCCCAAAGTCCATAAAAACCAAAACGGTGAAAGCGCGACATGCGCGCTGTCACCGTTCCAAAACCAAACCGGATAGGTTACTTGGATTTGCCCTTGCCTACCAGCGTCTTACCGTACCTGCGGGCAAATTTTTCGACGCGGCCAGCCGTGTCGACAAACTTCTGTTCACCGGTAAAAAACGGATGACAGGCGGCACAAATACCGATCTTGATATCGCGACGGGTCGATCGAGTGTGATAGACAGCACCGCATGCACAGACGATCGTCGTCTCCACGTATTTCGGATGAATGTCAGCCTTCATGTCTGTAAATAAAAGGAGGACAAAACTATCACACAGTTCAGGTGAAGCAAGTGGAACCAAGGCTATTCGACAGTTTCTGGAAACGGGTTTTAAAAGACAGAAGCCGGCAACCGGCAATTTTCGCAGACGATGGTTCAGTTTTGCGAACATTCCAAGGCGTGGAGGAAGAACGCTCCTTATGGAGAGCTCGGCTGTCGGGTTTTTCAGAGGGTGACTGCGTCGTTGGCGCGTTAGGGAATGATCCGTCGTGGCCGGCATTTCTCCTCGCCTGTTGGGATCGGAGACTCATTATCGCCCCAACCGAGCCGGATATCCCGGCGGTCCAGATGGATAGAATTCTGCAACTCACTCAAGCACAAGGTTTGGTGCGGGCTAAAAGTATCCAAAATCTAGGTTGCCAAAAAATTGCCTGGAAAGACCCGAGACCCGACTTGCTTAAGATCACTTCCGGAACTACCGGCGCACCGAGAGCAGTGCGATTTCGTGAGTCACAGCTTCTCGCCGATTGCCGAAACATTTGTGAAACTATGGGGATTCAACCCGAAGATGTGAACCTCGGCGTCATCCCATTTTCGCATTCATACGGGTTCAGTAACCTAATCACACCCCTGCTATTTCAGGGCACAACGCTGGTCTGCTCCAATGACCGAATACCGCGCGCGGTCTATCAAAACCTGCAGAAATGTGGAGCAACCGTTTTTCCCGGAACGCCGGCGCTATTTCAGGCGCTTGGATCGTTGCCAGACACCACCAAGCCTGTCCCTACCCGTCTCTGCATCTCGGCTGGAGCGCCGTTGGTGCCCGAAATTTCGCGTCAATTCCATCAGCGGCTCGGACGGAAGATCCACAGTTTTTATGGATCTTCCGAATGCGGCGGCATTGCGTACGACCGCGCTGATGAACTGGAACGCCCGAGTGGTTTTGCCGGAACTCCGCTGTGCGGAGTTGATGTCACCATAATAAATGAAAACAGGATCGCTGTCCGTGGGCCGAACGTTGCCGATGGTTATTTCCCCGCTTCGGACGAGGCCATCCTGGACGGCAAACGATTTGTTCCCGGAGACCTGGTCGAGTGGTCAAATGAGGGGATACGTCTCATCGGCCGCGTCACAGACTTCGTCAATGTCGCCGGAAATAAAGTCCACCCATCTATTGTGGAAGAGCACCTCCGAAAACTCCCAGGGGTAATCGATGCAATCGTCTTCGGAATTCCCTCGACTACGCGAAATGAAGACCTAGTTGCCTACGTGGTGGGATCGCCGGAACTTTCACGACAGATACTTGAGAGCCACTGTCGCGAGGGACTCAGCAGCTGGCAGGTTCCTCGCGAGATTCAGATCGTCGGGCAACTCCCATTCAACAGTCGGGGTAAAATCAATCGCGCAGAACTATCAAAGCTGCACCTGGAGGGCTACGCTCCCGACTCCGCCCCTGTACCCCCTGCTACGTCGGGCCAGCAGGGGCGCCATAGTTCCGCGTCCGCGGAACGACGGCGGCCGTCGTAGCAGCCACCGCTGAAGAGTTCCGCTTCATGCAATGATTTAGCCAGACTCACTCCCAGGCCAAGGTGAAACTTGGCCCTACCGTATATTGGCCCAGCGTCGACAAGGGACGCGCTTCGTCGCGTCCTGGCTCCAAGCCTGGGTTCCCGCCGGTAGCGCGGTGGCTGCTACGACGGAGCGTAGCCCTCCAGCGCAAGCCCGCGGCTCATGGCAATTGCGGTGGCCAGACGGCTGGTGGCATGAGCGTGCCGCCCGTGGTCCTCACCGATGCACGGGCGGGACGCCCATGCTACTTGTTCATTTCTCGCTCAACCTAAAATTGGCGAACCAATACGAAGCCGGATTCGCGGACAGGCCTGAGAGCGTAAGACGCCCTGGATTAGCCACTTCGGTCGTGTGGAAGAGGACGCTGCACTCCGTCCATTGGTCAGGAATTTGCAGAGTCGTTCCTTCTGCGACAGAAGCCTGGTTGCCATCTGCCTTTTCGGGAACAACGTAAACGAACTGTTTCGGAGAACTCTTTGATTGAAACTTCACCTCATAAGTTTTGCCCGGTTCAAAGTTAATCCCAGCCGCCCGCAATTCGACGCTCCAGAACTCTAACCCAATTTTGGTGACGACAACCATCACTGACTTTTGGCCGTCGGGCGAATCATTGTTGATGGTCGCATGGGCCTCTGCGCCCTCGATCGTTTCCAGATGAAATTGGCCTACATCGATCGAGGTCTCTTGCCCACGGAGGGATGGCGCGGCAAATAAAGGCAGGACGAGCAGAACCAATGCTAACGACCTCATTCTGCTCGCGGTCTTGAGTTCTTGACTCCTTGCGTTCATGATAGCTTCGCATTCTGGCTGGTATTGGCCGAAGGATCAACTCTCCAGCCAGATCGCCTGCCGGCACACGGGGAAACGCCGATGCCCAAATCGTTCCCAACCGGCCGTTGAGGCCAGCCTGCGCAATTCCTGGAATGAAAATGCACGCCGGATCGAGAGCCGCGCGTCAAAACGGGTCATCGGCTCGCGAAAAACGAAAGTTGTCAGGAGATAAATTCCGGCGATTCCGAAATCGGTTCGTTCGAGATCGGCGACCAGGACTCCACGTTGCGCCATGGCCCGCGCGCGTTGCAGAAGGCTGATCGCCGCATCATCAGGAAAATGATGGAGCGCCAATGAACAAAACACAAAGTCAGCCGAACCAGTGGGAACGAACTTGAACACATCTGATTCCGCAAAGGAGATTTCCGGATAGGTCTTCGATTGCTCGATCGCCAATGCGAGCGTCGCCGGTTGAAAGTCGACCGCTGTCATTCGGACCGCGATGTCGTTCGCTCGGCACCAATTGACGATGAAACGGGGAATGTCGCCGAATCCTGTACACAAATCGATCAGGGTGAATGAGTGACCCGGGCGTAGCCAACGACGCAGGAAATGCCGAATGAGCGCGTAACTCCCAAAGTATCGATTCAGCTTTTCTAGATTTTCGAGGTCGACCTCCAACTCTGCGGAGACTTGCTGAACACGATCCATCATTTCGGTGGTCGCGCCATCGAATGTCCGTTTAGAAGCGAGTAAATTTGTACACACCAATGGACCGTTCACCCCGCAGGAAATCACGCGGTCATCCACTACTGACCATTTGACGCAGCCGCCAGCGAGGCGTCCGCCTTTGCCGGTTCCGGCTTGGGAGCCGTAGCGGCTTCCGTCACCAGAACCTTCTGAGCGGTGCGTTCGTCGGTGATAATGATATCGATGCACCGAGTTCGCAATGCTCCGAGAATCGCGCTTACTTTGTCTTCACCGCCACCGACGGCTATGACTGGTCTGATTTTGCGGAGGTCGTCAAAGGTTAAGCTAATCACGCGGCTATCGAAATCTGTAATGACCGGCCGGCCTTGAATGTCAAAATAGCGACAGGAAATATCTCCAACGGCCCCTTTTGCCTTCAATTCATCGATCATCATTGGATCAAAGAATCCGGCAGAAACAACGGTTGCATCATAAGTGACCTTCCCGATCCCGATCATCGCACGAGAGGCCGAGCGGGCCATCTCCAGACAAGATCGAATATTCCTGTCTTCGAGAAGAATATCTTTGACGCTCACCGTGCTGACGACAGCCGGGACAGGCAGATGATAGACCTTAGCGCCCAGCTTCTCGGCCATGATGCCGGCTAACCGGATTGGATTGAAGGACTCTCCGCTATTCAAACAACCAATGGCCTGAGCGAGCACGATGCTATCGATCTTCTTTCCGGAAAGCGCTCGCGCGACCTCCAGCACCGTGGCTCCCCAAGCCGTCGCGAAAACTTCGCCGGGCTGCAGGGTGCTCTCCAGGAAGAGCGCACCCGCCTTACCAAGCGCCTGGCGAACCTCGATGGAAGTCGCCCCTTCCGGTGTTGGCACTATGTAAGCATTCTGGAGTCCAAAACGCGTCCTCAGCTCTTCGGCAAGCGAAAGGCGGCTAAGTAAATCAGGGCGCAGCGAGATAGTGACAATACCACGCCCGCGCGCCCGAGCCAGCAGGTTCGCCACCGTGGGACGCGAGACCTGGAGCTGCTTTGCAATTTGTGCCTGGGTTAGATTGTGATGATAGTAGAGCCAAGCCGCACTGATGGTTGCATCCATATCAGTGCCAAAAATCTTATCCACAGGCTCAGGATCTCTAGCGGTCATGGCAGTGGATAGCGCTCCAGAAAATAAGCTTGGGAACGTCTGAGTCTGAGGTGGGCACGGGATCGAAACGCCGGTGCCAAAATTTCTCGAGAATAACCATATCTGAGCTAGCGGACCTGACGCACAACCAGACAGGATATTACTCTCTGCCGGTCTTTAGAAATACAAAACAACATTTTTCGACAAACCTTGAGAAATGAGGCTTGACCAAAGATATTACAAATGTCAACGAATGCTAGCAAATGGATCGATCTGACAGAACTGCTTTCTGCGCGGACTGAGAAGGATCTGTTCGCGCGAATATTAAAATGATCGGTTCCGTTTGGCAAAAGCTTAGCTGAAAAGGAATTTTCCGGGGAAATAGAACACTGACACCCCCAGGACGCGCCGCGGCCTGGGGGTGTTTGCGTTCGTAAGGCGAGATAACCGTGCCTAGGACGCGACGAAGCGCGTCCCTACCGAACGATCCGGTAGGGCCAAGTTTCACCTTGGCCTCGTGGTGGCAAAGGCGTGCGAAAAAGCCGACCCTCTCACGCGCCTGGCTTCTGGTTGCAGCTCCGCCGCTTTAGGTTCTCCCGCCTCCCCCTGTGGCCTCCCGCTTCAACGCAAGCAACGCAAGCATGCGGCCGGTCCGGCCTCTCTCCATCCGGTAGGAATAGAATTTTCCAAGGTCCGCTCCAGTATTCTCCCCGGAATCGAATACCGAATTCACACCCGACCGCTTGAGGTCTTGGATAATGTCCGCAGCAAAATCGACTTCGTAATGAGGCGGCCGGATGCATGGACTCAGCTGAGCGATCACCTGATGAGGGTCAGTTCCAAACTCCGTCGACATCGCCTTCAGGGCTGCGCCGACGATATTCAGTGCGGTTCCCTTCTTTCCGGAGTGAACAAGCCCGATGACCTGCTGCTTCGGGTCAACAAGAAATATCGCACAACAATCGGCGACGTGGATTCCAAGTAAGACATCCGGATCACAGGTGATGAGTCCATCGACTCCCGCGGTCTTGGCGGGCGAATCAACAGTTACAACAGCGACTGAATTGCCATGGATCTGTTCGGCGAGACGAACTTGCCGCGGACCAAAGTTCCGTCGGGCTAATTCGTGAAACGCGTCCAATCTGCGCAGAGCCGCCTCCCGATCGGTTCGAACATCCAGTCCCGGCACTCTGAGAACAAACCCATGCACAACACTTTCCAGCGTATCGAGAGCGTGAAAGTGTTCGACCGGCAGATCAATCATTGGTGGTTTCCACTTTCCCTGCCGGCGGAGTCAGAGATATGCGTTTTGCCTTCTGAGTCGACGGCATACCAGGGTCGAGCGGCGAGTTATACCTGAATCGAGCGGCCTTCGAGGCCTCACCCTTGGTCAGAGTCGACGGACGAGCCCGGCCATCATCGAAGGTATCGTTGTACTTCGTTTCGGTCGCCGTATTCTGCTGATACGAGAATACTGCTGACAGGTACGAGAACTGGGCCGACACGAGGTTAGATCGAGCCGTAGTCAGCTGTGTTTGAGCATTCAAAACGTCGAGCTGAGTCCCGGTGCCGGCGGCGAGCCGTTCGTCGGCCAAGCGAAGAGCTTCCAGGTTGACGTTCACACCGGTCTGGGCGCTATCAACGGTCAGGGCAGCTTGCCGCAGATTGCTGACAGACGTCGCGACTTCCAATTCGACCTGCCGGACCGAATCGTCGTAGGTGACCTTCGACTGTTCCAATTGTGCTCGTGCCTGTTGCATTTTCCCGTAAGTCAACAAGCCGTCGAAAACATTCCAGGAGCCTTGAAAACCTAAGAACCAGCCCTGCAACGTATCTCCCAGGTTATTTGTCGCCGGATTGCTCCGCTGCTCCCATCCGACATCCGCGGTGATGGTCGGTTTGTAGCCGGCCGCTTGAACCGTGATATTTTCGACATTGGCTAGAATGGCCGATCGTTGCGCCTTCAGAAATGGGCGGTTGGCGCGAGCGGCAATCAGTGCAGAGGCCAGATCAAACTGAATCGGGCTAAACCCAAGCTCTCCCTGCACCGGCAACGGCTGGTCGGTGGTGTATTGGCGGCTGGCCGGGATACCGAGCGTCCGCGCAAGGGTGACTTGAGAGATAAAGTAATTGTTCCGGGCGGCGATTAGCTGGGGAATTTGGTTCTCGAGCTGACCCTCGGCCTGGAGAACGTTAAATTGAGGGACGGTCCCGGCCTCAAAGCGGCTTTTCTGGTCCTCCAACTGGCTTTGCAGGAGGTTTACCGACTCTTCCTGAACCTGCACCAGAGCCTTGTTGAGGATAATCTGATAGAATTGGGTGCGAACGGTCTGCACCACCGTGTCTATCGTGTCACGCAGCGTATAGTAAGCCTGGTCTTCGTTGATCCTCGCGGCTCGACGGGAAGCAATCGTCGCGCCCCCATCATAGACCAACTGCGAGACGGTCAACGTGACTTGCCAGGTCTGGTTCGACGAACTTCCCCTCCCCGAAGAGGCCGGGATTGCGATGGCATTGTTTGTTCCAGTCGCAGGATTGACGATCAAGCCCTGGCTACCGGCAGGCACAGCAAGGAAATCAAATCTCGAAGCACCGGAAGTTGATGGGCTGAGCGCATTGTCGTTCTGCGAATAATTCGAAGCCATGGTCACCTGGGGCAGCAGCCTGGATTGCGCCTGGAAGACAAGGCCTTTCTGGACCTTGATTTGCTGGATTTGCCCAAGGATCGAAGGATTCTGCTTGAGCGCAAGTTGAACGGCCTCGTCGACCGTCATTGGATGACTGCCGAAACCGGCAGGGGATTCGCCGCCGGCGATTAATTTGCAGGACATCCCTGCGAAGGCTAAGGCAAACAGCGGAAGTCTCATTATTTTTTCGGAAGTTTTTCGGAGTAATCTGCGATCTTACGGTAGATCTGAAGCCAAGCTCTCCCCTCCTCGGCGGTGAGATATTCCCGTAAAAGCATCATAATTTTGTCTACCACGTCTCGATGGATTTCAGCGACCAGACCGGATCCTTTTTTGGTGATTCTTACCATGACTTTACGCCGATCATCCAGTGCATGTGAACGCTCAACATATCCAAGTTTTTCGAGCCGATCGACCAAACCGGTGGCGGCTGCGGTGGTATGCCCCATCTTCGAAGCGATACCTGACATTGTTATTACTTCCTGTTTATCCAGATAGCCGAGCAAAAAATATTGCGGAAAAGAAACACTTCCGCGGCTGAGCTCCTCCGAGAGGTTCAGAAGGAATTTTCGCTGCATGCGCATCACGATCTCGGCAAGTTCTTCCGCAGCGGCTTGCAGATCGGACTCAGAGCTTTGCTCGGCGGAGCGTTGCTCGGTAGTAAACATAGACTGGGTAAAAAGTTAACAGGGTTAAATTCCTCTCGCTCATGATATAACCGTAGCTCCTTTGGTTTGCAACTCTGCACGGCCCCTGGCCAACCCTGCGTTTTCATCTAGTCTAGCGCTGTTACGAAATGGGTTATCCTTCTGGTCTCGTGCTCCTGCTCGTGCTCGAAACCCTGAGCACAGCGGCGAAGCCGAGAGAGAGCATAGCCTAGGCTGAGCTCGCGAGGCCTAGGAGAGGTTTTAGAAAGGACGGAAGGCGCGACAGATCCCGATTTGGGGATGATTGACGGATTGCATACCACAACCAAACAGCGTGGAAGCGTGGTGCAGCCGTCCAATCTTCCGCACCTTCAGCGCTCGACGTCTTGGGCTACCTGTTCCTAGGCCTCGCAAGCTCAGCCTAGGAGCCTGTCGGATTTGCAGAGGAGCTAAGCGGTAGCTTGGGCGTCCAGACCGCAGGTCTCTGATCCCTCCCGACAGGCTCCTAAAGCTCCGCTGCGCGGGGCAATTCATTGAAATGCAAGACGGAAGCGGCCCAAGAGTCGCCCGAGCAGTTCACTAAGAAGCCCCGGCCTTGGTTTGCTAGCTTTTGCAGCTTTCGGCTTCTGTTGCGCAGGCTGTAGGAGTTTATGCAGCCGCTTCAGATTGTAGGCCGTACAGACCAGGTTCCATTCCAGGCTGACTTTTTGGAGCCCGCGTAAAGAGAACTGCTCGAAGCCGATGACTTTCTTGATGATGCCAAAGACCGGTTCAACGCTGGCTTGGCGCCGCAGATAGCGGGCACGACCTTCTGGAGTGCGCAGTTTTTGTTCCATCGCCACTAACACCGCGGCCCGATACAGACGTGGCTTTTCACGCCGCTGCTTTTCACTGCGCAGATCATAGCGACGCCGCTCATGGGCTTCTGCACTGACTGAGACATAGGCTTCGATGCCCTGGCTCTGGATTTGCTCGATCATGGGCCCGTTGATATAGCCCCTGTCGGCTAAGACCGCTTGCGGCTTTTGGCCCACATTGTGGCTGACCGCTTTGAGCATCGGCTCCAGTTCATTATTATCAGCCGAGCTCTGGCAAACGTAGGCTCCCAGGATCAGTTGGCTGCCCTCGGCATCCACGGCCAATTGGGCATTGTAAGCTTGGCAAAAAGCCTCGTTTTTACTCTTGCGCATGATGCGACTGTCAGGATCGGTCAAATTACTTTGGTCTTTTGGATCAGGCCCTCGCTCGATCGGCGCTTTGGGTTTAGGCCCGCGGCGGCCCTTCTTTTCCCAGGCTCCTTTGTGCTCTTCATACTCGGCGACTTGGGCCGCAAATTCCTGCCGGCTGCGTTCTTCCAAGCGTTGCCGCGCAGCTTCCAGCTTGGCTTTAAGCTCTTGAGGTTTAGCCACCTCTGCGGGCAGTTTGGCCGGATCTATTTCCCTTTGGCTGTCGGCTTGCTCGGCTTTGGCTAAAAGCTCCTCAACCTCCTTTTCCAACTGCTCAATTAACTGTCCGCTGCGTTGATAACTGACCCCGCGATGTTTACTCGCATTGGCTTTGAACCGACTGCCATCGACGCTGATGGTCCCGACCTTTAAAAGCTTCAGTTCCCGCGCTAATTCC
>Ga0213878_10000225_pt1 | contig 23344 bp, 18 predicted proteins | sample VelepicoBEBS_R02_FD_161053 | JGI IMG/M metagenome (GOLD analysis project Ga0213878, IMG submission 161053) | Vellozia epidendroides bulk soil microbial communities from rupestrian grasslands, the National Park of Serra do Cipo, Brazil - BS_R02 | ecosystem: Environmental > Terrestrial > Soil >... | reverse complement strand
GCGCAGATCCTCGGTCCGCCGCGCGATCCGAACCTGATCGCGATCATGGACAACAAGGCGCATCAGTACCTTGACGGGACCACGGACGAGGAGGGTGCCCCGCCGGCGCGGCTGAGCGACAAGTTCTTCGGTTCGCGCTCGGAATACCCGCCCGACGCGTTCGCGCTCTTTTCGGCAGACCGCATCGAGCAACTTGTCGGCGGTGAGCAGCCGGACATCCACCTGGCGATGGCGGCGAAGGCCGACAACACGATCAACAACCAGAGCCTCGTCGTGCTCTTCACGTTCAACGGCAAGACGCTGCTCTTCCCCGGCGACGCGCAGTGGGGAAACTGGGACAACTGGCTGTTCGGCGGAAACCTGAACGATCCGCAGCTGAGCGCCACGGCGAAGGACATGCTCGGCAAGCTGGACTTCTACAAAGTCGGCCACCACGGAAGCACCAACGCGAACCCGAAGGACGCCGTCGAAGCGCTGCGCCAAGGCTGCGTGGCGATGGTCTCGACCCAGCCGACGGCGTACGGAAAACCGAGCCGGAACTCGGAGGTTCCGCGGGGCCCGCTCCTCGACGCGCTGACGAAGAAGACGAACCGTCAGCTCGCGCGCAGCGACCAAGTTGCGTTGACGGCGGACCAGACCGGCGGCAAAGCGGTGCCGCCGTGGCCGGGATCGGGCAAGCCGCCTGACGTCTGGCCGCCGGCTCCGCCGCTCACGGGGCCGTTCAAGACCGGTCCGAACGGAACGCTCTACATCGACTACGAGATGTAGCGCTCAGGGCGGCGTCGCGTAGAGCAGCGGCAACACGACGCGGTAGGCCCGGCGCGCGAGCGCGCCGGGCCGCAGCGGTTCGATGACGTCGTGCGAGGGCGGGAGCCCGGTGATGCGGTGGTGCTCGATCCGCGCCGCGCCGTGCGCAGTCCATGCGCGCTCGAGCGCGCGCGCCGCGACGTTGTTGACGGCGGTCTCGCTCGCGTTGGTCACGATCGTGATCCGCTTCGTGCGCGGCGGGGCGACCCGCGCGATCCCGAGCAGCCCGGTCGCGATCCCTAGCGACTCGGCGATGGCGTGCGTCGGAAAGCGCGGATAACCGTGGTCGGGCATGTGCCGCTCGCGGCGGATCGGGTCCCACCACAAGAAGACGTTGGGGAGGCGGTGCAGCACGCGGGCGAGCGCGGTCGTCGTGCCGTGCGGGAGACACGCGACGCCTAGAAACGGCGCAATCGCAAGCGCGTGGTCGAACGCTTCGTGCTGCGCGAGCCACAGCGCGAGCAGCCCGCCGAGCGAAAATCCGGCGACGGTCACCGACGTTCCCAGCCCGCGCGCGATCGCAAGCGCTTCGCCGGCCGCCTCGACGAGCTGGTGCGCGCGCACTTCTCGGAGTTGCGGAGTCAGCCGGTCGCGCGCGCCGTGGCCCGGCAGCCGCGGCACGAGCACGGTGTCGCCGCATTGGTGGACCCGGTGCGCGAGCGCGGCGCACTGCATCGGGCTCGCGGTCAGTCCGTGCAGGAGCACCACCGCGCGGCGCGTCGGCGCGCCGTGATGGAGCAGGATCGTTCCGCCGCGCGCGTGGATCGACTCGTCGTCGCGCTGCGCCAGCGCTTCGCAGCGGCGCAGGGCCGCCGCATAGTCAGGCTGCACGCGTGCACCGGCGGACCAGACGCTGCAGCGCCGCGTAGTCGACTTTCGCGTTGTGGCGGGGGTCGACCGGGACCGGCGCGCTGACGACGCGGTCGATCTGCGCGAAGCCGATCGCCGCGCGCACCGCGCGCTCGTCGATCGCATGTCCGGCGAGCGTCTCGACGACCAGCACGCGCGCCCCGTCCGCCGCGGCGAGCGCGCTGCGCGCGATTGCCGGCAGATACGAGAGCGCGCACTCGACGCGCAGCGGCTCCAGCGTGCCGCGCGCGTCGTCGATCCGGCCGGCCGCGCGGCCGACCAGCCACAGCCGCCCGCGCGCGTCCCGGTAGCCGAGGTCCCCGGTGCGGTGCCAGATGCGCGCGCCGGCGCGGATCTTCGTCGTCGCGTCGGCACTGCGGTCGAGGTAGTGCTCGACGACGTGCGGCCCGCAGACGACGATCTCGCCGACGGCGTTCGGCGCGAGCGCGCGGCATTCGACGTCGTCGTCGTGCGGAAACGGTCCGGTCACGGCGCCGCGCTCGGTCGCAACGATCGCGACGGTGCCGGGGAAGCATTCGACCCCGGCGAGCAAACCTGCGCCGCGGCGCATCGCTGCGTGATCGGCGGGGGTGACGTCGTGCGCGTCGAGCAGCGCGATCGGCTCCGCTTCGGTGCTGCCGTACGCGGCGACGATGCGCGCGTTCGGTGCGATTGCGCGCAGCGCGTCCGCGAGCGGCGGCATCACCGGCGCGCCGCCGGAGGCGATGAAGCGCAGCGCCGGCAGCGTCGCTCGGCGCGCACGCAGCGCAACGGCGAGGTTTGCGAGCAATGCCGGCGAGGCGACGATGCGCGCGACGCGGTGCGCGCGCATCGTCTCGGCGAGTCGTGCGGCGTCGGCACGGGCCGGACGGCGCAGGTCGATGTCCGGCAACAGGCACGTCGCGCCGGCCGCGAGCTCGGCGAGCAGCACGATCGGCATGGTGCAGAGCGAGACCGCGCCGTCGAGCCGCAGCGCGTTCGCGAGCGCGTCGACTTGCGCACGCGCGACGCCGTGCGAGCGCACCAGCGCCTTCGACTCGCCGGTGCTACCGGAGGTGAACGTCAGCATCGCCGGCTCGTCATCGTCGCGCGGTTCGATCGCCCCGTCGTCCTGTTTGCGCGCCCACGAGCGGGTCGTCAGCAGCACGGCGTGGCGCAGCGCGGGCACTGCGGCGAGCGCGGCCCAACCGAGTCCGCCGGCGAGCACGGCGCGCGGCGGATGCTGCGCGGCGCAGCGCGCGAGCGCGCGCAGGTCGGCGCCCGGCGGCGGAATCGCCGGCACGACTCCGGCGCGCAGCATCCCGATCAGCGCGGCGTACAGCTCGATCCCGACCGAGTGAACGATCAGCACCGTTTCACCGGGACGCAGCCCGCGCGCGCGCAACGCGGCGGCGACGCGCGCGCTCGCCGCGTCGAGCTGCGCGTACGTCAGCTGCTTGCCGCTCCCCGCGTCGTGCAGCGCGACGCGCTGCGGGTGCACGGCGGCGCGGGCGCACAGGATCTCGGCGACGTTCATGACAGCTCCTTCGCGAAGACCGCATAGCGGCGGAAGACGACGGCCTGGTCGGCGAGCGAGCGCGCGACGGTGCCGTCGTGCTGCAGCGCGGAGATCGCGCGCGTCGCGCCGAGCGCGTGCGCGGCCGCGCGCGCCGTGTCGGTCAGGACGAAGCCCATCCCGGCGAGGCGGCGGTCGGTGTCGCGCACGACCGTCTTCAGCACGACGGTCTCCGGCGCGCGCGGGTCGCGCAGCGCGAACAGCACGGCGCCGATCCGGCCGTCGATCTCGGCGAGCGGACAGAGCCGTGCGTCGAGCAGCGGCGCGAGCGGACGGTAGAGCGACGCGAACTCCTCGAACCCGATCGGCGTGACGAGCGGCGCGTCGCGGAAGCCGCGCAGCGCCAGGGCGTGAATCTGCGCCAGCTCCTCAACGAAGCGCTGCAGGTTCAAGGCGCGCAGCGTCACGCCGTTTTCGCGCAGCTTGGCGGCAAGCGCGGGAACGCGCGGGTCCCGCTCGGCGAGCGCGTCGTCGCGCAACGACGAGTAGGTTTCCAGCGGAGTAAAACCGGCGCGTTCCCACGGCGCTGTTGCCGCGAGCGGCGAGTGCGGCTCGAGCGGGAACGGCGGCGTGCCGTCGGTCCAGGTGACGAGCCGGTAGCGGTGCCAGGTGTTGCCGTCGACCGGTCCGACCGCGAGCGCGCAGCCTTCGCCGCGCAGCCGCTCTGCGGCGCGCGTGAGGAGCGCTGCGAGCGCGCGCTCGTCCGACGACGCGACCGCGCCGATGAAGCCCGTTCGCCGCCCGGCGTGCAGCAGCGTGTCGCGCCACCACAACGAGCAGCGCGCGCGACACTCTCCGCCGGCGAGCGATTGCAGCGTCTCGTCGGGATGCGCCTTGTCGAGCGATGCGGCGGTCGTCGTCATGCCGAGACTCCCGGGAAAAGCCGCAGCGCGAGCAGTCCGGCGAGCGGGATCGCGACGTTGTCGAAGCCGTCGCCGGCGAGCGCTTCGGCGAGCGTCGTCACCAGCGCGAACGCCGCGACCGCTGCGACGCTCACCGCGCCCGGAATCAGCGCGCAGACGAGCGCGGCGACGCCGAAGAACGCCGCCGAGCCTTCGAACGACTTGCGCGCGTTGCCGACGGCGTACGGATGCCGGCCGAAGCGGCGCCCGACGAGCGCGGCGGCGGCGTCGCCGAGCGCGAGCGTGAGAATCGCCGCGGCGTAGGCCGGAAAATGATCGTTCGCCAGCGCGAACGCCAGCGTCGCGCCGCCGACGAAGGCGAACTCGCCGAGCGAGCGGCGCGCGACGCCGTGCAGCGCGCAGCCCAACCCCGCGCGCAACGCCGGCACGGCGCGGAGCGCGAGCAGTCCGGCGCACGCGACCGCGGCGAGCGCGAGCACCGGCGCAACGCTCGCGAAGACGAACGGCAGCGCCAGGCACGCGAGGCCGACGGCGACGTGCGAGACCTTGCGCGCGAGCTCCGGCTCCCACGCGAAGCGGCGCGCGAGCAGGCCGATCCCGCCGACCAGCAGCGCTAGAACGAGTGCGCAGACAGCGGTGAGGGCGGCGCTCATCGCGCTTCCTCCACCACGAAGTCGCCGTAGAACGGGACGCGGTCGCGCGCGCGCAGCGGCGCGGCGACGTCCTCGCGCTCGGCGAGGAACGGCGCCAGCGTCTCGGGACGGCGGCGCGGGACGAGCATGTTCCAGTACGCCAGCCGCGCGCGCGGCGCGGAAACCGCAGCGATGCGCGCGAGCAGCGAGCGATACGTCTCGTCATCGACGTACTCGAAGACGTCGGAGAGATTCCAGCCGTCGATCGGCGCACCGCCGTAGTCGGCGACGAACGCTTCGAGCGAACTGCGGCGGATCTCCAGCCGGTCGAGGCTTGCACGGATCGCAGCGAACGACTCCGGCCGGAGCGCGAGCGGCAGCGCGTCGCCGTGCGCGCCGGTGAGGATCCAGCGCAGGTACGGGTTCGCGCCGGCGTCGTCTTCGCGCAGCGTGTGCGCGATCCGCGCCAGCAGCCGCTCGGAGACCGGGCCGTCCGCGTGGGCGAAGAACCGCGGGTCGCGCCCGAGCGCGCTCATTGCCGGGCGCGCGAAGAACGCGCGGAACGCGAGCCGCCAGCGCAGCGTGTTCCAGCGCTCGTCGTAGAAGCGCGCGCGCTCGCCGTCCCCGCACGCCAGCAGCTCGCGAACGGTGCCGTGCGAGTGGATGAGCGGCAGCACGGCGGTGCGGAAGAGCGCGAGATAGCGCTCGAAGCGCCCGGCGCTGCCGATGCCGGCGCGCACCGCGGCGGGACGCGCATCCCAGTACGCGCGCGCATCGTCGTCGAGCAGCGGGCGGCAGCGCGCATAGAGCGCGAGCCGGTCGTCGTGCGGGCGCGAGCCGACCAGCGCCAGGAGCTCGCCGTGCTCGAGCGCGCGGTACGCCGCGACGCGCAGCGCGAGCGCGGCGAGCTGCGCGGGCTCGCGGTCGAGCGCGATCACGCGCGCCGGTCCGGCGGTCAGCATCGCGAGCGCGTTGTCGCCCGCCGATGCGATCGCGACGTACGTTCCGCCGGCGCGCACGCCGAGCGCGGCGAGCAGCACGTCGGCGTCCTCCCAGCACTGGGCGTAGCGCAACGCATTCGTCATGACGCTTCCTCCAGCCGGCGCACGACGCCGGTCGCGCCGTCGAGCTCGACCAGATCGCCGTCGTGCAGCCAGGTCGTCAGCCCGCGAATTGCGACGACCGACGGAATCGCCATCTCGCGCGAGACGATCGCCGCGTGCGAGAGCTGGCTGCCGCGCTCGACCAGGATCGCCGCCGCGGCCGGAAACAGCACCACCCAGCTCGGATCGGTGCGCTCGGCGACGAGGATCTCGCCGCGCCGCAGCGTCTCGCGCGGATCGCGCACGACGCGGACGCGCCCGCGCACGACCCCGGGACAACACGGCGTCCCGCTGCGAAGCGTGTCGTCTTGCACGGCAGTTTCCGTGAGGAACAGCGGCGCGACGGGCAGGTCGCGCGTCGCGAAGCGGTTCGGCGGCGGCGGCGCGGCGGCGAAGCGGGCGCTCTCAGCGCGGCGCACCGCGGCGAGCCCGCGCAGATCGCGGCACGCGCTCGTCCCTTCGACGAACCCCAGCAGCTCGTCGATCGTCAAGTGGAAGACGTCGCGCGCGTCGTCCAGCGCGCCGCGCCGCACGAGCGCCTCGCCCAGCGCGACGACGATGCGGCGAACGCGTCCGAACACGCGCGTCCGCTCGAAGCGCAAGTTCTCGCGCGCGACGACCCGCGCCCGCGCCCATGCGGTGAGCCGCGCGAAGACGAACGCGCGCACCGGATTCGTGCGCAACGCAGCGCGCGCACGGTGTTCGGCGGCGCTCCGCAGTGTGGTATCCGCGTGCGCGAGCTCGGCGAGCGGGGCATTGCGCAGCCGCGCTATCGCTTCGAGCAGCGGTTGGGGGTCGTCGCGCAGCGTCGGACTTTCCAGCTTGAGCTCGCTCTCGCAGCGGTCGCCGAAGCGATCGAGATATGCCGACAGCTCCGTCTCGAACGCGTCGCGGTCGCCGGCGGCGTCCAGGGCGGCGAGGCGCTGCACCGCGCGCGCCGGCTCGGCGCTGAGCATTCCGCCGTTGCCCGACAGCAGCGCGGGCGCGAGCGACGCGTCGCCGCACCACGCGGCGGCGGCGCGCTTGAGCAGTCCGAACGACAGCATCACGAAGAAGTCGTTGGCGATCGGCACGTTCCAGCGCTCGAGCAGCGCACGCTCGAGCCGCCGGTACTCGCGCACGAGCTCGACCGGCGAAGCAGCCTTGTCATCCTGGGCTTGTCGGAGGGCGAGCTCGCCGGCCAGCGTCGTCTCGACGTGCGCGTGAAAGCGCTGCACCTCGCGCGGCAGCCGCGCGGCCGCGATGGTCAGCGCGAGTGCGGTGCGCGACAGCAGCGCGGCGTCGTGCAGGGGCCCGCGGCGGCATTCACGGGCGATCGCGTCGGCGATCTCGGCAGGCATCGCTTCGCGCACGCCCATCATCTCTTCCATCAGGCGGCGATTGAGCCGGTAGCCCGGGAGCAGCGCCAGCATGCGATACCACTGGACGAGGTCGTACATCATGCGGCCCTCGATGCGCCCGACCAGCCCTTCGAACGCGCCGGCATGGGCGTCGATCGTCGCGCGCGGCACCGCGACCAGCCGGAAGAACGCGCGGTACGCCTCGGCGTACGCATGGCGCGCGAACGAGTACGTCAGCGCGCCGACGACGCCGCCGTAGCTTTCGGCGATGTTGCTGTCGTCCCAGATCGCCACCGGCGCTCCCGCGCTCGCCGTCACCGGGCGCGCTTGCAGCGCCCACAGCGTTCCGCCGGCGAAGGTGAACTCGACGTCTTGCGGCGCGCCGGCGGCGTTCGCGATCCGCCGCGCCAGCGAGGCGACGGTCTGGACCGCGTCGTCGTCCAGCGCGGGCGCGCTTCGCAGCGCGGCATCGACGGCGACCGCGAGCGTCCCGCCGTGCGGTGCGCGCACGTGCATGCGATCCTTTTCGGCGATCGCGCGAGCGGAGATCGTTCCGTCGCGCGCGACGCGCCACGCGTCGGTCGAGGCGTCGCCGCCGACGATTGCCGAAGCCAGGCCGGGCGCCGCGGTGACCACGACGACGTCGGAGCCGTCGACCGGATCGATCCCGAACGCCACGCCGCTCGCCGTGCCGTCGATCATGCGCTGCACGATCACCGGCATCGGATCGTCACCCGAGGCGCGCACGCGGCGGATCGCATCGGTCACGCCGTCGTGCGAGACGAACAGCAGGGTGGCGAACCGTCCGGCACAGGAGGTCGTCGCCCCGTCTTCGACGTGCGCAGACGAGCGCACCGCATAGGCTGCGATTGTGGCGCATCCTTCCCCTGAGCTTGTCGAAGGGTCAGGCTGACATTGTGGCAGCTGAGGATGACCTTGTGGTGCGTCGAGCCGCGCGAGGGCTTCGTGCAGCGCGGTGTCGTCGGTGCAGCCGGGGGTGACGACGAACCAGGGTGGGACGTTGCAGCCGGCGTCGCGCAGGCGGGCGAGTCCGGCGGCTTTGCCGCCGACGCGAGCGGGGTCGGCCGCTTCGGGGTCGTCGGGGAAGAGGATGCCGCTTTGCGCGAGCGATTTCAAAACGATCATTGCAGCACGTGCACTCCGAGCGGGACGATGCCCAGGAAAAGGTACGAACCGAGCGTCCAGGCGCCGGTCATCTGCTCGATGCGGCGGCCGCTGCCGGCGCGCTGCGAGCGCAGAAAGGCGAGCGCACACGCGGCGGCAGCGAGCGCGAGCGCGCCGAAGACGATGATGTCGACGCGCACGAAGCCGACGTGCGCGGCCGCGACCGTCGCGAGCGCGACGTTGCACGCGATCGCGCCGGCCCACACCGCCGTCGCGCCGGCGCGGCCCCACAGCGCGGTGTACGTCTCCACGCCGGGCTCCTCGTCTTGCGGCGCGCGAATCTTGCGCCCGACTTCGACGACGAGCCCGTTCAAGAAGGTCACCGCGAGGAACCAGCCCAGCGCGGACGGCGCCGGAACGCCGGCGACCAGCCAGTCGAACGAGCTCACGTACCAGTCGATCAGCGGGACGATCACCATGTGCGAGGCGATGTAGACGAGCGGGTGCGCGCGCAGCCACTCGCGCGCGAAGAACTCCTTGCTCATCAGTGCGAACCACGCCCACACCACGAGCAGCTCGGGAACGAGCCGCACGTTCACCGCCAGCGCGATCGCGAGCTGCAGTCCCATGCAGATCGCGCCGGCAACCGCGAGCTGCCGCAGCGTCACCAGCCCGCGCGGAACCGGCCGGTACGGGCGCCAGCGCGCGTCGTCGTCGGCGTCCTTGAACTCGTCGGCGATCCGCAGCAGGGCGAACATCAGGAACGAGGACGCGAAGCCCGCTGCCAGCAAGTACCACGCAGGGAAATGCCCCGCCCCGCGGACCAGCGCCGAGAACGCGATCGCCGAGGCGCTGAACGCCGCGATCAGCGCGCCGTTCTGCGCCAGCGGAAAGCGCTCGCGCGCGTAGACGAGCCAGCGGTTCATGCCGGTACCGCGGCCGGCGCGTTCGCGCCACACCGCGCGAAGCGGTGGTGCGCCGAGGCGAACTCGTGCGCGCAGAGCGACGCGACGAGCGAGATCTCGCCGGCGAGCACGATCGAGGCGACGATCTCGGCGAGCGCGTCGGCGGTGAGCGGCGTGTCGTCGCGCGCGAGCAGCCGCGCGGCGGCGCGCTGCGTCGGCAAGCCGGTTCCGCCGCCGACCGTCGCGACGATCACGTTCGGCAGCGTCACGCAGGCATAGAGCGCGCCCTCGGGCGTGACGTCGAACCGCGTGATGCCGACGGCCGACTCGGCGACGCACGCGACGTCCTGCCCGGTGGCGAGATAGAACGCCGCGAGCGCGTTCGCGTACATCCCTTGCATTCCGATGGTGCCGGTAAGCGAGGCCGCGACCGCGCCGGTGCGCCAGTACGCCGCCAGCAGCGCCGGCGTCACGCGCAAGCGCTCTTCGAGCAGCGCCGCCGGAACGGTGGCGTCGGCACAGACCCGCCGGCCGCGCGTCGTCAGCAACGCGTTCGCGGCGGCTTTCTTGTCGCCCGATGCGTTTGACTCGACCGCGAACGAGCGCGGGCGCACGGGTGCGCCCGCGAGCACCTCCGCGCACAGCGCTTCGGTCGCGAACGTCACCATGTTCTGCCCGGCGGCTTCGCCGGTCGCGTACGCGCAGTCGAGGTAGAGATGATTCCCTTCGATCAGCGGCTCAACGGCGAGCAGCTTCGCGTGGCGCGACGTCGCCTCTGCCGCGTCGCGCAAGCGCGCGAAGTTTTCGCGCGCCCACAGCGCGACCAGCGTCGTCTCGCGCAGGTCGGCGAAGGTGAACACCGGCGCGCGCCGCATCCGCGCGTCGAGGACGCGCGCCGTGCAGCCGCCGGCGCGCGTCAGCAGCTGTGCGCCGCGGCTGTACGAGGCGACCAGCGCCGCCTCGGTCGTCGCCAGCGGAACGTAGTACGTCCCGCGCGCCGCACCGCCGTGGACCGTCAGCGGCCCCGCGAGCCCAACCGGAACGCGAACCGTCCCGACGTAGTTCTCGACGTTGCGCGCATACGTCGCCGGATCGTCATCGTCCGACATCATCGACGTCATCCCGAGCTTCTACGGTGTCACCCTGAGCTTGTCGAAGGGCGCGCCCGAATCGAGCGAGAGCGCGTGGCGGGGTTCCATGGCTCCACGGTAGCGCTCGGGGGGCGGGCAGGGCGTCCGTAGAACTACGGAGGCCCCGATGAGCACGAAGAACCCGTTCGACCCGCTCGGCGTCGGCGCGATGTCGATGGAAGTCTGGCGCGCGATGATGACCACGCCCGGGAAGCTGCTCGAAGCGCAAGCCGACCTGATGCGCTCGCTCGGCGAGGTCGCCTCGCGCGACGCGAGCGCGGCCGCGAACGCCGAGCCGCCGGCCGGCGACGCCGTCATCGAGCCGGAGCCCGCCGACCGCCGTTTCGCCAACCCGGCGTGGACGACGAATCCGTACTTCGACGCGCTCAAACAAGGGTATCTGCTCGCGACCAAAGCGGTGCTGGACTCGGTCGACAATGCCGAAGGGATCGACGAGACGACGAAACGCCGGGTGAAGTTCTTCGCCAAGCAGTTCTGCGATGCGATGTCGCCGACGAACGTCCCGTGGTTCAACCCCGAGGTGCTGCAGGAAGCGCTGCGCACGGGCGGGGCCAACTTCCAGCGCGGGATGCAGAACGTGCTCGAGGACGCGCGCCAGAATGCGGGCCGCCCGGCGCTGGTCGACGAGAAAGCGTTCGCGGTCGGCCAGAACGTCGCGACGACGCCGGGGAGCGTCGTCTTCCGCAACGAGCTGATCGAGCTGATCCAGTACGCGCCGACGCAGGGCGAGATCTACGCGCGCCCGCTGGTGATCGTTCCGCCCTGGATCAACAAGTTCTACATCCTCGACCTGCAAGCGTCGAACAGCTTCGTGAAGTACGCGACCGACGCGGGCCGCAACACGTTCGTGATCTCGTGGCGCAATCCGGACGCCGCGCTCGCCGACCTGAGCTGGGCCGACTACATCCGGCTCGGCCCGCTCACCGCGGCGCGCGTCGCGGCGGAGATCGCCGGCAGCGAGGACGTCGACGCGATCGGCTACTGCATCGGCGGAACGCTGCTCGCGACCGCGCTGGCGTACCTGGCGCGCACCGAGACGAAGCTGGTCAACTCCGCGACGTTCTTCGCGGCGCTGGTGGACTTCGCCGACCCGGGCGAGATCATGTCGTTCCTGTCCGGCGAGGCGCTGGCGTACATCGAGGAGCGGATGAACGAGCAGGGCGTGCTCGGCGGGCGCGAGATGGCCGACACGTTCAGCATGCTGCGCGCGAACGACTTGATCTGGGGCGTCGCGGTGAACCGCTACTTGCTCGGCAAAGACGCGCCCGCGTTCGACCTGCTCTACTGGAACAGCGACGCGACGCGCATCCCGCGCGCGACGCACTCGTACTACCTGCGCAACATGTACGTCGAGAACAACCTCGCCAAGCCGGACGTGCTGGACGTCGACGGCGTCCCGATCGACCTGCGGCAGGTGAAGCTCGACACGTATTGTGTCGCGACCTCGGAAGACCACATCGCGCCGTGGCGCTCGGTCTACGCGATGACGCGGCTGTTCGGCGGCGAGACGACGTTCCGGCTCGGCGCGTCGGGACACATCGCCGGCATCATCAGCCCGCCGGCGAAGAAGAAGGCCGTGTGGTGGGGGCCGCCGCCCGGCGCCGCCAATCCGCCCGATCCCGACGCGTGGCTCGCCGCCGCGCCGAAGCACGAGGGCTCGTGGTGGCCGGACTGGACGGCTTGGCTGCAGCACCGCTCGCCGGAGAAAAAACCTGCGCCGGCGGGGACGGGAAACGAACGCTACCGTCCGCTCGCCGATGCTCCCGGGACGTACGTCCTGGAGAAAGCGTGAGCGCAACGGCACCGGGCGCGCGCAACTTCCGCGCGCGGCGCGCACGTTGAACGATCACCAACCCTCTGCGGAGGCGGTCCATGCATTCATCATTCATTCGTAAGCCCGCCGCGCTCGCCGCGGCCGCGGCGCTTCTGTTTTCCGTCTTCGTCCCGCTCGCCGCCCGCGCCGACTCCGACGCCGCCGTTGCGGCGAGCCCCGCCGGCGTCGGCGTCGCGCGGATCAGCTACATTCGCGGTTCGGTCGCGGTGCAGCGCGGCGACTCGGCGACGCCGACGACCGCGGTAATCAACGCGCCGGTGCTCGGGGCGGACTACGTCACCACCGGCGAGAACGCGCGCGCCGAGATCGAGTTCGACGCGACGGCCGCGGTGCGGCTCGGCGCCGGCGTGCAGATGCGGTTCACGCACCTCGACACGGCCGACCGCGAGCTGCAGCTCGCCGAAGGCACGGTCGAGCTGCGCCTGCTGCGCGGCCTCGACGGCCGCTCGCAGATCGACACGCCGTCGGTCTCGCTGCGCCCGCGCACGCAAGGCGCGTACCGCATCTCGGTCGACGCCGACGGGCGCACGCAGATCACCGTCCGCTCGGGGATCGCCGACGTCGTGACGCCGCAGGAGACACGCGCGCTCTCGACCGGATCGACGCTGCTCGCGAGCGGCCCGGCGGCGAATCCGGTGCTGCAGTCGGTGAACCTGATCGCCGACGATGACTTCGACGCGTTCAACATCGCGCGCGACATCCTCGCGCAGCGCGCGCTCGGCAGTGGTAACTACTTCGCGCCGGGCGTCGCGGGCCTGGCGGATCTTGATTCGTACGGTCAGTGGGTCAGCGACGTCGACTACGGCCGCGTTTGGGTTCCGTACAACGTCGCGCCGGGCTGGGCGCCGTACCGCGACGGGCGCTGGGCGTGGGAAGACAACTTCGGCTGGACGTGGATCGGCTACGAGCCGTGGGGCTGGGCGCCGTATCACTACGGCCGCTGGTACCATAACAATCGCTACGGCTGGGCCTGGTATCCCAATCCGTTCGTCACCGTATGGAGCCCCGCGCTGGTCGGCTTCTTCACCTTCGGCAGCGGACTCGGTCTGGGCTTCGGAAACATCGGCTGGGTGCCGCTGAGCCCGCTCGATCCGTTCAACCCGTGGTGGGGCTCCGGCAACAGCGCGTCGATCATCTACGTCTCGAACAACTTCGACAACGACCGGCACCATCACCACCACCACGACTGGGACGACGTCGCGCGCACCTGGGGCAACGCGAAGTACAACGGCGTGACGTACGTCCCTCGCCACGACTTCCAGAACGGACAGTTCCAGCATCGCTACACGACGCCGCCGCAGCAGCGCCACGTGGAAATCGTGCGCGGCCCGATCCCGGTCGTGCCGACCGGCGCGAGCCTGCGCTACAGCGAACGCCCGGTATCGCCGCAGCTCGCGGTGCGGCGGGCCTTGATGCAGCGCCAGTTCGCCGGCAACCCGACGGTCGTGCGGCGCACGCCGTTCGAGCAGCAGCGCGCCGCGATCGCCACCGTAACGCGCGCGGTGACAACGCAGTTCCAGCAAACGCCGACCCAGCCACACGTCGTTTCAGCGCCGCGCGTGCCGCTCACGACGACGCCGGTGAAGGTGCAGAACCTCAACGCGGCGCCGACGGCCGAGCGCAGGGTGAACGATCCGTGGGCGCGCTTCGGCACGAGCCGCGGCACGCCGACCGGCGTGCGCACAACGGCGTCCGGCGTGACCGTGATCGACGGCGCGCAAACCGGCGGAAAGCCGGCCGCGCCGGCCGCTTCGGCCGCCGCGCCGCGCACCGCGCACGACACGCCGGCCTGGACACGCTTCGACACGAGCGCGCCGCGCACGGTCCGCACGTACGAGACTCCGGCGCGAACCAACGAGGCGCCGGCGCGCACGAACGAACCGGCGCGAACCTACTCCGCACCGGCCCAGCGCTACGAAGCGCCGCCGCAGACGCAGCGCTACGTCCCGCCGCCGCAGCCGCCCGCCCAGCCGCAGCGCTATTCAGCGCCGGCACGCACGACGACGACGACAAGCTCCAGTTCGGGATCGCATCCGCACTCCGAGCAACGCTCCTCGTCCGGCACGATTCACCAATAGGAGACGACTCGAGCCGTGGTCCGGGTGCTACGGCTCCGTGGTCGTCGTTCTCCCGTCGAGTCAGTCCGTAGTTCTACGGATGTAAGGCGCGCCGCAAACGTCTAGCTCATGACGAATCAGTAGACACGGTGGAACGATTACGGCACGATTCGCTTCAGTTCGTCGAGGCTGAATTCGGGCGACTGACAGAGCGAGATGATCTTGCGTTCGTGCGCGATCACCTTCTCGGCTGCGTCGGGGATCGCGCGCGCGATCTCCGGCGGGATCACCTGGACGCCGTGGCGGTCGGCGTGGATGAGATCGCCGGTGCGAATCTCCAGGCCGCCGACCGTGACCGGCGTTCCGAAGTCGACCATGTGAACGTAGGCGTGCGAGACCATCACCGAGCCGGCGAAGTACTGAAAGCCGAGCGCTTCGACCTCGCGCAGGTCGCGCACCCCGCCGTTCGTCACCACGCCCTCGCAGCCCAGCGCGCGGTGGATGTTCGACTGCACTTCGCCCCAGAACGCGCCGACCGGCGGTTCGTCGAGGTCCTGAATGACCGCGACACGCGGCGACGGTGACGCAACGATCGCGTCCCACCAGCCGTGGCGCGAGTAGCTTCCGTTCGCCGGAGCGCTGGCCCGCGCACGCGCCGTCACGGCGTAGCCGACCATCACGCCGAACTGCGGAAAGATACAGCGGATCTCGGGCGAGGCGAAACCGGCCGTCCGCGGCCGCACGTCGAACGTCTCGATCGCGTTCGCGACCGTACAGGTATCGTAGCGCCGGAGCGGTTCCAGCTCCTCGGCGGTCAGCGGCGTCGTCGGTGTGGTCGCCATCATGAGTGCTTCGGCGCGCGAAGGCTTTGCACTGCGGCGCTAGCCCGTTTCGACACCCCAGCGTCGCAGCGCGTCGCGGCCGCTCTCGTTCGCCGAGCCCCCCGCTTCGCCCGGCGTGCGCGAGAAGCGCGGCGCCGCCGCGGGTTGGACGATGCCGTCTAGCTCGGCATAGACGCCTCGTGCGCGCAGGTGCGGATGCGAGGGCGCTTCATCGAGCGAGAGCACCGGAGCCACGCACGCGTCGCTTCCTTCGAAGAACGCGGTCCACTCGTCGCGCGTCTTGAGCTTGAACGCCACGGCCAGCTCATTCGACGACGCCGCCCAGTCGTCTTCGGCGCTTACGGTGACCTCCAAGCGCTCCAGCAGCTGCGCGAAAAACTTGGGTTCGAGCGCGCCGACCGCGACGTAGCGGCCGTCGGCGCATTCGTAGCAGCGGTAGTTCGGCGCATCGCCGCCGAGCAGCCGCCGACCGCGGTCAAGCGACAGTTTTCCCTCCGCGGTCAAGCCGTGGAAGAGCGCCATGAGCGAGGCGGTGCCGTCGACGACCGCGGCGTCGATCACCTGGCCCGCACCGGAGCGCTCGCGCTCGTAGAGCGCGGCGACGATCCCGAGCGCCAAGTAGAGCGCCCCGCCGCCGAAATCGCCGACGACGTTCAACGGCGGAACCGGCGGCCCGTCCGTGGGACCAATGGCGGCCAGCGCGCCGGTAAGCGCGATGTAGTCGATGTCATGTCCCGCGGCGTGCGCGAGCGGACCGCTCTGTCCCCAGCCGGTCATACGGCCGTAAATCAGCCGCGGATTGCGCTGAAGCGCGACCTCGGGGCCGAGTCCGAGCCGCTCCATCACGCCGGGCCGGAATCCTTCGATCAGTACGTCCGCGCGCTCGAGCGCGGTGAGCGCTAGTTCGATAGCATCCGGCGTTTTCAAATCGAGCGGAAGGGCGCTGCGGCCGCGCGCGGTGACCGGGTCCGTTCGCGCGAAGAACGTATCGTCGCCGGCGCGCTCGATGCGCACGACATCGGCGCCCAGATCGGCGAGCAGCATCGCGCAGAACGGCGCCGGTCCTATCCCGGCGAACTCGAGCACTCGTACACCGTCGAGCGGTCCGCGCATCGGCACGACTTTGTCGAACCGCGCGCGCGGCGCCTGCCGCTACTCATTTGCGAAGGGACTCTCGTGTGCGATGCTTCTGAGCTGCGGTCTGCCGGCCGCCGTCGCTCACGTCCCCGGGAGCGGGCCGACGTGGAAGACGTACTTGGTGATGAAGCGGTTCAGCGTTGACGTGGCGGCGGGGGTGCCGTAGTCGAGGTAGAGCTCGTTGCCGTTTGCCCAGTGGCGGTGGAACGTTGCGGCAAGGTTCGTGCCGGGAACCGCGAAGCCGCCGTTGCCGTTGATCGAGCGCAGCGAGACCGAGAAGTTCGCGTCGCGCCCGAGCGAGGCGCCGATGCCGACGCGGCGCAGGAACTGCGAGTCGAGCGCGCCCGTTGCGAACGAGCGTTCCCAGGTGCCGTCGTACTCCAGCGTGAGCGCGAAGCGCCCGGCGAGCGGCCGCGACGTCGTCGAGCTGAACTGGTGCAGCATCACGCCGCCGAACGGACCCCACGAATAGCTCCAGTCGACCGGCGCCGGCGTCCCGTCGCGGTAGCCGAAGCCGGCGTTGAAGAAGTTGAAGCGATCCGTCCGCCCGTTCAGGTAGCACGGCGCGCCGGTGAATGCGCTGCGGAAGAGCACGGGTCCGCTGCAGTTCGGTCCGGCGGGCACGTCGTAGCTGCGCAGCACGCCGGTCTGCGGCCCGAAACCGTTCAAGCTGAGCCCGTTCTTGAACGTCGCGTTCAGCGTCACCGACGTGTCCGCTTGATGCACCGCCCCCGAGCGATCGGTATAGCGGTCGCCGTACACCGAGAGGAACCAGTTCTTCACCCGCGTTCCGTTGCCGAGCAGGTTGATCGTCGCGTTCGGGCCGCGGATGTCCGAGTTCGTCGTGAAGCCGTCGAGCGGGTCGTAGTGCGGGCTCACGTCGACGTAGCCGAGGTTCACCTCGTAGTTCGGCTTGTGCACGTCGACGAACGCGTTGCTGCTGTGCGCGACGCCGCCGCGCGCCGTTCCCTGCTCGACCGCGGTGTCGGCGAGCCACACGAAGCCGCTCTTCAAGTTGCGCCCTTCCGTGCCGAACTCCGAGGTCTCGTCGCTGCCGAGCGCGCTGTGGTGCGCCAGCACGCCGTCGGCCCAGTACAGGAACGTGCGGTCCGGCAGCGAGTGCTTGAAGCCGTACGCCACGTCGTCGAAGAGATCAGCGTTCGTGATGTCGTAGCCGCGCGCGCTGAGCACGCCGAAGCTGTCGTTGCCGTGCGTTCCTTCGATCTTCGCGCCGCGGTCGAACGGGCCGATGCCGGGCGAGTAGAAGATCAGGTTCGGCGGCGCGACGAAGCCGCCGACCGGCGCCGGGTTCGGGTTCAGAAACGCCGCGCCTTGCGCGAAGAACGGCCGGTACTCGACGAGCGCGCGGCGGAACTCTTGCGGCGCGATCGTCTGCTGGTCGATCTCGACGTTCGAGAAATCCGGCGCCAGCGTGCCGACGAAGGTGATCGTGTCGGTCAGCGGCACGGCGAGGTCGATGCCGAGCGTGCGCGCGCGCTCGCTGCGAAACGACTGATCGGCCTGCTGAAACTGCGCGCGGTCACGGCCGGCGCTGCCGAGCGCGTAGACGTCGGCGCGCGGCGTGTGCGCGGCGCCGCCGAGCTTGTTCAGCGCGAACGGCTGCAGCCACGGCCAGAAGCGCGCGTCGGGAAAGTTCGGCCAGCCGGCGCCGATCGGCCCGTCGTTCATGATTCCGTCGAACGCCCAGGTGAGGTGCTCGCCGGTGGCGGCGAGCCCGCGCACGAAGTTGATCCGCCACCGCTGCCGGCCGGCGTGCAAGCGCAGCGCGTTCAGCGGGATCACCAGCACGGCGTCCCAGCTCTCGCCGGAGATGCGCGCGGCCGCGTTCCAGGCCGGCGCATAGCGGGCGTTCTCGCTCGCCTGCTGGTAGCGCGTCCCGCGCGGCGTCGTTTCGAAGTAGTAGACCTGCGAGCCGCTCCCGCCCGGGTCGATCCCGATCCCGACGAAGTCGTCGATCCCGAAGCCGACCCCGTTCGTCGTCTGGCTCGCCGCGATCGCGATCCCCGGCTGCTCGGCGTGGAACGCCACGTACAGCGCGCGGTCGTCGTAGAGCAGGTACACGGTCGTCGCGACGGGCGCCGTGCGGCGGGTGGTGAGGTCGGCGAAGGCAGGCGCGACGGCAACTTTCCCCGCTTGCCAGCCCGGATCGGCGAGCGTGGGGTCGAGCGGGAGCGGCTGCGCGGCGCGGGCGATGGGCACGGTGTCGGCGGCGCTCGTCGTCGCGCCGAGCGGCGCGGCGCAGCAGACCGCCAGCAGGGCGGCGAACAGGGAGGTCGTGGTGACTCGCATCGGCCCGCCGATCGTCGCAGAGACCGCGCCGCCGAATCTTCAAGAAGTTTTCAAACGCTACGCCTTCGGCCCGTTCGTGCTCGACGCGGGGCGCGCGGTGCTGTGCGCGGGCGGCGAGCCGCTCCCGCTCGGACCGCGCGCCGTCGCGACGCTGGCCGCGCTCGTCGAGCGCGCCGGCGAGGTGGTGACGAAAGACGAGCTGCTCGACCGGGTCTGGCCCGGCGAGGACGTGAACGAAAGCAACGTCGCGCAGAGCGTCTACCTGCTGCGCAAAGCGCTGCGCGAGCACGGTGTCACCGGCGCGATCGCCACCGTCGCGCGCCGCGGCTATCGCTTCACGGCCGCGGTCGAGCTGCTCGCCGAGCCGCAGCGCCCGCCGATTCCGATCCGGCTCGCCGGCGAGGCGGCGCCGGTCGGCGGTCGCGTGCGCCGCTGGCTCTCGGCGGCGGTCGCGCTCGCGTTGCTGATGCTCGCGGGCGTTCCGGCGGCGCGGGCCGTCTCGCACCCGCCGCCGCTGTCCGCACGCGGCGCGGAGCTGTACCGGCTCGGGCGCTATTACTGGAACCTGCGCACTCCGCTCGGCCTGGCGACCAGCACGCGTCTGTTCCACGGCGTCGTCGCGAGCGACCCGCGCAGCCCGCTCGGACACGCCGGGCTCGCCGACGCCGCGCTGATGACCGCCGACTACGAGCACCCGCACGCGCGCGTGGCGGCGTTGTACGCGCAGGCGCGGCGCGAGATCGCGCTCGCGCTCGCGCTCGACCGCGGCTCGGCCGCGGCGCACGCGTCGCTCGGGATGCTGCGCTACGCCGCGAACCACGACGAGTCGGGGTCCGAGGCGGAATTCCGGCGCGCGATCGAGCTCGATCCGAACTATGCGATCGCGCACCACTGGTACGGGACGACGCTGCTCGAGCGCGGCTGGCTCGCCGAGGCAACGCGCGAGCTCCACGCGGCGGCGGTGCTCGACCCCGTCTCGTCGGCGACCGGCGGCTGGCTCGCCGAGGCGTCGTACTTCGCCGGGCGCTATCGCGATGCGATCACGTACGCGCGCCGCGCGCTCGACCTCGACCCGCACCGCGCCGGCGCGCTGCGCCGGCTCGGCCTCGCCTACGAGCTCACCGGCGACGTCCCGCGCGCGATCGAGACGTTCCAGCGCATGCGCGGCAGCGGCCCGGACGCCGGCTACGCGCCGGCGCTGCTCGCCGAAGCGTACGCGCGCGCCGGCCGGCGCGCCGCGGCGCGCGCGGAGCTGCGCGACGCGGTCCGGCTCCATCCGCGCGACGGCGACACCGCGCTGGCGATGCTGGCGCTCGGCGAACGCGAGCGCGGCCTCGCGATCCTCGCCGTGATGCGGCCCGACTCATCGGACTATCGCGCGCTCGTCGATCCGCGCCTCGCACCGTTCCGCGACGCGCTGCGCGAGCGCGCGCGGCGTCTCAAACACCAAGGCTGATCTTGCGATGCTCGGTTCCGTTGTGCTGCTGAGCGCAAGCATTCGTTTCGCGCGCGGCGACGATTTTTGAACGAGATCGCTCGACGGCACGGGACGATTCCTCAGCAACGTCTAAGACTGAAACGGTAGCGTCGCTGCTACACCGCGCGCTCGCGTCTCGTAGGGAGATCTCACCATGATCGAACTGCCCTCCGGACCAGTCGTCGTCGAAGAACGACTCGCCCTGCTCGAGGATCCGGACCTTGCGGCGCGATTGTTACGCGAGAATCCGGCGCTCTTCGCCGCCGAGCCGCCGCGCACGCAGCGCGAAGTGCTGGCGTGGACGACGCGCAAGCTCGGGACGGCGGTGCTCGCCGTCACCGCGGTGATCTCGATCGTCGCCGGATACGCCGTCAGTGAGATGACGCGCAAGCACGACACCGCCCGTATGCCGACGGCGCACCCGGCGGCCGCGACGCTCCCGCTCCGCCACGCGCAGACCGCGCCGCAGCGTCATGTCGTCGCGCGACCTGCCGCGCGCGTCGCGCACCATCCCGCGACCGCGGGCCATCCGGCCGCGATCGTTCATCCGATTGCGGCGGCGCCGCACTATGCGATTCCGGTGCAGCACGCGAGCGCGCCGGTTGTCGTCTATCATCGTCCGATTGCTGCGCATCCCGGAGTCGACCGCGAAGCGCTCGCGTTCCGCGCGCACGAGCGCGCGCAAGCCGCGCAGGCGGCGCAGCTCAAGGCGTGGGCGGCGGAACAACACGCCATCGCGTCGCGCGCCGCCGCACGCGCCGCGCAAGCGCGTGCCGCACGCGAGCAAGGCGCCGTGCGCACGGAAGCCGCGCCTCAAGCGCGTCCGCGCACGGAGACCGCGACCGCGAGCGCGCCGACGACGCGCACCGACACCGGCGCGACCAACTCGCCGCTCGACACGGCACCGCCCGGCGGAAACGCGGGCACGAAGCCGCCGCCGAGCAATCCCAACGGCGGCTGGAGCGATCGTCTGCCGAACCCCGGCACGCTGGGCGGCGTGATCGGTCCGGTGATCGGCGTCCCGCGCGACTCGTGCACGCCGCGTGGCGGCCGCACCGGGATCGTCATGCAAGCGGTTCAGCAGATTCTCTTATCGCAGCAGCACTAACCGCGGCGCACGCAGCGGAAGCCTAGGTGGCTCATTCCGGTGTCGATCATTTGCGGCATGCGGGCTGCCGGGCGGAAGCGCAGGCAGTAGTTCGGCGCGCACAAGTGTGAGCCGCCCTTGAGAACTTTGCGCGGGATGCGAATCTCGGGCGAGCTTTCGTCGTAGCTTTCGTCGACCGGCGAGCAGCATGGCGAGCGCGGCACGCCCGGCTGCGCGCGATACCAGTCGCACGTCCACTCCCACGCGTTTCCCGCCATGTCGTACAAGCCGTAGCCGTTCGGCGGAAACGCGCCGTACGGCGAGGTGCGCGCGTAGCCGTCGCGCAGCGTGTTCTGCCACGGGAACTCGCCTTGCCAGGTGTTCGCCATGATCGTTCCGCCCGGCTCGCGCTCGTCGCCCCATGTGAACGCCTTGCCTTCCAACCCGCCGCGCGCGGCAAATTCCCATTCCGCTTCCGTCGGCAACGATTTGTCCGCCCACGCCGCGTACGCTTCGCAGTCTTCGTACCCGACGTGCACGACCGGATGATCCTCCAAGCCGTTAACGGAGCTCTCCGGGCCTTGCGGATGACGCCACTGCGCGCCGGGGACGTAGTGCCACCAATTGCGCGAGTCGCTCAGATCGACCGGACCTTCGGTCTGCTTGAACACGAGCGAGCCGGCAGGGTAGCTCTGCACCGGCGCGCCGGGAATTTGCGCGAGCTCGAGCGGCCGTTCCGCGACCGTGACGTATCCGGTCGCTGCGACGAACCGCTCGAACTCGGCGTTGGTGACATGGTGCCGGTCGATGAAGAACGCATCGACGCGCTCGCGCCGCACGGGGCGCTCCTCGGGATAGAACGCCTCCGAGCCCATGAGAAACTCGCCTCCGGCGAGCCGGACCATGTCGTCTTTCAGTGCTGCGCCGCCTGCCACAACGCGAACATCGCGCCGGTGGGGTCGGTGAGGATGCTGAATGCCCCCATTCCCGGGACTTCCGTCTTGTCGCGGATGACGCTCGCGCCGAGCGACTGCGCTTTCTTCGTCGATGCTTCGACGTCGTCGACGGAGACGTATGCGAGCCACATCGACGGCGCGCCGGGCACCGGATGCTGCATCATCCCGCCGCCGGTCCCGTCCTCGCCGACGCCGATCAGCGTGTAGACGTCGCCGCCGCCCATCGGCATGTCTTCGAGCTTCCAGTCGAACAGGCTGCCGTAGAACTGTTTCGCTTTGGCGGGGTCGGTCGTGTTGAGCTCGACATGAACGAACGGATTTGGCACGCTGCTCTCCTCTCGCAAAAACCGGTGCTCCTAGATAATACGGCGCAACTTAAGAGCGCGCTAAGAACGCCCTCTTTTCGGCGCCGCGCGCGGCGGCCGATCCGGCGGCTCTACGGCAGAAACGCGAAGAGGCGGTCGAGGCCGAGCGCTTCGAGGATGCGACGGTGGTCGGCTGAGCCGACCTGCAGGTCGACGCTGGTGCCCCGGTCGTGCGCGATCCGGCGCAGCCGGATCAGCTGGCGGACGTCGGGGATCTCCAGGCGCGGGAGCCGGTCGAGGTCGATCGCGATCCGGGCGTGCCCCTTCGCGGCGGCGCTCGTGACGGCCGGTTCGAGCCCGGCGAGGCCGGTAGGATCGTCGGCGACGAGACGCAAGGGCGGCATCATGACCCCCGCAGCGTAGCGGTCCGCGCATACCGCGCGCTTACGCCGCCGCCGAGCCGACTTACGCGACGCTGTCGGCGCAAATTTCGAGCCGCCGGCCGGGTTGTAACGACAGGTGCCCGAGCTTCCCGAAGTCGAGACGATCGCGCGCGGTCTCGCTCATGCCGTGGCCGGCAAGACCATCGCCGGGGTGACGGTGAGCATGCCCAAGATCGCGATCGCGCCGGCCGGAGAGTCGTTCGAGCAGGCGCTCGCCGGCGAGACGATCGCGGCGGTCGGGCGGCGTGGGAAGTACGTCGTCTTCGGGCTGGGCTCGGGGCGGCGCCTGGCGGTCCATCTGCGGATGACCGGCCGGCTGATCGTCCAGCCGGCGGGCTACCCGGAGCCCTACCCGTACACCCACGTGCTGCTCGCCTTTTCCGACGGCTCACGGCTGTGCTTCGCCGACATGCGGCAGTTCGGCAGGATGCGGCTGCTTGCGCTAGGCGACCCCTGGGACGCGGACGGCGGGGTGGAACCGCTCTCCGAGGGGTTTACCAGCGAGGCGTTTGTGAGTATGCTGGACGGGCGTCGCACGCCGATCAAGGCGTTCCTGCTCGCCCAGA
>Ga0213878_10000224_pt1 | contig 23351 bp, 22 predicted proteins | sample VelepicoBEBS_R02_FD_161053 | JGI IMG/M metagenome (GOLD analysis project Ga0213878, IMG submission 161053) | Vellozia epidendroides bulk soil microbial communities from rupestrian grasslands, the National Park of Serra do Cipo, Brazil - BS_R02 | ecosystem: Environmental > Terrestrial > Soil >... | reverse complement strand
CCGCGCGCCGCGGGTCGAGCGCGAGGCGGTGCTGGCCGGGATCCTCGGCGCGATGGACGGGCTGCTCGACGTTCTCGCTCGGCCGGCCGACGTCGGCCGCGCGTGGGAAGAGCGCGCCGCGCTGCGCGGGCAACCGTACCGCCTGCGGCTCGACGCCGACGGCTCGATCCTCGAAGGACCCGCGGTCCGGCTTGACCACGAAGGCGGGCTGGTGATCGCGTCCGGCGGCCGCGAGCGCGCCGTCCACCTGGCCGACGCGCGCGTGCTGACCGAGACTGGCTGACGAGGGTTACTTCACGACGCCGCCGAGCGCGACGTTCGCTTTGCCGAGGACGGCGATCGCTGCCGACTCGGCGGTGCCGTCGACGCTCAGCGCGAGGTTGGCCGTCGCATTGACGTGCGACGGCTTGGGGATCATCTTCGCCGAGACGCCGCCGTCCTTGAGCGCCTTGGTGGCGATCATCGTGTCGGCGTTCGACGAAAAGAACAGGATGACGTCAGCCATCGCGTCTCATTTCGATCCGCTCACCAGCTCGTCGAGGCCGGCGGCGACTTCGTTCAGCTCGCCGACGCGCGCGACGGCCTGCTGCGTGCGCGAGGCCATCTCGGTCGCCAGCGTGTCGATGACGACGACGTCGCCGAGGATCTCCGCGTTGAGCGCCGAGGCGGCGAGAATCTTCTCGGAGACGCCGGTCGCGGTCAGCACGTTCGCGTCGAGCTTCGCGGACGGGGCGCTCGTCGCGGCCTGCATCAGCAGCTCGCCCTGGCGCTCGACCGCCGCGCGCGTCTGCGCGACGTGATCGCCTGAGACCTCGCTGCCGACGATGACGACCGAGAGCTCTTGCGCCGACTCGCGCACCTGGCGGCTGCGCGCCGCGAGCTGGCGGCCGATCCGCTCGACGACCGGGACCGCGATCCCGAGGCCGATGACGATCCCGACCAGACCCCACAGCAGCAACGATATCATGGTGTGCGCCTGCACGCCGGTGAACGTGGCGAGCGGGACGCCGAACCAGCGCAGCGCGACGACCTTGAGCTGATCGTTGTAGATCGGCTCGACGCGCACCAGGTAGTCGACGCCGCCTTCCTTGTCGACGCCGTAGAACGCCGAGCTGACGTCCTTGACCTTCGCCGAGGCCGCGTCGTCGACGAGCCGCGTCCCGTCGGGCCGCGTGATCGAGCTGGAGATCAGCTCGTTCTCGAAGATCACCGCCGCTTTGCCGCCGAGCGCGTGCGCCGCGGAGTCGACGATGTCGTAGTAGTGGTCGACGACGATCCCGCCGTAGACGGCGCCGATCGTGCGCTCGTTGGCGTCCGAGATCGGGACCGCGGAGATGATGCCGAGCCCTTCGACCAGTCCTTCGCGGCCGGCGGTGGTCGACTCGATCTGCGGCTCCAACAATTCGGGGACGAGCTCGTCGTGCGGGAGCGTCGCCGCCGTGCTCACCGTCTCGCCGGCGAGCGCGCGCTTCACGAACGGCGAGGCGAGCGGAACGCCGGCGCGCCCGCCGGTCGAGCGCGCGACCACGATCCCTTTGGCGTCGACGATGGTGAGGAACGAGAGGCCGCCTTGGTGCGCGATCCCGGTCAGCGTTCCTTCGAGGTTCTTCGCGTGCGTCGCGGTGCCGCGCCGGATCACGTCGTTGATGGCGGCTTGTCCGACCATCAGCTTGACGAGATCGCGCTTGCCGTCCCAGTATCCGGCGAAGCCGGTCGAGCCGCTCTGCACCTGCTGCTCTGCGAGCTTGTTGAGGTCGGTCGCCATCGTGTTGCGCGCCGCGACCGCGCTGATCGCCGACGAGATCACGATCGCACCGACGAGCGTGCCGACGAGTTTGCTTCGAAGACCGAGCTTCATACCGGGATTCCCTCCGCCTTGAGTTCCGAGTCCGTGATGGTGTAGCGTCCGAGCTGCGCGTCGATCTCCGCGGCGCGCCGGCTCATCTCGTCGACCGATTCGACGATGCGCTGCGCCGCCGAGGTGACCTCGGCGTTGACGTAGGTGAGCACCTCGACCGACGAGGCGTTCTGCGAGCTGATCGCGGTGATCGCGTCGAAGGCCCGCGAGACCTCGTCCGAGTGCGAGGCCATCTGTTTGGTCGCCGCGAGGTTCGCGCCGACCGAGGTGGTGATCTCCTCGATCGAGCGGATCACGCGGAACGTGTTCTCCGACATCGAGCGGGTGACCGAGCTGATCTGGCCGATCTGCCGGTTCGCGTCCATGACCGCGGTGACGATCTCACGCAGCGCGCCCGACGCGCTGTCGGTCGAGACGACCGAGGCTTCGAGCCGCTCGTTCAAGCGCTGCATCGCGTCGGTGACTTGGCCGACGACCGACTGCGTGTTGTGAATGTGGCCGGCGATCTCTTTCGTCGCCTGCACGCTGCCGTCGGCGAGCTTGCGGATCTCGGTCGCGACGACCGCGAAGCCGCGGCCGTGCTCGCCGGCGCGCGCCGCTTCGATGGCAGCGTTCAGCGCCAGCAAGTTCGTCTGCTCGGCGATCCGGTCGATGACCTTGACGATGTCGCCGATCTGGTCGGAGTTCGCGCCGAGCCGGCCGATGTCGGCGGCGAGCTCTTCGATGGTGGTGCGGATCGTCGCCATCGCGTCGACGATGGTGTGAATCGCCGTCCCGCCGCGGTCGGCGGTCATCGAGGTCTCCGAGGAGATCGTCAGCAGCGAGTCGACTTGCGCCGAGACCTCTTCGATCGAAGCCGACATCGACGAGACGTTGACCGCGGTCTCGTCGAGCGAGCTGCGCTGCTGCTCGGCCGAACCGGCCAGCTCGGCGATCGCCTCGGTCATCGCGCGCACCTTGAGCAGCGCGCCTTCGACGATCTGCGACTGCTCGACGATGCCGTCTTCGAGCTGCTTCTGCGCGATCGCGCCGCCTTCGATCACCGCCAGCGAGGAGCTCGCCGTCGCCTGCAGTCCGCCGCCGGCCTCGCCGAGCTCCCGCGCTTCGCGGTGCATGGTGCCGACGAAGTCGCGCATCCCGAAGATCAGCTTGTTCAGCGCGATCGCGAGCTCGCCGAGCGGACCGTCGGCGACGGCGAGGTTCTTGGTCAGATCGCCGGCGGCGACCTCACGGACCCCGGTCGTCAGCGCGGCGACGCTCTGGCCGAGCGTCCCGTTCGCCGGAAACGCCAGCCGTTCGGGGCCGCGCAGGGCGTGCAGGTCGGGATCGGCGTCCGCGGCCGGGCCGCCGCCCGCGAGCAGCCGGCTCGCCAGCGCGACCGCGAGGAAGAGCGCGGCCGACGCCGCCAGCGCGGCGGGCGAGCCGGCCGGCGGGTGAACGGCGTACGTCGCGAGCACCGCCGCGGCGAGCGCGGTCAGCGCCGTAACGGCCAGCGCAGCCGCCGGGGAAGACCGGCGGCGAACGGCGACGAGCGGCTCCAGGGTCAGTCTCAAGCGGCCCTCGGGTGCGGACGAAAAAGCGCGGAGCGGTGCCACCCGCACACGTTCCGTTCATAAGGGGCATCGGACGTTCGGCGAGCCGCCTTGAGCCGGGCTTGGGCGCTTGCCTGCTACGCCGGCTTGCTCGCGCGGCTGCGCCGCTCGCAGCCCTCGCAGAAGTGCGAGTGCTTGTTGTCGGTGTCGAAGACCGAGTTCGAGTAGTACATCGCACAGCGGGCGTTGTAGCAGTGCTTCAGCCCGAGCGCGTGGCCGATCTCGTGGACGCTCTCCTTCAGCAACCGCTGGAAGAGCGCGTTCTCGTCGGCCGGATCGCCGTAGAACTCCGAGCGCAGCCGGTGCAGCGAGACGACCGCGCAGCGCTGCGCTTCACTTGAGGAGCCGAACACGAACTGATGCGAGGTCTTGTACAGGTCGAACTCGGTGACGCCGAGGACGAGGTCGCCGCGCGTCTCGTACGACGCGCTCAAGCGGCCCGCCAGCGAGCCGAAGAACAGCTGTCCGCGCGCGCTGTTCAGCGCGGTCTTGGGGACGCTGAGCGCCGCGCGCACGACCGCCGTCGCGAGGAACCGCTCTTCCAGGCACAGTGCGAGCCGGGTGAGCAGTCCCGCGTCGATCGCGTTGATCGGAACGATGCTGATCTCGCGCACGCCGCTGAGGTCCGTTCGCGTCGGACGCGCGCCGGTCCTGGCGCTGAAGTTGTCACCCTGAGCTTGTCGAAGGGCGAGCGATGATCATCGGCGTCGGGATGGATCTCGCGGAGGTGGAGCGCTATCGCTTCGACGAGCCGCAGCGCGCGCGCTTCGCGCGCAAAGTCTACACCGAGGAAGAGATGGCCTACGCGATGCGCAAGCGCAACTGGCCGGAGCGGCTGGCCGGTTTCTTCGCCGCGAAGGAAGCGGTGCGCAAGGCGTTCGGGCACGCGATCCCGTGGAGCGCGGTCGGCGTCACCCACGCGCGCAGCGGAAAGCCGGCGATCCGGTTCTACCGCGGCTATGAGGCGCTGCTCGAGCGGCGCGGCGTGCGCGCGATCCACTTGACGATCACGCACACCGCGACGACCGCCGCCGCGGTCGTCGTGCTGGAAGGCTGACGGCCCGTCGTCGTGCGATCGAGAGCGAGGACCCGCAGCCGATGAGAGCCGTCACCGCGGCACAGATGAAAGCAATCGACGCGGCGGCCGTCGCGCGCGACGGCGAGGTCGCGCTGATGCGCGCGGCGGGCGAGGCGATCGCGCGGCTGATCGACCGGTACGCGCGCGGCGAGGGCGCCGTCGTCGCGATTGCCGGCCACGGAAACAACGGCGGCGACGCGTACGCGGCGCTGGCGGCGTACGACGGCGCGCGGCCGTGCGTGGTGTACGCCGATGCGTCGGTCGAAGGGAGCGCGGCTCGGCGCGACGCGCGCGCGCGCGCGCTCGCCGCGGGCGTCGAGGAGCGCGCGTTTCCGCCGGATCTCGCGCTGTTGCGTGGGGCGGCGCTGGTGCTCGACGGCGTGCTCGGCGCGAACGCGCGGCTCCCGCTCGACGCGCGCAGCGCGCAGCTCGCCGAGGCGATGAACTCGAGCGGCGCGCCGGTGCTCGCGCTCGACGTGCCGACCGGCATCGACCCGACGAGCGGCGCGGCCGGCGCGCACGCGGTGCGCGCGCGCGCGACGATCGCGCTCGGCCGCCCGAAGCTGGGGTGCTTATTCGACCCGGCGCGCGACCTCGTCGGCACGCTGTGGTGCGCGCCGATCGGGATGCACGACGAGGACGCAAACGGAGTCGGCGATCCGCCGGCGTTCGTGCTGACGCCGGCGGAGTTCGCCGCGCTTCTCCCGCACCGTCCCGAGGAGTCCGACAAGCGCAGCGCCGGCGCGCCGCTGATCGTCGCCGGCTCGACCCAGTTTCCGGGTGCGGGCGTGCTGTGCGCGTGGGGCGCCGCGCGCGCGGGCGCGGGCTACGTCACCGTCGCGGCGCCCGAAGGCGCCGCGGCGGCGCTGCGCGCGCATTTGGTCGAACAGGTCGTTGTGACGTACGACGAGCGCGCGCCCGACCGCGCCGTGCAGGCCATTCTCGATCTGACGAACCGTTGCACGTCGATCGGGATCGGTCCGGGACTCGGGCTTTCGGACGCGTATGCGACGATCGTGAACGGCGTGCTCGCCGGAACGGAATTGCCGGTCGTCGCGGACGCGAGCGCACTCTACCATCTCGCGAAGCGGCTCGGCGAGTACCGAGACAAGAAGCTCGTGCTGACGCCGCACGCCGGCGAGTTCGCACGGCTCAGTGGCAAGGGCACGATCGCGCCCGGCGAGCGCCTCACGCGGTTGCGCGCGTTCGTCGACGAGCACGGGATCACGACGCTGCTGAAAGGCCGTACCACGCTGATCGCCGACGGTACCGCGACGCACCTCAACCCGACCGGAACCAGCGCGCTCGCCACCGCCGGAACCGGCGACGTGCTCACCGGCGCGATCGCGACGCTGCTCGCGCAAGGCCTCGCGCCGGTCGACGCGGCCCGCGCGGGCGCGTACTGGCACGGCCGCGCCGGCCGGATCGCGCACGCCCGCCGCCCCCGCGGCGTCATCGCCCGCGACGTCGCCGAAGCCCTCAGCGAAGCGTCGGTGGTAAAGCGCATCGACGAGTCGCTGGTACGAATTTTCTAGTCTCGTCTTGCGCGTGGCACCGCCGAATCGTATGCGCATATACTTAAACGCATAGCAAGGCGCACGATCCTATTCCATCGGGCCGGCCACTTGACGCGCTCCACGCGGCGCATGATAGGCTTGCGTGGAGAAAACATGCACAGCACGACACGGCGAGAGATCGTCCTCCCGGAGACCAAGCCCGAGACCGAATGGCTCCGCGGCCGCGCGGTGCGCAAAGTGAGCCCGCGGCGCGCGCATGCCGCGCTGCAGCGATGGTGGGTCATCAATCTCGGCACCTGGGCGGGCTCACGCGGCGAGGTACTCGCCGAGTGGCGCTTCCGCGTAGCGCCTCCAGGCGAGGATATCCGGCCGCTCGTTCCCGACGTATCGTACCTTTCGTACGAGCGGTCCGCGGGTTTGACGGAAGCCGAGGTTGAGGCGCCGCTCGTTCCGCCGAACGCCGCGATCGAGATCCGATCGCCCGGTGACAGCCGAGCCGACTTGGAGGACAAGGTTGCGACACTGCTCCGAGCCGGCGTCGACGTCGCGATCGTCGTGAACCCTCGAACCCGTACCGTGATCGCTTGGGACCGCGAGGTGAAACGCATCTTCTCGCGTGGCGAACGATTCGAGCACCACGCGCTCCCGGGATTTACGTTCGACCTCGACCAAATGTTTGAGGAGTCGCGTTTTCGACCGCCGGGTAGACGTTAGAGGCCGCTGTTCAGCAGCTTCCGTAACCCCGCTTCGTCGAGGACCGTGACGCCGAGCTGTTCGGCTTTGGTCAACTTGCTGCCGGCTTCATCGCCGGCGATCACGTAGTCGGTCTTCTTCGAGACCGCACCGCTGACTTTTCCGCCGGCCGCGACGATCAGCTCCGAAGCTTCGTCGCGCGTCATACTCGGCAGCGTTCCGGTCAAGACCAGCGTCTTTCCGGCCAGGACGCCGACCGGCTCGCGCGCTCGCAGCGGCGCCGTCGTGTCGACGCCGGCGTCCTTGAGGCGCTTGACCATCGCGCGGTTCGGCTCTTGCGCGAAAAACAAAGCCACGCTGGTCGCGATCTCGGGGCCGATCCCCTCGCTGCGCAGCAGCTCTTCTTCGGTGGCTTTTTCGAGCGCGTCGATCGAGCCGAAGTCGCCGGCGAGGATTGCAGCGTTCTGCGAGCCGACGAAACGGATTCCCATGCCTGCGAGCAGCCGCGCCAAGCCGCGTTGCTTCGACTTCTCGATCGCCTCGAGAACGTTTGAGGCCGACTTCTCGGCCATCCGCGGCAGCTTCAGCAGCTTCTCGAGATCTAGGTAGTAAATATCGCTGACGTTGCGCACCAGCCCGGAGTCGACCAGCGCCGCGGAGAGCTGGTCGCCGACACCTTCGATGTCCATCGCGCCGCGCGAGCAGAAGTGCCGGACACGCTCCACGAGCTGCGCCGGGCACGAGGCGTTCGTGCAGCGCGCCATCGGCTCGCCTTCGGGATGGTCGACGTCGGAGCCGCAGACGGGACAGCGCGTCGGCAGCGTGTACTCGCCGAGCCGCTTTCCTTTGCGCTCCTCGAGGACCGGGCCGACGACCCGCGGGATGACATCGCCGGCGCGAATGACGGTGACGACGTCGCCGATGCGGATGTCGTTGCTGCGGATGTAGTCCTGGTTGTGAAGCGTGGCGTTGGAGACCGTCGTGCCGCCGATCCGGACCGGCTCCAGCACCGCGTTCGGGTTCAGCACCCCGGTGCGGCCGACGCTCACGACGATGTCGAGCAGCTTGGTGCGCGCTTCGCGGGCGCGGAACTTGTAGGCGATCGCCCAGCGCGGGTCCTTGCCGGAGGTGCCCAGCTTCGCCTGCAGCGCCAGGTCGTCGACCTTGATCACGATCCCGTCGATCTCGTAGTCGAGTGCGTCGCGCTTCTCTTCCCACTCTTGCGCGAACGCAATCACGTCGCGGATCGACGCGACGGCGTGCGCGTGCTCGTTGACCCGAAAGCCGAGCGATTTCAGATACGCGAGCAGCTCGTGCTGCGAGCGCGGCGGCCGGTCGGTGTCGATCTCGCCGACCGCGTAGGCGTAGAACGAGAGCTTGCGCTCCGCGGTCATCCGCGGATCGAGCTGGCGGATCCCGCCGGCGGCCGCGTTGCGCGGGTTCGCGAACGGCGCCTCGCCGCGCGCCTCGCGCTCGGCGTTGAGCCGCGCGAAGTCGCTCTTGCGCATGTACGCTTCGCCGCGCACGTCGACGTGGCGCGGAAGCGCCGTCTTGCCGTCGCGCAGCGCGAGCGGGATCGACTTGATCGTGCGCAGGTTCGCGGTGACGTTCTCGCCGACGCTGCCGTCGCCGCGGGTTCCGCCGGCGCTCAGCTGGCCGTCGTCGTACCGCAGCGAGACGGCGAGGCCGTCGATCTTCAGCTCGCAGGTGTACGCGACGTCGCCCTGCACGCCGCCCAGCTTGCGCACGCGCGCGTCGAACGCGGTCAGCTCGTTCTCGTCGAACGCGTTGGCCAGCGAAAGCATCGGCCGCGCGTGCACGTACGGCGGAAACCCGCTCGCCGGCGTGCCGCCGACCCGCTGCGTCGGCGAGTCGGGCGTGCGCAGCTCGGGATACGACTCCTCCAGATCGATCAGCTCGCGCAGCAGCATGTCGTAATCCGCGTCGCTCATCTGCGGATCGTCGAGCACGTGATACCGGTAGTTCGCCTCGTCGATGCGCGCGCGCAGCTCGCGCGCGCGCTTGCGGTAGTCTTTTACCGCCACGGTTTGGGGGTGGCGACTTGGACCGGGTAGCCGTCGGGATCGGCGATCACCGCGATCCGGCCAAAGCTCTCGTCGTGCGGCTCCTGGAGGACCGTCACGCCCGCGGTGCGCGCGTCGGTGACGAACTTGTCGACGTCGTCGACGTGGAAGCCGAGCTGCAGCGAGCCGGGCTTCACCGTGAGACTCTCGCTGGCGGGGTGCAAGCCCAGCATTCGGCCGTCGCCCAGATCGAAGTCGATCCAGTGCGGCGCGGCGTCGGTGCCGAGCTTGAGCTCCAGGATGTTCTTGTAGAAGCGTTTGCTGCGTTTCAAGTCGGAGCAGACGATCATCGCGAGCGCGAACGTGGCCACGCCCGGGGCTTCGACGGGCGCGGCGCAGGTCCGCCGCCCGCCGCGGCGAGAAAGCGCGAGTGGCGTAATGCTCGCCCGCCGCACGTTCGTCGCCGCAAGCGCCGCCCTGCTCGCCGCAGGCGCGCCGTCGCGCGCGCTCGCGTTCGTCGGGACCGAGACGTCCGGCGTGCCGCGCACGCCGCAGGGGCAAGCGCGCACGACGCTCGACGCGGTCGCCGTAATAGCCGCGACGCACCTCGAGGTGCGCACTGCATGGCGGCCGCCGTCCGTCTTTCCGGAAATCGCGCCGGTCGCATACTATCCGGGCCGCGGAGCGGACCCGCGCTATCCGGGTGAGGTGGTCGTGTGGCTGAACCCCGATCACCCCGAGCTGATCAGTCCGCGCGTCTCGCGGCTCACCGACGAGATCCCGCTGTTCACCGAGCTCCTTCTGGCGTCGGTCGACGTGCGCGCGAGCGGCTTGCCGTCGCTCGGGCTCGAGAGCCTCGATCCGGTGAAACGCCGCATCCTGGCGACGACGCTCGCCTCGGACGCCGCGGTGATCGCGAAGTACTCGCCGTACCCGCCGGTCGACGACGCGGAGTTCGCACGGCGCGCGTTCGCGTTCGCGGTGCTGCGGCAGATGACGCCCGGGATCGGCGGCATCGCGCCGATAGAAGTTCCGGCGTCCGCGATGCCGCGCGAGGAGCCGCTCGCGGCGTACGTCGGGCGCTACGCCGACGCGCGCGCGCCGCGCGGCTGGGGCGTCATCCACATCGTCGGCACCTCGGTGCCGGAGTCGCCGGGCGGCTCCGAAGCGTGGGTCCGCGCGTTCGTGCTCGCGACCGCGGACCGACAGCCGGCCGACAGCGCGGTAAAACGCGCGTACGAAGCAGCGCGCGCGCAGGACGAAGCCTCATCCGGCGATCATTACGCGGCCAGACGCGCGTTCGCGGCCCCGTACGTCACCCAAGTCGCCGCGCTCTTCGGAAGGTAACCAGGATGCAAACCGATTCGTCAGCCACCGCCGCGAAGCGGCGCGCCTTCCGCGCGCTGCACGACGGGCCCGCGCTGTTCGTCATCCCGAACGCTTGGGACGTGATCACCGCGCGCGTCTTCGAGGAGGCGGGTTTCCCGGCGGTCGCGACTTCGAGCGCCGCGCTCGCGAACTCGCTCGGTTTTCCGGACGGCAGCGCGCTCGACGTCGACCTGCACCTCTCCACGCTCGAGCGGATCGTGCGCGCCCTCGACGTGCCGCTCTCCGCCGACGTCGAGAACGGCTACGCCGACGAGCCGGCGGCCGTCGCGTCGTTCATCGAACGGCTCGCGCAAACCGGCGTCGCCGGATACAACCTGGAGGACGCCGTGCACGAGCACGAGCTGTACCCGCTCGACCTCGCCGTCGCGCGCGTTCGCGCCGCGCGCGCCGCCGCGCCGGATTTGTTTCTCAACGCGCGCACCGACATTTACCTCGGAGGGATCGGCCCCGAAGCGACGCGCTTCGAGCGCACGGTGGAACGCCTGCACGCATTCGCCGACGCCGGCGCCGACGGCGTCTTCGTCCCGGGCGTGATGGACGCCGAGACGATCGGCAAGCTCGCCGCCGCCTCGCCGCGCCCGCTGAACGTGCTCGCCGGGCCGAAGACGCCGAACGCCAAGATGCTCCACTCGCTCGGCGTCCGCCGCGTCAGCGTCGGCTCGTGGCCGGGTCGGCGGATCCTCGGCGTCCTGCGCGAGATCGCGCGCGAGCTGCGCGAGGACGGCACGTTCACCTTCATCCGCGAGCCGATCATGTCGTACGCCGACGCGAACGCGCTGGTCCGCCCGCGCGCCTGACCGTTACGTCGCGTTCTTGACCGCTTGGTAGATCGTCAGGAAGGCTTTCGCGGTCGCCTGATCGTCCCAGTCGCCGTTGTGGTTGTCGAGCATCGACGCCGTCAGCTGCGCGGCGATCTGCTTGAGCTGGATCTCTTGGTCGGGCGTAATCATGCGCCTAGACTTCGACTGGGACGCGCTCGCGGCTGCCGTTCTTCGTGAGGTCGTCCAGCGTTTCGAAGTTCGCGCTCTCCAGCTCGGCGATTCGCTCAGCGCTGACACGAACGCGCCCCTTCGCGCGCTCGTCGGCGAGGACGCCGCGCAGGTGCTCGCCCGTGTACGAGCGCGGGTTCGCGGCGATCTCCTCGGGGGTGCCGACCGCGACGATCGTGCCGCCCTTGTCGCCGCCTTCGGGACCGAGGTCGATCACGTAGTCGGCGGTCTTGATCACGTCGAGGTTGTGCTCGATGACCAGCACCGTGTTCCCCATCCCGACCAGCCGCTGCAGCACGTCGAGCAGCTTGTGGATGTCGGCGAAGTGCAAGCCCGTCGTCGGCTCGTCGAGCACGTAGAACGTGCGCCCCGTCGCGCGGCGTGACAGCTCGGTGGCGAGCTTGATGCGCTGCGCCTCGCCGCCCGAAAGCTGCGTCGCCGGCTGGCCCATCTGGATGTAGCCGAGCCCCACCTCGCAGATCGTCTGCAGCTTGTTCTTGATCCGCGGGATCGAGCCGAACAGCTCGGCCGCCTCGTCGACGCGCATCGCGAGGACGTCGGCGATCGACTTGCCCTTGAACTTCACCTCGAGCGTCTGCGCGTTGTAGCGCTTGCCCTTGCAGACCTCGCACGGCACGTAGACGTCGGGCAGGAAGTGCATCTCGATCTTGATGATGCCGTCGCCCTGGCAGGCTTCGCAGCGGCCGCCCTTGACGTTGAACGAGAACCGGCCCGGCGTGTAGCCGCGCACTTTCGCTTCCGGCGTGAGCGAGTACAGCTCGCGGATCAGGTCGAAGGCGCCGGTGTAGGTCGCCGGGTTCGAGCGCGGCGTGCGGCCGATCGGCGACTGGTCGATCACGACCATCTTGTCGAGCGCTTCCGCGCCCTTCACGCGCCCGTACGTTCCGCCCGGCGGCTGGTGGTGCAGGTGCTGGTTGAGCGCCTTGACCACGACCTCGTTGACCAGCGTCGACTTGCCGCTCCCGCTCACGCCGGTCACGCAGGTGAACGTCCCCAGCGGGAGGTCGACGTCGACGCCGCGGATGTTGTTCGCCTTCGCGTTGATCACCGAGAGGATGCTGCGGCCCTTCTTGCGGTGCTTCGGGATCGCGATGAACTGCCGCCCGGAAAGGTATGCGCCGGTCAGCGATTCGCGGTTGTTCTCGATCTCGTCGATCCCGCCGACCGAGAGGATGTAGCCGCCTTCGGCGCCCGCGCCCGGCCCGATGTCGACGATCACGTCGGCCGAGCGCATCGTGTCCTCGTCGTGCTCGATCACGATCAGCGTGTTGCCGATGTCGCGCAGCGTCTCCAGCGTCGCCAAGAGCCGGTCGTTGTCGCGCTGGTGCAGCCCGATCGACGGTTCGTCGAGGATGTAGAGCACGCCGACCAGCGAGGAACCGATCTGCGTCGCCAGCCGAATGCGCTGCGACTCGCCGCCGGAGAGCGTCGTCGCGCTGCGCGAGAGGTTCAGGTAGCCGAGCCCGACGTTCTTCAGGAAACCGAGCCGCGCGCGAATTTCCTTGAGGATCTGGTGCGAGATCTTCAGCTCGCGCTCGTTGGGGCGGAAGGTCGCAAAGAACAGCTCCGCGGCTTCGACCGACATCGTCGTCGTCTCGTGGATGTTCTTCCCGGCAAGGGTGACGCCGAGCGCCTCGGGCTTGAGCCGCGCGCCCTGGCAGACCTTGCAGGTCGACGCGCTCATGTACTTCTCGATCTCTTCCTTCACGTAGTCGGAGGAGGTCTCGCTGTAGCGGCGCTGCAGGTTGTTGACGACCCCCTCGAACTGCGATTCGTACTCCCACTGGTGGCCGGAGCGCGACTCGTAGACGAACTTCTGCTTCTTGTCGGCGCCGTACAGGATCGTGTCGACCACGTCGTCCGGCAGCAGCTCGACGGGGGTGCTCGCCTTGCAGCGGCGCGAGCGCAGCAGCCGCTCAACCTGCTGCATGTAGTACGGGTTCGTCGAAGGATAGCGCCCGCTGCCGAGGTTCTTCGACCACGGGACGATCGCGCCGTCGGCGATCGACTTGGTGCGGTCGGGGATCACCTTCCACGGATCGATCTCGATCTTCACGCCCAGGCCGCTGCACGCCGGGCACGCGCCGTACGGCGAGTTGAACGAGAACAGCCGCGGCTCGAGCTCCTGGAACGAGATCCCGCAGTACGCGCAGGCGAACGACTCGCTGAACGTCGCCTCGGTCCACACCTCGGCGGGCTTCGCCGTCTCCGCGTTCGCCTTCGCTTGGTACAGGACGGTGACGATCCCGGTCGAGAGCTTGAGCGTCGTCTCAATCGAGTCGGTGAGCCGGCCGCGCACCTCGGGCTTCACCACCAGCCGGTCGACGACGACCTCGACGGTGTGCTTGCGCTTCTTGTCGAGCTCGATCTTCTCTTTGAGCTCGCGCAGCTCGCCGTCGACGCGAACGCGCGCGAAGCCCTCCTTCGCGATCTCCTCGAACAGCTTGGTGTACTCGCCCTTGCGCCCGCGGATCACCGGCGCCAGCAGCTGAATGCGCGTCCCTTCGGGGAAGGCGAGGATCTGGTCGACGATCTGCTCGGCGGTCTGCGAGCTGATCTGGCGCCCGCACTGATAGCAGTGCGGCTTGCCGATCCGCGCGTACAGCAGCCGCAGGTAGTCGTAGATCTCGGTGACGGTGCCGACGGTCGAGCGCGGGTTGCGCGAAGTCGACTTCTGGTCGATCGAGATCGCCGGCGAGAGCCCTTCGATGTAGTCGACGTCGGGCTTCTCCATCTGCCCGAGGAACTGCCGGGCGTACGAGGAGAGCGACTCGACGTAGCGGCGCTGTCCCTCGGCGTAGATGGTGTCGAAGGCGAGCGAGGACTTGCCCGACCCCGACAAGCCCGTTACTACGATCAGCTTGTTGCGAGGGAGCGTCAGGTCGATGTTCTTGAGGTTATGCTCCCGCGCGCCCTTGATGACGATCGCATCGAGAGCGTGGGTGCTCGCGTCCGGCATGACCTGATCTTAGACCCGGCTCGGTGCGGTCCCGTTGCGCACCGAACGGGTCCAGAGGGTTGGCTTAGACGACCGGCGCGCCCGGCGTGTTCGGAGTGCTGGGCGGCGCAATCGCGCCCGTGTTCCGCAGGTTCAGGTACTCTCCGACGACGACCAGCGTTGCGTACGCGACGACGATCTGGGTCAGGATTCCGCCCACGATCGGGCCCAGGAACGGGATCGCGTGCAGAATCGCCGCAATGAACGTCGCGACCAAGGTGATCACAAAGATCACGATGCCGAGGATCAGCGTCGGAACGAAGCGCGCGAGCGTGATGCGGAACGACTCGGCGATCGAGCTGAACCCGGGCCTGTTCCCGACGATCGCGGCCGGCATCGCGTACAGCGTAAAGAGGTAGAACGCCAGCAGCGCGATTCCGATCGTCGGGATCGCGAGGACCACCGCGACGACCGCGAGCAGGATCAAGCCGATCGCGGTGATGATGATCCGGCCGGCGTCCTCTTGGAACGCCGCGAAGCCGTCGGCGAGCGTGGTGACGCCGCGCTGCCACGCCGCGCCCGCCATCCCGGTCGTGAACGCCTGGTTCGCGATGTAGGCGATCAGGCCGATCAGGCTGAGCAGCGCGCTCGAAAGGATGGTGGCGCCGACCGCGCCGGCGTTGTAGACGGTGGTGCCGGCGGCGTCGGTCGTGTACATTGCCGGAGGTGCGAGCACGACCCTCAGCACGCCCAGAATCGCCCCGATCACGATGCCGGGGACGATGATGATCCAGTTGCGGCTCAAGAGCTCCCAGGCGCGGGTGAAGACGCTCTCGACCGGTTGCGGTGTAGTCACGCCCCTTGCTTCGCCTTGCTGGGGGTCGCTCACCTGGCACCGGCCGGGAGATGAAGCGGGCCGGGTCAGTAGGTGCTGCTGTTCCAGCCCTCGGTCTGAACCAAGACGATCGAGAGCACGACCAGCTCGGCGAGAAAGACGACGAGTCCCCATCGCGCCCACGCCCTCTGGACCCGCACGAGCTCTTCCGGCCGCGTGAAGTGCCGGTGCGCGACCATGATGCTGTTGCCCTTGAGTCCCAAGAACACGCCGTACGCGAAGCACACGACGATGCCGACCTTGAAGTAGACGAACAAGCTGATGAGAACCAACAGGCCGACCACCTTGGGGCCGGCCCCAGCGTTCCACCACACCCAGAGCCAGGGGACGAAGAACGGCCCCCAGCTCCACTTCGCCAGCAGCTCCGCCGGGATCGCGGTCTCGACCAGCGCCGGCGCAGGAACGGCCGGTGGAGTGGCCGGTCGCGCGGCGCCGGCCAGGAACTCGGCCAGCGAGGGTACGGCCGCGACCGCCGGCTCGGGCGCTCGCTCCGCCACCAGCACCGGCGCGCGCACGGGCTCGGGGACGCGCTCGGGGGCCGGCGCGGGCGGCGGCTCGGGCTCGACCGCGACAGGCGGGGGATCGGGCTCGGCGGCCGCCGGCGGCGGATCGGGTTGGGCGGCGGCCGGCGCCGGTTCGCCGACGACGGTCTCGAGAAACTTCTTCAGCCGGCTCATGTGCGGGTGGAAGTCGCGGCCGGAGTCGATCTCGGCGGCGTTCTTGTACGAAAAGTCGCGCAGCGTCTCGGGCAAGTCCGCCGGGCGCGGCATCTGCGCGCCGTCGACCAGCACCGGAACGACCGGGATCTGCAGCCGCATCGCCGTTTCGACCTCGATGCGCACCGGATCGGTCTCCTCCATGATGCGGTACTGCCCCGCGCGCCGCGAGCCGAGCCAGCGCGGTCCGACGATCACGACGACGATCTTCGCCTGCTGCAGCGCATCGTTGATGTAGTGGCGGAAGTCGATGCCGAGCGGGATCGCGTCGATGTCCATGAAGACGTCGTCCATCCCGAAGTGGCGGCTCAGCTCGTCGAAGATGCGGCCCGTCATCGCCGCGGAGTCGGCGCGACGATACGAAAGAGCGATCTGGCGCATGGGGCAACCCCTCTGCGCGCTGCTTTCAGAAGCGGGCGCCGCCCTTTCCTGCCCCGCCGGGCCGCGATCAGATCTTGACGAGCGGCAACACGGCGAGCACGTCGCCGAGCGCGTGGACGACCGCGTCGGGCCGCGGCGCGCCGTCCGGGATCGGGATCGCATGGACGTCGAGCAGCACCGTGAACAACCCGGCCTCGTGCGCGCCGACCACGTCGCGCGCGTAGCGGTCGCCGACCATCGCGCTGCGTTCCGGTGTGCTGCCGAGCGCTTCGCACGCATGGCGGAAGAGCGCGGGATCGGGCTTGAGCATCCCGACCTCGTCGGCGATGAAGAACCCGTCCATCAGCTCGCGCAGGCCGAGCCGGTCGATCTTCTCGTGGTGCGTCGCGGCAAAGCCGTTCGTGACCAGCCCGAGCTTGCAGCCGCGCCGGCGCAGCGCGCTCAGCAGCTCGAGCGCGCCGGGGAAAAGCGTGAGTTCGCCGGCGCGCGCCGCAACGTACGCATCCGCAGCGCGGCGCGCCAGAACGAGGTCGGCGATTCCCACCGCACGCAGCGCGGCGTCCCACATCTGCTCGCGCACCTCGCCGATCGCGACGGACAGATGCTCCGCGCTGAGCTGCGACCAGAACGCCGTCGCTTGATCTTCGTACGCGCCGGCGAGCGCGCGCGCGTCGATTCCGCGCTCGCGCGCGACGGTCTCGGCGACGCTGCGCGCCGCCGCGCGATACGCGGCGCTGTCGTCGTGCAGCGTGTCGTCCAGATCGAACAGCACGGTGTCGACGACGCGGTGCGCTCGGTCCATCACGCGAACGTCACTAGGAACGAGCGCAGCGCGAACGGGCCGAGCTCGAAGACGAGCTCTTCGCCGGCGAGCGTCGCGTCGCCGGCGAGGGGTCGTTCGACGGCGTCGACCGGGACCGCCTCGCGCATGCGGCCGCCGCAGCGGACGGCGACGCGGCGGCGCTCGCCGTCGCACTCGCGCACGCGCAGGATCACGCCGCTGCCATCGGCCGACGGATACGTCGCGACGATCAAGACGGACGTCTCCTCGCAGGTGAAGAGCCGCACGCGGTCTTCTTCCGCGTACGTCGTCCAGGCGTGCTCGAGCGCGCCGATCGTCGCACCCGACGTCGGGACGAACGCGTACGCGAGCTGCTGTTCGCCGCGGTCGGCGAGCGGGTCCGGCCAGCGCGGCGCGCGGAGCAGCGAGGTGCCCAACCGAACGCCGCCGTCGTTCAAGCCGGCGCCGCTCCAGCCGTAGAGATCGGGCGTGAAGACCGCCACGCCGTGCTCGCCGTCGGTGACGTGTGCCCAGCGCTGGCCGGGGACTTCGAACTTCGCGCGCTCCGCGTCGGTATCGGGGTACGCCGTGCGCGTCAGCGTCCCGTGCGGCTGGCCGTAGCGCACCTCGCGCGCGCGCAGCGCGACGCGGTGCTCGGCGCGCAGCAGGACGCGGTTCTCGTGCCAGCTGACGGCGAGGTCGACGCGCAGCCACGGCTCGTCCTCGAGCAGCGCGACGCGCATCGTGAGCGCCGACGATTTGCCGACCGCAAGCTGGACCTGCAGCGCGCCGTCGTCCTCCGATGCACCGGCCGGACGCACGCGAACGGGCCGGCGTTCGTAGCCCGCGTCGATGTTCCAGGCGTCCCACTTCGCCGGCTTGTCGGCGTACGCGGCGATGCCGTTCGCGAGCGCGACCAGATTCGGTCCTTCCACGCCGCTCAGCTCGACCAGCGTGCCGTCGTCGCGGACGCGCGCGCGCACGTAGGCGTTTTCAAAGAGCCACCCGTGCTCGTCGCGGCGGGGCGCGAGAGGCGGCGGCGCAACGACGCGCAAGTCGCTGCGCGGCAAGACGGAGATCGCCGCGTCCTGAACGCGCGCCGCGATCGCGAGCGCACGGCCGTACTCGGCGTGGACGTCGGTGTAGACGGCGCCGATCGCCGTTCCGGTGATCACGTCGTGGAACTGGGCGCGCAACACGATCCGCCACGCGCTGCGCAGATCTTCGGCCAGCGAACGGCGGACGGTCGCCGGCGCGCGCACCGCGACGCACCACGCGGCGAGCTCCTCCGCGTGCGCGAGCGCGCGCTCCAGGTCCGCGTTGCGCGCCTTCACGTCGTGGTGCGTCGTGTACGTTCCGCGGTGCGTCTCCAGATAGAGCTCGCCGCGGTACTGCGGCAGCGTCTCGCGCTCGACCGCGGTCGCGAACCAGTCGTCGACGCGCGTCCAGCCGCGCGAGCCTTCGCCGGCGCGCGCCAGATCGGCGTCGGCCGGCCCGCCGCCGCCGTCGCCGTAGCCGACGACCAGCACTTCGGCGCGCTCGCGCGCGCGCTCGATCCGCGCGTCGCTCAGGTTGCCGTCGTACGAGTCGAGCACCGCGGCGAGCACCGCCGAGCCGTCGTCGCCCAGCCAGCGAAAGCGCGGATACGGCCAGCGCGTCGTCTCGTTCCACTGCAGCTTCGTCGTGGCGAAGTACGGGACGCCGGCGTGCGCCGCAAGCTGCGGGAACGTCGACGGAAAGCCGAACGTGTCGGGCAGCCAGGCGACGTTCGGCTCGATTCCGCCGTGCTCGCGCATCCAGCTTATCCCGTGCGCGAACTGGCGCAGCACCGACTCGCCGCTCGGCGCGTGCAGATCGCACTCGACCCACAGCGCCGCGACGCTGGCGTCCCAGCGGCCGTGCGCGTGCGCGCGAACCCGTTCGGCGACGTCGCGCTCGGCGGCGAAGACCCAGGCGTACTCCTGCGGCTGGCTCTGCGCGTAGACGTAGCGCGCGTCCAGCTCGAGCTCGCGCAGGGCGGTGGCGAAGGTGCGCAGCGCCTTGCGCCGCGTCGCGTCGTACGTCCACAGCCAAGCGACGTCGAGGTGCGCGTGGCCGACCAGCGGGACGTCGATCGCCTCGCCGCGCGGCGCTTCGCCGCGCGGTTCGACGTCGAGGTGCAGCGACGGTTTCTGCGCGGCGCGCGCGAGCATCAGCCGCCACTTCCAACCGTCGCCGGCCGGCAGCCCGGAGACCGGCAGCGACCGCCGCTCGACCTCCAGCACGATCTCGTGCGCGCCGGGAAGCGGCGGCAGATCGATCGTCTCGTGCATCACGTCGAACGCGCCGCGCACCGCGCCGTCGATGCGCAGCAGCGCGCCGGTGCGCGTCGCGTAGCGCAATCGCAGGGGGCCCTCGGGGAAGGTGGTGTACGCGGAGAGCGTGACGGTCGCCTCGTCCGCGCCGCGCCGAACGAGGCCGACCCGCATCAGAGCGTCGCGGTCAGCCGGTCGTTCGCGCTCGTGCAGTTCGCGCGCGACGCATTGTGCGAATCGAGCACGTAGCGGAACTCGACCACGAACGGCGCGCGCCGGCCGGCGTGCGGAAGCTGCACCCGAAACGCGGCGGCGTAGCTTTCGCCGGCGCCGAGCGGCGGAACGGGCTGCGTTCCGAGAACGCGGCCGTGCTGCGCGAGGTCGAGATGCTGCTGCGTCCCGTCGGGCTGGTTGTCGCGGCCGCGGTTCTCGATGTCGATCGTGACGACGTAGTTGTCGAAGTTGCGGTCGCGCGCGCGCACGACCTTGAGCCGCGGGTTCGCGACCAGCAGATCGGACGGGCACGGCGAGGGCGCGGCGGCGATCCCCGCCGCCAGCAGCAGCGGCAGCATCACCTTCGTTCGTACCCCGTCAGCCGGTCTCGCCCTCGAAGTAGTCCAGCTCGGGATTGTCGCGCAGCACCGCGCCGGGATCGCCGACCATGAGCTTGCGCGAGTCCGGATAGTAGCAGGCGTCGCTGGCGTCCATGTTCGCGATCATCACCACGACGGCGTCTTCTTCGGCGTCGTTCCAGATGCGATGCGCACCCACCGGACCGGTCGGAAACGCAATGAAGTCGCCCGGCCGCAACGCGAACGTTCCACGCGGCGTGCGGAGCGTCGGGTTCCCCGACATGACGACGAACAGCTCTTCTTCGGCCGTATGCCAATGGTACGGACAATAGTGCTCGCCCGTGCGCAGCTTCCCGACGGCATAACCTAGCTTCTGCGCGCCGATCAGGCGTCCGACTTCCGCCGAATACCCGGTGAACGGCTTCGGGTCGTGCTGGTCGGCGATCCAGCGCAACTCGTCGAGGTTGATGCGTTCGACGGCGACGCCCACGCGCGCCTCGAGCATCGCGCCGATAACGTCGTCCGCGTTCCCGAACACGCAGGCGCCGTCGCCGACCAGCAGGTTGTCGAGCGAGTACATGCGGAGTTGCCGCGCGGAGAGCGCGGCGCGCGCCGGATCGGCCAGCTTCGCGTCCGGCATCAGCGTGAGCGCGCCGGCCGGCGTTCCCCACAGCGCGTCGCCGACGATCGCGGTGCGCCGCGCGCGGTCGTAGAGCACGATCTCGCCGGCCGTCTTGAAGCCGTCGAGCCCCAGCACCGTCCAGCCGTGGACCAGCTCGCCGGGCTCGACCGTGCGGTCGACCGGACCCGTCAGCAGCGGCGCGTCGAGCGCGCTCGCGATCACCTTGGCGCCGGTCGCCGCGACGACCGCGGCGGTCGCGCGCTCGTGGTCGCGGTTGCTGATCACCACCGAGGCGACGCCGCGCTCCTTCAAATCGGCCAGCAGCTCGTTGCCCGGCTCGATCGGATCGACGACGAAATTACCCTCCGCGGCTTCGACGAAGAAGCCGTTGAAGTCGAGGGCGCGGTCGGCTTGCCAGCGCGACCACGACCAAACGCCGGGAACCACGGTCTTTCGCATGCGGCTACTCTCCGCCGAGCGGTCGGCTCAACCATTTCGCCGATCGCGCTCGGCCGCGACTCATGGCAAGAGACCGGACGTACGCTCCTACCCGCATGCTTTTTTGACCGGCGTCACGCCGGTCTGCGTGCGGAACCGCACGAAAAACCGCGGCGTTGGGTACGACAGGAACCAAGGAGATGTTCGAATGACCAAAGGCCGCCTTGCTTGTCTCACGCTCGCCGCGTCGCTCGCGGCGACCGCTTTGCCCGCCGCGCCGGCGCTCGCGGACGGGGCGGCAAGCACCCGCAACATCATCCTCGGCGGTGCTGCCGCAGCGCTGCTGATCATCAACCACAACCGCAAGGTTCACCAGAAATACGCCGAGTACGACCGCCGTCAAGCGCAGACGCAGGCCGAGGCGAACAACGCCGAAGCCGCGTACGAGTCCGAGCGTTCCGCGTACTCGCACGAAGCCGCGCTCGTCTCGAACTACCAGCACGAGGTCGCGGTCCAGCACGAAGAGGTGCTGCGCCTGCGGCACGAGCTCGCGATGACGCGCAGCCGGCCGGCGCAGAACGTCGCCGCGCAGCCCGCCGCTCCGGCCTTCCACCCGCTCGTCGCCGGCGCGCGCGCGTCGAGGAACGCTCCGGCCCCCGTCCGCGTAGCGAGCACGTCGTACGGCTGGGGCGCGTTCTAGCCCGGTGAAGATCCACGTCGCCGCCGCCGCGGTCGCCTTCGCGATCGCGGCGAGCGCGTGCGCGCAGAACCGTGTCGACCCGCAAGTCCTCGCCGACCAGACGACGCGCAGCGTGTACAATGCGGACTACGACGGGACGACGGCGCACTTCGACGACGCGGCGAAGGCGCAAGTGACGCGCGCCTCGCTCGGCGAGCTCTCCGACAAGATGCGCGCGCTCGGCGCATACCAAGGGCTCAAGCCGAATTCGAGCGATCCGAGCACCGGGCGCTACGTCTACGAGGCGAGCTTCGACAAGGGGACGATGCTGATCGAGCTGCGGATGGATCCCGACCAGAAGATCGCCGCGTACCGGGTCGTTCCGCAGGCAAACGCTACCGCGACGCACTAAGCTCGCGCGGCGATGCCGCTCGTCAAACCGCCCCGCCTGCGCCGCGGCGACCGCGTCGCGGTCGTCAGCCAGTCGTGGGGCGGGCCCGGCGCGCACCCCGCCCGCTATGCGCTGGGCCGCCGCGCGCTCGAAGAGACGTTCGGGCTCGAAGTCGTCGAGATGCCGCACGCGCTCGCCGATCCCGAATGGCTCGCGCGCAACCCGCAGGCGCGCGCTGCAGACCTCGAAACCGCGTTCGCCGACCCGGCGGTGCGCGCGGTGATCGCATCGATCGGCGGCGAAGACTCGGTGCGCGTGCTTCCGCACCTCGACATCGGGGCGATCGCACGCAATCCGAAGATATTCCTCGGCTACTCCGACGCGACGTCGATTCACCTCGCGTGCTTCAAGGCCGGCCTGAGCTCGTTCTACGGCCCTACCGTGATGGCGGGCTTCGCCGAGAACGGCGGGATGTTCGACTACTGCGCCGACTCGGTGCGCCGCACGCTCTTCTCCACCGAACCGGTCGGAACGATCGCGCCGAACCGCGGCGGCTGGACGGCGGAGTTCCTCGACTGGGCGGATCCGTCGCTGAACGATCGCACGCGCGCGCTGAACCCCTCGACCGGACCGCGCGTGCTGCAAGGACACGGCGTCGCGCGCGGGCCGCTGCTCGGCGGCTGCGCCGACGTGCTCGAGATGCTCAAGGGAACGCCGTGGTGGCCGCCGCTCGAGGCGTGGCGCGGCGCGATCTTGTTCTACGAAACGTCCGAAGACGCGCCCGGGCCGGCGTCGGTTTTGCGGTGGCTGCGCAACTTCGCCGCGCAGGGCATCTTGCAGGTCCTCGCCGGAATGTTGTTCGGCCGCCCCGGCGGCGACATGCCGCCGGAACGTCACGCCGACTACGACGCGGCAGTCGTGCACGCGCTCGACGAAGCGGGCCTCGTCGACCTGCCGGTGCTCGCCGGCCTCGACTTCGGGCACACCGACCCGATCTTCACGCTGCCCTACGGCGCCGTCGCGGAGATCGATTGCGGCGCAGCGACCCTCACGATCGCGGAGAGCGGCGTCGTCTGATCAGGTGCCTTTCTCGGCGCCGAAGTAGTGGATGAACTTCAGGACGAGCTGCGGGAGCGTTGAAAGCTGGCTGGCGTCGCCGTAGGCGAAGTAGAGCTCGTCGTGCGGGGTGCGGCGGTGGAACGCGAACGAGAGGTTCCACGCGCTGGTGAAGCTCGGCAGCGCGCGGATGTCGACGATCGGCGGCGTGCCGATGATGCGGCGCACGCCGACCGCCAGCGAGGAGTTGCTCCCAGTCGCGTAGCTGTAGCCGAGCCGCTCCAGCCACTGCACGTTCGTTGTGCCGTTGTCTTCGTAGCCCAGCGTGTCGTCGACTTCGAGCGACAGCGTGCCGCGCGATCCGGCCCGCATCGTCGAGCTGCGCACCCACGAGTCGACCCGGCCCGGCCCGAAGCGGCCGGTGTTG
>Ga0213878_10000223_pt1 | contig 23474 bp, 26 predicted proteins | sample VelepicoBEBS_R02_FD_161053 | JGI IMG/M metagenome (GOLD analysis project Ga0213878, IMG submission 161053) | Vellozia epidendroides bulk soil microbial communities from rupestrian grasslands, the National Park of Serra do Cipo, Brazil - BS_R02 | ecosystem: Environmental > Terrestrial > Soil >... | reverse complement strand
CCGCCTTGTGAACCACGACGCGGTCGCCGGCGTGCAGCGAGCGCGCGGTGAAGCCGTCGTTCTCGAGGTTTGCCTCGGTGAGCTCGCCGTCGCAGGTGATCTCGATCGTCGCGCTGGTCGGCACGATCAGCGGGCGCGCGAAGAGCGTGTGCGGCATCAGGCCCGCGACGCCGAGCGCGTCGACGGACGGATGGATGATCGGACCGCCGGCGCTCAGGAAGTACGCGGTCGAACCGGTCGGCGTCGCGACGATGACGCCGTCGGAAGGCAGGTGGACGATCATCTCGCCGTCCAGGATCAACCCGAACGGCGCGAGCCGCGCCGAGGTGACGCGCCGCACCGTCACCTCGTTCAGCGCGAAGTACACTTCGCCCGAACCGGCGACTTGCGCGTGCAGCGCAACGCGCTCGTCCACCTCGAGCGGTCCTTCGAAGACGCGCTCGAGGGCGGCGAACCCTTCGTCGTTCGCCTCGACCTCGGTCAGAAAACCGAGCCGCCCGGTGTTGACGCCGAGGATCGGAATGTCGAGCGGGTGCGCGAGCCGCGCCGCGCGCAGCAGCGTTCCGTCGCCGCCGACGGTGACCAGCAGCTCCGCCTCTTCGAACCTGCACTCGCTCGGATAGCCGATCCCCCGGCCGTCGCCCTCGCAGACGCCGACTTTCACGCCGTGCTGCTTCGCCAGCTCGACGACGCGCCGCGCGACCTCCTCCGCGCGCGGGCGCTCGGTGTTCACGTACAGCGCGATGTTCTTCACGCGTGCGCCTCGGCCACCAGCGCGTCGAGTTGCGCGTCCGACACTTCGGCGCCTGTGCGGCGCAGCTCGTAGAAGAACTCCACGTTGCCGGCAGGGCCTTTGAGCGGCGAGACGGCCGCCCGCACGACGCGCACGCCGGCCGCGCGCAGCGCGTCGCGCACCTCGCGCAACACCGCCGCATGAACCGCCGGGTCGCGCACGACCCCGCCGCCGCCCAGCCGCGCGCGGCCGGCTTCGAACTGCGGCTTCACCAGCGCGACGACCACGCCGTGCTCGCGCAGATAACGCACCGCGCGGGCGACGATCGTGCGCAGCGAGATGAACGACGCGTCGACGACGATCAGATCGAAGCCGGCCGGAAACGCGTCCTCACCGAGGGTGCGAAAGTTCGTGCGCTCGACGACCGTCACGCGCGCGTCGCCGCGCAGCTTCCAGGCGAGCTGGCCGTAACCGACGTCGAGCGCGGTGACGTGCGCCGCGCCGTGCTGCAGCAGCGCGTCGGTGAACCCGCCGGTCGACGCGCCCACGTCGAGCACCTCGAGCCCGGCGACGTCGAGCGCGAACGCGTGCAATGCCGCCGCGAGCTTCTCGCCGCCGCGGCTGACGTAGCGCGGCGGTTCTTCGACGGCGACGCGCGCGCCCGCGCGCACGTTCGTCCCGGGCTTCGTGACCGAAACGCCGTCGACGCGCACCTTCCCCGCGAGGATCAACCCGCGCGCCTGCGAACGCGTCAGCCCGGTCTCGGCCGCCACCACCGCGTCCAAACGCTTCGCTTCAGATCTCGAGCTCGTCATCCAACGCGTCCTCGGTCGGACGCGAAGGCGCGGGCGGCGCGTTCACCGCGTCGATCGCCTGCTGCGCGGTTTTCAGCAAGCCCTCGCAGCGCGCGACGAGTTCGCGGCCCTCTTTGTAGAGGAGCACCGCGCGCTCGAGGTCCGGCTCTTCGGTCTCGAGCGCTTTCACGATCTGCTCCAAACGCTGGAGCGAGCCTTCAAAAGAGGCTGATCTGTCGTCCGCCATGCGTCCCTTCGCGTTCGACGCGCGCCGCCAAGCTTCCGCGAGCCAGCCGCGCCCGAATCAGCGATCCGGGCGGGACCAGCCCCGCATCGGTCAGCGGGCGCCCGTCCTCCGCCGTTACGATCGCATATCCGCGCTCCAGGATCGCGTCCGGATTGTGTCCGGAGAGCGATGCGGCGATCTTTTCGAAGCGCGCCCGGCGGCGCTCGACGAAACGCTGCGCCGCCGCGTCGAGCCGCTCGGCGCGCCGCGAGCACGCATTCATCTCGCGCGCGACGCGCTGCATCGGATCGGCGAGCCGCAGCCGCCCCGCGCATTCGGCCGCGCGCTCGGCGCGGCGGCGAAGCAGTGCCCGAACGTCGCGCTCGAGCCGGTCGCGCAGGTGCTCGAAGCGCTCGCGCCGCTGCGCCAGCCGCGCCGCCGGCGCCGCGCCGGCGAGCCGGCGCTCCAGCGCGTAGAGCCGGTCGCCGTAGCGCCGCAAGCGCTCACGCGCCGACGACGCGAGGTGCCGTGCCGCGACGTCGGCGTGCTGGCGCCGCACCGCTAACGCGCGGTCGGCGTCGCGCTGCAGCGCGCGGCTGCGCTCCGCCACCTGCGCGAGCAATTCGTCGCGCCGCGGCAGCACCGTCTGCGCCGCCGCCGACGGCGTCGGCGCGCGGAAGTCGGCGGCGAAATCGGTCAGCGGAACGTCGGCTTCGTGACCGATCGCCGAGACGGTCGGAATCCGCGAGCCGGCGAGCGCGCGCACCACGCGCTCGTCGCTGAACGCGAACAGATCTTCGAACGAGCCACCGCCGCGCGCGACGACGAGCAGGTCGAACTCCTGCGCGTTGGCGCGCGCGATGGCGCGGACGATCTCGGGCGCCGCGCGCTCGCCTTGCACCGCCGTCGGGATCACGACGACCGTGACGTGCGGCGCGCGCGCGCGCGCCTGGGTGATGAAGTCGCGCGCGCCGTCGGCCGCTTCCGAGGTGACGAGCGCGACGCGGAAAGGATAGCGCGGCAGCGGGCGCTTGCGCTCGGCCGCGAAGAGCCCTTCGCCCTCGAGCCGCGCCTTGAGCGCTTCGTAGCGCCGGTGCAGCGCGCCGGTTCCGCCTTCGGGCGCGACGTCGAAGACGCGCAGCTGATAGCGCGACGCCTTGGCATAGGTCTGCACCGCGCCGTACGCGACGACCTCGTCGCCGTTCGCGAACGAGGGAAACGTCGCCGCCGCCTCGCTGAACGCGACGCACTCGAGCAGCGCGTCGCGGTCCTTGAGCGAGAAGTACAGGTTGCCGTTGCCCTGCTCGCGGTAGTTCGAGACCTCGCCGCGCACGCCGAGCCGCGCGAACGCCTTCTCGCGCGCGAACAGCCCGGCGACGTAGTTCGCCAAGCGCGAGACGCCGACGACGCGCACGGCCGCGCGCTCGGCGCTCGTCACGGCGGGTTCGGCGCGGCCGGCGCGCTCGTCGCTTCCGAGTCGAGCCGCACGAACGTCTGGCCGTCGCCGATCGTGTCCGGCGGCGGGGTGAGCGGTGCGATCGAGGGCGGCGTGCGCGGCATGACCGCTTTCGCGATCGGCACCGGCGCGAGCGGCGGCGGTTCGTACGCGTTGCGCCGCCGCGTCGCCGACGGCGTTCCGTCGTCGGGCGTCCCGCAGGTGCGCTCCGGCTCGGTGCCGGCCAAAAAGACTTCGTCCTTGCCGGTGCCGCACAGGCGCACTTTGTGCACCTCGCCGACCGGCAGCACGAAGTCGTGCGGCTTCACCTTCGCCAACGCTTGCTTCATGAAGCGCGCCCAGATGCGCGCGGGGATGTTGCCGCCGTACGACTCGTTCATGCGCGAGTAGTCGTCGTTGCCGATCCACACCGCGGCGACCAAGTCCGGCGTGTAGCCGACGAACCACGCGTCGCGGAAGCTCGACGTCGTGCCGGTCTTGCCGGCGGCGGGGCGCCCGATCTCCGCGTTCGGATAGCCCGTCCCTTCTTTGATCACCGACTCCAGCATCGAGGTCATGACGTAGGCGACGCCGGCACTCACCACTTCGGTCTGCTGCGGGTAGGTGTTGTCGAGCACCGGCGTCCCCAGCGAGTCGCGCACGATCCGAATCGGCGAAGGTGGAATGTGCACGCCCTGGTTCGCGAGCGTCGCGTAACCCGCGGCTTGATCGAGCGGCGAGACGCCGGACGAGCCGAGCGCGAGCGAGAGCGTCGGGTCGAGCGGCGCGGTGACGCCCATGCGGTGCGCGTACTCGACGACGCGGTCGATCCCGAGATCCTGCGCGAGCTTCACCGCGACGACGTTGCGCGACTGCGCGAGCGCGTAGCGCAGCGTCATCGAGCCGAGGTACCGCATGTCGTCGTCCTGCGGCGCCCAGCGCGTTCCGTCGCCCATCGGGTAGCTGACCGGCGTGTCCTCGACGATCGTCGTCGGCGGATGCCCCGCGTCGACCTCCGCGGTGTAGACGTACGCTTTGAACGAGGAGCCCGGCTGGCGGTGCGACTGCCACGCGCGGTTGAACTGGTTCGTCAACGAGAACGGCGTCGCGCCGCCGACCATCGCGAGGATCTCGCCGGTCGACGGACGGATCGCGACCAGCGCGCCTTGGTGCGCGCCGATCCCCTCGGCGATCGCGCGCCCGATCCCCCAGCTCACCGCTTCCTGCGCGGCGTCCTGCATCGCGGGATCGAGCGTCGTGTTGACCTGCAGCCCGCCCTCGAACGTCGCCTGCGAGCCGAACTGCTGCTCGAGCAGATGCGTGACGTAGGTCGTGAAGTACGGATAGCGGTACGACTGCAGCCCCTGCGGCCGCTCGCCGATCAGGTGCAGCGGCGCGTTCTCGGCGGCGTTCGCCTGCGCGCGTGTAACGTAGCCGGACTCCACCATGCGGTCCAGCACGTGGTGCTGCCGTTCCTTTGCGCGCTCGAGGCTCACGTACGGCGAGTAGTCAGACGGCGCCGCGTTGATCCCCGCGATCATCGCCGTCTGCCCCAGCGTAAGGTGGCCGAGGTCGGTCCCGAAGTAGGTGTGCGCCGCCGCTTCGACGCCGTACGCGCCCGCGCCGAGGTAGATCAGGTTCAGGTAGCGCTCCAAGATCTCGTTCTTGGTGTAGAAGCGCTCGATCTCCATCGAGAGCAGCGCCTCTTGAATCTTGCGCGAGTACGAAACCTCGTTCGAGAGGAAGAGCGCGCGCGCAAGCTGCTGGGTGATCGTCGAGGCGCCCTGCAGGTGCTGGTGGCGGTAGTCGGCCAGCGCGGCGCGCGCGATCCCACCGAAGTCGACGCCGTGGTGCTGGTAGAAGTTCTTGTCCTCGGTAGCGATGAACGCGTTGCGCACCCGCACCGGAATCCGGTCGATCGGGACCCAGGTGCGGTTCTCGCGGTAGAGGTTCGCGAGCAGCATCCCGTTGCGCGCGTAGACGCGGGTCGAGCGCGAGGGCTGAAAGTCCGCCATGCGGTTGATGTCGGGCAGGTTGCGCGAGTACGAGGCGACCAGCCCCGCGACGATCCCCGCGAAGAGCAGCACCGCGAAGACCATCAGCACGGCGAGCGTCTTGACGATCCGCCCGATCAGGCGCCAGGCACCGCCTCCGCCGCTCCCGCGCTTCGCCGCTTTGCGGCGTGCAGCGGCGCGCGGCCGCGCGAGCGCCCGGCTCACCGGTCCGTCCCGTTGAGCTGCGGCACGGCGGCGACCTTGCCGAGCGCGCGCGCGAGGACGCCGTTCACGTAGCGGCCCGAGTCTTCGGTCGAGAACTTCTTCGCCAGCTCGACCGCTTCGTTGATCACGACGGCGGGATCGATCTCCTTACGGTGGTTGAGCTCGAACGCGCTCATCCGCAAGATGATGCGATCGATCGTCGGGAGGCGGTCGAGCGTCCAGCCTTCGAGCAGCGGCCCGATCAGCGCGTCCGACTCGGCGCTGTTCTCGAGCGTCCCCATCACGAGGTCGCGCACGAACGCGCGCCCTTCCGAGGACTCGTTGCGCGCCAGCAGCTCGGTCAAGATCTCGCCTGCCGGACGCCGTCCGACCTCGGTGCCGTAGAGCGCCTGCAGCGCGACCTCGCGCCCGTGCCGCCGTGAAGAGGAAGGCATCGGCTAAACGGCAGCGGCCTTCCGCGCCAGGACGGCGGGGAGCCAGCCGACGCCGATCCCGCCGGCATTGAACTCGGGCTCGTGCATGAGCTCGCGGCAGAAATCGACCGTCGTCTTCACCCCTTCGATACGCGTCTCGGTCAGCGCGCGTTCCATCCGCACGATCGCCGACTCGCGGGTGCGCCCGACCGCGACGATCTTCGCCAGCATCGAGTCGTAGAACGGCGGCACGACGGCGCCGCCGTAGACGTGCGTGTCGACCCGGATCCCCGGCCCGCCCGGGAAGACGACCGTCGTGAGCGTCCCGGCCGCCGGCGCGAAGTTGTTGTCGGGATCCTCCGCGTTCACGCGCACCTCGAGCGCGTGGCCGTGCGGGTGAAGATCGTCCTGCGTGAAGCCGAGCTGCTCGCCCGACGCGATGCGGATCTGCTCTTTCACCAGATCGACGCCGTAGATCAGCTCGGTGACCGGGTGCTCGACCTGGATGCGGGTGTTCATCTCCATGAAATACACGTCGCTTCCGGCGACGAGGAACTCCAGGGTCCCGGCGTTCGTGTAGCCGACCGCGCGCGTCGCCGTCGTCGCGACGTCGTGCAGCCGCGTCCGAATCGCTTCGTCGAGCTCGGGCGCCGGCGCTTCCTCGATGAGCTTTTGGTGCGAGGGCTTCTGCACCGAGCAGTCGCGCTCGCCGAGATGCACGACGCCGCCGTGCTCGTCGGCGAGCACCTGCACCTCGACGTGGCGCGGGTTCACGATCAGCTTCTCGACGTACATCCGTCCGTCTTTGAACGAGGCTTCGGCTTCGGCTTGTGCGGTCGCGAACGCGGTCGGCAGCTCTTCCGGCGCGGTGACCGCGCGCATCCCTTTGCCGCCGCCGCCCGCGGTCGCTTTCAGCAGGACGGGATAGCCGATCTGCGCGCAGACCGCGCGCGCCTCGTCGGCGTTCGCGACGATGTCGCTCCCCGGCGTGGTCGGGACGCCGGCCTCGCGCATCAGCCGCTTCGCCGTCGCCTTGTCGCCCATCGCGTTGATGAGCGCCGGTTTCGGCCCGATGAAGGTCAGCCCGTGGTCGGCCGCGATCTCCGCGAAGCGCGCGTTCTCGGCCAGAAACCCGTAGCCCGGATGGACCGCGTCGCAGCCGCTGATCAGCGCGGCCGAGATGATGTTCGGAATGTTGAGGTACGAGCGCATCACCGGGCCCGGTCCGACGCAGAACGCCTCGTCGGCATGCCGCACGTGCAGCGAGCCGCGGTCGGCGTCGCTGAAGATCGCGACCGTGGAAACGCCCAGCTCGTGGCACGCCCGGTTGATGCGAAGCGCAATCTCGCCGCGATTCGCGATCAAAACTTTTTTGAACACTTAAAAGGCGCTCCGCCCCAGGCTCCGCGCCCCCCACGCGCTGCGCGCGTGGGGCCCCCCGACCGAGCGCGCGCTTGACATAACGGTCAGACGACGATTCCCCGAGGGCGCGCGCAACAACATACTGCTTCTTTCACCGCTCGATCGCGAACAGCGGCTGGCCGTACTCGACGGGCTGGCCTTCGGTGACGAAGACGGAGCTGACGCGGCCGGCGCCTCGCGAGCGCACCGGGTTGCGGATGCCGAGCGTCTCGACGTAGGCCAGCTCGCGGTCGCCGTCGAGCTCCTGGCCTTCGGTGACCGCCGGCCGCAACAGCCGCACCACGCCGACGACGTCGCTGGTGACGAGGTCCGCCCGGCGCTCCGGCGCGACCGCGGGCGCGGCGGCCTCCGCCGGCGCGAAGGTCGGGGCGCTGCCGGCGCCGGCCCCGTTGCGGGGCGCGCGGCGCAGCTCGATCTCGGTCTCCCCGTCGCGGACGCGCAGCCGGGCGAACCCGCACTCCGCGAGCGCACCGGCGAGCGCGCGGGCGCGCGCCGCGATCAGGTCTTCGGTCATCCCGCCGCCGGTTCGACGCGCGCCCGAACGGCCCCCGGGAGCGGTGGACACCCTATTTCGGGGTATGTTCGAAGACGATACCTCAGGAGGAGGTTGCGTGATCCCCAGCACACTCGCCACGGACCCGGCGTTCGTCCTCGTGTACCCGCACGGCCTCGAGCTCGGCGCAATCGCCGCCGCAGCGCTCGACGCGGCGGGAATCTATCATCACGCGGGCAGCTTTCCCTATGCGCCGGACGAACCGCACGCGGCCGTCGTCTACCTCATCGACGAGCGGCGCCTGCTCGCGCTCGGCCCGCGCACGACGGTCGAGCACGCCCTGGAGCTGATCGGCAGCAGCCAGCCCGCGACGACGGTCGTCCTCGCCGAACGCGACTCGCAGGCCGCCTGGCTCGCCTCGAACCCGCACGTCGGCGGCTGGATCGTCGCGCCGCCGGACGGCGCCGCCCTCGTTGCGACGGTGCGCGCCGCGGCCGCGACCCTGGCCGCGCGCGAAGCGCTGCACGCCGCTCGCGGCGAGAGCGAGCAGCTGATCCAGATCGGGCTGGCGCTCTCCGCCGAGCGCGACGTGACCCGGCTCCAGCAGACGATCGTCCGCAGCGCCCGCGAGCTCACCCGCGCCGACTCCGGCTCGCTCTACCTGCTCGAGGACGGCGACGACGGCGAGCGCGTCCTGCGGTTCGCGGTCGCGCAGACCGGGCCCGGCGACGCCGGGACGTATCTCGGCGCGGTTCTGCCGCTCTCGCGCACCTCGATCTCCGGCTACGTCGCGGTGAGCGGCGAGACCGTCCGCATCGACGACGCGTACGCGCTTGCGGCGGACGCGGAGTACCGCGTCAACCGCAGCTTCGACCAAGCCAACGGCTACCGCACGATGTCGGTGCTCGCCGTCCCGATGCGCGACCACGTCGACACGATCGTCGGCGTGATCATGCTGATCAACCGCAAGCCCGACTTCGACCTGGAGCTGACGTCGACCGCGCACACCGAAGAGGTCGTGCAGCCGTTCAGCGCGCGCGACGAGCACGTGCTGCTCTCGCTCGCCTCGCAAGGCGGCGTCGCGCTCGAGAACCGCGCCCTGCTCGACTCGATCCAAGAGCTCTTCGAGCAGTTCGTCCGCGCCTCGGTGAAAGCGATCGAGGTCCGCGACAAGTCGACGCAAGGCCACTCCGAGCGCGTCGCCGACCTGACGATCATGCAAGCCGAAGCGGTCAACTCCGTCGAGACGGGCCGGTTCGCCGGCCTGCACTTCGACGCCGACCAGCTGCGCGAGATGCGCTACGCGGCCTTGCTCCACGACTTCGGAAAAGTCGCGGTCCCCGAGTACATCTTCGGCAAGGCGAAAAAACTTCCGGAAGGCCGCATCGACGCGATTCGCCTGCGCTTCCTGCTCGCGATCGAGCAAACACGCGACGAGCGCCGCCGCGCCGAGCTGCGCGCCCTGCTCGACCACGTCCGGAACGCCAACGAGCCGCAGATCGTCGCCGCCGAGATCGGCGACGCGCTGGACGCGCTGGCCCGCATGACGTACCGCGACCTCGACGGCGAGCGCCCGCTGCTGGACGCCTCGGAGATCGACTTCCTGCGCATCCCGCGCGGCTCGCTCTCGGCCGAGGAGCGCCGCACGATGGAACAGCACGTCACCCAGTCGTTCTACTTCTTGCGCGAGATCCCGTGGACGAAGACGCCGTGGCAGCACGTCCCCGAGATGGCGTACGGCCACCACGAGCACCTCGACGGCACCGGCTACCCGCGCGGCCTGAAAGGAAACGAGATCGTCCCGCAAGTCCGCATGATGACGATCAGCGACGTGTTCGACGCGCTCACCGCGAACGATCGTCCCTACAAGCCGGCGATGTCCGCCGAACGCGCGCTCGACATCCTCGTGCGCGAGTTCGCCGACCGCGGCAAAGTGGACCGCGACCTGCTCGACCTCTTCATCGCCAAGCGAGTCTACGAACCGGTCGTCGCCGCGCGGGCCTGAACCGGCCCGCGCGGCAACGCAGTCTTACGCAGCAGCAGCGGCAACCGGAACCGGCTGCGCCTGCTGCGCCGGTACGACGCCCACCGGCGGCGGGGGCGGGATCGAGTTACAGGCGACCCAGGCAAATATCCACATGAAGACCGTCCAGATCACGAAGACGATCGCCACGACGATCGCTAAGACGCAACCGATAATCCCGAGGATCGTCCACGAAACGGCCAGGCAGATCGCGGCCGCCGCATAAATCACCAAGATCGTCATGATCGTGACGATGATCGCGACGAGGATGCGCACGGCGCACAATACCGCCCCGGCCGCGTTTCTGTTCTGATCGGTGTGGCGCGCCGCACCGGACGCCGAAGACGACGAGGACGGCGCGTTGTAGGTGACGTTCGGGAACTTCGCGACGCCGCCGTCGGGCAGGTTCGCGGTGACCGTGTCGGACGCCGAGTCGTAGATCGCGGTCACCGTCATGCCGCGATAGCTCGCGCTCGACTGGCCGCCGTTCCCGTCGATGTTGAACGTGACGCCGTTGTACGTCGACGTTCCGTTCGGGACGTTGTTCGGGTCGGGCATCGAGCACGTGTACGTGTTTCCGCTGGCTTGCGCGAGCGTCATCGAATAGCCGCCGCTGACCGCGGCGCCGGTGACCTGGGCGGCGAACGCGCCGCTCGGCGCGTACAGGTTCGCCGCGCCCGTCGCTTTGTTGGCTTGTGTCGAATACCCCGAACCCCCGTCCGAGTAGTTGTAGACGGACGCGGTCGCCGAGGCGCTGGCGGCCTCAATCTTCCGGGTCGAGAACTTCGGCGCGCCACGTCCTTTCTTCACGACGAAGACGTCGGACGGCGCTGTGCCGCTCGGCGTCGACGAATTGAAGAGCCCCGGAATCGAACGAGACGTCGCGCCCGCACAGCCAGTTACCCCGGCCGCGAGCATTCCGAGCAATGCGCTCTTTCGCGAAACCTTCAAGGCTGTCTCCTCTCGAGTACACCGATGAGCGCGCGAACGCGCGCCGATCGGATCGGTCGCTCGATCACACGCCACCCCGGGAGCGTGCAGGCGTTCGCAATACGGAACGAGAGGATCGGTGACGCGAACACGACCCGCAATCCGCGCGTGATGAGTGGACAAAGAGTACCACGCGCCCGCGCCGCTCGCAAGAGCGTCGCGGCACTTTTTTTGCACCCTGATCCCGAGCGCATAACGCTTTCCCATCTCCACCGCTAGCGGGACAGGTGTACCGCTTTGCCGCATCGCTCCAGCGTGAAGCTCGTTCTCGCCGGCGGAACCGGTCAGCTCGGCACGCTCTTCGCAACCGCGCACCACGCCGCCGACGACGAGGTCGTGGTCCTCAGCCGCACCCCGCACGAAGCACCCTGGCGCGTCGTTCGCTGGGACGCGAAAACGCTCGGTCCTTGGGCGACCGAGCTGGAAAACGCCGACGTCGTTCTCAACCTCGCGGGCCGCAGCGTCAACTGCCGCTACACCCCCGCCAATCGCGAAGCGATTCTCTCTTCGCGCATCGAGTCGACGCGCATCGTCGGCGAAGCGCTGATGCAAGCCGCCGCGCCGCCGAAGCTCTGGCTCCAGATGAGCACCGCAACGATCTACGCGCACCGCTACGACGCCCCGAACGACGAGCGCACCGGCATCATCGGCGGCAGCGAACCGGACGCACCCGACGCCTGGCGTTTCAGCATCGACGTCGCGAAGCGCTGGGAAGCCGCGCTCGACGAAGCACGCGTCCCGAACGTCCGCACGGTGAAGCTGCGTGCCGCAATCGTGATGTCGCCGCTGCGCGGCGGCCCGTTCGACGTTCTGCTGCGGCTCGTGCGCCTAGGACTCGGCGGAACGGCGGGCGACGGCCGTCAGTACGTTTCCTGGATTCACAGCGTCGACTTCATCCGCGCCCTAGACCACATCATCGAGCACGTGTCACTCGCCGGCGCCATCAACGTCGCCGCGCCGACCCCGCTGCCCAACGAGCTCTTCATGGCCGACCTCCGCCTAGCCTGGGGCGCGCCGTTCGGCCTGCCCTCACCAACGCCGCTTTTAAATATCGGCGCAGCCCTGATGCAAACCGAAACCGAGCTGATCCTAAAGAGCCGCCGAGTCGTCCCAGCTGTGTTGACCGAAAGCGATTTCAGCTTCATCTACCCGACCTGGCCCACCGCGGCCCGCGATCTCTGCGAGCAAGTCCGCGCGCGATAAGTACGCACCATCGTGCCGAGCGGTGCGGGCGCAACGTTGCTGCGCGGGGTACTCGCGGAGTTCGCGGAGGCCAGGATGGCCGGGAGCGAACGGAGCGGTAGCTCTCCGCGCGCAGGAAGCGCGCGGAGAGCGTGCCCCGCGCAGCAACGTCGCGCCCGCACCGCTGCCACAATCACAGAAGCTACGGCCGATACACCAACCCAACGCTAATCACAGGCACGACAATATGCGTCCGGAACTCGCTCTGCAGCCGCCGCATATCGCTCTGAAATGCCGGATTGCTCGCCAGCGGCCCGCTCGCGCTCACCGTTGTCGTCCCGTTCCGGACCAGCACGCCGCCGTCGAACGCCAGCGCGAACCCTTTGATGATCCCGGTCCCCGTTCCGACGCCGGCGTAGATCGACGGCCGGTCGAAGCTCACGCGCGCGAGCACTTGACCGGTGCCGCTCGACGGATAGATTCCGTTGCCGACGCGAATCTGCGCGCCTTCCTCGCGCGCGACGTTGTCGATCCGGTCGCTGCCGAAGACGAGCCCGGCGCTGATGCGATACCGCCCCGCCGACGGCCGGTAGTCGCCGATCACGGCGAAGTTCGAGTAATGGTTCGTGCTGGTGTAGCGGTTGTTGTCGTAGCTGAGCTGCTGCGAGACGCTCATCGTCCCGGTATTCACGCGCACGCTGAAGTCGTACAGCAGCGGCTTCTCCAGCGTGATGCCGTCGCCGATCGTGCTCACGTGGACGCCGTACGAGACGGCGGAGAAGAGGTCGGCGCGCGCGGCGGCCGGGACGGCGGCGAGCGCGAGAGCGAACGCCGCGGCGGCAAACCTTCTCATTGAGATCGCAGTTCGACGACGCCCGCGCGCTCTCCGGGCGGAAGCGCGTCGCGCAGCGCCGCGTAGCGAGGGTCGATCTCGGCGAGCGGGACGAGCGCGAACGCCCGTTCGTGCAGCCGCGGATGCGGGACGGTGAGCTCCGGCTCGTCGAGCCGCACGCCGTCGTAGGCGAGGATGTCGAGGTCCAGGACGCGCGGCCCCCAGCGGAAGGTCGTGACGCGCCCTTCCTCGCCTTCGATCCGCTTCAGGGCCGCCAGCAGCGCGCGCGGCTCGAGCCCGGTCTCCACCAGCGCCGCCGCGTTGACGAACGGCGCTTGCCCACGGACGCCCCACGGCGCCGTGCGGTACAAGGCCGACTGCGCGACGACCGTCCCGAGTTCGCCCAGCCGCTCGAACGCGCGCCGCACCACCGCGACGGAATCGCTGGCGTTCGAACCGATCCCGATCGCGGCGCGCGCCATTCAGCGCCCGGCGTGCAGAACGACGACCGGCGTCGCGCCGTCGAACAGCGCCGGCTTGGCCAGCGCGATGCGCGCGCCGGTGATCCGGGGATCGTTCATCAGCACCGCCAGGACGACGTCGCCCAGCCGCTCGAGCGTCGCGACGCGCTCGCGCCGCACGACGTCCCGTACGAGCTCGTACAGCGTGCGATAGCTCAGCGCGCCGCTCAGATCGTCGTTCGCGCGCGGCCCGGAAAGGTCGAGCTCCACGGCAAGATCGATGTCGAGCGGCTGCGGGACGTCCTGTTCGCCGGGATCGGCTCCGACGTGCGCCCAGACGCGGATCGCGCGCACCTCGAGCCGGTCGGACGGCGTCACGGCAACCGTTCGCTCCAGCCCTCGGGCCGCCAGCCGCGCACGATCGCGTCCGCGACGCGCACGGCGTCACGCTGCTCGGCGACGTCGTGGACGCGCACCGCGTCGATCCCGGCCGCGATCGCCAGCGCGACGGTCGCCGCGGTGCCGAGCTCGCGCCCGCCGACGGCGCGCCCGGTCAGCTTGCCGATCGTCGACTTGCGCGAGGTTCCGATCAGCGTCGGAAAGCCGAGCGCGACGAAGCGGTCGAGCGAACGCAGCACCGCGATGTTGTGCTCCGGCAACTTGCCGAACCCGATCCCGGGATCGAGGATCACGTGCTCGGCGGGTATCCCCGCGCGCACGCAACGCGCCGCCGCGCCGTCGAGAAACGCCAGCATCTCGTCGACGACGTCGCGCTCGTAGACCGCGACCGCTTTGTTGTGCATGACGACGATCGGCGAACCGGTGCGGACGCACGCCCCGATCAGCTCGTCCGACGCACCCCAAATCGAGTTGAGCAAGTCGCCGCCGGCGGCATGCGCGTCGTCGAAGACGCCGGGCTTGAACGTGTCGACCGAGATCAGCGCGTCGGGCGCCGCGCGGCGAATCGCGGCGATCGCGGGGAGCAGGCGCGCGCGCTCGGTCACCGCGTCGATCGGCCGATGGCCGGGACGGGTCGACTCGGCGCCGACGTCGACCAGGTCGGCTCCGCTCGCGAGCTGCCCCAGCGCGCGCGCCGCCGCCACCGACGCGTCGGGATCGCCGTCGCCCGAGAACGAGTCCGGCGAGACGTTCACGATCCCCATCACGTAGGTGCGCGCGCCCCACGGCAGCACGCGCCCGCGCAGCCTCAGCGCGCCCCGCGCGCCGACGGCGGCCTCAGACATTCGAGTTGGACTGCACGTTCGTCATCCACCACGCGCGCAGCTCGGCGACGACGAAGGTCGAGCCGGTGACGACCACGATGCCGTCGGTCTCGGCGTTCCGGCGCGCGCTCGCGAACGCGTCGACCGGATCGGTCACGGCGCGGCTCCAGCCGCCCATCTCCTCGGTGATCGACGCCAGCTTCTGCGGCCGCGCCGCGGTGCGCCCCGCCGCCTCGAAGGTCGTGAACACGAACGACCCGTTCAGCGGCAGAAACGGCCGAATCACTTCGGCGGCGTCCTTCGACTCGCCGATCGCCATGACGAAGGTGAAGCGCCGCTCGGGAAACGTCTGCGCGAGCGCGTGCGCCAACCGCGTCGCCTTGTCGGGGTTGTGCGCGATGTCGAACACGACGCCGGGATGCGAAGGGAAGAACTCCATCCGTCCCGGGATGACGGTGCGCGAAAGACCGCTCTCCACGTGCGCGCGCACCGGGCGCAGCGACGCCGGAAGCTGCTCGAGCGCGCGAATCGCGACGGCCGCGTTCTCCTGCTGAAAATCGCCGAGCAGCGGGAGGGAAACCTCGTAGCGGTCCTCCGGCGTGATCACCGCGAACGACTGGCCGTACAGCTCGCCGCGCCGCGGCTCGATCGCCGTCGTGTCGAAGACCGCGACGAAGGGCGCGCCGGCCTCGGCGCACGCGCGCTCGATGATCGCGCGCGCGCTCGGATCGCGCGTTCCGGTCACCAGCGGCACGCCGGCTTTGGCGATCCCCGCTTTGTCGCGCGCGATGTCCTCCACCGTGTCGCCGAGGATCTCGGTGTGGTCGAGCGCGACGTTGGTGATGAGCGAGACGCACGGGTGCAGGACGTTCGTGCCGTCGAGCGTCCCGCCGACGCCGGCTTCGATCACCGCGACGTCGACGGCGCTGCGCGCGAACCAGACGAACGCGAGCGCGAGCAGCGTCTCGTAGTACGTCGGCCGGCCGTGATCGTAGGCAACGCGCTCCGCCGCTTCTTGCAGCTCGCCGACCAGCTCCCCGAACGCTTCTTCGGGGATCGCGATCCCGTCGACGCGCGCGCGCTCGGTGACGCTGGCGAGGTGCGGCTTCGTGTGCAAGCCGGTGCGTTTCCCCGCTGCTTGCAGGACCGCGGCCAGCATCGTCGAGGTCGAGCCTTTCCCGCTCGTCCCCGCGACGTGCAGGGTCGGATAGCGGTCGTGCGGGTTGCCGAGCACGTCGAGGAACGCGTGCATGCGGTCAAGGCGGTTGGGCATCCGCCGCGACGCGTTCTCGTTGATCAGCCCCAGCAGATGCGACTGCGCCGACTCGAAGGTCACCCTTCGTGATACCCGACCGGATGCGCGTCGGTTACGAGGCCTGCCAGCTGGTCGAGCGCGTGCGGAAGCGCCGCGACGATGACGTCAAGCGTCTCGCGCACCGCCTTCGGCGAGCCGGGCAAGTTGACGATCAGCGAGCGGTTCCGCACGCCGGCGACCGCGCGCGAGAGCATCGCCGTGCGGGTCGCGCGAATCCCCGCCGCGCGCATCGCTTCGGCGATCCCCGGAACTTCGTAGTCGAGCACCGCCGCGGTCGCCTGCGGCGTGCGGTCGCGCTCGCTCAGCCCCGTCCCGCCTGAGGTGAGCACGAGCCGCGTCCCGCCCTCGCACAGCTCGATCAACGCCGCTTGCAGCGCCGCCGGATCGTCCGGCAGCACGCGCTCGTCGTCGACGTCGAGCGGATTTCCGAGCAAGGCGTCGCGGATGACCGGGATGCACGCGTCCGGCCGCTCGCCCGCATGCGCGCGGTCGGAGAGGATGATGATCGCGACGGGATAGATCGTCTCGGCCGCGTGCGGGCTCATTCGGATGCGCTCCAGTCGCCGGACTTGCCGCCGGTCTTGTGCAAAAGCCGCACGCGCTCGACGACGATCCCTTTGTCGGCCGCCTTGCACATGTCGTAAATCGTCAACGCCGCGACGCTCGCGGCGACCATCGCTTCCATCTCGACGCCGGTCTGCCCGACGGTGGTCGCGCGCGTCTCGATCCGTAGCGTGCTCGCGTCGTCCCACCCGAACGAAACGTCGACTGCCCCGAGCGGGATCGGATGCGCGAGCGGGATGAGCTCGCCGGTGCGCTTCGCCGCCATGATCCCCGCCAGTTGCGCGGCCGCGAACGCATCGCCCTTCGCGAGCGCCGCGCCGCGCAGCGCATCGGCCGCCGCCGCATTCATCCGAACGCGCGCCTCGGCCCGCGCGGTTCGCACGGTCGCCGCTTTCGCCGCGACGTCGACCATCGTGAGCGAACCGTCCTCGCGCACATGCGAGAGCTTGGGCGTCGCGTTCTCCTCGCTCACAGGAACGAAAGGTCCGTCGCCGACGGGACGAGATCGTTCTCGCGCAGCCAGCCCTCGTCGTAGATCCGCGAGCGGTAGCGATCGCCGCCGTCGCACAGCACGGTCACGACGCTGCTCCCCGCGGGCAGCGTGCGCGCGTAGCGCGCCGCCGCGGCGACGTTCAAACCGGCCGAGCCGCCGACGAACAAACCTTCCTCGCGCAGCAGCCAATGCGCCATCTCGACCATCGTGCGATCGTCGACGCGGAGCGCGTCGTCGACCGGCGCGCCCTCGAAGTTCGCGACGATCCGCTTGATCCCGATCCCTTCGGCGTTCGAGTCGCCCTCGGTCGCCAGCTCGCCGGTCTTCACGTAGCTGAAGAGCGCCGACCCGTACGGATCGGCCAGCACGACGCGAATGCGCGGATCGTGCGCCTTCAGCGCGCGCCCGACGCCGGCAATCGTCCCGCCCGTCCCCGCCGCCGTGACGAACGCGTCGAGCTCGCCGCCGGTCTGCGCGATGATCTCCGATCCCGTCGTCGCCTCGTGCGCGTCGCGGTTCGCGGTGTTCTCGAACTGGTTCGCCCACACCGCGCCGGGCGTCGCCTCGGCGATGCGCCGCGCTTCGTGATAGTAGTTGGCCGGGTTCGTGTACGGCGCGGCCTCGACGACGTGCAGCTCCGCGCCGAACGCGCGCAGCAACGCGTACTTCTCCGGCGCCTGGTCGTCGGGCATCACGATGATCGTGCGGTACCCGCGCGCGTTCCCGACCAGCGCGAGCCCGATCCCGGTGTTCCCCGCCGTCCCTTCGACGACGGTCCCGCCGCGCGTCAGCAGCCCGCGCCGCTCGAAGTCCTCGACGATCCCGCGCGCCGCGCGGTCCTTCACCGACCCGCCGGGATTGAGGAACTCCGCCTTGCCGAGGATCGTCCGGCCGATCGCGGCCGAGAGCTTCGGTAGCGCGACGAGCGGCGTGTTCCCGATCGCGCCGCCGAAGCCGTCGCGCGTTCCGGCGGCGATGGTGGGTGAGGGTTTCGGCACGGTGCGGTGAACGTCGTCCGGCGAGGATGGCGGTTCCTGTTGACTGATTCTCCGGCGGACGGCGCTTTCGGGTTGTACAGCGCGGTCGGCGACGCATTTGCCGGCCGCCGCCTGGGCTTCGGCCGCCGCCGCGCCGCCGCGGCAGCCCGCTTCGCCCGCTTCCGCGGCGCCGACGACGGCGCCGTCGCGGCCAGCTGGGTCGCCGGCGCCCTAGCCGAGATCGGCCTGCTCGACGTCGTGCTCCCGCCCGGCGCCGGCGAGCGCGCGCGCCTTCTCGCCTACGCCGACGTACCGCTGCTGGGAGCCCGCATCCTCGCCGCGATCCCCGGCGCCCCGCCCCACGCCGCCGACATCGTCCGCTGGCACCGCGAGCACGACGACGGCACCGGCGTCCCCGACCGCCTGCGCTGGGACGGCATCCCCGCCGACGCGGCCGCCCTGGGCATCGTCCACGCCTACCTGGAGGCCGTCGAAGACCCCGCGGAGCCGCGCGACCCCGCCGAAGCGCTCTTCGCGATCCTGGCCGACGCCGGCCGCAAGTTCCGTGTCGAGCTGGTCCGCGCGTTCCGCGAGTTCGTCGCCGGCGCTGGCGACTGGGACGCCCCGGTCGACGACGTCCGCCTGGAGCCGATCGACGCCGACGTCGCCCTAGCCGCCCTGGCCGCGCGCATCGACGCCCGCGAGCCGCGCAACGACCGCCGCAGCGAGCGCCTCGCCGGCCTCGCCGACGCCCTCGCCGCCCGCCTCGACCTCGACCGCCGGCACGCCGCCCGCCTGGCGCGCCTGCTCGCGCTCGGCCGCGCTACGGAAGACGCCCCGCACGACGACTTCGACCCGCTCTCCCGCTTCGCGCGCGAGCGCCGCACTGACCACGCCCGCCGCGCCGCCACGATCGCCGGCTCGGTGCCGGCCTATGCCCCCGACGCCCCGTATCTGGACGCTTCGGCGGCCTGGTACGAGGACGGCCCCACCGACCCGCTCGCGGCGATCCTCGCGCTGGCCGTCGCTGCCGACGCGCTCGACCCGCTCGACGCACCGCGCCGCCTCAGCGCCGCCGCGGGCTCCCAATTCGATCCCGCGATCACCCGCGCGTACCTCGCCGGCCTCGGAGCCGCGACGTGATCGACCTCCCTGCCAAGACTCGCCGCGTCTCGGGAACGCGCTTGCTCGACCTGTGCGAAGAGCGCGGGATCACCAGCCTCGCCGACCCGTTCATGGGCGTCCCGATGCACTTGAACGTGCTGAAGCGCCACGGTCTGGCCGTCCACGGCGGCGACTTGCTCGACTGGTTCGTCCGCGCCGGTGAAGGATTGGTGGTCAACGACTTCACGCTGCTGCGCGAAGCCGAGGTCGCCGAAGTCGTCGAGATGCTCCCCGGCCGCATCTATCCGACGGATCTGTTTCGCGCCTGGGAAGGCGTCTTCTTCAGCGAGGAGCAGTGCCGTTATCTCGGCGTCTGGCACGCCAACGTGCACGCGCTGCGCAGCGACGGCCAAACCGGCCTCGCGGTGCTCGGCCTCTGGCACGTCCTCTGCCACTGGCTCTTGAAGGTACGGCACCCCGACGAGATGGTCGACGTCCCGCCGAGCGAGCTGGCGTGGCTCTACATCCGCGAAACGGAGCGCTGGGTCGTCGAGAACGGTAAGCGAAACACCGTGCGCCGCGGCGATTTCGCGACCACGCTCGGCGCCGTCAACGCGGACGCCGTCTATCTCACGCCCCCCGGCCGCAGCGGTGCACGGCGCATCGACGCGCGCGTCTGGATGTGGGAAGCCTGGCTGCAAGGCGATCCCTACTTGAACGTGGAGCGCCTCTACCGCGACACCGTTTTCGGCGCCAGAACGCACGACGACGCGAGCTACGACCGCGCCGTAGCCGAAGTGATCGAAGCCGCCGCAAAAGCGCCGTACGTCATTCTCCAGTCGAACGCCCGCGAAGCCCTTCGTTTCGAACGCATCATGCGCGCGCTACGTCCACAAGTCGAACTCGTCATTCCGAACGAAGACGAGCACTACATCATCGGCAAACGATAGTAACGGCTAAGAGGATGGGGCAGCTCCTCACCGTGCCGAGGCGGGGAGTCGTGCAGTGTTGCGGCGGGTACTCTCGGAGTTCGCGGAGGCCTGGAGGGCCGGGAGCGAACGGAGAGGTAGCGACCGGAGCGCAGGATGCGCGCAGGGAGCGTGCCCGCCGCAACACTGCACGACTCCCCGCCTGCCCCGATCCCGTTCAGCGAACGTTGGCAGCGCTCTGAAACCGGTACCAAACGATGCACAGCAAGGCGAGGACGATCGCCACGATCCCGTGCTTCGTGTGCACCCCGGCCGGATAGAAATGCCCCGTCCAGTACAGCACGGCGATGATGAGGAACACGACGGCCAGGACGAGCGCAAGCTGTTTCATGCGATCACTTTCGTAGCGAAGAGGATGAACGAGCCGGCGCCGGCGACGATGCAGTACCAGGCGAACGGCGTGAGATCGTTGTGCCGGAACCAGCGGGTGAGGAATGCCACCGACGCATACGCCGTGACGCCCGCGAGCACCCCGCCCGCGCACGCTTCTAGGAGCACGTCGTGCGCCGCCGGCGTGAACAGTTTGGGAAACTCCAGCACCCCCGCCGCCAGAATCACCGGCGTCGCCAGCAGAAAGGAGTACCGCGCCGCGTCCTCGTGCCTCAGATCCCGCAACAGCCCCGCGACGATCGCCGACCCCGAGCGCGAGATCCCCGGCAGCAGGGCGAGCGCCTGCGCGAACCCGACGAACACGCCGTCCGCAAACGCCAGGCCCTCGAGCCGTTTGTAGGGATGCCCGGCGCGCGCATGCTGCCGGCGCCGCAACCACTCTCCCAGCAGCATCACGAACCCGTTGAAGAAGAGGAACGCCGAGACCGGCAGCGGCGAGGCGAACAGCTGCTTCACCGGCGACTGCAGCAGCACGCCGAGCACGCCGACCGGGATCGTCGCGACGACGAGCAGCCACGCGGTCCGCTCGTCGCGGTCGTCGGTGATCTTCCCGCGCACGATCGTCGTGACGAGCGCGCGCACGATGCGCACCCAGTCCTCGCGGTAGAACACGATCAGCGCCAGCGCCGTGCCGAGGTGCAGGACGACGACGAAGGCGAGGAACGATTCGGAACCCTCGTCGATGTGCCAGCGCAGCAGCGCGGGAAGGAGCACGGTGTGCCCGAGGCTGCTGACCGGAAAGAGTTCGCTGACGCCCTGCAGCACCGCGAGCACCATCGCTTGCACGAACGTCACGTCCGCGTGCGTTCGCACGCGGGGGAGGCTTTCCCGCTCGCGCGGAAGGCGCCGGTGTGGGTGATGCACGCTCGCACCGCAGGCTTTCCGACGCACCGATGCTGGTCGCGTACACGATCGGCGACGAGTTCGAGCCGGAGCGGACGGAGACGTACGACATCGGCCTCGGCGGCCTCGCGATGTTCGCCGAGACCGAGCTGCGGCCGGGACAGGCGCTCGGGCTCGAGCTGGAGCTGCGCGGCGATCCGCGCCCGACGCTGCACCTGACCGGCGAGGTGCGCTGGTGCCGCCTCGATCCGGCGCTCGGCAAGTACCGCACCGGGATCGAGTTCACCGACCGCACCGCCGCGCAGGAAGCGCAGCTCCGCGGCTACATCGACATGATGTACAAACTCCGCGACCTCGGCGTTCTCTGAGAGGCTTCGGCGCTCTGAACGAGCGCCGAAGCCATCGCGTTTGCGGGCTGCGCCCGCAAGCCGCACCGAATCAAGACCTCGGGATCACTGGGACGTGAAGTCGACGGTGAAGAGGTAGCGCGCCGCGATCGGCTTGCAGTCCTTGATCTCGGTCTGGAACGTCGACTGGCGCGCGGCCGAGAGCGCGGCCTGATTGAGGACGGCGGACGGCGAGCTCCCGATCGAAACCGAGGTGATGTGGCTTCCCTCATCGAGCGCGACGATCACCTGAACCTGACCGGAGATGCCCTGCTGCTGCGCCATCGGCGGCGTGTCCGGCTCGACCGCGCGCAGCGTCGTCGCGGGGACGTTCGGGCGCGCGCACGAGAGCGGCGTGGGCGTCGGCTTCGGCGTGGCCGGCGGCTGGGTCGGCGGCGCGGGCGGCGCCGGAGCGGCCGTCGACGGGGCCGAGGTGCCCTGCCCCTGCGGGACGCCTTGCGTGTTGCCGGTCGTGTACTTGTTGGTGTTCTCGGTCGGACCGGTGTTTGACTTGGACTCGGTCTTCTGCGTGTTGATCTTGATCTTGGGCTGCACCGGCGCCGGCGTCTGCTGCGGCGGCGGCGTCGCCTTCGGCGGCGGCGTCGGCGGGAGGGTCGGATGCGGCGTCGGCGTCGGCGGCGGCGTCGGCGGCGGGGTGGGCACGCGCACCACCGTCACCTTCTGCGGGGCCTCTTCTTGCGCTTGGGTGTTGTTGAGCTTGATCAGCGGCCCGAACACCCCGTGCAGCACGAGCGAGATCGCGAATCCGTAGAGCAGAAAGTTCTTCGCGCGCTCGGCCGGCGGAACCGGCGACTGCGGCGCGTTGTTGGTCGCCATCTAGCCCCCCGTCGAACCTTCCGGCTGACCCTCGACGTGGTTCGCCAACCCGAACGTGGTCAGGTTCGCGGACTTCGCCGCGTCCATCACGCGCAAAATCGTCCCGAAGCTGGCCTTCGGGTTCGCCTTGATGATGACGGTCTTCAGGCCGCTTCCCGTCGACTTGACGAGCTCCGCAAACTGCTCTTTCGACTGCATCTCGTTCACGACGTGCGAACCGATCTGGACTTGGTTCTTGTCGTCGACGATCACCACGATCTGCGAGGGATGGACCTTGTCCCTGTTCTTCGCATCGGGAAGCTTAGGCTCTTTGGTGAGCGAGGCGAGGATGATGAAGATGATCAGGAGGACCAACAGCACGTCGGTGAACGGCGTGATGTTGATCGTCGACATCACATCTTCTTCGCCTTGTCCGGTGGAGACGGCCACGAAGCGAGATTTCCTTCTTCTTACTTCTTACGAGGTGACGAAACCGACGTCTTGCAGCCCGGCGATCTTCGCCGCGTCGAGGATCCGGATGATGATGCCGTACGGCGCCTTCACGTCCGCGGTCAGCGAGACGTGCTTGTTGCCGCGGCGCGCCCGCACGTCTTGCAAGTCGGCGTAGATGTGCTGCTCGTCCGACGGCTTGCCGTCGACGTAGATCTTGCCGGTCTCGTTGACCAGCACCTCGATGTTGTCGGTCTTCTTCTGCTGCTGCTGGGGCGTGTTGTCGTTCTTGTCAGGCAGCTGCTTCTCGAAGCCCGGCGGGGCGACGAGGGCGGCGAGGATCATGAAGATGATGAGGAGGACCAGCAGCACGTCGGTGAAGGGCGTGATGTTGATCTCGGCCATCACCTCCTCGTCCTGCTTGGCGGAGATCATGCTCATGAGTCGAGCCCTCCGGTCACGAGGTTCAAGCCGGCCCTACTTTTGCGGAACGGTCGTCGTGCCCGGCTGGTAGAGGTCGGTCGGGATCGCGGCGCCGGTGTTGTGGAAGTGGAGCATCTCGGCGAGCTGGTTGGCCGCCACGATCATCTCCTGGTTGTACGCCTTGATCCGCGTCTTGAAGTAGTTGAAGAAGATGACGGCAATGACGGCGACGAACAAGCCGGCGGCCGTCGTGATCAGCGCTTCGGCGACGCCCGCCG
>Ga0213878_10000222_pt1 | contig 23478 bp, 21 predicted proteins | sample VelepicoBEBS_R02_FD_161053 | JGI IMG/M metagenome (GOLD analysis project Ga0213878, IMG submission 161053) | Vellozia epidendroides bulk soil microbial communities from rupestrian grasslands, the National Park of Serra do Cipo, Brazil - BS_R02 | ecosystem: Environmental > Terrestrial > Soil >... | reverse complement strand
TCACGTCGTGCCGGCTTTGCGAGTTGTACGTGCGCCGGAAGGCCAGCGCGATGCCCTTGTGCGGCACCGCCATGTCGTCGTCCTGGAGCAGCAGGTTGCCGGTGCCGACGTTCACCATGAGGTGGCCCCCGCCCGGGACGTTCTCCTCTTGATAGCGCCACCACGGATTGATCCCCGTTCCGGAGGCGTTCGGATCCGAGGGCAGCGACATCGCGCGGCGCATCCCGGGGTGCGTTCCGAGCGAGGGCTGCGGGACGGCGCGGGCGGAACCGGGTGCTTTGGGCGGCGTCACCTGCAGTGCGCGACGACGTGCAGCCGAGAGCACCCGGTCGATTTCCGTCGGACGCAGCATCGGCGGCCCGGCGACGTGGACGCCGTGCGCGCGCACGCCCGGCACCGTCTTCGGGCGCATCGCATCCGCTGGCAGGGGCGACGGCTTCACCCGCAGCGGCTCTTTCACCGGAATTCGTTGCGGTGGCGTGGCCAGTGCAATCGTGACCTTGGACAGCGCACGGTGCGGTGAGGACGCGAACGAGACGTCACCGGCCGTTGGGGCGAGCAGAACCAGCGCGGCGACGGACGCCACGGCGCGACGAAACAGACCCTGCATCGGACAGGCTCCTTCAAACAACGGGAAATTCGCGGAGTGAAGACGTGTTTGCTACGACTTCATTCCGGCGAACCGCGCTCGCCTAGTCGCGCGAGCTTGAACCGAACCCCGCGCCGAGATCTTGCGCTTGTCCCCGTATGGAAAGCTTACTTTCCTTAAGCTCGAAAGTCAAGCTACTCTAATACCCAATATGACGACCAGCCTCCGCAACGTTCAGTCGCAGAATGCTTTTGCAGCGGAGCCGCGCAAGGAACGCCCCGTGGAGCGCGAACACCTATCCGCCGTCTGCGAGCTCAATCCGTCATAAGTTCTTCGATCCGGCGCGCCGCTGCCGCGGCGTGCATCGGCGTTCCCCTCGCTGTCGCGCTCGCCGGCTGCTCGCGGCCCCAGCCGCGCGTGCCGAGCACTTCGACGTCCGCGCCGACGCCGGCCGTTGCGACTAGCGCGCCCCGGCGTCCCGCGACTTTCGCTTCGCGTGCGGCGCGCGTCAAGACGGTGCCCGGAATGCCACCGCTGATCGACCCGCGCAACGTCTACAGCGAGGCGAGGCGCAATCACCTCGCGCGCAGCGTCGCGCACGATCTGGCGCGGATCTACGTGCCGAACCTCGGTGGGGGCGTTTCGGTGATCGATCCGGCGGCGTACCGGGTCGTCGCGACGCTGGCGGCCGGGCGCAGCCCGCAGCACGTCGTGCCGGCCTGGAACTTGCGCACGCTGTGGGTGACGAACACGGCCGAAGGCCGGCGGGACGGCACGCTCACCGCGATCGATCCGCGGACCGGGAAACCCGTCGCGTCGTACCGCGTCGACGATCCGTACAACATGTACTTCACGCCCGACGGCCGCTCGGCCATCGTCGTCGCGGAGCGCTACGCGCGGCTCGACTTCCGCAACCCGCACACGATGATGCTGCAGGGGAGGCTTCGCATCCCGGGCTGCGTCGGCATCAACCACGCCGACTACTCGGCCGACGGACGGTACGCGCTCTTCACCTGCGAGTTCAACGGGCGGCTCGCGAAGGTCGACACCGTCCGGCGCAAGGTCCTCGGCTACTTGAAGCTCTCGCGCGGGATGATGCCGCAGGACGTGCGCGTCGGCCCGGACGGACGCACCTTCTTCGTCGCCGACATGCGCGCCGACGGCGTGTTCGTGGTCGACGGCGACCGCTTCAAAGAGATCGCGTTCATCCCGACCGGGATCGGCGCGCACGGATTGTATCCCAGCCGCGACGCACGGCGGCTGTACGTCGCCGACCGCGGGTCGCACAACATCCACGGCCGGCGCCGCAGTCCGTTCGGCAACGTCGCGGTGATCGACTTCGCGACGCGGCGGGTCGTCGCGCGCTGGCCGATTCCGGGCGGCGGCAGCCCGGACATGGGCAACGTCAGCGCCGACGGCCGCACGCTGTGGCTCTCCGGCCGCTTCGACAACGTCGTCTACGCGATCGACACCGTGAGCGGCAAGGTTCGCAAGATTCGCGTCGGCGTCCAGCCGCACGGCCTGGCCGTGTGGCCGCAGCCCGGGCGGTACTCGCTCGGCCACACGGGCATCATGCGCTAATTTCGGCGCCGCAGTCGTTCGCGCGTTTCAGTCGTCGAGCAGCGAGCGCACCGCCCAGAACGCGGCGAGCAGTGTGCCGCAGGCGCCGAGCGCGCCGGCGCTCCAGCGCGTTCGCGCGACCGGCTCGGCGAACGCGGTCAATGCGATGCCGCCGCCGACCAGCGGCGCGAGGATGTACGTCCCGAAATACCACGCTTGCCGCACCGGCAACGGCGACGCGTTCGTCACGCCGAACGCCGTGAACACGGCGTCGACGAGCTGCGCCGGCGCAACTACCCCGGCGGCGCGCAACGCGAGCGCTGCGAGCGCGAACGCCGCAGGTGCGGCCAAGACCGCGCCAAGCACCAGCGCAAGCCGTGAACGAGCGTCCATGGTTGCCCTCCCGAGCGATGAGCACATGAAATTCAAACGCATACTTTGTAGCACAAAGTTACGTTCGCGTCAATCGGGGAACGTCGGTTCGAGGTGAAACCGCAGAGCGCAACCGACGTTTTCATCGCCCGCTGCCGCGCCGGCGCGACGTGGTGCTCGAAAAAGATCGGTCCCGGCGTCGTCACCGGCGCGGCCGACGACGATCCCTCGGGGATCGCGACCTACGCGATCGCGGGCGCTTCGCTCGGGTACGGATTGCTCTGGGTAGCGCTGATCACCGCGCCGATGATGATCGTCGTTCAGGAGATGTGCGCGCGGATCGCAATGGTCGGCGGGACGGGGCTCGGCGCGGCGATGCGCAAGGTGATGCCGCTGTGGCTGCTGCGCGCGCTCGTGTTTCTCGTCGTCGGCGCGAACACGCTGAACATCGCGGCCGACATCGCCGGGATGTCGTCGGCGGCGCAGCTCGTCACGCGCGTGCCCTCGCAAGCGTGGGCGATCGCGCTCGGGGTGCTGCTCGTCGTCGTCGAGGTGTTCGCCTCGTACCGGCTCTTCGCGTCGGTCGTGAAGTGGCTCTGCCTCACGCTGCTGGCGTACGTGGTGAGCGCGTTCGTCGTGCGCGTCGACTGGCTCGCGGCGCTGCGGCACACGTTCTTGCCCGAGGTGAGCTTCAACCGCACCTGGATGGCAACGTTCGTCGGCTTCCTCGGCACGACCATCACGCCGTACCTCTTCTTCTGGCAGGCGGCGCTCGAGGTCGAGGAAGAGCGCGCGCTGGGCCGCACGACGGTGACAAAGCGGCGCGGCGCGACCGAAGCCGAGATCCGCGCCTCGCGGGCCGACGTCACGACCGGGATGATCTTCTCGAACGCGGTGAGTTGGTTCATCGTGCTGACGACCGCGGCGACGCTGTACGCGCACCACGTCTCGATCGCGACCGTGCGCGACGCCGCCCAGGCGCTGCGGCCGCTCGCGGGGAACGGCGCGGAGTTCCTGTTCGCGGGCGGCGTCGTCGGCGCCGGATTGCTCGCGGTCCCGGTGCTCGCCGGGTCGTCGGCGTACGCGCTGGCCGAAGTGTTCCGCTGGAAGAGCGCGGGGCTCGACGAGAAGCCGTCGTCGGCGCCGGCGTTCTACACCGTCATCGCGCTCGGGATCGCCGCCGGCGTCGTGGCCGACCTGCTGCAAGTCGACGCCGTCAAGATGCTGTTCTTCTCCGCGGTCGTGAACGGGTTCGTCGCGGTCCCGCTGCTGATCGGCATCTGGCTGACCGGCAACCACAAGACGCTGATGGGCCGCTGGCGCAACGGCCTGGCCGCGAACGTCTGGATCGTGGTGACGATCGTGCTGATGGCGGCGGCGGCGGTCGGCGTTCTCGTCACCGCTTGACTCGTTAATGCGAAAGTAACGCCGGCTCGCGACGCTAATGCCGCCGGGCACGGCCCGGCTCGCCGGCCGTCGTTCGGCCGCCGATCAGGACGGGAGGTCCGGCACGATGGCGTTCGCGCGCCGCTTCCACGAAACGGGCGAGATCGGGCGACGGCTCGGCGTCGAGCTCTTCGCGGAGCAGCTCGGCAAAGGCTTCGAGCTCGCGCCGGGCGGCGCTCCACTCGCCGAGCGCGGCGTAGGCTTCGAGAACGAGCCGGCGCGCGTCTTCGTCGAGCGGATCGAGCTCCACCAACGCGCGCGCGCAGCGCAGCGCCTCGGCGGGAGCCTCGCGCGCGAGCGCGTCACCGGCCAGCAGCGTTCCAGCCGCGAGCGCGAGCTCGCGCAACCGCAGCCGGTGCGGCGCGAACCATGCGAACCGCTCCAAGCGTCCCGGCAAGCCGTGGGCGACCCGGTCGAACACGCGCTGGAGAGCAGCGCGGCGCTCGTCGGAGAGAAGCGGCTCGGAACCGCCGGCGCGCACGAGCGTCTCCACCTCGCGCACGTCGACCGCGACCGCCGGCGAGAGACGGTACCCATCCTCGCCGCGCAGGATGAGCCCGTCGTCACCGAGCTTGCGGCGCAGGCGCGACAACGTGACACGCAGGTTGTTCGCCGCGTCGTTTTCGTCGTCGATGTCGGGCCAAATCGCCTCGGCGATCTGCGCGCGGGCGGCGGCGACGCGGACGCGCCCGAGCGCCAGGTACAGCAAGAGCTCCAGCTCCTTGCCCGCGAGGCGCACGTCGCGCCCGTCGACCTCGACCCGGCCGGCGAAGACGTGCACGGCGACCGCGCGCGGCGCTGCCGCACGCCGGAGCAGAACGCGCCGCGCGACGAACGGTTCGAGGACGCCGTACTGGCGCCGGCCGGCGGCGATCGCCTCGGCCGCAAACGTCAGCTCAGGCGCCTCGACGCGCCGCGCGGCCGCCGCGAGCGCCGCTGCTTCCCGCGCGCGGTCTTCGCTGCCGAGCAGGAGCGATGCGGCGTGCGCGAGCGTTTGCAGATACGGATCGGCGCAGCGGTCGGCCTCGCGCACGGCGGCCGCCGCGGCGCCGGCCGCCTCCTCGGTGGTCTGCGCGTAGCCCATTCGGTACAGGTGCGCCATCGCGAGCGCGACCGGGGACTCGAACCGTGGATCGGGGACGAAGGCACGTCCGCGCGCCGCGGCGAGCAGCGACGCAAAACCGCGCTCGATCCCCGGGATCATCACTTCTTCGGCCTGCGTCACGTAGCGCGCGAACCGTTCGTCGTCGCCGTTCGCCCAGGCAAAGATCGCGCCGTTCGTCGCAGTGAACGCGACGTAGAGCGGAAGCTTCGCCTCCTGCATCCGGCGCAGCGACTCGTCGATGATCGCGATCCCGCGCTCGTAGCGGCCGCGCGCGATCGCTTCGTGTGCGTCGACGTAGTGCAGCCCGAGATCGGAAAGAAAGTCGGGCCGGCGGATCGCGTCGGCCTCGGCGCGCAAAGCGCGCGCCTCGCTGAAGCGGCCCTGCAGCCCGCGCAGGGTCGCCACGAAGGTCAACAGCGTGGCGCGCTCGGCGGACGGCTCGCGCGCGAAGGAGTCGAGCGCCTCGCCGACCGCCGTCTCCGTCTCGTCGAACCTCGCGCTCTGGTAGAGCGCGGCGGCGAGGTGCAGCAGCGCGTCGGTTCGCAAGGCGGCGTCCGCGTCGGGCGGCAGACAGTAGTAGACCGTTCGGGCTTCGTGCAGATACGTCGCGAGATCGACCGAGAAGCGGCGGAACGGCATCGTCGCGATCCACAAGCTCGGGAAGCGCACGAGCTGCGCGGGTTCGAGCCGCGCGACGACCTGTTCGCATTCGGGCAGCGCCGCCGGCGCGCGCACGTACGTCGGGAGCCGGTCCAGCACGCGCGCGGCGCGGCGCACGTCGTCGCTGGCCAGCGCGATCTGCGCGGCGCGCGCCGCGTCGCCGCGCCGCTCGTGCGCTTCCAGCGCCAAGGCATGCGCGGCGGCGACGCGGCCGGCGAAACGCGCCCGAACCATCGCCCGCACGAGCGGGTGAAGCTCGTACGCTCCGCCGTCGTCGCGCCGAACGAACGGCAGCGCTCGCAGCCGGCGCTCCGCGACCGCGTCGAAGCGTTCGCCGGCGACGCTACGGATGTCCTCGAGCGTGGCATCCGGTACTGCCGCCGCGACGACGACCGCGTCGGCGAGGCTCTGCTCGAGCCGGCCGATCACTTCGTCGGCGAGGTAGTCGTACAGCTCGTCGAACGCGACGTCGTCGAGCCGCGCCAGCACCTGCTCGAAGCGCCCGCTCGCCGCGACCGCGATCAGCAGCTGCACGACCATCGGCCAGCCGGACGAAAGCCGCGCGATCTCGCGCGCCGCCGCCGCGCCGACGCCGTGACGGCCGGCGAGCGCGACGACGTCGTCTTCGCCGAGCTGCAGCTCCTCGGCGGCGACGAACAGCGTGCGCGCGCTGCCGATCGCGCGGCCGAACGCGGCCGGCAGCGGCGCGCGCGAGCAAAATACGATCGTGCGCTGCGCGGGCACGCTCGCCGCCAGCTTCTCGAGGACTTCGTGCGCCGCGGCAACGCGGCGCAAGCCGTCGGCGTTCTCGAACGCGAACAGCATCGGCTCCGCCTGGCGCGGCCAGTACTCGTTCAGGAGCTCGAGCTGCGCCTGTCCTTCGCTCCCACGCGCCAACCGGCTGCGCGCGACCTCGAGCGCGATCTCCGGCGTGTTCTTCGCCAGCGCGTCGACGACGCGCCGCGCCAGCTCGCCGACGTCGCGCAAGCCCTCACAGTCGCACACTGCCGAAAGTGCGAACGCCCGCGCGTACGATCGCACGAACGTCGACTTGCCGTACCCCGCCGGGGCCGTCACGACGACCGCTCGCGGGGATGCCGCCACGACCCGGTCGTGCAGACTCTCCACCCCAGTCCTCCTAGGCCTCGAACATTTTCGCCCCACCCCAGCACACCTTCCGACAAGGAGCACGAGATCATGAACCACGCCAACCACGCACCCGACACGCACCGCGACAGCGGCTCGCACGACGCGCCGCCTGCGGTCCCGGCGAACTTCACCTACGTGCGCGTGAAGACGTCCGACAGCGACAGTGACGACTTCAGTCCCAGTAGCGCCGTGCCGCTCAACTTCGCCGCCGGGATCACCGCCAAGCTGCGCGCGTATCGCGAAACGCCCGACCAGACGGCGCCCTCGCTCGAGTACCAAGTTGCACCGACAGAACCGGTGCTGACCCCGCCGCTCGTCCCCGACCAGTCTCCCACCCCGGATCCGCTGCTCCTCAAAGACGCCTACGTCGGCAGGATCACGGTCAACGTCCCCGGCGGCGAGGCCCGCACCCTCAAGATAACGCGCAGCCACACCGACGCGGTTCACCTCGACCTCACCAAGGGCGTCGAGGTGCGATGCTGGTTCGACACCCGCGGGATCTTCGCTCACCCGATCGGTCCGATGCTGAACATCGACATCACGCCGCAGCCATAGCGAGCACGAGCATGTACGCGCGGCCGCGGATCCTTTCGCTGATCACCACGCACCGCTGCACGGCGGCGTGCGACCACTGCTGCTTCGGCTGCTCGCCCAAGGTGACGAAGGCGATCCCGGTCGCGCGGCTGCACTCGCTGATCGACGAGGCGGCGGCGATCCCGTCGTTCGAGATGGTCGGCTTCACCGGCGGCGAGTGCTTCCTGCTCGGCAAGCACCTCGACGCGCTCGTCTCGCGCGCGAGCGGGCACGCTCTGCGGACGCGCGTCGTTACCAACGGCTACTGGGCCGTCACCGCGCTTGCAGCCCGGCGCCGCATCGAAGCGCTGCGCGATGCCGGGCTCGGCGAGGTGCATCTTTCGACGGGGATTTTCCACGCCCGCTTCGTCCCGGTGGAGCGCGTGCTGCAGGCAGCGCGCGCTTCCGCCGAGGCGGGCCTATTCACCACCGTGTGGATCGAAGAATGCGAGGGCTCGACGTTCGACGGCGCGTTCGTTCGTGGGGCGCTCGACGATCTCGTGCGGGAACGCCGCGTCTACGTCGGCTCGCAGCCGTGGATCGAGAACGCCGACGGGCGCGGCGAGGCGCGGCTCGTGCACGATCCCTCATTGTCGCGCTTTCGCGACGAGAACAAGTCGGGCTGCCCCTCCATTCTGGAGGTCCTCAGCGTCACGCCGGATCAGACGCTGATCGCGTGCTGCGGCTTCACGATGGAGTCGATCCCCGAGCTGCATCTCGGCTCCGTCGCCGAACGCAGTCTCGCCGACGTGCTTGAGGGCGCGCCGAACGAGCTGCTGAAGTACTGGCTCCACGTCGAGGGGCCCGAGCGTATTCTCGAGTTCGTGCAGCGGTTCGAGCCGGACTACCGGCTGCCGGTCGAGTCGCCGTCGATGTGCCAAACCTGCCTCCACCTCCACCGCGACCCGGTCGCGCAGCGCGTGCTCGCCGAGCACGCAGACGACATCCCGTTCGAGGCCATCATGAACGCGTTCGCGGAGCGCATCGGAGCACGCGTCGTGCGCGCGACCCGTTAATGGCGATGTAAGGGCGAGCTGCGACGATCGGTTGGTCACCACTCATTTCCTCGGAGGCACTTCCATGACCATCGCACTTCGCGCGGCAACGTTGCCGCAGACCGACCCCGGCGGGGAGATCGCTCAAGCGATCCTCGCCGCAAACTACGCGCAAAACGGCGTTCATTTCGCACCGTTCATGGTGAAGGGCGCGTCGTCGAGCCAGTTCAACCACATCTGGATCAGCGACCGCGGTGACACCGCCGTCGACTTCTACCAGTTCAACGGACAGAGCTCGAACGGCTTTCTCCCGCTCGGCGACGTCGCGATCGTCAACCGCGGCAATTTCGACGATCAAGGGTACTTGCTGTTCGCGCCGAGCACCGATGCGCCGGACGCGCTCGCGCACCCGACGGATTTCACCTGGGTCCTCAACGACCACGGCTCGGGCAACGACAACGACGTGACGTACTGGCGGATGACGCCGCCGGCCGGCTATGCGGCGGTCGGTCTGGCGTTCAGCAACGACGACAAGCCGGACGTCAACAACTACTGGTGCGTGAAGCTGGGGTACCTGCGCACCGTCGACCATGTCACGTACTGGAACGACAGCGGCTCACATTGGTCGCACAACGGTGACATGGCGATCGCGGCGTACAACGGTCCGGCCTCGCCCGACGAGATTCTCCTTCTCCCGCAGACGCTCATGAGCTTCGAAGACATCGGCAACGAGCCGACCTACGTGCTCGCGGCGAAAAAGGCGTACCTGGACGTCGCCCCGATTCCGGCGCCGGTCCCGGTGTACGACCCCGAAAACGAGCCGGGCAGCCGCACGGACATCGGCGTCAAGAACGTGGCGATCGTGCCGGCGTCCGCGATCGCCGATCCGGGCTACTCCGGACGCGGCGTCGTCTCGCCGTTCTACTACGTCGCCAACCAGCGCTTCTACACGTGCACGGAGGTCGATTCGACGCCGGGCGGCGGCGCGAAACAGATCACGTACGAAATCGGGACGTCGCAGTCGGACTCGACCAACTTCAAGCACAGCACGTCTCTGACGGTGGGCGCGGAGGTCGGAGTCGAGCTCGACGGGTTTTCGGCCGGCGTGTCGACCAGCTTCACCGAGGACTTCTCGATCGAAACCCAGCATACGAGCGAGGGGTCGACGTCGGTCACCGATCAAACCACGATCAACATCCCGGGCGCGCAGATGACGCAGTTCTGGCAGCGGATCGCCGAGATCCGAGTGTTCCGGACCGACACCTCCGTCGTGTCCGCGGTCGACTACGGCTTGAAGACGCTGCTCTTCACGCAGTCGCCCACATCGCCCTGAGCTGAACGGAACGCACCGCCGCAGCGTTGAAGCGGCGGCGGTGCGCATTCAGATCGGCGTGATGGGCTCGGCCGGCGGGGTCATCACCGAAGAGCAGCTGCAGCTCGCCCGGCGGATCGGGCGGCGGATCGCGGAGCGCGGCTGCGTCATCGTCACCGGCGCGTGTCCGGGGCTGCCACACGCGGCGGTGCTCGGCGCGCACGAGGCGGGCGGGGCCAGCCTCGGCGTCTCGCCAGCGCGCTCGCGCGAAGAGCACGTCGGCGTGTTCGAGTCCCCGCTCGACCCGTACACCGCGATCGTCTTCACCGGCTCCGGACTGATGGGCCGCGAGACGCACAACATCCACAGCTCCGACCTCGTGATCTTCGTCGGCGGGCGCAGCGGAACGCTGGGCGAGTTCGCGATCGCGTACGACGAAGGAAAGCTGATCGGCGTGCTGCGGAACTCGGGTGGGATCTCCAACGACTTCGACTACATCGCGAAGCTGGTCGAAAAGCAAACCGGCGCAATGCTCATCGAGGACGACGACCCGGAGCGGCTGGTCGACACGTGTCTGGACAGATGGGTCTCCGAGGCCCGGCCGACCAGCGTCGCGCTCGCCGCGCAAGCGGAGCACGCCGGCACGGCGGTGACGGACGGCGCTCGTGGCTGAGCTCACCTTCGTCGGCGCGGCCGGAACCGTCACCGGCAGCAAGCACCTGCTGACGCTGAACGGAAAGCACGTCTACGTCGACTGCGGGATGTTTCAAGGGACGAAGGAGACGCAGGCGCTCAACATGGCGCCGCTCCCGGTCCCGGCGGCGCAGACCGACGCGATCGTCATCACGCACGGGCACATCGACCACGTCGGGTACCTGCCGAAGATCGTCCACGACGGTTTTCGCGGACCGATCTATTGCACGCCCGCGACCTCGGGGCTGATCGAGATCGTCCTCGAGGACGCGGCGCATCTGCAAGAGATGATGGCGAAGCGCGGGCTGGAGCACGAGCGCGCGCGGCACATCCCGCCGTTCTACGACGACGACGACGTGCAGGCGACGCTGAAGCTGCTGAAGACCGTCCAGCTGGAGACGGACTTCGTGGTGTGCGGCGCGACGATGCGCTACCGCAACGCGGGACACATCCTCGGCTCGGCCTTCATCGACGCGCGAATCGAAGGCCGGCGAGTGATCTTCTCCGGCGACGTCGGCCGCTACGGGCGCCCGCTGCTGTACGATCCCGAGGCGCTCGACGCGGCGGACGTGGTGCTGTGCGAGAGCACGTACGGCAACCGCGAGCACCCGCCCGACGCGCTCGGCGAGCTCGAGCAGGCGCTGCTCGACGGAATCGCGCGCGGCGGACCGATCGTGATCCCGGCGTTCGCGGTGGAGCGCACGCAAGACATTCTGTACTCGATCGGCGCGCTGCAGAAAAAAGACCCGCAGATCGCGCGCACGCCGGTGCACGTCGACTCGCCGATGGCGATCAAGGTCGACGCGCTCTTCGCGCGCTATCCGGACGCGCACAAGCCGTTCATCGACACGCCGCAGCAGCCGTTCGGCTGCAGCAACGTGACGGTCCACGTGACGACCGACGAGTCCAAGCAGCTCAACGCGCTCAAAGGGCCGGCGATCATCATCGCCTCGAGCGGGATGGCCTCCGGCGGGCGCATCCTGCACCACCTGCACAACCACATCCCCGATCCGACCGCGACGATCGTCTTCGTCGGCTTTCAAGGGCCGGGGACGCTCGGCAATCTGATGATCAACGGCGCGAAGACAATCAAGGTCTTCGGCGACCCGCTCGAAGTGAAGGCCGCGGTGGTCAGCCTGAGCGGCTACAGCGCGCACGCCGATCAGTCGGAACTGCTGCGCTGGCTCGGCACGCTGAAAACGAAGCCGCACCTGTACGCGATCCACGGCGACCCCGTCGCCGCGACGGCGCTCGCCGCGGCCGTGCAGACAAAGCTCGGCTTTACCGCGAGCGTCGCCGAGCGCGGCACGACGGTGACGCTCTAGCCGCCGAGCCAGACGTAGCGCGCGACTAGCAGCGCGGTGACGAGGTAGAGGACCGGGTCGACTTCTTTGCCTCGGCCGCTGAGGAGCTTGATCGCGGCGTAGGAGATGACGCCGAAGCTCACGCCGTTCGCGATGGAGAACGTCAGCGGCATCGCCACAATCGTCAAGAAGACGGGGATCGAGACGGCGTAGTCGTCCCACTCGACGTTGCGCAGGCCGTCGAGCATCAGCGCGCCGACGACGATCAGCGCCGGCGCCGTCGCGGCGGCGGGAATCACGGCTGCGAGCGGCCAGAGCAGCGTCGCGAGCAGGAACAGCACGGCGACCGTGAGCGCGGTCAGGCCGGTGCGGCCGCCTTCCGCGATCCCGCTCGCGCTCTCGACGTACGCGGTCGTCGTGCTGGTGCCGAGCGCGGCGCCGATCATTGCGGCGAGGCCGTCGGAGGCGAAGGTGCGCCGGGCGCGCGGGATGTCGCCGTTCGCATCGAGGTAGCCGGCGCGGGCCGCGAGCGCGACCAGCGTCCCGGTCGCATCGAAGAAGTCCACGAAGAAGAACGTGAAGACGATCGCCGCGGCGCCGAGCGAGAGCGCGCCGCGCACGTCGAGCGCGCCGACCAAACCACTCGGCCACACTGGCAGCGCGACGACGCCGTGCGCGAACCCGCCGAACGGCACCAGCGCGGCGTGCGCTCCGGGATAGAGCGGTGCGCGCGTGACGATGCCGAGCAGCGTCGCGGCGAGGATCCCGACGACGATCGCGCCGCGCACCCGCCGCACCAAGAGCGCCGAGGTGACGATGAGCCCGAACAGCGCGACCAGCACCGGCGGCGAGATCAGCGGCCCGAGCGTGACGAACGTCGCGGGGTTGGCGACGATCGCGCCGGCGTTCTTCAAGCCGATGAACGCCAGAAGCATCCCGATCCCGGCGGTGACCGCGAACTTGAGCGGGTTCGGAATCGCGCGCACGATCGCTTGGCGCACGCCGAGCACCGAGAGCACCACGAACAGCATTCCCGAGATGAACACTGCGCCGAGCGCGGTCTGCCAGGCGATGTGCTGGCCGAGCACGACCGTGTACGTGAAGTAGGCGTTCAGCCCCATCCCCGGCGCCTGCGCGAACGGGTAGCGCGCGACGAGCGCCATCAGCAAGCTCCCGATCGCGGCGGCGAGCGCGGTGACGATCAGCAGCTTGGAGAACGCGTCGTCGATGCCGGTGATCGCGCTGCCGAGGACCTGCGGGTTCACGAACAGGGCGTACGACATCGTCAAGAACGTCGTCAGCCCGGCGCGCAGCTCGCGCGGGACCGACGAGCCGGCGCGCGTGATCCCGAAGTACGCGTCCATCGCCGCCGTCCTTCGGCCTTGCGGCGGTATGGTTCCTCGGGTGAAGGCTGCGCGGAATTACGTGTTCGTGACGGTGAACCGCCTTCGGTGCTCGTACGCGATCGTCGAGCGCAGCGTGGTGCCGGGCGGAAAGAGCAGGTCGCGCGTGCCGGCCGTCTCGAGGTCGTCGAGCTTGCGCTGATATTCCTCGACCTGCTCGATGTCGGCTTCGGGATGAAGCTCCACTGCGGCGGCGGGATCGTGCTGCGCGCGAATGATCTCGACCTCGGCTTGGGTGCGCCGCCGGTCCAGCAGCCGGCGAACTGCGCCGACGGGCTTGACGCGCGCGTGCGTTCCGGCCGGCGCGACGATCCAGCGCGCGGCGAACCCGCCGGAGAGGAGGCCGGCACACACGTGCGCTTCGAGCGCGTGCGGGTCGGCTTCGGCGTCGACGTCGCGGAGCACGGCGAGCTCCAAGCACGGCCGGCCGGCGTACATCAGCTCACCGATCTCTTCGTAGGCGCAGACGACGTTCGTCACCGCGATGTGGACTTCGAGCGCGCGGCCGTTCAGGCGTTCGTCCGACGAGCGGACCACTTGCGCGACGACGTCGGCGCGCGGCGGCTCGTCGAGGAAGACTGCGTCGAACGCCTGCGCCGGGTCGGCGATTACCTCGGTCAGCTCGGCCCAGAACGGCTCGCCGTCGATGCGGCAGTGCACGAAGCCGCGGTCGCACAGGACCGCTTGCGCCATCGCGTGCGTGCGCGTCGTCTCGGCATGGTGGCGGTCGACGATCTCGACGATCTCGGCCGCACCGCTCCTTCGCCTGTCGAATGCGAAGTAGTAGCTCTGCGGATCGTGTTCCGGCGCGCCGGGGAGCCGTTTCCGGTGCACGGCAAAAGAACCGTATTGATAGCGGCCTGGGCCGCTCAGCGCGTGCGACGCCTGCACCGGCGCGTCCCCGTCGATAGGGAATGCCCGGCGCTTCGGGCCGCGTGCGGCCCGTCCGATCGTTTCCATCTCAGCACCATCTTCTTCCGTCGGCGCCGCCGCTGGGGCGGCGCATTTTCTTCTTTTAGGAGACCAGCGTACGAAACGACGGTGCCAGGTGTATGGCAGTCAGGTTCAGGGCCGGGTGACGATGTACGCCGCCAAGGCGATGGCCACGGCGTCCTCGGCGAGCGCGGCCGGAAGGGCACCGATCCGGGCGATCGCGGCGAGCCGGGCGGCGTGCCCGCCGTAGGTGCCGGCCAGCGCGCCGGCGATCCCGAGCACTGCCCCGCCCGCGGCCGAGCCGCCGTCGCCCGAGGCGATCAGCCAGCCGGCGATCGCTCCGCTCAGCGGCCGGATCACGATCGAAGGCAACCGCGTCCGCGGCGGAATTTGCGGCATCGCATCGGCCACGTACTCACCGACCGCCGCCACCGCCAGAACCCAGCCCCAGACGCCGCCGCGCGCCAGCATCAAGGCCGCGAGTGAGGTGAACGTTCGCAAGCCGGAGACGAACCCGATCGCGAACGCGAGCAACAGGATCTGCACCTCAGCCATTCCTCCGTTCGGTTCAGACCGTCGCGACGACGCGGCCGACGACGCGCCCGGCTTCCAGATCGTCGAGCGCCGCGTTGACCTCGCGCATCGGGCGCGTCGTGATCGGAACCGCGTGCGTGCCGCGGGCGGCGACGACCGCCAGCAGCTCTTTCATCTCGTCCAGCGTGCCGGTGTACGAGCCGCGCAGGCTGAGATTGCGCAGCGGCAGGAGCGCGGTCGGGAGGTCGATGCTGCCGCCGAAGAGGCCGACGACGACGATCGTCGCCCCCATCGCGGCGATGTCGAGCGCGAGCCGAACCGTGGCCGGCGAACCGACGAAATCGATCGCCGCGCGCACCGGTCCGCCGAGCGCCGTGCGTAGCGCGCGCTTCGCGTCCTCGCGCGCGGAGAGGAACGTGAGCGCGGCGCCCGCGTCGCGCGCGGCGGTCAGCTTTGTCTCGTCGATGTCGGCGACGGCGATGCGCGCCGGCGTTACCGCGCTCGCGAGCGCGGTCGCGGCGAGACCCAGCCCACCGGCGCCGATTATGAGGATCGTGTCGGTCGCGGTGAGCGGCGGCAGCTTCTTCAGCGCGCTGTACGCGGTGAGGCCGGAGCACGCGCACGTTGCGGCAATGTTCGGATCGATCGCGCCGTAGTCCAGCAAGTACCGGTCGCACGGAACCAGCACGTGGTCGGCGTAGCCGCCTGCGCGCCGCACGCCGAGGCTGACGTTCTTCGCGCAGTCGATGTCGCGGCCGGCCGCACACGCGCTGCACTCGCCGCAACCGATCCACGGATACACGACGACGGGCTGGCCGACCGCGACGCCGCGCGCGTCCGGGCCGAGCGCTGCAACGGTGCCGACGATCTCGTGGCCCATCGTGAACGGGAGCTGCACGCCGAGATCCTCGATCCGGCTGCTGCGGCCTTGGCCCAAATCGAACGCGCCGTGCCGGATGTGCACGTCGCTGTGGCAGACGCCGCAGCGCTCGACGCGCACCAGCACCTCCGCGCCTTGCGGCACCGGCGTCGCCGAATCGCGCTCTTCCAGCGGCGCTCCCCAGGCGACGACCGCGTAGCTCTTCATGCCCGCAGCGTTCGTTCGCAACGCCGGAGCGCCCCGCCGTGTTCGGGCTCTCGATGCAGGTCGCGCCGAACATCCTGGCCCGGATCGGAAACACCTCGCTGGTGCCGTTGCGCGTCGTCGCGCCAGCCGGCGGTGCGCGGATCCTTGCGGCGAGGGCTACGCGCGCGCATGCGGCCTCTTCGTCGACAGCCTCTATCGCTCAGCCAAATGCTCGCGTACTTTGGGCGACCGGGAACGCGCGCGTGCTCTCATTGAGAATGTTTGGCGAAGCGAACTGCGGGCTGCCATTCGATCTATTCTGACGACGAAGTCCAGAAGTTCGCGAATCAACTCGGCTAAGAGTCGCGCATATTCGGCAGAAACCAAGAAAGAAAGGCGTCCGGAATCGGACGCCCTTCTTCTCTTGCCGAGGTGCAGTTCGTGTTGCTGGACCATTTATTCGACCCAGAACTGCGTGACTGGTTGAACAATCCGGCGATTGTTGAACCTAAACTGGTGGAGCTGCCGGGGAGCCGCCCCCCGGGTCCGAAAAGCCGGACCGCCGCTTTCTCCAGGCTCAGCACCGATTTTGTCTTTGGCGCGTCAGCTTCTCGGTACAGGAATCAGACGCGCCGCATCTCCGGTTGTGTTTCGGGCGCCTCTCGGAGAGGTCTCAGCGTCCCTAGCCGGACTTTGTGACCGCCTGCGGGATGGATCCGGCTACCTCCCGCGGACGGTGACTGCTAACGGAAGTTAGGCAGCCAGAGCGTATTCGTTGTTCGCGTGTATAACGCTTGTGATCGTTTTAGGAGGGCTCACAACTCCGCCTGCTTACGTCGGCCACGGATCTCCCCGTCGAGACTACTCAGCCCCTCGAGCGAGTCCGAAGTGGACCAGCACGTACTATAACACACCGGGCAAGCCGCCGGATGCGCGCGCCTGCCTGCTCTTCATCCTTCCTTCACGGTTCCCGGGCATCCATACCACATTATGGTAGCAACGGCAGAGCGCCCGGCACGGCGCGAGCGGCCCCTCGTCTTCATCGCCGCGGTGGCGGCGGCCGCCGTTCTGGCAGCCGGCTCCCTCGCGACCGTCGACGCGCTCTCGAACCTGCACACGATGAACGGCCAGCTCACCGCGATGGGCCAGAAGCTCAATGCGCTCGACGACATGAGCCGCAAGCTCGACCGCCTGACCCCGATGCAGCGGCGACTGGACACCGCCGACCGCCGGCTCGCCGGGATGCAGCTCACCCTCGACGGCACCAACGCGAAGCTCGACGCGACCAACACCCATCTCGAAACGGCACTGGTCCGGCTCGGCGCGACGCAGTCGAAGCTCGGCGACATGGACCGTCAGCTGCGCACGGTCTCCGGCGCGATGCGTTCGCTGGACGGCGACCTGCACTCGATGCGCGGCGACATCCACGTGATGGCGCACAAGATCGGCGGCTCGTTCCTCTTCCGCGGCGTCAAGTAGCCGGCGCCGCGACGGCCGACGCCGCCTCCGCGACCGAGGCGAACCCGTCGCGCCGCAGCAGCGCCGCGAGCTCGCGCTTGATCCGCGTGACGAGCCCCGTGCCGGCATAAATCAATCCGGTGTAGAGCTGCACCGCGCTCGCGCCGGCGCGAACCTTCGCGTACGCGTCGGCGCCGCTCGCGATCCCGCCGACGCCGATCAGCGGCACCGTCCCGCCGCTCAGCTCGCGCACGCGCGCGAGCAGCGCGGTCGACGGCGCGAACAACGGCGTCCCCGAAAGCCCGCCGGCTTCGCTCGCGTGCGCGCTGCGCAGATCGGCCGCCCGCGCGCGCGTCGTGTTCGCCACGATGATCCCGTCGATGCGTGCGTCGAGCAGCGTCGCGACGAGCCGCTGCAGCAGCACGTCGTCGACGTCGGGCGAGAGCTTCGCGACCAGTGCGGGACGCGCTGATTCCCATTCGACCACCGCCAACCGCACGAGCAGATCGGAGAGTCGCACGGGATCGAGAAACACCAGCCCGTTCGCGGTGTTCGGGCACGAGACGTCCAGCGTCAGATAGTCCGCATAGCGCGCAAACCTTTGCGCAAGCTGCACGAAGTCGTCCGCCGGATCGGCGCTCTCGGCGTTCGACGCCAAGTTGATGCCGAGCCCGATGCCGTCGGTACGCCCCTTGCGCTTCAAGCGCGCTTCGATCGCTGAAGCGCCTTCGTTCGGAAAGCCGAGCCGGTTGATCACCGCGCCGTCTTCGGGCAGCCGGAAGACGCGCGGGCGCGGGTTGCCGGCTTGCGGCAGCGGCGTAACGCCGCCGACCTCCACGAACCCAAACCCGTGCATCCCCATCCGCTCGTAGACGCGCGCGTTCTTGTCGAACCCCGCCGCCAACCCGAGCGGGTTCGGCAGCGCGCGCCCGAACAGCGTCGTCGCGAGCACCGGATCGTCGCCGCGCGGCTGCCACGGCACGACGTTCGCTTCGAGCGCGCGCAGCGTCAGCTCGTGCGCGTCCTCCGGGTCGAGACAATGCAGGAACGGCTTGGCCAGCCAGTACGGATCGAACACCAAGATCATCGAACACCGACCGGCGCGAAATAGCTCCACGAATCGGTCACCGGCCCGCCGATCCGCATCCCGACCGCGCTGGGCCGGCCGGCGACGACGAAGCACGTCGTCAGCTCCTCGCCGTCCACCTCGACACCGTCGGCGCGGCACACGCGGCGCCGCGGCGCGCGCACGTAGCGCTGGTACACGACCGGCTGCTCGGCGATCGCCGGAACGGCCCGCTCGCCGCGCGCGATCTCCGTCCCCGCGCCGTCGACGATCGCGACGCCGATTCCCTCGCGTCCCAGCACCGGCTTGCGCACGTACGCCGCGCCGTCGTCCGGGCGGTCGAGATAGGTCGGCAAGAACGCGCGCGCGATCGCCCCGCGCTCGGCGTCGCTAAAGAATTCGCCGCGCTCGTACAGCCCCCAGATCAGCGCCTGCGTCGCTTTCGACTGCAGCAGCAGCGCCGACGGCGGGTTCAACAGCCGGCACGCACCGTGCGCAACCGCTTCGAAAAGCGCCGGCCCTCCGGGATCCGCAGCGAAGTGCTCGAGCGGATAGCACCGGTACAGCACGTCGAGCGGCCCGCGCGCATCCAGCACGACGCCGTCCTCGACGGCCAGCTCGTGCACCGGAACGAACACTACCTCGGCGTCGATTCGCTCGGCCAGCAGATCGCGCAAGAAGCACGCCGTCCCGACGTCTTCGCGGTAGACGTTCGTCGCCACGACGCCGACCCGCGCGTCCGCGCCGAGCGGCTGCACCACCGCAGCGAGCGCCTCGCCGAGCCGCGCGCGCTCGCCCTCGTTCGGATCGCGCAACCCGCGTGCGCGCACGCGCAACCCGTTCTCCACAAACGACTCCACGATGAAGAACGGCGTCTCCGCGTTCAGCTCGACGACACGGTACGCGCCGTTCTCGCGCAGAAAGTCGAACCGCCCGACCAGCGTCTCCCCGGCGCGCAGGTCGCGCATGCGGACGACGCCGAACGCCGCCGCGGGAATCCCCAGCGCTTCCAAGCCGTCGTCCGGCAGTGCGCGCAACAGCTCCGCGACGCGCGCGAATACCGACCACGCGTCGCGCGCCGCGGCGCGAATCGCGTCGATCTCCGCCGCGTTCAGCACGACGGGGTCGGGCAGCGCGTACGGATGCCCTTCGAAGCGCTCCCAGAACGCGACCGGCTCAGCCGCCGCCGTGCGCTCCCGCATGACCGAAGCCGCCGCCCTTGCCACCTTTGCCGCCTTTGCCGCCTTTGCCGTTCTTGCCCTTGCCGTTTTTCTTCTGCGCTGCCGCAGCCGCTGCGGCCGCGGCGGCCGAACCGGCCACGATGCCGGCCGCATGGTGCGTGAAGTGATGCGAGAACGAGTGATGCATCGTCGAATTATGCGTGGTCATCGACGACGAGCCGCGCGGTGCCGGCGTCGGCGTCCGTTCCGGCAGCTCCGGTGCCGCGAGCGCGGGAAGCGCGCAACCGTCGATCGCCAGCACCGCGAGCGCAATGCTCAACAGCTTCTGCGTCCGTTCCATTACGCGCGCCGCCTTTCGGGCCCGCGCGTGAGCAGCGAAAGAATCCACGACACGATCGCCATCACGATCGCGCCCCAGAACGCCGGCCAGAACCCGGCGACGTCTAGCCCGACGTGCAACGCGCCGACCAGCCAGAACAGCAGCGCGTTGATGACGAGCGTGAACAATCCCAGCGTGAGCAGCTCGAGCGGCAAGCTCAGGATGATAAGGATCGGCCGCAAGATCGCGTTCACGATCCCCAGGATCAGCGCGGCGATCAGCGCGCCGCCGATCCCGCTGACGTGGATCCCGGGCACGACGTACGCGACGGCGAGCAGCGCGATCGCGTTGACCACGAGCCGGATCAAAAAGCCCATGCCGCCAGCTTCGCCGCGGCACCGAGGAACATCCGCCCGCCGGCCGGGAACGTTCTCGCCGCGAAGGAGCCGCGTATGAACCGTCGCCGTTTTGTCGCCGCCGCATCGGCCGCCGCCGCGGCCGCCGCAACCGCTGCCACCGCCCGCGCCGCCGTCCCGGCCGTCCGAACCTTCCCGGTCGCCGGCGGGACGCTGAGCTACCGGCGCTTCGGCGAGGCGGGCCCGGTCCACGTGCTGCTCAGCGGCGGCCCCGGACTCGAATCGGCCTACGTCGATCCGATCGCGGTCGAGCTGTCGCGCGAGCGCACGGTGGCCGTCCTCGACCAGCGCGGTACGGGCGCCTCGCGCGCCGCGTTCGGCGACGGCTCGCAGGCCACCGTCGCCGGCGCGGTCGCCGACCTCGAAGGCCTGCGCACGGAGCTGCGCCAGCAACGGCTTTCGCTGCTCGGCCACTCGTGGGGCGCGATGCTGTCGATGGCGTACGCCGCCGCGCACTCGAACAACGTCGCGTCGCTGGCGCTGCTCGATCCGGGCGGGCCCGATCCGACCTTCACCAAAGCGTTCGGCCAGATCATCGAGGCGCGCCTCACCGACGCGGACAAGAACGCCGCCGACGCGACGCAGCAGAGCGGCGGCCAAGGCTCGCTGCGCGCGATCCTGCCGGGCTATTTCCACGATCACGCGAAAGGCGTCGCGTACGCCGCGGCGATGCCGCAACACTACGCAGACGCCGACGTCGGCCGCGCGATGTTCGCCGACATCGCGAAGCACTACGACGTGAATGACGCGCTGCGGGACACCACCATCCCGATCCTCGCCGTCTACGGCACCGACGATCCCTCGCGCGCCGCCGAAGCGCAGCTCGACGCCCTCTTCCCGCGCGCGACGAAGGTGATGATCCCCGGCTCGGGCCATTTTCCGTGGGTCGAGAACCCGACCCCGTTCTACGCGGCGATCCGCACCTTTCTAGCCAAGGCGCCGCCGCCGGGCTGACGGCCCCAGGCCGAGCCCCGCGCAGGCGCGAAGGCGCGCTCCACCATGACATTCGTCAACGGCATCGACGTCTCCGATTTCCAGGGCAACGACATCGACTGGAATCTCGTCAAGGAGTCCGGGTACAGCTTCGCGATCGCGAAGGCGACGCAGGGCAGCGGCAACGTGCAGAGCAGCTTCGCGCACAACATCAGCGGAATTCGCGCCGCGGGGATGATCGCCGGCGCGTACCACTTCCTCTCGTGGACCGACGATCCGGCCGCGCAGGCGGCGAACTTCCTCTCGGTCTACACGCCGCGCAACGGCGACATCCCGCCGGCGCTCGACTGCGAAGCCGTTCCGGGCGGGATGTCGAGCGAGGCCGTCATGGCGCAGATCTCCGGCTTTCTGCAGGCGGTCGAACCGCATCTGAAGGGCGCGCGGATGCTGCTCTACATGTCGTACTCGTTCCCGGGGGAGTACCTGAACGGCGGTTCCGGCTACGCCGGCCATCCGCTCTGGGTCGCCGCGTACAACGACGACTCGTATCAGTCGAACATCCCGCCGGGCTGGGCCGGAAAGACGCCCGGCATGGTGATGTGGCAATACTCCGACGGCTCGATCCCGACGACGCAGCCGCCGATCGCCGGCCTCGGCAGCAGCATCGACCGCGACCGTTTCATCGGCGACCTCGCCGCGCTGAAAGCCTTCACGCTGAAGAACCTCTGATCACGTAGCGTCGGTCGCGATGCGCGGCTTCTCGAGCGTTGGCGCGGCTTCGTTCGAGAGCCAGCGGAAAGCAACGCCCGCGATCGCTGCGCCGGCGAGCGGGGCGAGCCAGAACAGCCACAGCTGCGCGAGCGCCCAACCGCCGACGAACAACGCCGGACCGGTGCTGCGCGCCGGATTCACCGAGGTGTTGGTGACCGGGATGCTGACGAGATGGATCACCGTGAGCGCGAGCCCAATCGCGATCGGCGCGAAGCCGCCCGGCGCGCGTTCGGCAGTCGAGCCGAGGATGACCATCAGAAACATGAACGTCATCACGAGCTCGCACACCAGCGCCGACCCCAGCGCATACCCTCCCGGCGAGTGATCGCCGTACCCGTTGCTCGCAAAACCGGCGGCCGTGGAAAACCCGGCCTGTCCGCTCGCTATGACGTACAGCACCGTGGCGGCAACGATCGCGCCGGCGAGCTGCGCGACGACGTACGGCAACACGTCGCTCCCGGGGATGCGGCGTGCGACGAAGAGACCGAACGTCACGGCCGGATTGAAATGACCGCCGGAGATAGGTCCGAAGGCGTACGCGCCGGTCAACACGGTGAGCCCGAACGCCAGCGCGACACCGGCAAAGCCGATCCCGAGCTTCGGGAACGCGGCGGCGAGCACGGCGCTGCCGCAGCCTCCGAGCACGAGCCAGAACGTCCCCAAGAACTCAGCCCCGATACGACGAGAGAGCGGCATAGCGGTCCTCCTCAGTAACTGCCGAGACCCTATCCCCCGAGCGCCGACTTTACCTGCGACGCCAGCGCCGGCGTCATCCCTTTGACGGCGGCGATCTCGTCGACCGAGGCGTTCTTGATCGCGCGCACTGAGCCGAACGCGGTCATCAAGCGCTTCTTGCGCACGGGGCCGACGCCGTCAAGCGTGTCGAGCACCGAGCGCGTCATCGCCTTGCCGCGCTTGCTGCGGTGGTGGGTGATCGCGAAACGGTGCGCTTCGTCGCGAATCCGCATCACCAGGTGCAGCCCCGGCGAGCCCGGCGGCAGCACGATCGGCTCGCCGTTGCCGGGAACGAACAGCCACTCGCGCTCTTTGGCCAGCCCGGCGACGGGGATGCCCCACATGTCGAGCTCGTGCATCACCTCGACCACGGCATTCAACTGCCCTTTGCCGCCGTCGATCAGCAGCAGGTCAGGCTTCTCGTGAAAGCGCTCGCGCTTGCGCGCCTGCGCCTCGATCGCCGCCGTCGCGGCGTCGCCCTCGGCGAGCGGTGGCCGGTCCGCGTCCTTGCGCAGGTAGCGCAGCCGCCGGCGCAGCGTCTCCTGCATCGAGGCGAAGTCGTCCGGACCTTGCACCGCCTGAATGTTGAAGTGCCGGTAGTCGCTCTTCTTCGGCCGCCCTTCGACGAACACGACCATCGAAGCGACCGAGTTCGTCCCCTGAATGTTCGAGATGTCGTAGCACTCGATCCGGTGCGGCGGCTCGGGCAGGTCGAGCGCCGCGGCCAGTTCGGTGAGCGCGCTCGCCGAGGTCGTCTCGGTCGCCTCTTGATGCACGAGGAACGCGCGCAGGTTCTGCTCCGCGTTCTTCTTCACCAGCTTGAGGTAGTCGACGCGCTCGCCGCGCTGCGGCTCCAGCACGCGCACGCGCACGCCCTTGATCTCGGTCAGCCAGGCCTCGATCAC
>Ga0213878_10000221_pt1 | contig 23553 bp, 22 predicted proteins | sample VelepicoBEBS_R02_FD_161053 | JGI IMG/M metagenome (GOLD analysis project Ga0213878, IMG submission 161053) | Vellozia epidendroides bulk soil microbial communities from rupestrian grasslands, the National Park of Serra do Cipo, Brazil - BS_R02 | ecosystem: Environmental > Terrestrial > Soil >... | reverse complement strand
TGTTCTGAGCGAGGAGCGACGCCACTTTGAGAATGAGAAGTGAGAGGTGGGAGGAATCTAACCGCGAATGGATCCGCCTTCGCGCAATCGGAGTTTAATAGATACCCAATAATTGAGAAACGCTATGGCGGACAGGCTACGAATGAAGGCGAATAAAGACCTGAAAACGGAAGCGAACCGCAGATGGACACCGATTTACACAGATAAAATCCCGCTTCTTCGTTCAGCTCGCGAAACTCTAGCGATTTTTCGGGCTTGGACCGTCCGATTGTTCACAGACCCCGCTGAAAAAATGAGCGTCCTCCAGAAATCGACCATGGCTGCTTTTAATGGCCTCGAATCGAAGCCAATACTTATCTGCGTACATCTGCGTCTATCTGCGGTTCGTTTTTAGGCTTCATTCGCGTGCATTCGTGTCCATTCGCCGTTTTGCTTTGGTTTTGGCCTTGGTCTCGCCGCTATATCGTCAACAAAAGACCGGCTGAAAAGCCGGTCTTAAGGGACATCGGTGCGGCAAAGGATCGCCGTCAGAAGTCAAATTTGTCCATGTTATCTTTGGTGCAGTCGGTCCAGCCACTGCCGTAAATTACTTTGCCGGCCAGGCGGATCTTGTTGTAGCCGGTTACACCGAGGTCCATACCGTCGGTAACCTTTTGGCCGTTCAGCACCATGACTGCGACTTTGTTCATCAGGTAACCGGCATCCGCTGAATCCCAGAAGGAGATTACCCGGACCGCTCCTGACGGAAGGTATTTCTTAACCAGGGAAGGTACACCGGTGCCGACCACCGCCACCTTGTCTTGGAGCCCGGCTTCTTCCACCGCGAGTCCGCAGCCGGGAGCATCGGTTGACGCGCTCCCTTCAAAGCCTCGAAGATTAGGATGGGACCGTAGCAATTCTTTCGCTTTGGCGTAGGAGACCTGTTGGTCATCGTTCGTCTCGACCTTATCGACTGCGAGTTTCATCTTCGGATATTTCTTGCGCTGTAAAGCGATGGCAGCGTCCGCCCATTGGTTATGGGTCTTTGAGGTCAGGCTTCCCACCATGACCACGTATTCGCCTTCATAATTCATGGCCTTGGCCAGGTTCTCCATGATGTGTTCGCCGAAGGCAGAGTTGTCGAAGGCCTCAATATCGTAATCGGCGTTCTGAATATCAGACGCCTCGTGCGCGATGACGACGATATGGTTGTCCAGCGCCTTTTTCAGGACCGGTTCCATGGCGGGCGGTTGGAACGGAACGACACAGATGGCGTCGACCTTCTTAGCGATCAGATCTTCGACAATCTGGTTTTGCTGAGCGGAGTCGGTGGTGGGTGGTCCAAGCTGCTCCGTGGTGTTACCGGTGTCGGTGGCGAATTTCTTGACCCCGGTTTCCATGTGATTGAACCAGTTGATACCGCTGATCTTAACAACGGTGGCGAGAGTGTATTTTTTATCTGCGGCCAGGCCGGTGGCGGCGAAAGCGGCCAGCAGACCGAGCCCGATTAGAGGGACGGGTTTTCTGATGAATTGACGCATAGCTAGGGGGGCGAGTTGTTTACGCTTGCGCGGAAACGCTAGTGGACCATGCGAGGAGAAGAACGTGTGGTCAAGCAAATCCCACATCTCCTGAACTTTTGTTCCGCTCGGGTGTCCGAACTCGCTTAGGCTCGTTTGGAATAGCAAATAGCAGATAGCAAAAGGGAACGTTCCCTTGGCCGAGCGCTCGGCATTTGGGACCAATTTGCTATTTGCTATTCCGAACGAGTCTAAGCGAGTTCGGACACCCGATCCTCTTTATTTGCTATCCGCTATCTGCTATTTGCTATAGGCCTTTGCCCGTCCCCCTATGAATGAGAGTTTCCGTTACGTCCTCCGGCTTTCAATCTTTACCGTGGTGATTTTTGTGACGTTTTGTTTCCTGGACGTCCGCGCGTTTCTTTCCGTCGCGAATATGAGCTCGATGGCGTATCAGCTGCCGCAATTCGCTTTGTTGGCGCTGGCGATTCATCCGACGATGTTGACCGGTGGGATCGATCTTAGCGTGGTGAGCGTAGCGAACCTCGCTGCCATCGCGGCAGCGTTTACCATGAAAGCCGGGCCTCCCTGGTTCATTGGTTTGGCGATCCTGGTTGCTCTGCTCCTCGGCTGCGTCACCGGCGCAATTAACGGTTTTCTTGTAGCTGGAGCCAGGCTGCCCGCGATTCTAGCCACGCTCGGTACACTCCAATTTTTCGCCGGGATCTCTATTCTTTGGACTCACGGCAGCTCGATTACCGGTCTGCCACCCGGTTATTCCGCGTTCGGTAACGGGAGCTTTTTCGGCATCCCAGTCCCTTTGATTGTGTTTTTGATCGCCCTGGCCGCAATTTATTTGATAACGGCGCGCACGCCCTTGGGTAAGCAGATGCGACTTTACGGGACAAATCCGCGAGCGGCGGTTTTTGCCGGGATCCCGACGTTTCGGGTTTTGGTCATCACCTACATGATCAGCGGTATTACCGCTGCGGTCGGTGGATTGGTGATTTTATCTGCGGCTAACAGCGCAAATGCAGACTATGGCACTTCTTTTCTGCTTTTGAGTGTGCTCATTAATATCCTGGCTGGCGTCAATCCCAATGGTGGATCTGGAACCGTATTCGGCCTGATCCTGGCGGTTTTATCGCTGCAGTTCTTGTCCAGCGGACTGAATTTGTTGGCCGTGAACACGTTCGCCAAGGATCTGCTTTACGGCATGTTGCTCGTAACCGTCATGGTAGTGAACCGGCTCCAGGGGCGGATTCATTCGACCCGAGCGAAGGCGTAGGGGGAGGCGTGTGGGCGAATAGGCGAAGGGGCGAAACGGCGTGTCGGCGAATGGGCGAAAGGGTAGATCGAAGCTGCAGACCGGCAGGGCGAAGGACTCGGCGCGTTGAGCGTGTGGTTCGATTCTGAGGTTGATCGCGCCGGTTTTGAGCCCGGGACTCTTTGCGGTCCGGGTTTCGAAAATTGATGCGGTTAGAACCGCATGTCCGGTCGGATAAAGGCACACCACCCCAAAGAAACGGCTCAAAACCGGCGCGAAGTAGGCTCAAGCAGCAACCACACGCCCGGCGCGCCGAGTTTTTCGCCCTACCACTCTGCAGCTCCGATCAGCACATAGGGCCGTATTTCGCCCTATCGCCCACTCGCCGTTTCGCCCACTCGCCCATTCGCGGTTACCCTTACCGCCGCTTCCTCGCGTAACTTGGTCATCTCTTCGGGCAACGGAGGGAAGACTCCAAATTCTGTAACTAAACCAGTGACAAAACGACGAGGAGTAACATCAAAGGCGTAATTTAGCGCGGCGCTACCCTCTGGCGTTACTTGTACGCTTTCGACTTTTCCCTCGGAGGTCAGGCCTGAAATCACGGTGACTTCTTCCGGGGCTCGGGTTTCGATGGGAATACTCTTCACTCCATCCTCGATGGTCCAATCGATGGTGGAGACGGGTAAGGCGACATAGAAGGGCACCCGATTGTCGTGGGCGGCCAAGGCTTTAAGATAAGTCCCGATCTTGTTACAAACGTCGCCGCCAGACGTGGTGCGATCGCTGCCCACGATGCAAAGGTCGACCTTTCCATGTTGCATGATATGGCCACCGGCGTTATCGACAATGACCGTGTGGGGAACTCCATGATGGCCCAGTTCCCACGCCGTCAAGGATGCTCCTTGGTTACGTGGCCGAGTCTCGTCGACCCAGACATGCACGGGGATACCTGCATCGAATGCTTTGTAGATCGGCGCTAGAGCTGTTCCCCAGTCGACGGTTGCTAACCAACCCGCGTTACAGTGGGTTAGGACGTTCACTGGACGCGATCGTTGAACACTGTCCCAAGCTTGCTGGATCAAAGCTTTCCCGTGCTCACCGATGGAGGAACAATTGGCGACATCTTCGTCCGCGATGTCTTTAGCGGTAGCAAAGGCAACCGCTTCGCGTTCGCTGGGCGCAAGTGGAAGCAAGACCGATCGCATCCGATCGAGTGCCCAGCGTAAGTTAACCGCGGTGGGACGCGACGCGAACAGCGCCTCATAGGCATGTTCAAAAGCTTTGTCACTCGGATCGGCTGTCATGGCCAGGGCGATCCCATAACCGGCAGAAGCACCAATTAACGGCGCGCCTCGTACGACCATGTTACGGATGCCGGAGACCGCATCTTCCAAACTTCGCCAGGCAACCACTTTGAAGACGTGAGGTAGTAAAGTCTGATCGATCACGCTGACCGATCGGCCGTCAGCGTTTAACCAAATGGTTCGATAAGGTTGGCCGTCAACTTTCATGGTGCGAATACTCCTGACGCGCGGCAGCGGTTACTTCAGCAATGTTAGAAAAGCTTTCCGATTCTAACACGAGTAATCGGCCGAGTCGAAGAGCCTTACGTTCGCAGCGAGCGCGAAGATCCGGATCCTTGATTGCCTCCAGATCTTCCACATGCGCCAAGCCGAAGATACGGCGGATCATTTTCACGCCCGCGAAAGAGACCGAATCATGAAAGAGGCGCCGCAGATATTTTCTCCGTTCTGTGGCTAACGCTTCCAAAGAAACCGGGTCCGCGAACAGGCTGGCGTGGTAAGCATCACCCGTAGCGTTTTCGTGCCATAACTCGAGGAACCTTTGTTCAAACCGGTTCCACGTCTCTTCGATAGTCTGTAAAAGCCAGGTCTGATAATCTTTTCTTTGGCCCAGGGAAGTTTCATGTCCTTCCTGCGAGAAGAAGGCGAGAAGTAGATTTCCGATCACGGCGCCGACATCAAATCCCATCGGTCCATAAAAGGCGAATTCCGGGTCAATCACCCGGGTGTCGTCTGGTGTAGCCATGATCGAACCCGAATGCAGGTCCCCATGAATCAAGGCTTCAGCAGAGGTGAGGAATTTGAGCTTCAAACGTTGGGCGGCGGTTTTGAGAGGGCCGTCTTGCCGAAATTGTAGAGCGATGTCGTCGAGTTGTGGGGTAGTCCAGCGGTTGAGCTTCGCGATGCGGTAGGGATCTGTGAAAACCAGATCCTCCGTGATTTTACAGAGCTCGGTGTTACGGCAGAAGATTGCCATCCGAGCTTTCTTAGTCGCGGCGTCGAGATAGAGATCGGAAGTTTTGAAGAGGGTCTGCGCCATGAACTCGGCGATGTCCCCAGCCAAGCGCGGGTAGCGGATGCCCTGAATAAATCCTTTCCGTAAAATGATGTGCGGCGAGAGGAATTCCATCACAATCGCTGCCAGCTTGGCATCGTAGTGATAAAGTTTTGGTAGTAAGTGCGGAACAAACTTCGCTGCTTCACTTAATGCCTCATTTTCAAAATAAGCGCGCTCCAACGGAAGAGCCCAGGCCTCACCAACACAACGCAGGTAGGGAAGCGCTTGCTTGATCACCACTGCTCCCTTCTCGCCGGTGACGATGAACACTAGATTCAGGTTTCCGTCGCCAACTTCACGCATGCGCCACGTTTCCGGATTGCAGCCAAGTGCTGCTCGGACCGGCTGGATTTGGCCGACGAAACTGATGACCGAGCTTTCGTCGAGCGGGCGATATTCCGGGAAGCTGTCAGATGTTTTGTTCATGGGGGCGGCGCTACGGAAATAGCAAATAGCAAATAGCAGATAGCAAATGAAAAAGGTAGGGCGAGGCCGGTAGGATACTCGGTAGGGACGAGCTCCCGTAGTCGGGAGCTCGTCCCTACCCAATGTTCTACCCAAACAACAGCCGGCACACGAACACTGCTGCGACAGCTCCGGCTAAGTCAGCGAGGAGGCCGGCGAAGATCGCGTGCCGAATGCGTGTGATCCCGACAGAGCCGAAGTAGACCGCGATAACATAAAAGGTGGTTTCTGCGCTGCCGTAGATCGTGGCCGCGGTATAGGTGAGCAAGCTGTCTGGGCCGAATTGTTTTATCATGTCGCTTAGAACGGCAAGTGAACCGCTACCGCTAAGCGGTCGCATCAGGACCATCGGAAGCATTTCGTTCGGGATCTGAAGAACAGCGAAGATCGGACTAAGCAGCAGTTTCAAAAAGTCTAACGCTCCGGACTCGCGGAAAACGGCGATCGCAACCAACATCGCCACGAGGTAAGGGATGATGCGGAGGGCAGTCTGGAATCCTTCCTTTGCGCCCTCGATAAATTCCGAGTAGATGGGAACACCGCGTCCAAAGGCGTACAGCGGGAAAAATGTAAGCACAAGGGGTACGGCAATCGGGGAGAGCGCTTTCAATGCGAGAATGACGCCGGAAAGCAAGTTGGAAGGCCAAGGTGCTGCCCCGAAAAAGTAAGGGAACGCCTTACTAACGAACGCGCCTGCAAAAATCAGTAACAGAATCAGTAATGCCCACCGGGTCCAAGATGGTCCGGTCTTCTCTGGAGATTGACCGGGGGCTGCTCCTGGCGGTTCTACTTTAGTAGCGGATTGAGCCGGGTTGCCTTGGGTGTTCTCTGTTGCCGGCTGGTTTTCCCAACGAAACGGACCGAGCCGTTCCAACAGTTTGACGGTTATGATAGCGCAGATGGTGGCAAATCCTGTCGACAGCAGAGTCGACCCCACGATCGCTGAGGGATTTTTCGAACCATTGATCGCGAGCAGATTGATCGCGGTTGCCGGAATCAGTTGAATCGAGGCTGTATTAATCGCCAGAAAGGTGCACATGGCGTTGGTGGCAACGCCAGGCTTGGTGTTCAGCCGGTTGAGTTCGGTCATTGCCTTGAGACCGAGCGGGGTCGCGGCGTTGCTTACCCCCAGCATGTTGGCGGAGATATTCATCATCATTGCGCCGATCGCCGGATGATCGCTGGGGACATCTGGAAAAAGCCGCAACATCACCGGGCGAATCAATCGTCCGAGTCGTTGGATCAGACCCGACTTTTCTGCCAATCGCATCAGACCCAGCCAAAGCGCCATGACCCCCACCAACGGCAGAGCAAGATCCATAACCGCAGATTTAGCGGCGTTCAATCCCCCTTGCCCAACGGCGTCAAGTTTTCCGGTGAATACGGCCACCAGGACCCCGGAAAGGAGCAAGGCGAGCCAGATGAGGTTGAGCATCGAAAGGAGTTCAGGAGTTCAAGGAGTTCTAGGAGGCCAAGGAGAGGAGCCAGGAGTCAGAATCCAGGAATCGGGAGGCGCTGGGTGAGGGACCCGCCGTGGTGGAATCGGGAATCGCTGGGCCATGGATGTCTGGCCACTGATTACAGATTAGTGACTCCTCTGACAAGGCTGACACTCTCCGTCATCGCGACCCAAGACCTCCTGACTCCTGGATTCTGGCTCCTGGCTCCTCTCCTTGACTGCCTTAACTTCTCGAGCTTGTTGAACTCCTTAATAAAATCGGTGGAATCTTTGTTCTTTTGCGAGTCATTAGAAGAGCGTTATGAATCCTTGCCAACCGATTCCGCGTGCCGGCGAACCTTGTGCAATTGTTATCTTTGGAGCGTCTGGCGATCTCACTAAGCGTAAACTGATCCCGTCGCTGTATAACTTGGCTTCGTATCATCTATTGCCGAAGAACTTTAGTATCATTGGCGTTGCTAGGTCCGAGATGAGCGATCGGGAGTTCCAGGATCGGTTAGGGAAAGACCTGGCCCAACTTGGTACTCAGCCGGTCGACCCGAATATCTGGGACAGTTTCCGAGACCGGATGCTTTACTGCTCCGGAAATTTTGATGATCCGAAGACGTACGAAAAACTTGGGCAACGCCTCGCGGAATCCGGGAAAAGGTTGGGGACCAATGGGAACGTACTTTTTTATCTATCGGTCCAGCCTTCTTTCTTTGCGACGATCGCGAAGATGTTGGCTGAGTATGGCTTGACCAAGGAAGAGGGAAATTGGCGCCGGGTGATTATTGAGAAACCTTTCGGCCATGATCTGGCTTCAGCGTTGGAGTTAAACCGGAACTTAACCAGCGCATTGCAGGAGCATCAAATCTATCGAATCGATCACTATTTGGGGAAGGAGACCGCGCAAAATCTCCTCGTATTTCGCTTGGGCAACGCGGTATTCGAGCCGATCTGGAACCGGCGTTACATCGACCATTTTCAATTGACGGTGGCTGAATCCATCGGGGTGGAAGGACGGGGAGCCTTCTATGAATCGGCAGGCGCGTTCCGAGACGTGATGCAGAATCACATGTTCATGTTGATGGCGTTGATCGCCATGGAGCCGCCGAACTCGCTTCAGGGCGAGGCGGTGCGGAACGAGAAAGTGAAGCTTCTACAAGCGGTTCGTCGCACCAGTCCGGAAGAGGCATTGGCGTCGACGGTCAGGGGCCAATATGGGCCGGGTCAAGTCGGCGGTGAGAGCGTGCCGGGCTACCGCCAAGAAAAGAATGTCAGTCCCGAATCAACCGTGGAGACATACGCGGCAGTAAAGCTAATGATTGATAACTGGCGCTGGGCAGGTGTGCCGTTCTACCTCCGCTCTGGCAAACGGCTGGCGAAACGTACCACAAAGATCGTCGTTCGGTTTAAAGTCCCGCCTCTGGCGTTGTTCGGCCCGAACGAGAATGAAATGATCGCTCCGAACCGCCTGATTTTTAATATCCAACCTGATGAAGGCATCACCTTTCAGGTGCGAGCCAAAGTGCCCGGTCCCTCGTTGGCCACGAACGCGGTGCATCTTGATTTTGATTACTCGCAGTTTGGTGAGCGAGCGCCGACGACGGGATACGAAAAACTGCTCTACGATTGCATGGTTGGCGATTCCACTTTGTTTCATCGATCGGACATGGTGGAAGCGGCTTGGGAAGCCGCTCAGCCGATTCTGGACGCCTGGGGAAATAATCCGCCGAAAGATTTCCCGAACTACGCAGCCGGTAGTTGGGGCCCGGCCGCGGCCGATGAGCTCCTCGAGCGCGACGTTCATAAGTGGTGGTACCCGCCGGAATAGGGCGAGAGGGCGACGGGGCGAAACGGCGAATGGGCGTGTGGGCGCAGCCGGGCGGGGACTCATCTCATGAGTCCCATTGGTCCCATCCGTAACAGCACTCACCGCTGCGAATTACGCCTCGCGGCATTCTCACCTGGCGCGCCCTAACTGTAGGTTGCTATTTGGCCGTCGGCGCTTACGTTCCTCACTCTTGGTTTATGGCTGCTAGTATAATTCCGGAAAGTCGCTGGACCGATGTCCAGTTCAGCAACGACGAAATCGCCCGATATTCCCGGCACTTGATAATGCCGGAGGTCACGCTTGAAGGGCAGAAGAAATTGAAAGCGGCTTCCATTCTCTGTATTGGGACCGGAGGGTTGGGTTCACCGATCGCACTCTATCTGGCAGCGGCCGGGATCGGCCGCCTGGGATTGGTTGACCCGGATGTGGTCGATTTCTCTAATCTGCAACGGCAGATCTTGCATGGCACCGACGACGTCGGTCGCAAAAAACTCAATTCGGCGAAGGATCGAATTAAGGCCGTGAATCCAAACGTCCAAGTCGATCTTCACGATTGCTTGTTCCGCAGCGAGAACGCCATGGAGATAGTCCAAGACTACGACGTTATTGTCGACGGGACTGATAACTTTCCGACGCGTTACTTATCGAACGACGTCTGCGTGCTGACCAAAAAGCCGAACGTCTACGGCTCCATCTTCAGGTTCGATGGTCAGGCGACCGTGTTTGCGCCGCACCTGGGTGGTCCCTGTTACCGTTGTATGTTCCCTGAGCCGCCCCCTCCTGGCATGGTTCCTAGCTGCGCTGAAGGAGGCGTTCTCGGTGTGTTACCCGGCATCATCGGAGTTCTCCAAGCTATTGAAGCGGTGAAGCTGATTCTCGGTATCGGAGATCCATTGATCGGGCGGTTGATCAGTTTCGACGCGCTGAAGATGCGGTTTCGGGAGTTCAAAGTCCGGCCTGACCCGAATTGTCCGATTTGCGGCAAGAATCGCACGATCCATAAACTGATCGATTACGAGCAGTTTTGTGGGTTACCGCAAGCAGACGAAGAGGCGAAGCAAGAGATGGCGGTTCCAGGTATTTCCGTGGTCGATCTGAAGGCGAAGCTGGATCGCAAGGATCCATTCGTCCTGGTCGATGTCCGCGAGCCCTACGAATATGAAATTTGCCATATCGAAGGGGCGCGGCTGATTCCTCTAGGTGAGTTACCCAGCCGGTTGAGCGAGTTGGATAGCGCTGACGAGATCGTGCTGCAATGCAAGGGCGGCACCAGAAGCGCGCGTGCACTCCATGTCCTTTCGGACGCAGGCTTCCGCAAACTCTACAATTTAGAGGGCGGCATTATGGAGTGGGCCGAGAGGGTTGATCCTTCGATGCCGAAGTATTAAGGGGCGTAGCCCTTAGTAGTCGTCCTCGTACTCGTCGTCGTCCTCGTTCTCGAGAAATTCTGCGTGTAACCGCGAAAACGATCGATTCGCCAGACTCCTCAATGGCCGCTCCGACCTGTGGGAGAAACGAGGCTTTTCGAGAACGAGGACGACGACGAGTACGAGGACGAAACTAACCGCCTGACTCTATGGATTCCCAGCTTCTGAGCTTGCTCCGATGTCCGGAGACCAAAGGGGTTTTGCGCACTGCATCGCCGGCCGAATTAGAAAAGTTCAACATCGCGATTCGCAATTCCGCTGTCCGTAATCGGAACGGAGAACCAATCAGCGAGCTTTTGGACGACTGTCTTATTTGCGATTCAGCTGGATTGTGTTATCCGGTTCGCGACGGCCTGCCTCTGATGTTAACCGGCGAAGCTTTCGATACCCCCCGTTGATATGCCCCGTTTAGACATTTCCATGCCCACGCCTAAGGAAGAAAGATTGTCTCCCAAACGTGTTGTTCTCGATGCCCTCGATCAGAATCGGGCCATCGATCAGGAAGAATATAAGGAAAAGCTGAAGGACTATCAGCTGTCCTTGCTCAACCTGCAGCGTGCTCTGACCGAGACTAAACACTCCGTGATCATCGCGATTGAAGGGCCGGACGCAGCCGGTAAAGGCGGCGCGATCCGGCGGTTAGTGGAGAGATTAGATCCTCGTCATTATCGCGTTTACTCGGTTGTTAAGCCGACCCAAGAAGAATATGGGCACCATTATCTTTGGCGGTTTTGGAACAAGCTTCCGGCCTACGGCCAAATGGTGATCTTCGACCGTTCCTGGTACGGCCGGGTTCTCGTCGAAAGGGTCGAAGGATTCGCTACCGGACCTGAATGGAAGCGAGCGTATCGAGAGATCAACGAGTTTGAGAGGACGTTAGTCGATGATGGAGCGGTAATTGTTAAACTTTATCTCCACATTACCAAAGACGAGCAGCTAAACCGTTTTAAGAGCCGGGAGGCGGATCCGCTTAAACACTGGAAGATTACGGAGGAAGATTGGCGTAATCGCCGGCATTGGGACGATCATAATGACGCCGCCCAGGACATGTTTTTGGAGACCTCAACCAGCGTTGCTCCATGGACCGTGGTCGAAGCAAACTACAAATGGTACGCCCGGTTGAAGGTCCTCAAGGCAACGATCAAAGCCATCGAAAGCCTGGACTTCAAGTAACCGCCAATAAAGACGAGGCAACCGCAGATTAACGCAGATAGACGCAGATAATATCCGGGTAGGTACCAAAGTTGGCGGACGAGAATATTAGAGATCCTGAAGTTAACGTGCGCGATCGCCAATCGCCTTTAGAAATAATGATCCGCGTTTCGCAGCACACGGTGTCTCGCGCGTTACACCTATCTGCGTAAATCTGCGCTCATCTGCGGTTGAGTCTGTTCGCTGGCGGCTCGCCTGATTGCCTGTCGCTAGATCTCAGTTCCTCCGGCGCTGCGAACGGAGACATGGATATTATCGGTGGGGACACCCTCAAACGCGTCTGACCGAAGGCTGAGAAGACGGTCACGGATTTGAAAAAGGTGTGTTAAGTCGAGGCCTTCAACTTTTATTTCGCCGCTGGCAAAGATGGCGCTCAGCCGAGGTTGCGGGTTGTCAACGATCTCGACGCTCTGGAGGTCGTCCAGGAAAAGGCTGACATAGACCTGCGTCTGCGTCGATTGCTGGCTTCGGACGGTGATTGGTTTTTTGTCCATCGGATCGAGTCATCGCTGTGCCCAGCGCAAAGCCGAGACCCTGCTCAAATCCCCTAGTTGCGTCTTTGAGCGGCGAAGCTGCGGTTCACGGTAGCCTAGGGCAAAGCCCTAGGAATGCCAGAAACAACGAGGATCGCGTACCGCCGGTCCCACGGGCGGGATCTCATATTCCCGATTTTGGGATGATTTCTCGTACGAACGAAACTCTTTCCGGAGTAAAAATAACATAAGTTACTATTAATTAGGTACTTATAAACTATCTCTCTCACCTGGCATGGCGTTTGCGTTAGGGACCAGGAGTAGCCCCATGAACGAACTTAAAACTGGATTCTTAATGTTGTTGGTCTGCGCGGCGTTTTACGTCCTCGCAGATCCGCGAGTTTGGGGAGGGTTGTGCCAGTTTGTTGGCCGTTTAGTGGGAGGAGTGAATTGAAAGCGAGCTTTTATGAGCCTTCTGGCCAGCCCGGTTTCAGGAATGCACTCCCGTTGCCGTCTTGCGAGTCTTTGGGAACGGCAACGCCAGATCGGGGCGAATTTTTCCACGGTTGTCTACGAAGGTTTTGAGGCAGTTAACGTCTGCGGGGGGCCATGCCTCGGAGCTTTCAGGGCAGGCGGCCGGGTAACCTGTTTGTTGCCCGGCCGCAACCAAACTGCGCTCAGAAATCTGGGGATTTCTGAGCGCAGAAATTGTTTGTTCGCTCGGAACTCGTGCACTAAGAGCGTCCATTCTAACGTTTCAATCTCCCAACGAAGTCGGGTCCAGCTTCCAGGAGACAGAACTTACTCCAGGCTCGAGACCCACGCGCGTCGTGATCTGTTCCAGCTGAACGGATTGGTATTCGGCTGCGCTCAGGGTGAGCAAGATTGAGGAGGTCTCTTGAGGAGTTCTCGCTAATGGCGCGAACAGCACAAAAAGAGCTGCCCCTAGCGCAACCAGCGCATGTGTTCGAACGCCGGCCGTATGTTTATTCCACTGGCGCTCTAATCCGATAAGAGCGCCGGCGAGAATGGCGGCTCCGAGGCGTAGGGCGATTTCCAGGTGGTTGGGATGGGACATGTGGGAGATCGCTAGTGGTCGGAGCAGGGCGGGGAGTAATCAGTAATCAGTATAGGAGCCAGGAGCCAGAATCCAGGAGCTAGGAGGACGGATCGTATTGGCGCGAGCCAAAGCGGTAAAACGCCCTGGAGACTGTTGCGTTCCGGAGAATATCGCTAGCCTGATAAGCTCTTGGCGCTTCAGAAGAGGTCGTGACTTCTTCGTCGCGGCGCGCTAGCCCGAAAGCGCAGAACCTCCTGTCTCCTGGATTCTGGATCCTGTCTCCTATCTGATTACTGACCTACTGATTACTGATTACTTCGGGCTCGGCTTGCAGATTTTGCTACCGCAATCGGCTCAGAGGGTCTCCGGACTCTCCAAAAGGGCCACCAACCTGCTGATCAATTTGCCCGAGGCGCCACCGTCGATAACGCGGTGGTCGAAGGTCACGGTGAGGTCCGCCATTTGTTTCGGCTTAAATTCCGAGGTCGCGTCGTCCCAGATAGGCCGTTTTTCTGCCCGTCCCAGACCGACGATCAAGGTTTCTGTCGGCTGCGGAATAGGGGTACCCCAGGTGATTCCCAGCGGACCGTAATTCGTTACGGAAGCAATAGCGCCTTCTTTAGCATCTTCAGGCAGGCGGCGGGCTCTCGCTGCAGTCACCAATTGCTGGTATTTCTCTCCCAGCTCAGAAAGTGGTTCTTTATCGAGGTTCTTTAAAACGGGAACAACCACTCCTTCATCGACCTCGACCGCAACGCCGATATCGATCGATTTGGGAAGCACCAATTGGTCGCCGACAATGCGAGCGGCTAACTTAGGGTTCTCAGCGAGACCGACCGCGATCGCTTTGGCGACATACAGCGCCGGGCCGGGAGGGACCTCAAATTGTTTGCGGTGCGCCAAGATCGGCTCTACCGAAAAAGCGACTCCGATGGTGCAGAGGGGCCGGCTCCAGCTGCGACGCATCGCGTCTGAGATTGCCAACCGCAAGCCGGTTGCCTTTTGGCTTGGATGTTGTTCAAGGTCAGCCAGATACTTCTCCACGTCATTGGCTGTCACTCGGCCGTTTTTGCCGGTGCCCGGGACAAGCGAAAGATCTTGTTGTTGCCAGCCGAGTTGATCCGCCTTTGAGCGGACTCGCGGCGAAACAAATGGGCCTCCGCTCTTTGCCGGCATCATGGGGATGGTGATAGTCGGCATCGCCGGCGGCAAATTCTTGTGAGCTTGGAGAGTTGCTGGGACCTCCACAGCCGTCTGACTTGCAGATACCCCAAGGCGCTCGGCATCTTCTTTTGATGCCTCGATGTATCCGAGAATAGCACCGTTCTGATAGGTCTCGTTGACTTCGGCCGTGAACTCCGCAATCACGCCGTCGCATGGGGTGGTGACACCCATAACGGCTTTATTGGTTTCGACCTCGATAATTTCCTGATCGCTAGTGACCGCCTCGCCAACCTGCACTGTAAAACGAATGAGGGTAGCCTCGGCAACGGACTCCCCAAGCTGAGGCATAATGATTGGCACTTTGATTGTCGCCATGCCCGCTGGCGCATTCTTGTGGGTTTGGAGAGTGATCGGCACCTCCGCCGGCGCCCGGCTCGCCGATTCCGTAAGGCGCTCGGCATCCTCTTCGGACGCCTCGATGTATCCGAGGATAGCGCCATTCGGATAAGTCTGGTTGACTTCGGCCGTGAACTCCGCAATCACACCGTCGCACGGGGTGGTGACACCCATAACCGCTTTATTGGTTTCGACCTCGATAATTTCCTGATCGCTGGTGATCGGCTCTCCAACCTGAGCCTTAAAACGAAGGATGGTAGCCTCGGTAACGGACTCACCAAGCTGCGGCATGATGATCGGGACTTTGGGCATATAGATTATAAACGTATGGGCGTGTCGGTCTCTGGGGATATCGGCGGAAGAAAAGTTACCACTCTAGCATTTGTCGAACCTTCTTTACTATTGAGGCCGCAGAAGGTTTATGAGCCAACCACAGATCCGGATGAAAAGGGATGGGCGTGTCGCGGCAATTCAACCGTTGCGGCGGCGAGTCGAGCAAATGAAATCCTTTGCTGGCGACACGAGCAATGACCTCGGCGTTTATTCCTCCCCATGGCCAACCTTCGCTAACGGTAAGAAGATGACCGGTTCGGGCCACCGATTGCAAAATTGTCTCGGTATCGAGCGGCTTGACTGTTCTCAGATCAATAACCTCGATATCGATTCCTTCTTTTTCGAGCTCGATAGCCGCAGCCAAAGCATCGTAAAGAACGGCAGCATAAGCGACCACGGTAAGATCCTTGCCCGGACGGCGGCACAACGCTTTGCCCGCAGAGAAAGAAACTTCTTCCGGGAGCCGCTCTGCCTTGACCCGGTTATAGAGGTATTTGTGTTCGCAGTAGATGACCGGGTCATCAAGGGCGATTGCCTCAAGCAGAAAGTTGTAGGCGTCGTCGACGGTCGCTGGGGTCATAACAATTAACCCGGGGAAGTGAGCATACAATGACTCGAGCGATTGGCTGTGGAAGGGTCCGGCTCCAGGATTACCTCCGTTTGGCAGTCGGATCGTGATTGGCAGGGGAACACCGCTCCGATAGAAAAACGCGCCCGCGTGATTAACGATCTGGTTAAAACCGTTGGCCGAGAAATCGGCAAACTGCATTTCCACAATCGGGCGCATGCCTTCGAGACTCGCCCCGATGGCGCTGCCGACCATGGCATCCTCGCTGATGGGCGAATCTAAGACTCTCCCGGGAAACTCCTTAGCCAAATTTTTGGTTGCCTTGAAAGCTCCGCCGTAGGTACTGATATCCTGTCCGTAGATGTAGACGTTCGGATTTTCGCGCAGTGCCCTGGCTTGAGCTTCCCGAATTGCTTCGAGATAAGTGATGCTCATTCTGCGTACTCTGGATCGATTAGGTGAGCGGATGCTAACGAGTGCCAATCCTCTTCCGCAGGATCTGGAGCGGCTTCGCGTTGCACCTGTTGAAGCGTGTCTTCGACTTGTGCTTTAGCCTGCTGCCGCCACTCTTTCACCGTGACTTCGTCAGCCCAACCCTGTTCCACAACATGGGATTGGGCTACACTCAGACAATCCCGTCCGATCGGGCTATCCAAGAGAGCCTTGTCCATATAAAAACCGTCATCGTGTTCAGCGTGCCCAGAGAGTCGAACACATGAGGCAACGATCATCTGGACACCGAAGCCCGAGCGGGCACGTTCGACAGCATGGCTGGCAATCTCGAGGCACTCTTTTAGGTCCGTACCGTCCATACTGTAACCCTCAACCCCGTAACCGATGGCTCGATCCACAAGATCATGGCATGCGAACTGGCGACTATTTGGGGTCGAGTAAGCGTAATGATTGTTGGTGACCGTCACTACCAAGGGCACGCGTTCGACTGCCGCCAGATTGAAGCCTTCGTGGAAAGAGCCGGTCGAACTGCCGCCGTCGCCGATGGACGTGGCCCCGACAAAGCCCGTCTCTCCTCGCATCCTCCGAGCCATCAGAGCGCCCGTGATTAACGATGCGGAAGCCCCGAGATGGCTAACCATCGGGTAGATCCCTTCTTTTGGACGTCCCCGATGTACGTTGCCATCACGGCCTCTCATTGGCCCGGTTTTCTTGCCCAGATAGGTCCGCAAAATATCGAATAAGGGCTCGCCGAAGGCGAGCCGCCCGGCTTGGTCTCGAATCAAAGGAGCAAAAATGTCGCCCGCTCTCAACATTATCCCCACCGCCACGCTCACCGCTTCTTGACCTTTGCCTAAATAGCATCCCCCAGCGATCTTTCCAGCGTGCCACAGGGCAGCCACTTTGTCTTCCACGGTTCGCGCCAGCAGCATCCATTTGAATGCACTGACGTATAGCTCCTTGAACCCTAAATGGATCGTTTCACTCTCGGGTTCCCTGAGGGTGTTCAGCATCAAGGACGAATATCAACATAATGATTAATCATGCAAGGTTTTCGCTTTGAGGGAAGTGAACGGGCCTATGTGCGTGTCGGCGTATCGGCGTGGTGAATTATTCGAAATCTGGCAGTGAGGGCGGATGCGACCAGTGAGACCGGACCCACGTAGGACAGCAGTCACGGCATCAGCCCCTTAGGTCGCATAGCTACCATCTCAACGCCCAGCGTGTCCCACGCCCACAAGCGATACGCCCGTGCGTTTCTTCCAGGGCTGGCACGATTGGCGCTACAAACCCGACCCTAGTGCCAGCGACGAACAAAGCTGCAGCTCAGTATACGAGGCAATCCGTGACTACTGGATTGATAGCCGGCTCGGACCTGGTTATAGTCTCCATTAGCGGAGTGATTAAGAAGTACAAATGAACGAAGAGCGAGCACCCGAGTACGGTGGTTACAGTTCCGAGCCCGCAACTCCTCTCGAGATCTTAGAGAGAATCGTAGCAAGTCTTCCCCCTGGTGACCCAACACGCAGCGAGATTATCGGCCTTAGGTCGAGCGTGGCGGAACAGGAGGAGATGATTCAGGAGGCGCGGCAAACAATCGAAAAACTGGACGAAGTGATCAAAAAAGTCACTTCGCCGGCGAATCGGATCGGAACATATCTTGGTAGCCCGAACAAAGAAACTGCCCAGATCGTTGTGGGCGGGTCCGATTACTATTGCAACGTCGATCCCCGGATCAACGTGAACAAGTTGAAGAAAGGGACCCGAGTATTGGTGAATGAAGCCTACGTGATCGTAGGAGACCTCGGATACGATCTCGCGGGGCCCGTGACCAAGGTCACGGAGATTCTTAGCAGTGATCGCTTGCGGGTGGGTCAAGAGCACGGCGTTCAGTCCATCGTGCTGCAGCGGTCTCAGGATCTGCTGAAAGCCAATCTCAAGGTTGGCGATGAAGTCCGAGTGGACTCGAATTTCAGAATTGCGATCGAAGTGCTAAGCCGGCCCACGACCCAGGACTACTACTTGGAGGCAGTCCCCGAGATTTCCTGGAGTATGGTGGGAGGCCAAGAAGAAGCGCTCAGTGCGATCAAGGACGCGATCGAGCTCCCGCTATTGCACGCGGATCTCTTCACCAAATTCCAACATCAGACTCCAAAAGGATTTCTACTTTATGGGCCGCCCGGATGCGGTAAGACGCTGCTCGGCAAAGCGACCGCCTACAACCTGACGAAGCAGCTCAAGGAGAAGACGGGCGAAGAGATGCAGCAGTTCTTCATGCACATCAAAGGGCCCGAGATTCTAAACATGTGGGTAGGAGAATCGGAACGTCAGGTTCGCGAGATCTTCAACACCGCGAGAGAGAAACGGAAAGAGGGATTTATGCCCTTCATCTTCATCGATGAAGCCGAGAGTATTCTGGGCACACGTCGAGCAGGCCGGTATTCGAGTATTCTCTCCACCTTGGTGCCGATGTTCTGCACGGAAATGGACGGAATCGAGTCGTTAAACGAAGTCGTGATTATCCTGGCCTCGAACCGAGCGGATTTGATCGACCCGGCGATTCTGCGTCCAGGTCGAATCGATCGGAAGATAAAGGTCAACCGGCCAGACCGAGCTTCTGCTTACGACATCTACAAGATCTACCTAACTAAAGATTTACCATACGACCCGGAACTGGTTGAAGAGAAGGGTGGGATCGAAGAGGTGGTCGATCATCTGGTGACCAAAGTGGTCGATACTCAGTTTGCCAGAAAAGAGGAAAACAGGTTTTTGGAAATCACATTGAGAAGTGGAAAGCGTGAGACGCTCTATCGAGGCGATCTGGTTAGCGGCGCTATCATCGCGTCGGTGGTAGAGCGGGCGAAGGAATTCGCCATCAAGCGGGCCATCAATACGATGCAAGAAGAGGGGATCAGCGAATCCGATTTGTTGCTCTCGCTAAACACTGAGTATGCAGAGAACGATATCTTCCCACCGACCGATATCGTGGAAGATTGGTTGAAACTAATTGATTACGATTCCGAGAACGTGGTGAAAGTAGTGCCAGTTCGATCCGGGCCCAAAGCGTCGAAGACGTCCGATGTTATTTAGGTTCGGTCCGCCACGGCGTAGATTACATTCGAGATGAATCGCGTTTTTGGTATCGAAACCGAATACGGTATTACCGTAAACGGAGTCGAGAATGTCGATGTAGTTGCTGAGTCCATTGAGTTAGTGCGCTGCTATACCGAACACGGCGCGCTAATGAAATGGGACTACAATCTGGAAGACCCGCATTTAGATGCGCGTGGATTCCGGGCCGACTCGTTAATGCAGGACACCGACGAGTCGGTTTACTACGAGTTAGATAAGAACCGGCCGCTAAGCTACGAGGAGATAAAAAGCGATCTGGTTCTCAGCAACGGAGCGCGTTTCTACAACGACCATGCTCATCCGGAATATTCGACGCCGGAATGCACGTTGCTGGAAGATGTGGTCGCTCAAGACAAAGCCGGGGAGCGAATTCTAGCCGAATGCGTGCGCCGGCGGAACCGGAAGATCGCTCCAGAGCGCGAGGTCAGGCTGTACAAAAATAACACCGACTTCGTGGGCCATAGCTACGGATGTCACGATAACTACATCATGAGCCGGACGGTTCCATGGGATCGTTTGGTATCGGATGTAGTTCCGTTTCTGGTAACCCGCCAGATCTTTACGGGAGCGGGTAAACTCGGGATTGAGGGAGAGGGATCAGCCGGTCAACCCGGAGTATTTCAGATTTCGCAACGAGCCGATTTCTTTAGCGTACTGGTGAGCATCGACACAATGAACCGGCGGCCCATCGTGAACACGCGAGATGAGCCGCATGCCGATCCAGGAAAATATCGGCGATTCCATGTGATCTTAGGCGACTCCAATATGAGCGAGTACGCCACTGCGATGAAGATTGGGACGATGTCGCTGGTGCTCGAGCTCATAGAGAAAAGGGAAGCACCGCAACTCGAAGTAGCGCAACCGATCGACGCCACTAAATCAATTAGCCGCGATCAAACCTTTAATTGGATCATCGAGCTGAAGGACGGCCGGAAGATTTCCGCGGTGGATGTTCAGCGCATGTACTTGGCTAAAGCACTCAAATATTGTGATCGATCACAGCCAGAAGTGAATTGGTTGCTGACAGAGTGGGAAAACCTGCTGAACGACCTCGACGTCGAGGTTATGCGCTGCGCCGACCGAGTGGATTGGGCTGCGAAGAAATATCTACTGAATACCTTCCAAGAGAGTGAGAACCTGGATTGGTGCGATCCGTGGTTACAGTCCATCGATCTCGAATATCATAACATTACCTGGGAGCAGGGACTGCACTTTGAGCTTGTGAGGCAAGGCCGCATGCGCCGGCTGCTCGCGGAAGACGCAATCAAGAACGCGATCTTTGGTCCTCCGGAGACGACACGCGCCTTCTTCCGAGGCCGGGCTGTGGCGCGTTTCACTTCGCAGATCCAAACGATTCATTGGGATGAAGTTGTGTTTGGGCACGACTCGACTCAAACGCGGGTGGCGTTTAATCACGCTTCGGAAGATGAACGGCTGTACCAACTGAACGCGATCATGCGAAATGCAACCAGCTATGACGATCTGATTTACCGAATCCATAAGCTGGATCAAGGCGAATAGGGCTTGGTTACGGGAGGGCGCGCGTCCTCGCGCGCCGCGAAGGCTCATTGGTTGCACTGAGCGCTCGGCTCCAAAACAATCCCGCGGCCGCGGGACGGGGACGCGATCCCTCCCGGGTGTTTTCGCTCACGTTCATGGCGTTCCCGGCGTTGATTTCTGGGAAACCTCCAGACGCTCCGAGAGTTTAATGACGTGTATGCGTGAGTTCTTAACCAATCACATGAGGAAATCAGGGATCAACCGGCTAGTTTGTGCTGGCCTAGGATCTTTGATGTTAGCAGGCGGTTTGGCGCTCCAGCCAGCTGCAGTCGGTCAAGTTGTTATTACCGTGGCTCCGCCGACTCCGATCGTTGAGACGGTCCCGGCTTCGCCAGGCCCTAACTGGGTTTGGGATGGAGGCTATCACGCCTGGAGAGGTGGGAAGTACGTGTGGGTGCCCGGTCATTACATCAAGAAGCCGCGTCCCAACGCGGTTTGGGTTGCCGGTCGTTACGACAAGCGTGGTCGTGGCTGGGTCTACGTGCCAGGCCGCTGGCATTGAAATTCGTCTAAAACGGGCCGGCTGGCTGACCCGTTTTCTTAGCTTCTCTTAGCATAGCGAAGGGAATCGGATTAGGTTCCCCTCGCTATGTTGTCCCAGACCTCTACGGGTTCGGCTGGCAACGACGCGTCCGCGCCGGTGATGCAGCCGTCCGTTCCTGGTTCAGCCTCCATTGCAGGTTACACGATTTTGTCGCCGATCCCGCAGCCAGGGGCGCAGGCTGACGTTTACCTTTCCCGGGATGACGATAACCAACGTTACGCCGTTAAGCTCTATCGCGGTCTGACGGCTCCATCGGCGGCGACCGCGCGAGCATTGGCCCAACTTTCCAGCCGACGGCTTTTAGTGCCTCTTTTCCAAGGCGAATGGCAAGGGAGGCCCGTCGAGGTCACGCAATGGTTTCCGCTGGGTAACCTCGCCGACTTCATCAAGAGGACCGGGCCGCTGAACAAAGAGCAGGCGTTGCGGCTAGTCCGTCAGGTCACGGAGGGGCTAGAGCAAATGCATGGAGCCGGAGTCCAGCATCGCGATCTCAAGCCGACCAATATTTTGGTGCGGTCGGAACAGCCGCTCGAGTTGGTTCTCGCTGATTTCGGTTCGTCAGCTGCTACTGATTCGACCGTGCTTACCCAGCCCCACGGCACCCTGTTTTATTCGGCGCCGGAGACTCTGACGGGTATGTATTCGAGAGCCAGCGACTATTGGTCGCTCGGCATCATCTTACTCGAGGCGCTAAGTGGTAACTCCATCGCAGCTACACTAAGAAATGATGCGCTGCTTCCTTATCGGATTGTGCAAGGGAAGGTGCCGATTCCGCCTTCAATACCAAAGGGATGGCAGCCGCTGCTAAGAGGATTGCTTCAGAGAGACCATTATCGAAGGTGGCAGGCCGCGGAGGTTCATTCTTGGCTCGATGGTGGGGGCCGGAAGGTTGGGGCCGTTGCTGAAAGGAAAGCCAGGCCAGTTTTGATCGCCTCATTAGCGTTGGCTTTGGCTCTAACAATTGGCGCCGGTCTTTGCCTAGATCCGGGCATGCCTGCCCGAATTGATATGTTAGCAATTGCCGTCACCGCGACGGCTGCGCTCGCGTGGATTTTATCAGGAGTTTTTCTCCTGATGGGGGTTACTCATACATTAAGCGGAGCGCCCCACGGCCCCATTTCGGTTCTCCTCGGAATATTTCTGGCGGTTGGTGCGTACCTTTGGCCAAGACTTTGGGGGTAGGGGACCCAGAAATCGTCCTCGTACTCGTCGTTGTCCTCGTCCTCGAGGGATTTAGCAGGGACTGCATGAGCCTTGGTAGCAAACCCCGATCTCGAAAAATGCAATGCACTGCAGCACCAAGTGCTCCAAAATCACGCGTTTTCAGTCGAGGACGAGGACGATTGGGACGCGTTTCGCCCCCTGGGGCGATGAGATAAAACTGTTAACAGCGCCAAAAATAAAATACAAACCAGGCTGTGCCTGGGCTGGGTGAGTCCGGGCCTTGGCGGATTATGGCGCAGAAACAGAATTTCTCTTTCTTAGCAGATCATCTATCCCTCGATTTCGTAGGTACCGAGTTCCGGCGATCCGGAGAATATCAAGATCGATTAGAAACCTTCGACGATCTCCGTGATTGGTTGAAACAGGCTGGGTTGCTTGCGTCTCCCGAGGCGATTGCGCTGGCGAAACGTTGCTCTGCTAAGACCAGTGAACGTGTTCTAGGCGCCGCCAGGGAATTGCGGAAGTCGATCCGGACGGCGGCTGAGGCGATCATTGACGGTAAGCTGGTGCCGCCAGGACCCATTCGAGCAATTAATGGTCTTCTGGTAAAGAGAGACGGCCATTTCCAAATAGAACGGCGTTCGGCTCAGATGGAGCGACGGTTTGTCTCTGAAATGGCTGATCCGTTGGCGCTGTTAGCGCCGCTTGCCGAGTCCGCGGCAGACCTGCTCTGTGATTCGAACCCGGCATTGATTCGAAAATGCGCGGACGACACCTGTGATCTTCTTTTCTACGATTCCACAAAGAATCACCGGCGTCGTTGGTGCAGCATGAGCGCCTGCGGCAACCGAGCGAAGGTTGCAGCGCACCGCGCCCGGCAAAGGGCGGACTAGCGCGAAACGGCGAATGGGCGATGGGGCGAAACGGCGAAGGATCCGCTGGGCGAAAGGGAGCGTATAAGCGGAAAAGATCTTCAGCTCCGCGAACAGATGAGACCTATGTGACCCATGTGACTTATGGGGTTCGGTCGATCGCCGCGTCGCCCATTCGCCCATTCGCCCACTCGCCCTTTCGCCCTTTCGCCCTTTCGCCCTTTCGCCCTTTCGCCCTTTCGCCCTTTCGCCGCCGCGCCCCGTCACTTCTTCAGGGCGTGTTCGCAGACCGCCTCTGCCTTCCAGCCCAACGGGAATTTCGGTC
>Ga0213878_10000220_pt1 | contig 23596 bp, 14 predicted proteins | sample VelepicoBEBS_R02_FD_161053 | JGI IMG/M metagenome (GOLD analysis project Ga0213878, IMG submission 161053) | Vellozia epidendroides bulk soil microbial communities from rupestrian grasslands, the National Park of Serra do Cipo, Brazil - BS_R02 | ecosystem: Environmental > Terrestrial > Soil >... | reverse complement strand
GCGGTGGTGAACCCGAACGGCTGCTGGGACTGGTGGGGCTACGACGACCCGAACTACGCCCTCAAGAGCGGCACGCAGATCTCCATCGTCTACAAGATGGTGCAGCGCGTAACCGGAATCCCGTAGTTGCGGGGAACAATGCAGGTGGCGCTCCGCGAGCGCGCCGTTCAGGTCGTCGCGAGGCGCTCCAGCGTCGCTGTGCCCTGGGCGAGCAGCGCTGTATCGGATGTGTGCCAGCCGTAGTGCACGGTGAGCGTGGCGTGGTAGATCGCGCGGTAGCGTGCAAGCTCGAGCGTGCGCGCGCCGGCGGGTCCGTATGCTGCAAAGAACGCTTTGGCCTCGACGGGGGTGAAGATGAGATCGGCAACGGCGAGGTCGAGCGCGGGATTGCCGAGATGGACGTCGCCCCAGTCGATCACGCCGGCGAGCCTGCCGCTTTCGTCCACGAGCACGTGCCGCGCGTAGAGGTCGCCGTGAACGATGCACAGCGCGCCTTCGCCGGGCCGCGGCGCGATGCGGGCCAGCTGGTCTGTCAACGAGCTTGGAGCCGGAACAACGCCCGCGGCATGCAGCTCGGCGAGCCGGTTGCAGGCCAACGCGAAGCGCCGCTCGTGCGCGAGCCGGCCGATGTCGTCCGGCGGCAAGCCGCGCGCGACCGCGGCGCTCGGATCGATCCGATGAAGCGCCCGCAAGAACCCGCCGAGCTCGCCCGCGAGCCGCGTGCCGACGGTCGCGCGGCGTAGCTCGGAGACCGTCGTCCCGGCGAGATGCACGTAGCCCGCGAACGGCCACGGATACGCTTCGGTTGGAACGCCGGCGAAACACGGTACTGGAATCGGCGCCGGAACCGCAGGTGCGAGCAGCGGCAGTATCGCGATCTCGCGCTCGATGAGCGGAACGGCGATCGTGCGGCGCGGAAACCGGAACACGTACGTCCGGCCGACCAGAAATGCGGTGTTGTCCCAGCCGTTCCCGAACGGTTCGACGCTCGCAGCCGCCAGCGCGGGGAACTGCGATGCGATGAGCGCGCGGGCTTGGGCCGGCGTGACCTCGCGCTCTGCGGTCCACTGGGGAGCGTGGGCGGAACGGTCGAGCGGGGCGGCCATCGCGGCGAGTTCCCGCGCGATACGCCGAGACCCCGCTAAGACGAAGGAACGGCGCGCCACACCGGGCGCGCCGTTCCTTTTTTCTGTCGTTAGGGTGCGGCGCCTAGCGATGAGACGTCGAGCTTGTAGAGCGTCGTTCCGTTGACGAACCAGAGCCGGTTTTGCGAGCCGGCCTGCATCAAGAACTGCGGATCGGGGATGCTCCCCAAGCCGTAGCAGACGTACGCGCCGGTCGAGGGGTTCGTCCGGCAGAGCTGACCGGACTGCGGAACCGTCCAGTAGGAGCCGTCGGGGCCGAACCCTTCGGCGCTGCGGCTCGCGCTGTACTGAACCGATTGGTACGGGCCCGCGACGCCGGCGGTCGTGACGCTGTCGATTCCGGTCGTGTTCACGCGCGTGAACTCGACGATTCCCATCATCTGACCGGGCACGCCGCTCAGCCGGTTCGACGCATACGGGCCGGGCGCCGGAGCGCTGTAGCTCGACGTGCTGAAGTCGGCGATCGAGTAGCGGTTGATCGACGTGGTGCTGGACAGCGCCCACATGCCGTTGTCCGAGCCGCGGATGAGCGGGCCGCACACCGTGTTGGCCGGGTACGCCACGACGTTGCCGCTCGTGTCGACCGTGTTGAAGATGCAGTTGCCGCTGCCGTCGCCGCCGGTGACGAACATCCGCTGATCGGACGCGCCGGCGAGAGAGACCGTACCCGAGTAGCCGCTGAGCGTCACGTCGACGTTGGCCCCGGTCGCGCTGTAGCGCCGAACCTCCAGTGCGTCCGGGCTCGTCTGCGGATGGGAGAATCCGACCCACACCTGCCCGTCGGTGCCCGAGGCGATGCTGTCGCCGGAATGGTTCGCCAGCGTCTCGAGCGTCGTGATCGTGCCGGTCGAAGGATCGAGCAGCGACATCGTCGCGTTGGGGTTCGAGTCGATCGTCTCGATGATGACGCGGCCGTCGCCCAGCTCGGCGTAGCGGTACGGCGCAGCACTGAGCGGGTACGCGACGACCGCCGCCGGCGCGACCGTCGGGGTCGGCGTGGGCGTCGGCGCCGGGGTCGCGAACGATCCGTTGTAGAGGTTCGCGATCTGCGTGGCGGTCAAGGCCTGAGCATAGAGCGCGACGCCGCCGATTTGGCCGAAGTAACCGCCGGCGCCGTACGAATAGCTCAGGCGTGCGGCGATGCCCGCGTTGGTGCCGCCGAAGATTTGGTTGCCCGTGCATCCCGTTCCCGGCGCGCTGATCCTGAGCACGCCGTCGAAGTACAGCGAGAGGTCGCACGAGCCGGCGGTGTTCTTATGCACCGTCTCGGCGATGAAGTGGGCATTGCCGTCCGCGAACGAACCGCTCCCGCTGTTCGGATACCAGTTGCCGGTCGGGTACGCGCCCATGTACGGCGAGGTCGTGTTGCCGCTCGGGCTGTACTGTCCGGCGTAGTACTCGTTGATCTCGTAGAAGCCGCTCGACTGCGCGAGCTGCGAGGGATCCGGCTTCGCCCACAGCGAGACGGAGAAGTCGGTCCAGGTCGAACCGTTCGCGCCGAGCGCGACCGTCGGCAGCTTGACCTTCGGCGCGCCGGCGTTGGCCGCGTAGAATTTCGCGGTGTACGTCAAACCGGGGACGATGCTGCCTTGGCCGAGCAGGTAGTGCGTGCCGACGGTCCCCTGATAGGTGCCGTTGCGGCCGTTGCCGGAGCTGTCGACGGCGGTCGTGCCGCTCGTCTCGTCGAGCCGGTAGTACGCGTACGGCGAGAGCGCCATCACGCCCGCATCGTACGAGCCCGGCTCCGGCGTCGGCGTCGGCGACGGCGTCGCCGGCGGTTCGACGGTGCCGTTGTACAGGTTGGCCACCTGCGTTGCGCTCAGCGCCCCGGTGAACAGCGCGACGCCGCCGATTTGGCCGAAGTAGCCGGCGGCGCCGTACGAGTAGCTCAGCCGCGCCGCGATCCCCGCGTTGCTGCCGCCGAAGATCTGGTTGCCGGTGCATCCCGTTCCCGCGGCGCTGATCGTCAGCACGCCGTCGAAGTAGAGCGAGAGGTCGCACGAGCCGGTGATGTTCTTGTGCACGGTCTCGGTGATGAAGTGCGCCTTGCCGTCCGCGAACGAGCCGCTGCCGCTGCTCGGGTACCAGTTGCCGGTCGGGTATGCGCCCATGTACGGCGAGGTCGAGTTGCCGCTCGGGCTGTACTGTCCGGCGTAGTACTCGTTGATCTCGTAGAAGCCGCTCGACTGCGCGAGCTGAGAGGGGTCGGGTTTCGCCCACAGCGAGATCGAGAAGTCGGTCCAGGTCGAACCGTTCGCGCCGAGCGCGACCGTGGGCAGCGTGACCTTCGGCGCGCCCGCGTTCGCCGCGAAGAACTTCGCCGTGCTCGCGAGTCCCGGCACGATGCTGGTCTGGCCGAGCAGATAGTGCGTGCCGCTCGTTCCGTGGTACGTGCCGTTGTGGCCGTTGCCGGAGCTGTCGACGGCGACCGTGCCGCTCGTCTCGTCGAGCCGGTAGTACGCGTACGGTTGGAGCGCAAGCACCGCCGCATCGTAGCCGGATGGTGCGGACCGCACCTGGCGCGCCTTGGCGTTCGGCAGCACCGATTCCGACGCATGGTGTCCGCCGGCGCAGCCGACCGCCACCACGGCGAGGGCAAGCGCAACGACACCCGCGCGAAGAGGTGATATCAAGAGTTTGGTCCCCGTAATTGAAAAAAGGTGCGGGAACAGCGACGCTCCGCGGCGTTCTATACTTCGAACGCGCGCTCGTGCTGCAAACTACGACCGATCTTCGTCCCGGTCGAACACGATCGGGAGCAACGGCATGTTGTCACCCACACCTTCACCCCGGTGTGTGCGGTTCCGTCGAAGCGCGCGAACACCTGCTGCGCGCGCTGCTGCAGCAGATTACAAGACGGCGGCGTGCAGCGGGCTGGTAAGCATGCCCCCGGTGAGCGCGTTCACGATGCGCAATGGGTCGTAGGCGGAGACTTCGATCACATCGGAGTCGTCGGCGTTACGGCGGGCGGCGCGCAGGGCTTCGATCGCTTCGGGAAGGGCGAATTGCTCGCCGACGTAACCATTCACGAAGCGGCCGCCGCGGATCTCGCCGCGCGCTTCCATGCGGCGCAGCGCGCGCAGCAGCTCGCGCCACGGCGGGGCGAGCGTCTCGCGCGCGACGACGTCGCGGAACAGAACACCCCAGCGCTCGAGCAGCCGGCGCGCGAACGCTTCAGGTTCGATCCGCTCCGTCTCGGAGTGCAGCCGCGTCCAGCGGCCGCTCGAGGAGCGCGGGCGCGCGCGCAGGCCTCTCTCGCCGAGGCGGCGTTTCGCGTCGATCAGCGAGCGGAGCGCGTCGAAGCCGTCGGCCGTGACGAGCCCCGCGGCGACGAGCTGCCAGAGCGCCTCTTCGACTTCCGAGGGCAGCCGTTTGGTATCGCGCACGACGTCGGCGAAGAACGGCGCGCCGCGGCGGCCGATCTCTTCGAGGACTTCGCGCGCGGCGTGGGAGAGCGCGGCGTTCTGCTCGCCGTCGCGCGCGACGATCAGCGCTTCGCCGTCCTCGCGCTTGAAGAGCGAGATCGGCGCAAGCTTCGTCGGGCGGATGCGGCGTTTGCGCTCGGCGTCGTCGTCCTGCGCGAGCGCCGGGTGCGGCGAGAGCCGGCCCCACATCACTTCGCCGGAGTAGCAGAGCTGATCGAGGTACTCGCGCTTGTAGCGCGCGACCCGCGCGGGCAGGATCGAGGCTTCCCACGCAGCGGCGGGGATCTCGTAGCCTTCGAGCTGCTTGATGACTTGGAGGGTTCCGTCGATGCCGTGCAGCCGCGCGGTCGGCGCGACGTGCTGCCAGCGGTAGAGGAACCGCACGTACTCGGCGGTGCTGACCGGCTCGATCTCGCGCCGCAACTGGCCTAGCGTGAGCCGGTGGATGCGCGCGAGAACGCGGCGGTTGCACCACTCTTCTTCGCCGCCGCTGAAACGACCGCGCAGAAGCTGGCCTTCGATCTCGAGCCGAATCAACGCCGGCTCGACCGTGGACGGATCGACGCCGAAGCGCTCCGCGAGCGCGGCGACGGTGACCGGGGCGGACGATTCGAGCCAGCCACGCAGGACTTCGACGAGCGCTTCCTCGCGCGTCGCGGGCAGCGGCTGCGATGACGGGACGGACGCGATCTCCGGCGCGGCCGTCGCGCCGGGGAAGGCAACGCGCGCGATGTCGAGCCGCTCGGCGCAGGTCCAGAACTGCTTGTCGCCGTGTGCCAGCGTCGTCGCGCGGCGCTGCGCAACGAGCTCGTCGTGCCACGCGGTCCACTCGGCAACCGGCGGCAGGACGATCAGCGTGTCGAGCGCGTCGTGCAATTCGTCGGCGTCGCGCACGACCGGCCACACCGACTCGCCCACCTCGGCGATCGCGCTCGGGTCCAGGATCCCGACCGGCGTCTCGCCGTCGCTGCGAATCGTGCGGCGCAGCGTCACCGCGCGGGCGCGGCGTTCTTCGAGCGGCGCGTCGTCAAGGTACGCGTACGGGTTCGCGTTGAGGATCTCGTGGCAGAACGGCGAGGGCTCCGGCGTGTCGACGGCGACCGTCTCGATCGCGCCGCTCTCGACCGCGCGCAGGATCTCGGTGAGGCCGTCGAGGTCCATCGCTTCGCGCAGGCAGTTGTCGATCGTCTCGCGGACGAGGACGTGATCGGGGATGCGGATCGGACCGGTCAGATTTTCCGCGCACGCCGCGGCGTCGGGGAAGCACGAGGCGAGCAGATCTTCGGCGCGCATCCGCTGGATCTGCGGCGGCACCTTCTTTCCGCCGCGCATCCGCAGGATCGCCAGCGCGCGGGTCGCGTTCCAGCGCCAGCGCGCGCCGAAGACCGGCGCGGCGAGCAGCGCCTGCGTGAGCGTCTGCTCGACGCTTGCCGACTTGACGTACTCCCAGACGATCTCCAGCGGAAATGCATGCTGGTCGCTCAGCGAAAGACAGATGCCGTTGTCGGTCGCCGCGGCCTGCAGCTCGATGTTGAACGAGCGGCAGAACTTCTTGCGCAGCGCCAGCCCCCACGCGCGGTTGATCCGCGCGCCGAACGGCGTGTGCAGGATCAGCTGCATCCCGCCGGCTTCGTCGAAGAAGCGCTCGGCGACGATCGTGGTGTCGGTCGGGACCGTGCCTAGGACGGTCTTGCCGGCGCGCACGTACGCGATCGCCTGCTCCGCGCCGGCGCGGTCCAGGCCGCACTCGTCGATCAGGAACTGCTGCGCCGCGGCGTCGTCGCGCTCGTCGATAGCAGCGCGCAGCTGCGCGACCTCGTGCGAGAGCTCGATCGTGCGGCCGGGCCCTTCGCCGTTCCAGAACGGGATCGAGGGCGGCGCGCCGTGCGCGTCCGCGACCCGAACGACGCCCGGCTCGACGCGCCGAATCTGCCATGAGGTCGTGCCGAGCAGAAAGATGTCGCCGGCCATGCTCTCGACCGCGAAGTCCTCGTCGATCGTGCCGACGACGTGCCCGTCAGGCTCGACGACCACGTTGTAGTTCGCCGTCTCCGGGATCGCGCCGCCGGAGGTGATCGCCGCCATTCGCGCGCCGCGCCGCCCGCGCAAGCGGCCGTTGACGCGATCGTGGTGCACGTACGTGCCGCTGCGCCCGCGCGAGGTGGCGACGCCGTCGGCGAGCATGGTGACGACGTCGTCGAAGTCTTTGCGCGAGAGCTCCCGGTACGGGTACGCCGAGCGCACCAGCGCGAAGAGCTCCTCGACGTTCCAGTCGTCGGCCGAGCACGCCGAGACGATCTGCTGCGCGAGGATGTCGAGCGGGGCCGAGGGGATCTTCAGCGCGTCCATCGCGCCGGTGCGAATCGCGCGCACCAGCGCCGCGCACTCGAGCAGCTCATCGCGGGTCGTCGCGAAGAGTCGGCCTTCGGGTTTCGCGCCGACCCAATGTCCTGACCGCCCGATGCGCTGCAGCGCGACCGCGATCGAGCGCGGCGACCCGAGTTGCACGACCAAGTCGATCGAGCCGATGTCGATCCCGAGCTCGAGCGAGGCGGTCGCGACGACCGCCTTGAGCTCGCCGTTCTTGAGCCGGTTCTCGGCGTCGAAGCGCAGCTCTTTGGCGAGCGAGCCGTGGTGCGGCATGACGACGCCTTCGCCGAGCCGCTGCTGCAGCGCGAACGTCACGCGCTCGCTCATCCGGCGCGTGCTGACGAAGACCAGCGTCGTGCGGTGGGCGCGGATCAGCTCGGCGAGCCGGTCGTAGATCTCGCCCGACATCTCGTTGCTCGCTACGCAGCTCAGCTCGTCCAGCGGGACTTCAACCGCCAGCGTCATCGCGCGGCGGTGGCCGACGTCGATGACTTGGGCTTCGGGGCTGAGGAATTGCGCCACGCGCTCCAGCGGGCGAACGGTCGCGGAGAGGCCGATGCGCTGCGGGCGGCGGCCGCTTTCCCGCAGCACGAGCTCGTCGAGTCGCGCCAACGTGAGCGCGAGATGCGAGCCGCGCTTGTCGGCGGCCATCGCGTGGATCTCGTCGACAATTACCGTGCGCACATGCGAAAACAGCGCGCGCGAGCGTTCCGCGGTCAGCAGAATGAACAGCGACTCCGGTGTCGTGACGAGCACGTGCGGCGGCTTCCGCAGCATCTTCGCGCGCTCGGCCTGCGTCGTGTCGCCGGTGCGCGTCGCGGTGCGGATCTCGGCGAGCGCGATCTCACGCTGAGCGGCCAGATCGAGCAGCTCCGCGAGCGGCGTCTCGAGGTTCTTACGGATGTCGTTGGTAAGGGCTTTGAGCGGCGAGACGTAGACGACGAACGTCTCGTCGGGCAGCTCGCCTTCGGCCGCGCGCCGGATCAGCTCGTCGAGGCACAGCGTGAACGCGGCGAGCGTCTTCCCCGAACCGGTCGGCGCCGAGATCAGCACGTCCTGTCCAGCGCGAATCAGCGGCCAGCCTTGGACCTGCGGTTCGGTCGGCTCCCCATAGCGAGCCGCAAACCACTCCCCGACGAGCGGGTGAAAATCGCCCAGCACAGTCCTCTCTTCAACCTCGCAGCGGGGGGTCCGTTTGCAGTCCAGAAGCGACGCGGCATGAGCCGGATGCTGCCTTGTCTCGCCGTTCTGCTTTGCCTTGTCCCGGGCCCCGCCCGGGCGGCGGTGCCCGCGGACGGCACCTACGCGGTCGTCGTCCAATGGCCGCCGCATTCGCCGTGGCAGCGGTTCGCTTTGAGCCTCCAGGGCCAGGCGGGCACGCTGCACCTCGGCGGCCGCGAGCCGGCGCTGACCGTCTCGCGGGCCGGCGACACGCTGGACGTGCGCTGGCCCTCGCGCAGCGGCGAGGGGCACTTGCACGGCGACCTCGCCGACGACCACGGCGTCACGACCTTCTCCGGAACGTTCACGCAAGGGCCGAACAGCGCCCCGTTTCAGGCGATCCGGGTCGCAACGGCTCCCGCGAACGACGACGCTCTTCGCGACGGCGAGTACCGCATCTCGGCGAGCCGGTCGATCTTCCTTGCGCGCTCGAGCGAGATCGGCGGCGCGCGCATGGTTTTCGACAGCGACACGGGGCGCATCGGCGTCCTGACACCGGTTTCCGAGTCGGTGGAAGTGCTCGGCGCGACGGTCGGCTCGCTGCTTCCGATCGCGGCGCGCTTCACCTTCGCGGCGCCGGACTCCAAAGCGGCTGAAACGCTCGCCCTGCAGTACGGCGACGAACCGGCGCTGCACGCGCAGCGCGTGCCGTATCGCAGCGAAGCGGTGACCTTCCACAACGGCGCGGTCACGCTGCGCGGAACGCTCATGATCCCGCCGGGTTCCGGCGCGCATCCCGCGATCGTCCTGGTCCACGCGGCCGGACCGCAGCGCCGGCCGCTCGGGCTCTACCCGTACGCGCTGATGCATCTCGGGTTCGCCGTCCTCGCGTTCGACAAGCGCGGTGCCGGCGAGTCGACCGGCGACTACCGGACGGCGAGCTATCCCGATCTGGCGGGCGACGTCGTCGCCGGAATCGATGCGATCAAGGAGAATCCGGCGGTCGATCCGCACCGCATCGGGATCTTCGCGAGCAGCAACGGCGGCTGGGTCGCGCCGGTCGTGGCGACGCAGAGCCATGACGTGGCGTTCGTCGTCTGCCGCGTCTGCTCGATGCTGACGGTCGCGAAAAACCAATTGTACGAGCGCGAAACCGAGGAGCGGGATGCCGGAGTGGGCGCCGCCGACGTCGCCCGCGCCGTCGCGCTGCACGACGCGTACACCAGCGCGGTCGTGTCGAACACCGGCTGGGACGCGTTGCGCGCCCGAATCGCCGCCGCAAAGAACGCCGACTGGTTCGAGAACGCGGGCGTTCCGGACGAGGTGCCGCCCGATCCCGCCGCGCGCGCCGCGCAAGCGGCGCAGCTGGCGTTTGATCCGGCGCCGTACTGGAAGCGCGTCAAGGTGCCGGTGCTCTTTCTATTTGCCGAGAACGACGGCTACGTGAAGACCACCGCAAGCGCACCGCTCGCCGCGCGCTACATGCACGACGCCGGCAATGCCGGCGCCAAGATCGTCGTACTGCCGCACGCCGATCACGGCTTCCTCGAGTCGGCGACCGGACTGCCTTCCGAGACGCAGCGCGCCACTCGCTTCGCCGGCGGTTTCATGGAAGCGCTCTCGGCGTGGACGTCGGAACACCGCCTCACGCCCGCACGTTGAACCGCCCGTGATCTCGATTCGGGGATGCGCGCTCGCCGTCGTGGTCGTCGCGCTAGTCTCAGCGGCCGTGCCGGCGGCCGTGTGCGCGCAGTCGCTGCCGCCGCCGCCTCCGCCGCCGCCGATTCCATCCGCGAGCGCGACGCCGTTTCCGTCGTTGTCACCGCCGCCGGGGACCCAGTCGCCCTCGCCGTTTCCGACGCCGTCCGGCGGGCCGTCGGCGCTGCCGAGCGCGTCGCCGCTACCGGGATTGCCGATTCGGGTCGACCGCTCGCGGGTCGGCGTTGTGCCGGGGACGACGGTCGTCGTCAACGTGTCGGGTGGGGTCGGGCCGCTCGTCGCGCAGGCGTCGTTCGACGGGGTGGACGTGCGCTACGACGATCTTGCGCGGCGGCTTTCGCTTACCGGGCGGACGAACGGGCGCGGGACGGTGACGCTTTCCGATGCGGCCGGGGATACCGCAGTCGTCAACGTGCTCGTTGCGCCGCCGGCAGGTGTCGTGCCGAACGACGCGCTCGTCGAGCTGGCGGGAACCGTCTCGCCGCAGTTCGCACGCGACCGCGTGCAAGCGGCGGTCGCGCAGCTCGCCCAGATGCAGCCGGGCACGACCCTCTCGGTCGGCGGCGTGAACACTGCCGCGCTGCGACCGGGCGACGCGCTGGAAGTGCGCGCGAACGTCGCAATCAGAGGCAACGACAACTACGTCGATCAAACTGGAACGACGAACGTGCACCTGCGCGTCGACTCGCTGCCGCCGCTCGACCCGCTCGTGCTCTTCTACAGCGACGATCCGGAACGGCTCGGACCGCTCGACGACGGGGTTTTGCTCCGCGGCACGATCGACGCCACGCGCCCCGCGCGCGCGTACGTCTATCACGTCTCCGACGCCGGCAGCCGGCGGCTCTACATCGCGTTGCAGGCCGCGGGCGGAACGTCGCGCGTGCAGGTGCTCGGCGCGTCGGCCGGACCGAACGACGCGTTCTCCTACGTCGGACACCTTTCGACGAAGCGTTATCTGCTAGAGCGGGCACCGCAAGAGAGCTTCGTTGCCACCGTCGCGCCGGGTCTGCCGTATTTCATCCCCCTCGGCGTGGGACCGCTGCTGCCGGGACAGCTCCTCGCGAGCATCGACGATTTGCGCGTGCTCGACGGCGGGCCGGTGAACGTGATGGTCGTCGCGGCCGGCACCGGCGTCGATCCGTCGACGCTTCTCGGTCAGCCGGAGCACCCCAGCGACGGCCACTTCCGGCGCGGCGAGTTCTCGCTTGCGAACGTTCCGCCGCTGGCGCTCGCATACACCGTCGGCGGCCCGGAGCCACAGCCGTTCGCCGCGGGCGTGCGCTATTACGCGAACGGACAAGCAGCATTTCCGAACCTGCGCCCGGATCTCAACGCACAAGCCGGACAGCGCGCGCCGCTCGCCGGCGACTACGGCGTGCTGCGCAGCGTCTCGCTGCAGATCGCGAACCCGACCTCCGCGCCGCAGAACGTCTACTTGTACGAACAGCCGGGCGCGAACGGCGGCGTGACGACCAACATCTGGTTCACCGGCGATCCGGCGCCGACCGAGGTGCTCTGCGTGAGCGATCCCTCGCAGCGTTATCTGGTGAAAGGCTTCGGCCTCGCACCCGGACAGACGCTGACCGTCACCGGCTCGTACATGACCGACGGCACGTCGTTTCTCCCGGTGTACTTCGGCCTCACCCCAACGCTGCCGCCGGCCGCACCGCCCAACGGCTGCGGCCCGAAGCCGGGTTATCCGCCGCCGTCGATCTGATCAGTCGTCGTCGCGGTCGGAATGGCGGTGGTGCTTCGCGTCGCAGTCGTGGTCGCCGTGGTGTCCGCCGTCGCGGTCGGCATCGCGGCGGTGCTCGTCGTGCTTGTCGCGGTCGCCGTCGTGCCGGTCGTCGCGGTCGGCGTCACAGCGCGGGCTCGGTGAGGGCACCGGCGTCGCGGTCGGCACCGGCGTAGGCGCCGGAGTCGGCGTCGCGGTCGGGACGGGGGTCGGCGTCGGGAGAGGGACCGACGCGGCGCGGCGCAAGGCGGCCGGTGCGAGCGGAGAAATGGGCGCGACGCCCGGCGTGCTCGACGAGCCGGCTCCGCCGCCGCACGACGCCAGCAACGCCGCGGCCGTGAGCGCAAATCCTATGCGCGACAATGATCTCTTCATGAGTGCCGACTCCGTAAGGGTACTAGGGCTTGGCCGCCTACTCCCTACGGATCGGCACCCGGGCGTCAATTCCTCAACGCGACGCTGCTTTTGTGACGGCGCGCACGGCAAACACGTCGGCCATCGCGCTCCGGTACGCCGCCGAGGCGAACGTATCCGAGCGTGCCGGGATGCCGCGCGCCGCGCCGGCGCAGGCGGCCCGCACGGCGTCGGCATCCTTCGGGTTGACGCCTTTCAGCGCGGCCTCGACGCCGCTCGCGCGGAACGCCGCGTCGCCGACGCCGGTGATCGCCACGCACGCAGAGGCGATCTCGCCGCCGCTGAGCGTCAGCACTGCGGCGGCGCCGACGACGGCGTAGTGCGAGGCGGGATGGTGGAACTTCACGTACGCCGAGGCGGGCGCCCGCGCGAACGAAATCCTCGTGAGCACCTCGCCGGGATCGAGCGCCGTCTCGAACATCCCGCGGAAGAAGTTGCCGGCGGGCACGTCGCGCGTCCCTGATTTTCCGGCAATGGTCAGCGTCGCGTCGAGCGCGAGCAGCACCGCGGGATAATCCGCCGAGGGATCGCCGTGCGCGGAAGCTCCGCCGATCGTGCCGCGGTTGCGGACTTGCGGATCGCCCAAGTCGTTCGCCGCGTCCCACAGCACCGGCGCGTTTTTTCGCAGCTCGTCGCTGTCGGCGAGCTTCGCGTGCTTCGTCAGCGCGCCGATCGCGATCGGATCGGACGCCGCGTCGATCTGATCGAGGTTCGGGATTCCCGCGATGTCGATCAGCACGGCGGGCCCGGCCAGCCGCAGCTTCATCATCGGAATGAGCGAATGGCCGCCGGCGAGCAGCTTCGCTTCGCCGCCGTGCGCTTCGAGCAGTCGGATCACGTCCTCGACGCTGTTCGCGCGAACGTAGTCGAACGTAGCCGGAATCATCGCACGCTCCCGTTGGGCTTGGGCTGCATCGCCGCCCACAGCTTCTCCGGCCGCAGCGGCATGTCGATGTGGGTGACGCCGAACGGCGCGAGCGCGTCGATCACGGCGTTCGCGACCGCGGGCGTCGAGCCGATCGTCCCCGCTTCGCCGACGCCTTTGATCCCGAGCGGGTTCACCGTCGTGCCGGTCACGGTGTGGTCGAGCTCGTAGTGCGGGACTTGCTCGGCGTGCGGGACGGCGTAGTCCATCAGGGTCCCGGTGAGGAGCTGGCCGTTCTCGTCGTAGACGACCTCCTCGAAGAGCGCCTGCGCGAGGCCTTGCGCGATCCCGCCGTGCACCTGCCCTTCGACGATCATCGGGTTCAACAACCGCCCGCAGTCGTCGACCGCGAAATACTTGACGACCTTCACTTGGCCCGTCTGCGCGTCGACTTCGACGACGCAGACGTGGGTGCCGAACGGGAAGACGAAGTTCGGCGGCTCGAAGCGCCGCGTCGCGTCGAGTCCGGGCTCGAGTCCGGGCGGCAGCTTGTCGCCCATGAACGCGAGGAACCCGGCTTCGGCGGTCGTCATCGACTTCGACGGATCGCCGCGCACGCCGATCTTACCGTCGCGGTACTCCAGATCGTCGGGGTTCGCTTCCCACTGGTGCGCCGCGATCTTGATCGCTTTCGCTTGAATAGTCTCGATCGCGAGCTTTAGCGCCGCGCCGCCGACCGCGGTTCCGCGCGAGCCGAACGTGCCGACGCCGTACTGCACCTTGTCGGTGTCGCCGTGCACGACCGTTACTTGGTCGATCGGCACGCCCAGCTCGTCGGCGACGATCTGCGCGAACGTCGTCTCTTCGCCTTGGCCGTGCGGCGAGATGCCGGTCAGCACGGTGACGCTCCCGGTCGGCTCGACGCGGATCGTCGCCGAGTCCCAGCCGGCCGCCGGCATCGCCGCCGAGGGGCCCATGCCGCAGACTTCGACGTAGGTCGAGAGGCCGATGCCGAGATACCGCCCTTGTTTGCGCAGCGCTTCCTGCTGCTTGCGCAGGCCGGCATAGTCCGCCAGCTTGAGCGCCTTCTCCATCGTGTTCTCGTAGTCGCCGGAGTCGTACGTCAACCCGGTCGCGGTCGTGTGCGGGAACGTGCCCGAGATGAAGTTCTTGCGGCGCACGTCGGCGGGATCGAGGTTCAGCTTCTGCGCGACGATGTCGATCGCGCGCTCGATGAAGAACGTCGCCTCGGGCCGGCCGGCGCCGCGGTAGGCGTCGGTCGACATCGTGTTGGTGAACACGCCGACGCACTCCGCCTGGATGTTCTTGATGTCGTAGCAGCCGGGCGCCATCAGCACGGTCAGCGTCGGGATCACCGGCGTGAGGAGCTGGTGGTAGGCGCCCATGTTGGCGGTGATCTTCAGCCGCAAGCCGGTGATCGTACCGTCGCGCTTCGCGGCGATCTCCAGGTCGTCGATCTGGTCGCGGCCGTGGATCATCGCCTGGAAGCACTCCGAACGCGTCTCGATGTACTTCACCGGGCGTTCGAGCTGCATCGCGACCCAGCTCACCACGGCTTCTTCGGCGTACACGTTCAGCTTTGCGCCGAACCCGCCGCCGACTTCCGGCGCGATCGCGCGGATGCGGTTCTCCGGCAAACCGAGCACGACCGCGAGCTGGGTGCGCAGGAGATGGGGAATCTGCGTCGCGGAGTAGATGGTGAGCTGCTGCATCCCGGCGTCGTAGTTGGCGACCATCGAGCGCGGCTCGATCGGAACCGGGGCGACGCGCTGATTGACGATCCGCTGCTTGAGCGTGACGTCGGCCTCGGCGAACGCTGTGTCCGGATCGCCGGCGCTAAACGGAAAGACGTACGCGACGTTCGTGCCGAGCGCGTCGTGGACGTACGGCGGACCGGCGATCGCCTTCTCCATGTCGACCACCGCCGGAAGCTCTTCGTACTCGACGGTGACCAGCTCGGCGAGGTCGCGCGCGGCGTACGGCGTGCTCGCGACGACGACCGCGACCGCTTCGCCGACGAAGCGCACCTCGTCGAGCGCGAGCATGTAGTGCGGCGGGGTCTTGAGGTCGGGCATCTTGTGCGCGACGGGAAGCGAGGACTTCACCCCGTGCGCGTGGTGCAGGTCGTCGCCGGTGTACACAGCCAGCGCACGTGGGTCCGCCTTTGCTTGCGCCGTGTCGACGCCGAGGATTTTCGCGTGCCCGTACGGGCTGCGCACGAACGCGGCGTACACTGTGCCGACCTGCTTGACGTCGTCGACGTACGTCGCGCGGCCGGTGATGAGGCGGGGATCCTCGCGGCGCCGGATGCGGGCGCCGACCATCGCGGTGAACGCCATTACACTTCGACCTCCTGAAGCTGCGGCGGGATGATCGCCTCGCCGCTCGGCGGCGGTTCCTCGGCCGGCGGGTGGAGCGGCATCAGCTCGCGCACGCTGCGGCGCTCGGCGCCGTCGCGCATCGCCTTGCCGGCCGCGCGCACGGCTTTGACGATGTTCTCGTAGCCGGTGCAGCGGCAGAGATTCCCTTCGAGGCCCGCGCGGATCTCGTCGTCGCTCGGGTCGGCGTTGCGGCGCAGCAGGTCGACGGCGCTGACGATCATCCCGGTCGTGCAGTAGCCGCACTGCAAGCCGTGCGCGCTCCAGAACGCTTCCTGCATCGGGTGTAGCGCGTCGGCGTTGCCGATCCCCTCGATCGTCGTCACCTCGTGGCCGCTCGCCTGCACGGCGAACACGGTGCAGCTCTTCACCGAGACGCCGTCGAGCAGCACGGTGCACGCGCCGCAGCTCGAGGTGTCGCACCCGATGTGCGTCCCGGTGAGGTTCAGGTAGTCACGCAGCGCGTGCGCGAGGAGCAGCCGCGGCTCGACGTCCAGACTCGTGCGCTTCCCGTTGACGGTGAGATCGATCTGCATAGAAGCCGACTCCGTGGAAAAGCGGGGCCGGGAAGCTACCGACCGGGCGCCGGAAATTCCTGGCGGGTTCCAGAACGATCTCCGGATGCCGCGCCCGGTCGACGTCGACGAGCTTCAAGAGCGCCTGCTGGGTGCCGGCTACGTCGCCGATGCGGGGCTGGCGACGGCGCTGGCGTGCGCGGTCAGCTTGGAACGGGCCGTGCTGCTCGAAGGGGACGCGGGCGTCGGCAAGACCGATGCGGCGCGGGCATTGGCGAACGTGTTCGGGGCGCGGTTGCTGCGGCTGCAGTGTTATGAAGGGCTCGATCTGGCGGCGGCGGCGTACGACTGGAACTACGGGAAGCAGCTGCTGGCGATTCGCGCGGCGGAGGCGGCCCACGAGCGCACGCCCGATCTGTACGCGGACGAGTTTCTGATCCGGCGGCCGCTGCTCGCGGCGCTGGGCGCGGAGCGAGAGCGCGGGATCGTGCTGCTGATCGACGAGATCGACCGCGCGGACGATGAGTTCGAGGCGTTCTTGCTCGAGTTTCTCGCCGACTTCGCGATCTCGATCCCGGAGCGCGGGACGGTCGCGGCGGAACACCGGCCGATCGTCGTGCTCACGTCGAACCGCACGCGCGATTTGCACGATGCGCTGAAGCGGCGCTGCTTCTACCACTGGATCGGGCACCCGTCCGTCGAGCGCGAGATCGAGATCATCCGCTTGCACTTGCCCGAGCTCGCGCCCGAGCTGGCCTGGGACGTCGCGCGCGCGGCGGCCGCGCTGCGCGAGCGGGAACTGCGCAAACCGCCGGGGATCGCGGAGTCGCTCGACTGGGCGCAGACGCTGGGGATTCTCGGCGCGGAGCGGCTCGATGCGAGCAATTTCGAGCCGTCGCTGGGAAGCGTGCTGAAGTATCCCGAGGACATCGAGCTGGCCCGCGCGTCCGCGGCTGCGATCATCAGCGCGGCTCATCCTTCGACAAGCTCAGGATGACAAAAGGGACGATCGGGACGACACGGGACGCGTCGGGATGACTCGGACGACGGGAGCATGACGGCGGACGCTGCGGCGATTGCGGGCGGGTTTGATGGTGCGTTGCGTGCGCGGGGCGTGAGCGCTGGGACGCGGCGTGCGCAGACGTTCGCGGAGGTGCTGCGCGCTCTGCCGCCGGCGTCGGCGGAGGAGACGTACTGGCGCGCGCGTGCCGCGATGTTGCCTTCGATCGACGACGTCGACGGGTTCAATGCGGCGTTCCTGGAGTTCTTCGGCGCGCTCGGAGACACCGATGCGCTGCGGCGGCTGGTGCGCAGCGTCGAGGCGCCGCCGCGCCGACCGCCGCGCGAGCTGCCGAAGCGCGGGACGCTGCCTCCGCCGCCGTCCGAGGAGCCGGCGAACGAACGGCTCGCGGAGCGCGCGCCGACGCAGTGGGTCGTCGCCTCGAGCGAGCACCGGCTCACCGACAAAGCGTTCGAGGAGTTCGACGAAGCGGAGCGCGCGGCGATGCTGCGGCTGATCGCGCGCGTGCGGGTCGCAGGCGAGCTGCGGCGCTCGCGCCGTCGGCGCGCGCACCCGCACGGCGACCGCTTCGACTTCCGCGGCACGCTGCGCGGCGCGGCGCGCACGGCCGGCGAGCTCGTGCGGCGGCGCGCGACGCGGCGGCGTGAGAAGCTGCGGCCGGTGGTCTTTTTGCTCGACGTCTCCGGCTCGATGGAACCGTTCGCGCGCGCGCTCGTGCAGTACGCACGCGTTACCGCCATCGCACGGCCGCGTCTGCGCGCGTTCGCGTTCGCGACGCAGCTCACCGACCTCACGCCGCTGCTGAAGCGCGCGAGCGACGAGCGCCTGATGTCCGCGCTCGCGGACAACGTGCGCGACTACGGCGGCGGGACGCGGATCGGCGCGGCGCTGCGCGCGTTCAACGACCGTTTCGGGCAGCGGGGCGCGGCGCGCGGCGGGACGGTGGTGATCCTCTCCGACGGCTGGGAGCGGGACGACCCGGCGCTCGTCGGCACGGAGATGCTCCGGCTGCGGCGGCTGGCCCGGCGCATCGTGTGGGTGAACCCGCACAAGCGGCACGCGGCGTACGAACCGCTGGCGCGGGGGATGGCGGCGGCGCTGCCGTATCTCGACGCGTTTTTATCGGGTCATAGCCTGCGGACGCTCGAAGCGGTTGCGGACGCCATCGAAGGGAGAAGCGCATGATCGACGTTCTGGAGACGGTCGAACGCTGGCGCGGCGAAGGCCAGCGCGTCGCGCTCGCGACCGTCGTCGGGGTCGAGCAGTCGGCGCCGCGCGACCCCGGCGCGATGCTGGCGGTGAACGAGCGCGGCGACGTCGCCGGCTCGGTCAGCGGCGGCTGCGTCGAGTCGGCGGTCTACGAAGAGGCGCAGGACGCGATCGCGACCGGCCGACCCCGCCTGGTGACGTACGGGATCAGCGACGCCGACGCGATCTCGGTCGGCCTGACGTGCGGCGGAACGATCCACGTCTTCGTCGAGCGGCTCGACTGGTGATCTTCGAGCGGCTCGCCCGCGCGCTGCACGCCGACGTCCCGGTCGCGCTCGTGACGCGACTCGACGGCGCGCACGCCGGCGCGAAGCTGCTGGTGTTCGAGGACGACGCCGAGGGCGATCTCGGCAGGCCGCTGCTCAACGCCGCTGCGGTTCGCGAGGCACGTGCGCTGCTCGAGGTCGGGGAGAACGCGCTGCGCAGCTTCGGCGAAGACGGCGAGCCGGTCGGCGTCGAGGTGCGGTTGTTCATCGCCGCCTATGCGCCCAAGCCGGTGATGTACGTCTTCGGCGCGATCGACTTCTCGCGCGCGATGGCGCGGATCGGAAAGTATCTCGGCTACCGGGTCACGGTGATCGACGCGCGGCCGGTCTTCGCGACCAAGCAGCGCATCCCCGACGCCGACGAGATCGTCGTCGCCTGGCCCGACGAGTTTCTGTCGAAGGCGCCGGTCGACAAGCGCACCGCGCTCATCGTGCTGACGCACGACGTGAAGTTCGACATCCCCGTACTTCGCGCGGCGCTGCGCACCGAGGCCGGCTACATCGGTGCGATGGGGAGCCGCCGCACCCACGCGAACCGCATCGAGGAGCTGCGCCGCGTCGGGATCTCCGACGCGGACCTGCAGCGCATCAGCGCGCCGATCGGCCTGGACATCGGCGCGCGCACGCCGGAGGAGACGGCGATCTCCATCGCGGCGGAGATCGTCGCGCTGCGCGAGCAGCGCCGCGGCGGCCGGCTCAGCGATGGTTCGCTCCCGGTCCACAACGACCGCACCCCGGTGACGTCGTGATCATCGACGACGGGTTTGACGCCGACGCGCCGCTGGAGCGCGTCTGGGCGCTGCTCAAAGACATTCCGACGGTCGCGCGGTGCATCCCGAACGCCGAGATCACCGAGGTCGTCGACGAGAAGACCTACCGCGCCAAAGTCGCGCTCAAAGTCGGCCCGGTCTCGGTGAGCTACCGCGCGACGATTGTCGTCAACGGCTTCGACGACGCTACGCACACGGCGAGCCTCACGATCAAAGGGAACGAGCTGCGCGGCCGCGGCGGCGTCAACGCGACCGTCGTCTCGAAGGCGACCGGCACGAACGGCAAGACGCACGTCGCCCTGCACACCGACGCCCAGATCAGCGGCATCGTCGCAACCGTCGGCGGCCGCCTCATCGAAGGCGTCGCGCAAAAAACCATCGCCCAGTTCGCCGCAAACCTCGCGAAGCTGCTCTGATTGCCAACCACCTCCGGTACCCGATCGGGACGGCGATGGTTTACTTTCACGGTGTGACGCTATCCCGATTATGCCGGCCGGAGAAACGCCGAGCGATTTGCTGGGGGTCGAACCTACGGCATCAGGTGGCCAGATTACCGAGGCGGCGTTACGTAAGATCAGCCCGTCACTGTAAAAAAGAATCCGTTTCCGAACTCCCGTATCGCGCCCGGACCGCTCAAATATCGATACGATCGAAAAAATGAGACAACGTTTGGGAATTCGCTCGATGGCTCGAATGATCGAAAGTACTCTTCATGAAAATGCTCAAAAAGACGGTCTACCCTCATCAAGATCAACGACGGAGGCTCGGTTGCATTCACCGCTTCTTCCAATGACTTCGGCTTCCAAGTTTGTATTCGATCCGACGGCATAAGTGGAATAATAACAACGGCCCGGCAAACATCATTCAATCGGTCGAACGTTCGAATATCGGTAAAAATCGAGGTCAGGAGCTTTTGAGCTGCATAAGTAATGCCTAATTTTCCTTGGTGCATCGGTCCGTCAGGTCTAATATCTTCAAAGTGAAGGTCATCAAACGCTGCAAGAGGATCTTCCAGAGCTGACGGAAGCCACTTTTGGGTGGCGTCTTTCATAATACGATAGTATTGGCTCATGCGAAACCCTCTCACTACCCCGCACCTTGGACGCGTCACGGTTGTCCCGGGAGTTTGATACCATGCGACACGAGCCACTCCTCCTGCGCTCGATTGAGTTCTACTTCACCGTGACGAATTGTACCGTCGAAATTGAGCGATGAGCTGCCCTCCCCCGGGCCGAAGTGCACGTGGGGCTTATCGCCGGGAACATGAGGTGGGTCAGCGCGATGGACGCCACGCGGTGCCTGGCCCCTCTGGATTTGACGATTTATTTGATTTACACTTGAAGGTTTTCTGCCAATTCTGGGCTCCTGGCCTCTCGATTCGAGTGCGCCCTTCTTCAGATCAGTTGCGCTACTGGCATCACCGCCGGACCCACTGTGCGACTCTTCTGGAGTCCCGCACGTGCATCCAAATCCGGGCGGTCGCGGCCAAGAGTCGGGGACGGGAGAATTCAGTACGTCCCACAGATCCTTGGCGGCTTGCTTCATTGCAGGAATGCCGCCCGGAAAGTACCCGCTCGGATCGGAGTACTCGTAGGGATTATTCCGATTCCACATATACGGCTTCTGCGACATCGGATCGCGGGCGTCGCCGCGGTAGGCGTCCGGAGTGTTCCAGACGCCGGCTTGCGTGTCGAAGGCGCGGACGCCCTGGACGGTGTTGTAGCCGTCGCTGATGCCGTCGCCCTTCGGCATCGTCAACGTCGCTCCACGACCGATGCTTTTCTGCGTCGTCGAAAGCTTCGTATACTGCGGCCAAACGAAGCTCGTATTCGCGGCTCCGCACGACATCGTGACCTGCTGCCAGCCACCCGTTGCTACACCGCCGGCTGACGAGATGTTGTGGCATCCCAAGGGTTGATCGTCCGCCGTCCGATCCCACACCGTGAGCGCGTATGCCGAACTGGGCACGTAGTCGGCGATGTCGCCGACCTTGATGTCGTCGATTGCACCCGCGGCATTTACCGTGAACAGAAGCGAGTCGTCGTCCCAGTAGAGCGCGTCATACTGAAAATCGGTTGGCGTCGTCGTGCAGTCGACAGCAATGCTGGTCGAGCCGATTTGAAGCGGGTGGCTCAGCGGTCCCCACTGGTAGCCTAGCGAGTATGCCGCGCACGGCGACTTCCCGGGGCCAGGACCATCGAGCGCGTCGACGAGCAGGTGATCTTCTGCGTCGTACGTTTTCGCCACGGTCGAGAGGACCGAATTGTTCGAGTCCTGTACGGTCTGATTCGTCTGACGGCCGACGGCGTCGTAGCCGTAGGCAGTGTTCGTGTTATTGGTTATGTCGCCTCGATTGTTCGGCTGGCACGTCACGTTCGTGGCGCCGCACGTATTCGGCGAAGTGACGGATACCGGAAGGCCCTGCTTGGCGTCGAAGCCGTATGCGCCCGTCCTCGGCGTGCTGGCCGAACGTGTCGTCTGGATGCGGACGCCGTTTGCCATGAGTGTTATGCCGACCGTCCCGTGCGTGGGCTGCGGGTACAACTCCGAAAGCACCTCTCCACGCGTAGAGTAAGTCCCCGCCAGCGACGAGCCTGGAACCCACGCGCCGCCGCTGAGCCCTTGCGTAGCGCCGCCAAGCTGTTCGCCCTCGGCGGTGTACGTCATCCCGCTCTCTTGCCACGCGGGTAGATTCACCGATGTGAGCAGGCCAAACGACGTAGAGGTAGTAGACGTATATGTGAATGTCGAGGCCGGCTGTCCGGTACTATCGGAACGACTAGTCAACCGTCGTCCCCCGGTGTACGTGAAGCTCAGAAACGCGCTGTTCGGCAGCGTGACTTTCCGCATCGCGTTGTCAGGCCGATAACTGTAGGCCAGCGCGTTCGGCATGTTCGCAAGGCCGCCGATCGAGATGCTGGACCGCAATCCGTCGGCGTAGTATCCGTAGGTGAGCGTCGCCGGCGTGCTCGAGCCGACGCCCTGCGTGCGCGTGCTCTTACGCCCGTCCGCATCGTACGAGTCGGTGATCGAGCCGATGGCGTTCTGCGCGCTGGCGAGCCGGCCGTCCTCGTCGTAACCGAACGTCTGCGTGCTCGACGAAGGAACGTTGAACGATGCCTGGTGTTTGAGCCCGCGCTCATCATAGGAAAAGCTGCGGCACTCGCTTGCGGCATTGCACGTCTGGGACAGCAGCCCCGCGCTGCCTGCCGTATCATAGGTATTCGTTACCGGCATCATGCCGATCGAGGAGTTGCGATACTGCACGGTCGCGCGGTCCAGCGCGTCGAACGCGGTGCCGGCGGTGTCCTGCCAGGAGGGGTTCGTGTTGCCGCTGGAGCCGCTCTCCGCCCAGGTGGGGGTGGCGCTGCTCGGCAGCAACTCTTGCGTTTTGAATAGCCCGCCATAGGCCTGATATGAGCCGCTGCTCCCGACCGATACGGTACCTCCGGCGGTCAGGTCGTAGAAGTATCGGGTCGTCCAGGGGAAAGGATAGAAATCGCTCGGATCGGTGGGCTGCTGCACTTCCACCAGCCGGTCCGCTCCGTCGTACCACTTCGTGGTCGGCGCGGGAGTGCTCGTGTGATGGTGGATCTCGCTGGTCTCGTTGCCGTCGAGATCGTACTGAAACTGCGTCCAGACTCCGGCCGCCGCTTCGGCGGGTGTCTGCGAACTCGCCAGCGTCCCGTCGGGGAAGTATGTCTTGCGCGTCACGATCGTCGAGCCGGGGATCCCTGCCGTCTTTACGCACGTGCCGGGCAACGACGCATCGTCCGGGTCTGCGATGGAAACGACGCGATTGAGCGCATCGTACGCGAGCGCCGTGGTCGTTGTCGGGTCATTGCCGTCGGCACGATAGCAAATCAGGTTGCCCGACGCGTCGTACACGAAGGATTGGGACGGCGTGCGGGCGCCGTCCGGCTGGCTGATCAGGTCGCCCGTGACAGAGGTGGGCAGTCCATAGTCATTGCCGCCTTGCCGGGTGGGATCGTAGGCGATCGCGTGATTGTAACCGAGCGGCGTGCGGATGTTCGTCAATTCGCCGTACGGCTCGTATGAGGGCGCTGGGTTGATGGGGTAGGTGAAGATGGCGTGTGCCGAGGAGCCGTTGTTCGCGCACAGAGCGTCGGGCCCGCCGGCGGTCGGTGGGCCGGAACTGGTCCAGTCGCCTCTCGGATGGCTCGCGCGCTGGTCGCAGTACGCGATCACGTTGTTGTACTGATCGTAGTCATACAGCTCCGTCGGCCGGAAGGTCGCTGTCCCAGTCGGGGTGATCACCGTCGTCGACGGCGCGGCGACCGCAATGGTGTTACCGTTGGGGTCGTACGCGTAGTCGGTCTCGTAGCCGCGCGGATCGACGTCGGCGATGCGGTTGTTGTTCGCATCCCAGCTCTCGTTTGTCACGAGCCACGTACCCGTGCATTGCTGCCCCTGGCTCATGCTCGCCGTGCACTCTTGCGTCTGCGTCGGGCGGCCGGTTCCGTCCACGATCCAGTTCGTCATGTGACCGTCGGAGTCTCGG
>Ga0213878_10000219_pt1 | contig 23681 bp, 16 predicted proteins | sample VelepicoBEBS_R02_FD_161053 | JGI IMG/M metagenome (GOLD analysis project Ga0213878, IMG submission 161053) | Vellozia epidendroides bulk soil microbial communities from rupestrian grasslands, the National Park of Serra do Cipo, Brazil - BS_R02 | ecosystem: Environmental > Terrestrial > Soil >... | reverse complement strand
GGGTGTGTCTTGATCAGCCATGGTGTGCGCGAGCGATGCCTGATGCACACCATCCCAGGTGTGCAGGATCAGCCGATCTTGGTCACGAAGCCGCCGGCACACCAGAGGGCCGTGAGGCCACGCTTACCGACATCGTGAAGAAGCGCTGCCTGCTCGCCGGCATCGACGAGCCTTTCTCCGCCCACTCCTTGCGTTCGGGCTTCGTCACTGAGGCTGGCTAGGCCGGAGTGCCTCTGGGCGAGGCGATGACGATGACCGGCCACCGGTCTACGGCCAGCGTTGTGGGGTATTTCAGGCACGATGGCGCTGCCGCACGGGCGGCACACTTGCTCGATCAATAGCGAGTCGAGTCGTAAGCGTGCTGGAAAGTCAGGTTGACAGCCGCTTGCGGCCCCAAAAAGCCGCGCAACGTCAGCGCTTTCGGGCGAAGTCCGTCGGGAATCATCAGAATCACCGTTGCGCGAATCGATTGCCAAATAAAGTCAGTCGGGCTCACAAACGTCAAACACGGTAGGGCCTTCTTCGTCCTCGGCACATTCGTCATTTCCACGCGATCACTGCGCGTAAGCCCGTTGCACCCAGCCCTACCTTCGACTCGATTGGTCCATCCCAAGGCTGGCGATCTCTCAAGTCTGCTTGGGTATTCGTATTGGCCGACGACGACTGTTGCCATGAAGTTGTTCGCTCTGACGTGCTGCCGGATTCCCGACTCCCAGAACTGACAGACTGCAACTGCCAACGGCGCTCTGTGCTTTGCGCTGCAAGCCCTTCCAGGAAGAGTTGCAAATTCGCCGCGGAGGAAGCTTCGATGATGGCAAGAGCATGATGCTTTGCCGCATCGATTTCCAACGATACAACTCGCGTGCCCGGCACATCGATTCCCTCAAGGACCTCAAGTGCTGCGTTGAGCGGAAATTGAGAAATGTTTACCAGTGTGCCGAGTGCATCGAGATAGGCGGGCTTCACCAGCGCCGCCTGTCTGCGCGCTTTCAGCTCGACAAGGTGTGCCTCCAGCACCGCCTTCGACTTGGAGAGCTCTTCAACCTCACAGTGCACTAACCAATTCGCCCATGCCAGCGTCACTGCTCCGAGTGCTGCAACGCCGACCGCACCCCATATCCCCATCGAGCGCCACGGAAATGGCGGCATGAACTCTACGTGCAACTGTTTCATCGAAGACCGTCAAACACTAGCAATTTCAAAGGGGCGCAACGCCCAAAGCCCCTCGAGGGGCCGGCAGTTGCTGGGAGCCAATTCAACTGAATCGGCCGAGGTAGGCCTCTCGCCCGCGCGCTCTACGCGGGGAAGATCGGCCTCAAACTGAACAGAGCGTTTGGGCTCGACCGCTAGCCCCGAAGCCACTCGCAGAATGGCGTTGCGCTGATTCAACTCATCCTGCGCGGCGTCGACTGTCATCACAGCAGCAAATCCATCCAGCCTGTCGACCTGCGCAGCGCCATCACTCTTCTTGCCAGCAAGGATGGTGACGGAATCAGGATCGCGCACAAGCAACATGTCGGGGGCATCGTGACTATCAGATTTGTCGGAAAGCGACACCTCCAGCGCAAGGCACCACAACGGCTGAACCGACACCAGCCTCACCCCGGTGAGCTTGCGAAACGAAGCCAAGAGTTCGCGCTGTTGCTGCAAAGGTGTCGCAGCGCCGACTTGGTGTGCCGCGCCCGGGATCGCACCGTCGTTCATCACGGGTGATAGCCAGATTTGCACCGGCTCTGAGAATCCCGTCCGTGCTCTCGCTGCTGCATCGATAGCCAAGTGTCTTTCGGCGGCAGAAAGCGGCGGAAGCTCAGGCAAGAGAAACGGTCGACATAGTGCACCGCTGAGGTAAATCGTTGTTCGCGAGGGAGCCCACCACCTCCCAGCGCCGTGCTTGCGTAGCCATTGTTGCAACGACGCAAGCGCATCTGACTGGGTCAGCGTCGCTTCGGCATGAAGAAACCTGCCACCCCGGCAAGCTGCCCAACCAGTGCGCGTGAGCAAGACCTCCAGCGCGCGCGATTCAGTACCAACCCACCACACGCTTGATTTCCTCGGTTGTGGTCATGCCCTCAGCGATCAGCCGGGCGCCTTGCTCGGCAAGCGACAGCACGCCCGCCTGCATGACATGTTCTCTCAACTGGGAGACTGGTGCGTTCAGAGTTACCAAGTCGCGCAGCCGATCGTCTACCCGGTGTACCTCTGCGATCACCAGCCTGCCCTTGTAGCCGGTGTGCCGGCACTGCGGGCACCCCGTGCTCGCCGGCACGCGATCCATCAAGCGCTTTACTTGCTCGAGCCACTGCCGTTCTCGCGCATGTGGTTCTCGCGAGCCGGCGCAATGAGGACAGAGCTTCCGAATCAATCGCTGGACGATCACGCCGTTGAGCGCGGACATGAACCCGAACATGTCAAGCCCGAAGTGCTTGAACCGCCCGGTCACGTCGAACACGCTGTTCGCATGAACGGTCGTGAAAACTTGGTGGCCCGTCAATGCGGATTGCACAGCAATCTCTGCAGTCTCCGCATCCCGAATTTCGCCGACAAGGATGCGGTCAGGGTCATGCCGAAGAATGGACCGCAACCCGCGTGCGAAGGTGAGGCCCTTCTTCTCATTGACCGGGATCTGCAGAACGCCGCTGAGTTCATACTCTACGGGGTCTTCGATGGTGACGATCTTCTCTTCGCCCGTGTTCACCTCAGACAAGATGCCATACACCGTCGTGGTCTTGCCGCTGCCGGTCGGACCTGTGATAAGCATCATGCCGTGCGGCAGTTCAGAAAGAGCGCGAATGGCCTGCACGCTTTGATCGTCGAAGCCGAGCAGGTCCAGCGATACGGCAGCCTCGGTCGAGCGCAATTGGGCCTTGTCGAGCAGACGAAGCACCGCATCCTCACCGAACACGCTGGGCATGATGGACACGCGCAGGTCGAGGTCGCCGCCAGAGAAGCGGAACCTGAATCTGCCATCTTGCGGCACGCGTCGTTCAGTGATGTCCAGTTGAGCCAATACCTTGATCCGCGAAATGACTTCTTCCGCGCGCTGCATGCCAGCGATTGACGAGTGATACGTCATCACGCCGTCCTGCCGCAGCTTCACCGTCATGCCTGCACGGCTGTACTCGAAGTGCACGTCGCTCGCTCCGGCAACAAAGGCGGAATGAAGCGCCTGGTTTACGAAGCTGACCACTTCAGCGGGCTGATGATCCTCCTCCATGACCACGATGCCCAGATCGAAGCCATAGCCCTCCATAGCTTCCAGGCGATCCATCTCGTCATCGCCTGGAGCCGCCTGGACACCTGCGCCAAACAGCGCTGATGGGTTCGAGCCCGCACCTTTCGCAGCGCCCATTTTGTCGGCGGCCCGGATCGAAGCATGCCGAGCCTCTGCGGCAAGCTTGCCGGCCGCAAGGGACTGCCAAGGCTGAAGCAAGCGCGAAGGCAAGGCCACAAAAGTGACTTGAACATCAACACCGATGCAGGCTGTCGCCCGCGCATTGGCCTCAGGATCCCACGGATCGGACGATCCGACCCACAAAGCCTGACTGGGCTCGTGCCTCAATGGCAACATGCCCAACGGTATCAGTTCGTGCAGAGCACGGTGCCCCTGCCACAGTTGAAGGGTTTGATCGTCAAACGCGGCCTGCGCTCCACTGGCCAGGATCAACAACTCGCCCAGTTGAAGCAGTTCGGAGCCGGAAAAGGGCTCGGTTCTCCCTTCACCGAGTCGTAGTAGGAGGCTGTCCAAGACGGTCTGGTCTGCTGCACGCTCCCGCCGCGCCTGACGAAGAGCGTGGCGTACCTCCGCCACGGATGGCAGAGCTCGCTCCAACACTGTCCCATCATCCACGGGCGTTTTGACAGCGCCATCGTCGAGCATGCCTGCTCCCATTATCTGATCGTGCTCGCTATGTCGAAGACTGGCATGTACATCAACAGCACCACCGAGCCGACAAGTGCCGACACCAAGAAGAGCATCGCGGGCTCTACCACGCGCGTGGCGCGTTCGACGAACAACGCGAAGTTTGACGAGTGCCGGCTTGCAATAACCTGGAGGATCTGGTCAAAGTTGCCCGTGCGCTCGCCTACGGCCAATAGACGCGTGGTTACTTCGTCAGTCAGAGTTGCTGAGCGCAATGACGCCGACACTCGTCGCCCGTGCACCAAGTCACTGCGAACCGCCTGCAGCTTCGGTCGCAAGGAAGGATGGATCTGAAGCCCAGCGCACAACTCGACTGCCTCGGCGAGGGCATAGCCACCACGCGTCATCAAGGCCATGGCTTGATACAGCTTCGCCAGGCGGAACTCCCGCAACTGCTGTTGCAGGAGCGGGATACGGTCCACGATCCACTGAAAGCACTCGGCCACCCAACCCCGGCGATAGGCCCACGCAGCACCGATGGCTAGAGCCGCAAAGAGTGCCATCGCAATGGGAAAGTGATCATGCAGGAACATGCTGAAGTGCAGCAGGAACTTGGTAGCGGGCCCCACGGCGCCTTGACGATTGGCGTAGACCTGCGCAAACCTGGGGATAACGAAGACAAGCAGAAACAAGGTGATGGTCATCCCCAGGGTGAACACGAGCGCAGGGTAGATGGCTGCACTGATCACTTTGCGCCGCAGGTTGTCGAGCAACTCGTGATAGCGCAAATAGTCGTCAAGTGCTTCGACGAGATTGCTCGTCCGCTCGCCAGCCTTCACGCTGGCAGTCAGCACGGGAGGGAAAGCGCCTGTCGACGCCATGGCATGGGAAAGAGACATGCCGGATTGGAGGCTGTGCACCAACTGCCGATGGACGAGTCGGCGAAAACCCTCCGGCGATTGCGCCCTGAGGGTATCCAAGGCCTCAACGACCGTCATCCCCGCCGCCAGGAGGGTGCGCAATTCGCGGCACCACCAGGCGACATCCAGTCGCCCAGCCGTCGGTCCGGTGCCGGCAGCCGGCGCTCTCGCTAGCGAACCGGCTGATCCGTCATCTTGCGAAGCTGCGGACACCTCCAAGGCCAGGATGGTCAGCCCTTCCGATTCGAACTGCGACCGCGCTGCACTCGCAGACACCGCTGTGATCTGTCTGGCCTGGACCTGACAGGATCGGGGGTCGAAAAGCTTGGCGGTGAAGTCCATTCCCCGATGTGTCGTTCAAGGACCAGTGTTCAGGAAGACCGCACCGCCGCTGCCATCTGCAGCTCCCGTCTTGGATGGCCCCATGCTGTAGAGGTCATAGTCACGCCCAGGGTGACCAGGGAAGGCATATTGGTAGGGCTGGCCCCAGGGGTCATTGCCCACGGCGCTTTGAAGATAGGGGCCAGCCCATTGCGGCGCGGATTGCGGCACGACGGTCAATGCTGCGAGCCCTTCTTGGGTTGTCGGGAAACGCTTGTTGTCGATACGGAAGGCTTGCAGTGCCTTGTCGATTGCGGCGATCTGCGCGCGGGCTGCGGTGACTTCAGACGTAGCCATCTGACCCAGCAAGCGAGGCGCCACGATCCCTGTCAGCAAGCCGATGATGAGAATGACCACAAGCATCTCGAGCAGCGTGAAGCCGTATGCGAGCACGCGCATTCGAGCGGGGGACCTCAGATAGGCAGGGCGATGGCCTCTATCAAGCATCGTCATGGCGGGGCTCCAGTAGTCGAAAGAGTGAAATCGGTGAGTTTCGGATCAGCGAGGAAGAGCCAGTCCGAGTAATGCTGAGCGCCAAGAGTTGGCGCCAACGGTGATGAAGGGCCCAGGGGCTGCGCGTAGTTCATGCTGAACACGCCGACGATGCCTCCATAAGTGTCAATGGCGAGCCCCCAGGGCGTGTTCGGTTGCAAGGGGTCTGGGTAGACCTTACGAAGGTAGCGCACTGTGCCTACATAGCGAGGATCGCGGGCCAGCCATTCCAGCGACTTGGGATAGCGCTTCAAGTTGCCCGGTGCGGAATCGTAGTAGCGTTGCAACGCGCTTGCGTAAGCTCGCCCCACTGCGAGCAGTTCTTGCTCCTTGTCGCGCTGGACTTGCGCCGTGTAGCGCGAACTGGCCAGGGCCAGACCAGCAGAAGCGACAGCGATCAAGCCAAGGATGACCAGCATGGTGAAGCCGCCGTGGTCACGCGACGTGCTACCAAGATGCATACGGCGTTCCGTCTGAGCCCAAGCCGCTGGCCGTCGAATGAACATCTCCCACGCCGCTCAGCATCGTGCTAGCAGGCGCAGACGCAGCGGGCGGCAAGCCAGACTGCCAGCTAACCAACACAGCAGTGGGTGCAGACGTCATCCACGTCACGCTACTGCCGGTCATAGGATCAACGGGGATGCTCGACAGATATCCAAGCGCGACCAACTCACTCAACGTCGATGGGTATCGCCCCTTGTCTGCAGCGAACTTGTCGATGCCATCGCGCATCACTTTCAGATCCTGGCGCAGCGTCACCTCACGACTTCGATCAATGTGCTGGACATAGCGCGGCGCTGCAATACTCAAGAGCAATGCAATTGCCGTCATGACCACCAGCATTTCGATGACTGTGAAGGCGCTATGCCGCGCTCTGCGGTCCGAAGGCCCATGCTCCGCCGGTGCGCGCATCACCAATCCTTGAGCCAGGTCCCATCAAGGGCCTGCTGGGTAGACAGTGAGTAAACGTCATAAACGTCTGCTCCCGCTTTGGGCGCGTTGGCCTCTGATAGATAGCTGCGCAGCCCCCAACTCTGCTCAGCCAGCGAGTTCGGATCGGCAAAGGGATCCCGCGGCACGCGGCGCAAGAATCTAATCATCTGGCCGTTGGCTCCCGGGCGCGGGTCTGCCATGAGCTGGGTGAGCGCAATCAAAGAGGGCGGACACGCCGACACCCCCTCTGTTCCACCCGAGGAAGACACCGTTCGGACTGTTTGATAGGCGTCGATTGCCGCGCGGATCTCACGCAAGGCAACCTTTAGTTCCTGCTCACGCTCTCGTTGAATGGCAATCCGCGCCAGCGGCATGGCCATGGATGCCAACACCGCCATGACCGTTAGCACCACCAGAAGTTCGACGATGGTGAAGCCCTGCGTCGACCGCCCGTGTTGGCTTCGCTGCTGAGTCATTGCGTCACCGTCACGGCGAGCCCGGGAGGGAGTGGCTGCGACGGCGCAGGCGCGTTGAGGGAAAGCGGTGTGGCGCGCGTCAAACGAATCTCTGCGCCGCTGCCAGACGCAATGGCTTTGAAACGCAGCGTGGCGACTTTACCTTGGCCCTGGGCGCCGGTCGCCTGCATCCGGATTATGCCCAACGTGACCCGTCCTGAACTGGCATCAATAGCTTTCGAGAACTTGGTCTCCGCTTCACCCTGCTTGAAAAAAGGCTCTTCGTAGGCATCCAGCAGTGTGAAACGCGTGTTGTCATAGCTCAGTTCCGCCGGCAGTCCACGCAAGGGCATCGAGGCATCCATTTGGATCATCACGTCGAACGTCTGCCCCAGCTGGACCTGTTGCGGCCCAGCTAACTGCAACTTGAAGCCTGCGGCATTGGCGCCAGCATCGCTAGCTAAAAGCGCGCCGGCGGAAAGCGTTGGCTGGCGCTCGGCGGCTACCTGCGTGTCGCGCTTGGCGCCAACATCATTCGCAGACACTCCAATATTGAACCCGCCGTAAGGGCGCAACCGCGGTGACAGCTCTGTGCCCACCCAGGTTTCTGCTTCGTGGGCCAATGGCTGGCGAACGTTGCGCAGTATGCGTGGTGTCACAGCAAGGATCAGCTCGGTCTGGTTGTTCACATCCTGATGATCCGCGAAAAGGCGACCGAACAAGGGGATTTCACTCAACCCGGGCCAGCCCGTCTTGCTGGACTCACGATTCCGACTCAAAAGGCCGGCGAGCAGCTGGGTCTCGCCGTCCTTAAGTCGCAGCACTGTGGTCGCGTTGCGGGTGCTGATCTGATAGGCAGTACTGCCGCCGCTGGATTTGACTGCCGCACCAAGTGTGCTGACTTCCAAAGCCATCTTGATGGCGACTTCATCATTGGGAAAGACCGTCGGCTCCACATTCAATTTGAGCCCGACATCCTGATAGCTGATGCTCTCTGAAACGAAGCCACCTGTGCCAATGGTCGACGTGACTACGGGGATCTTGTCGCCAATCATGACGCTGGCCTTCTCCCGGTTGCGCGCACGCAGCTTTGGATTGGCGAGCGTCGTGACATCGCCGGATGAGCTCTTGGCGTTCACAGAGACGCCACCCACACTCATTTGGACGTGTTGCTTGTTCAGGTTGTGCAGCAGGTCATACAACGTGATGCCGTTGGATGAAAATCCGGCGGAGCTGCTGCCGCCATTGCCACCCTGCCCAGTCGTGATGGGCGTGGTTGGCAGAGGTGTCAGTGAAAAACTCGTGGGGGGACTGACTCCTAACTGTAGAAGCCGATTGGTCGTGACCTCGAGCACCTCGACGTCCAGCATCACTTCAGGTTCACTGGCATCAAAGACCGCCAGCAGCTTCTCTGCCAGAACAATCGTCTCCTTGGAGTCCCGCAATGCCAGCGCATTGGACTTCTCGTCGACATAGGGGTCTTTCACGTGCAGCATGGATTTCAAGAAGTTGCTCGCGGCGCGCACATCAACGTTTGCCAAATAGAAGACTCGGACCACTTGCTCCTGGTGTTCCTTCTGCTTCTCAGGCGTAGACGGATAGATCAGCACGGTCTTGCTGTCGAGCACCTTCTTTGCGAGCTGATGGGTGCTTACGAGCAGTTCGAGTGCGTCCTCGACCGGTGTGTTCTTCAAAAAGACCGTGACCCGGATCTCAGGCTTCACCCCAGGGTCGAGCACAAAGTTCAAGCCGCTGTTTCGCGACACCACATCCAAGACAGTGCGCAGGCTGGCGTCCCTGAAATCCAGGGAGATGGGGCGCTTCTCCGCCAACGATGACTGAGACAGCGCGATCTCTTGCTCACGCTGCTTAGCGCGCAGCGTGCGCTGGGCAGTGAGCAGACCTGTGTGCGTCGGTGTATCTCGCAAGGCCTGCTCCGTCAGCGCCAGCGCCTGCGTGGACTTGCCGGCTGCGGAAAGGGACTCGACTTCGTCCAACCTTTCCTTCTGAGTGACGGCGACTGCGAGGCTGGCAATGCGTTCTTGGACTCTGCCATTTGCCGGATCCAGAGCCAGCGCGCGCTGCAGGGTTTCATTCGCCTCTTGAAAGCGCCCGCCTGATTCAGCCATCCTGGCCTTGTCGATGAGCTCGCCGACCAGTTGCGTGCGCAGAGAGAGCTCGCCCACCTTCAGCGTGACACTGTCCGGCCTTTGAGCGCGCGCGCGCGCCAGCTCGCCCATACCTTCCTCAAGCCTCCCCTCGGCTATGGCGTCTTCGGCCAAGCGGCGCTGCCGCTGGTCCATGGCACAGCCAGCGACGGTCACCGCACAAAAGGCCACCGTCACGACTCTCAACCAGATCTGAGGATCAGCGAGACGGTTCATCGGAATCAGGAATGCGAATTTCAAAGGTCGTGTTCGTGGCAAGGTGCACGATGGTGATTCGGTCTGCCTGGACGTCTGCAACGCTGAACCCATCATCTAGCGAGCTGCCTCGCGATGCGGCGACCTCCTTGTCGCCTTTGGCAATCAGGACCAGCCGTTTGCCGTCCGGGTCGGTGAGTTGGCCCAGGTAGCGATAGTTCATGGTAGGCACGACAACTGGGGCGGCAGTGAGTGCTTGCGGCGCAAGAGACGGAGCAGTCGCTGCGCCGACGGAAACGGCGGGTAGTGGCGTTGTACGAAAGGGATCTCGAACGGCACTACTAAGCACCTGACGCGCGAGGGGGTCGGACCATTGCTCAAGGGCCACTGCCGTTGTGGTTGTTGGGCGCGAACCGGAAGCGGCAGCGGCAGTGGCGCGCGGCGTCGGCAGCGATTCACCGAGCCTATCAACCAAAGCAACCCGTGCACGGGCCGATGCGGGAATCAGGGGCTGCGCCTGCTGTGACTGGCTGCCACCCGTGAAGGCCAGGACCGCCATGGTCAGCAGTACTACCCCGCCGAGCGACCAACGCAGGCCGGTTCTCATGGTGACAACCTCGGCTGTGCCGGTTCGGCTGGCAGCTCGATGCTCCATGCCTGCAGGGTTAGCCGGGCATGGACATTGGGCCCCTGTGCCTTCAATTGCAATCGAGCCAGCCAAAGCTCGGAAGACTGATCAATCAGTTGGGCCATAAAGTTTTTTACTTCAGGATATGTGCCACTCAACTGCAGATCCAAGATGAACTGGTTGACGCCGGCTGTTGAGGCCGAGAGAGCATCTTTTGACGGCGCAAGGTTAATCAGCGTGACGCTGCTTTCTGCAGCAAGCCGTTGAACCCTTGTTAGGACTGCACCGGCATCAATCCGCCGGGGAAGTTGACTTGTGATACTCCGCGCCGGTGCTCTTTTGGATAACTCATCTTGAAGTTGAATTTTCGTACGCATAAGCGCTGCACGCTGGACTTCAACTTGTCCTCGACTAAGCGCCTGATTCCAAAAGAGTACGCCGAGCAAAACGCCGATGAGCGCGTGAATAGCCAACAGATAAATAGGCAGTCGATCGCATCCGTTAGATAGCGCCAGCCTAGTCCGAGCAGACAAAATATTCCCTGCTCGCTGCCTCATTTTCGAAACGATAGCAAGTAGGCCAAGTGCTTCAAAATTGCAAAACATCCATCGAGAAATGCTTGGGCGTAGAATTTTTTTGACCTTCGTTGGGCCAGTATTGCGAACGCAATGCCGCCAACCTAGTCACCAATCACTACCCTAACAATTGGCCTCCAGATCATCAGCATCACGTTCCCGCGGCAAGACAAAATTCAGCAAACGATTTGCGCAAAAACTCTGCAACAGAAGCAAACTCCTGAATAACATCACGCGGAGAGAATGTCGCCACCGCTTTTATGAACGAATTTCCAGGCGTTAACTGAAGGTCGGAAACCGCAAGTCTTAACAGCTGCCGCAACGCATTCATTCCAGGTGCGTCAATGCTTGAACAACAGAATCGACAAATTCAATCGCACAAACGATGCGTAATGGGTCTTTATCGTGCTCGAGATAATAACCAGCTGCCGGGAGCAGCAAACCATCAATCGATGATCCAACCAGAGCGTCAGGCCCTCCATTCACCATTCGCAAATCGGCACCAGCTACCGTAACGCTAAACCAGGCATCAACATGATCCAGCAGCCCTTTGTCCGCAAGCGAAAGAGCTAGCCTAAACACGTATTTTGAATCGACGAGTGCTTGCTCGACCGTAAGGATATTTCCGATCTGAGACCCGGCGGAGTGGCATGTCCATCCACCCCGCTCGAAGTGATGAAGAGCGTACTTTTTGACGCCAGCCTTCGAGATTTTGCTAGAAGGGAAAGCCGTGCGCTCGCTTTGGCGCCTAGCCTCCTGTCCAGCTATATCTCTGTAGCCCTGAACTAATTCAGGCCATGACTTTCCCAATGGGTTATTAGAACCAGACTGGTAACTCAACGTCTGAAAGCGAGCCCATCGTGGATCAAGGAAGTGACGCGCATTGGCGTGTATGGTTGCATCTTCTGTCCAACGCCCCGTTGCCCATTGACTTTTAAGCCAATTGAGATAGGGCGACTTGTAGCCAGCCGCAGAATCACGCGTTCGCCAAGACCACTTCCCTCCTGCCACGGACAGCCTTTCTTTTGCTGACTCGGCGAACATGGTGGAAAGCGATTGCAGGTCTTCTTCACCTGGCCTCGCCAGTGATGCAATGTCCTTCAGCATTGTGTGCTGGAGCCCGAAGTTTCGATAGGCTCTAGCCTGCCAGCCGCAGTGCTTGATATGGTCTACAAGGTCTGCTACGGAAAAAGGCAACGAATTCATAGCTCAATTGGGTAAAGCGTCGGGCGGACGTCTCGGTGGGGGACCGAACACAGGCGGCATATCTTTGATGCCCTTTGTGATCTGCTGGACGATGATCTCCCAAGCACTCGGCGGACGCCTAATCTCATAGACAATAAGCCCACGACCAATATTTGTATAGACGTACGAATTACGGTCCCCGGCCACGACGCTGCTCAACTCTATAGTATTGCCTACCTTTAGGTCCTTCATGTCCTCACCGCGCGAGTAGCCAGTTCCATTTGTGTACCGGTCAAGTTGCTGGTCTCCTGCACGAATGGCTCTGAAGTTAGCCGGCTTCAGCTCCCATAACTCATCATCGATCTTGTCCGCGATGTCGGCTCTTCCAACCGGAAGACCGTCTTTTCCATCCAATGGAACTTCGGCCGACAGCGCTCGCCGCTTCGCCCAACTCTGAAGCGTCTTGTGCGCATTGTTTCCGTCGTCAAAGTGGGAAATGTAATTAAAGAGATAGCCAAAAGCAGAAGTCCTCGCACCGTTAGCGAACTTTCCACCGCCCAAAACTGATGCGGTGCCGCCGATAACGGCGCTAGTGATCACACCGCCATAGCCACTCGCCTGCCAACCATTGACGGTAGCGAGCTCGCTAAACGCTGCAGACAAAGCGCCCGGGCCACATTTGCCACCAGACGCTTCGGAAGTCACACAACCGGCCACGGCATGAAGCATCACACCTTCAGTGGCGCTGAGGTTGTACCCCTCAATCAACGAACCCGCGCCATAGAACACTCCAGCGGTGAATGCTCCCTGGATGCCACCCTTGACAGTGCCGGAAGCGATGGCGCCGCTCACAAATCCCGCTGTGGCGGCGTTGGCGTAACCAGCGCCCTCAGCGCTGCTGAAGAGAGCCCCCTCACCGCTGCTGAATTGCGCCCCGGCTCCGCCTGGCCCCAGGATCGCCGCCGCAAAAAAGCTGCCGATCAAGCGCAAGGTAGGGTTGCGCCATCCGTAGTGCCACGTGTCAACGAACGCGTGGCGTATATCGCTCCACGCGTCGTAGCCACTGGGATCGGTACAGCTCAGCGGGTTGTTGAAGCAGTACCCGTAGCGGTTGTAGTTCTGCAGGTTGCCCGGGTCCCCGATGAGAGGGTCGGCCTGCATCATGACGCCCAGGTTCGGATCAAAGAGCCGCCCGTTCATGTGCACGATGCCCACATCGTCCAGGTGCTCGTGGCCCGTGTAGCCGCGGTCCGTGCCGGCGTTCTGATTGCTCACCCAGTCCACGATCAGCGCCCCGAAGGGGTCATAGGTCCCGCTGGTGTAGCGGCGCTTGCCGAAGGGGTCGTAGGCGTAGCGGGCGGTGACGGCGCCGGCGTGGTCGGTCGTTGTAATCAGGCTGCCGAGGTGATCCTTGTGCCAGTACTCGACCTTCACCAACGTCGTGCTGGTGAGCGCCGGTGGCGTAGTCTGGTTGGCGCTCAGAGTGGGCAGCGCACCGGTGCGCACCAGCACCCCGATGACCTGGCCGCCGGCCGTGAGGTAATGGCGGTTGCTGACCAGCCCGTTCGGTGCAGTCTCACTCTCGAAACCCAAGCCTCCCTGGTTGTCAGGATGCAGGTACCAAGTGGTACGGGAGCCGCTGCTGTCCTGGTGGGTCTCCCGGATGCGGGCATGGTTCTCGTCGTACTGCCAGCCGTACTTGGGCAATCCGTTGGCGCCTTGCAGCCCATTGCCACCGTCAGGCAGGTTGAAGCTGGTGTAGCTCAAATTGCGGTACTTGCCGGCGTCGGCTCTGATGAGGTTGCCGTTGTCGTCGTAGTAGTAGCCGGAGTTGGTCACACCGGCCACGCTTTGAAGGGCATGGGGCTTGCTGCCCGCTGCGCCGCCCTGGGCGTTGTAGGTGTAGTTGGCGGCGTCGCTCTTGTAGAGCAACATACCCAGAGCGTTGTATTGCAACGCGACGGTACGGCTGAGGTTCGGAATAGCCGGGGCACTGACGGTGTAAGCGATAAGGCGATTGACTTGGGCGTCATAGCCGAAGGTTTCGCTGACAGCCTGAGTGTTGCCATCGCCGTTGGCGTCTGCCCGGCTTTGCAGGTTGCTCAGGCTGTCCCAGGCGTAACGTTGGGCGAGGACGTTGTTGGTGCTGCTGCCGCTGGCAGCCGCGGTCAGGTCGGTGATGCGCCCTGTCGCCGCTTCAAAGGCGGCTTTGTTGGTGACGTTGTTGCCGTAGCGCTGCTGCTCGACTTTGCCCCAGGCACCTACGACTTGGGCCTGCCACAGCGCGGTGCCAGCAGTCAGGCTCGCGTTCGCAGCGGTTTGCCCGCTGGCATTGGGCAAGGGGGTGACAGTCGCCGGCGTGTTGAGCAGGAGCTTTTCCAGGAAGCCAAGCTGCGAGGTGTAGCTGTAACCAACCTGTACACCCGTAGGGTACGTTTGGCTTTGCACGCGTCCCAAGCTGTCGTAGCTGACGCTGCTGGCAAAGCTTGGGCCGTTGCTGATGCTGGTGCGGCTGCTTACGAGGCGCCCCAGGCTGTCGTAGACGTACTGGCGGCTCACGTTGTTTTTGGTGCCGCTCTGGCAGAGCTTGCCCTTGCCTTGGTTGACATTGCCGTTCATGCAGGAGCTGCCGTCGGCGTTGGTGTCGTAGCGCCAGGTGCTGATGTACTCCGGCTCGCCGCGGCTGGTCAGCCGACCGAGCACGTCGTATTCCATCGTTGTCACTGAGCCCTGAGCGACCTGGTTGGGGCTCTGTTGCCACACAAGCTGGCCCAGGGCGTCGTAGTCGTAGTTCCAGATGCCGGTGTCTGGGTCCTGCAGCTTGGTTTTACGTCCCCGGTAGTCGTAGGTCAGCGTGGTGAGATTGCCCAGTGCATCTTTCGTATACGCTAGGTTGCCGAAGGCGTCGCGCTGGTGGATGAGCGTAGCGCCGCTGGCATCCGTGACGCGCACGAGTTCACCCAGGGCGTTCTTGTCTTCAATGCGGGCCTGGCTTTTGTCGTTCGTGACGGTGGTGGTGAGGCCGCTGTAGGCAAAAATGGTTTGCGCCATTCGCCGGCTGCCATAGCTGCCGACGTTTAGCGTGCCAGCCCCGCCGTTGGGGTCAGCCACGTAGACAATTGTTGGTCTGCCCAGGATGTCTACGGCGGTGACGCTAAGGCCGACATCGTTGCTGCCGCCGGTGGTAGAACTGCCACTGCTCGCAAAGTAGGCTTGCGTCTCGATGATCTTGACGCCGTAGGCGTTGTAGCCGACGTCCTTGTAGACCAGCGCACCGGACTTGCCTGCAGCTTGAGCGCTTCCGTCGAAGGCTTCCGTGACGCTGCGCAGGTCTCGGCCAAAACGGTCTTTGTAGACCAGAACGAAGGGCCCAATCTTGCTGTTGTTGCTGTCGCGAGGCTCGGTGTACACGAAGGACACCGCGTCGCTCGGTGCTTGAGCGCTGGCGTTCGGGCAGCCCAGCGGGTCGCCGTTCGCCGTGCTGCTGTTGGCCGTGACGTCCAGGCCCAGTCCACCGAGGGTGCAGTAGGCGCTGACGGTGCGGGTGCCGTCAGCACGGATCTCCTGGGTGACGCGGCCGAAATCGTCGACTTTCCAAGTGGTGGGGAGCTGATTCGGGCCGATCAGGCTCAGGGGAGCCCCGAAGCGGGGGTCGTAGGTCTTGCTCTCGCTGTGGCTCAGCGCGTTGGCACTGCTGCTTGCAAAAAGGCCGGCAGGCACCGCAACGTTGGCGCTGCCGCTGCCCACGCTGATGGGCTGGCTGGCCACGGCTGCGAAGGCGCTGGTGCTCGTGCGGGTTGTGAACAGGGCTCGGCCGCTAGCTCCCGCGCAGTTGGCTGTCGTCGCGCTGGTCTTGTTGCCATAGGCGTCGTAGTCGTAGGTCGTGACGGTGCACAACTGTGGATTGCCGGGCTCGACGGTCTCGCTCTTCAGGAGACCCGCTTTGGCGCCGTCCGCCGTCCCGTAGTAGACGAAGCTGCTCGTGCGGCCATAGCTGTAGATGTTGGTCGGGACTTGCGCTTGCGCTGCACCGGCCAATAGCGCGAAGAGCGCCGGGATGAAAAGAGGTTGCCAGCGCCATGTTGATGACGCGGTATGCAAACGAGTGAACTGATTGTTATGCATTATTTGACTCCCTCCGAGGCGACCTAAATCTTCGGACTACGCTGTCTGAATCCACTACTTTGAGATTTCAGCCGTCGATCATTGGCACGTACTGCTAGGAGGCGCATTCCTGGTCAGCGAATTCCCAAGCACGGAGCCCGCTGCGGTCGACAACAGCGGCGCGACTGAATAGTCGTGCAGAGTGCAGTCAGAAGCAGGGGCGTTGACGATCACCGTACAACTGCTGCCAGCTGCGACAGATCCATTCAAGGCGCAAGTTCCACCGTTGATGCTTGCGCCCATTGGGTCCCCATTCGAGCCGAACTGGAGCGACAAACCGGTTATGGTCCTTGCCGTCGAATTCTGATTGGTGAACGTCCAGGTACTACCTGAAGGGCCGGCCGCCGTAAACAGCGTGTCCGCAGGCGCGTTTACAGTAAGGTTGGCGCCGGCGACAGTCTGCGTACCTGCGGCGTTCAACGCAGTTACTAGGCAAACGGCCGTACCAGCAGTGCTGGTGCCCACAGTGATAGCACCGCTGGTGCCCGTACCGGTGGCATTTGCCCCAGCACCGGAGCAACTCACGCTGGCAGACGTGGCATTGGTCGTCGTCCAACTGAAGGAGCTACTGCTGCCAGCCGGCACGCTGGTCGGGTTGAAGATGGTGCTGTTTACGGTCGCAGTCTGAACTCCAACACCCTTAAACGTAAACGTGGGCGCCGTACCGTTCGTCAAAGTGATGCTCAACGGCCCCATATAGGACTGAACCGCTTGTGGTTGGAAGCGCGCATAGAAGTAGCAACTAGTGCCGCCCCCAGGCAGCGTCGTTCCGCAGTCGTTGCTGTAGATTGACCACCCGGAAGGCGCCGAAACTGCTAGGCCGGTAGCTGTGGTCACGCTGTTGTTGGTCAATATGAAGGTGTTCGAGCCTGCGGTTGTACCGACTGTCATGTTTCCCCAGTCGATAGTCGTGACGCCGGGATAGCCCCCGTAAGCCAGGCTGAGGGTTGCCTGCGGGCTCCCGACAGTGAGAGTGGCGAAACCAGTCGCTTGGGTGCCGGCGAGATTGACGGCAGTTACCGTGCAAGTCGCCGTGCCGGCACTAGTGGTGCCCACGTTGATGTTGCCGCTGGTGCCGGACCCTGTCGCCGTTGCACCTGCACCCGAGCAACTCACGCTGGCAGAAGATGCGTTAGCCGTACTCCAACTGAAGAGGCTGCTGCCACCCGCAGTGACGCTAGTCGGGCTGAAGCTGGCGCCGGTCACACTCGGCGGCAGCACGACATTGATGGTGCTGCTGCCCGTTGTGGTGCCGCCCGCACCTGTTGCCGTGACGGTGCAGGTCCCCGTTCCCACGGTTGTGGCTGCCGTCGCGGTAAGACTGCCTCCTGTTGCGGTACCAGTGGCATTGCCGGTGACTTTGCCGCTGCAGTCAGCCGAGCTGCTGGTGGCGTTACTCACGCTCCAGCTGAAAGTCGAAGTGCCGCCCGTTGTGACATTCGCAGCAACAAACCCCTGGCTGCCAATGACTGGTGCCGTGGAGGTGACCGTGAGATCGGCTGAACCGGTCACGGTAGTGTCGGCTGCATTTTTCGCCGACACCGTGCAAGTTGCAGTACCAGCGCTGCTGGTGCTCACGATGATGTTGCCACTTGTGCCGGAAGCCGTCGCCGTTGCACCGACTCCTAAGCAACTCACGCTCGCGGAAGAGGCATTGGCCGTACTCCAACTGAAGGTGCTGCTGCCACCCGCAGTGACGCTGGTTGGGCTGAAGCTGGCGCCGGTCACACTCGGCGGCAGCACGACATTGATGGTGCTGCTGCCCGTTGTAGTGCCGCCCGCACCTGTTGCCGTGACGGTGCAGGTCCCCGTCCCTGCGGTAGTGTCCGCCGTCGCAGTGAGACTGCCTCCCGTTGCAGTACCGGTGCCGCTGCCGGCGATCTTGCCGCTGCAATCAGCCGAGCTGCTGGTCGCGTTGCTCACGCTCCAGGAGAAAGTCGAAGCGCCGCCCGTTGTGACGTTCGCTGCACCGAACGCCTTGGTGTCGATGACTGGCGCGGTTGCCGCAGTGACAGTCAGGTCAGCCGAGCCAGTCACAGCCGTTCCGGTTGCATCTTGAGCCGTCACCGTGCAAGTCGCGGTGCCAACGCTCAAAGTCGACACGCTGATGGTGCCGCTGGTGCCCGAACCGGTAGCCGTCGAACCTGCCCCCGAGCAACTGACCGCCACTGACGCTGCATTGGCGGTGTTCCAGCCGAAGCTGCTGCTGGTACCGGCAGGAACGCTGGTGGGACTGAAGCTCGCTGAGGTGACGGCAACATTGCCCGCTGAAGTGACGGTAAGGTCGGCGCTACCGCTTACGATCGCGCCGCCTGTCCCGGTAGCTGTGACGGTACAGGTAGCCGTGGTCGTGGCAGCCGTGGTCCCCACCGTCACATTCCCAGCAGTACCAGACTTGGTGCCGGTTACGCTGACGCCAGCGCCGGTGCAAGTGACACTTGCAGAACTGGCCCCGGTCGTGCTCCAGCTGAAAATGCTGCTGGTGCCTGCGGCGACGGATGCTGGACTGAAGCTAGCCGCGCTCACGCCCAGTCCATTCGGCGCACTTACTGTTAGGGTGACGCTGTTGCTAGTGACGGTCGCCCCAGCGCTAGATACGGTGAAGTAGCCCGTATAGCTGCCGGCAACGGATGACGTCTGCATCGAAACCAGGCCGCAATTGGGCGTGTTGGCCGCGCAGCTGGACGGGCCATTGACCACAAGCAAGCCCGAGCTCGTTGCATAGCTCATGCTTGATGCAGTCGAGGTGCCAGAGTTGCCCAATTGGCACTTGTAGGTCGCAGTTGCGGGACTCAGTGTTGGTGAGGTGCTGGTGCAGTTGCTCAACACAAAATTCAAGGGGCTGACTACTGCAGGACCGGATCCGGCAATCGCTGTGGCATACGTTCCAGTGCCGGCACTGCTCGGAATCGAGGAGAGGATGTTGGGAACAGTATTGGTGACCGTAGCTTGGTTCAGGCGCCCAAGGATCCAGTAGCAGGTCTGGTAGTCACTGCAACTGGTGTTGTCTGGGAAGTAGGTGTTGCTCACCGACTTGCCGTAGGCCCTGGACACCCCAAGGACCAGTCCAGAGGTGTTGATACTGATGGTCGTTGGGTCGCCCGTTCCATTGAAGGAATTTGTGGTGGACACCGTCGGCAATGAAATGCCAGCCAGATCTTTGCCACTTTCAGAGCTCAGGTACAAGTACGGCCGGGCGACCTTGGCTGTTACGGGACAATTTCCTGTCATTGGCAGGCCCGTGTATGTCTTGTCGCAATAGAAGTTGCTAGTCGAGCTCAACAAGGTCGCCGACGAGGTGGCGTTCAACTTGCTCAAGTAGGTCGAGGTCTTTGCAGCCACGCCTGTGTATGGATGGGTCTGCACGTATTGCGTATCAACCGTCAGCGGGCTGCCCTCCGCCCCGGGGCGCTGGCGCAGCACCTCACGGAAGCCGAGCAAGCCGCGGCCCTTGCGGTCAGCCTTCAGCCCCCGGTAGTTCAACTCGGTCGTGGCTACGTTGCCGCCCACTCCTGTGTCGTCCACTTGCGTGACCACAACATACATGGGCACGCTGACCTCAACAGCATCTGTAACGGCATACGATGCCTGGCCCCGATCGCTCTGATAGCGATCGCCAAGACTCGTGTCGCTCGCCAAGTTCGGCGGTACGGAATACCCCGGCGACGGATTGCCTAGAGATACGTAGTACAACTTGGATGTCAACCCGGTCGGGCTGGTAACACTCACCAGCAGATCGGGCGGCATCGAGTCTGTCTTCATGAAGAGCCGATTGGTTGCCGTGCCTCCCACGGTCTGTAGCCGCAGGAACTCTGCGTTTCCGCGCCCTGTGAAGTCGCCCAGAATGACGCTGGCTGTGCCGTCGCTCTTCTGCAGCTGCGTTCCGGCAAGGTTGAAGCTCGAAGACTGCGTGAAGGTACCGTCACCGTTGCCCAGGTAGACCGCGTTCTTGGAAGCATCATCCTTCCAGCGAAGGATGTCTTGTCGTCCATCACCGTTGATGTCCACGGCAAGCATGCCCATCGGTTCCTGAGGAGAAAAGATGCTTGGGCGTCCAAGTTCCTGACCCGCGTTGACGAGGTTGAAGTTAGCGGCTGCCACCAGCTTGGTTGTGCCGTCTCCTACGGCCAGGAATTGAGTGGCTGCTTGGCTGTCGGGGTAGATGCAGTCCGAGCGGCCATCACCGTTGAAGTCAATGCTGTATACGCAACCCACTGTGGTGGGTGCTTGCGAGTCACGCACGAACGTGCCGTCACCCACAGAGAGCCACAAACCTGTAGCAACGGACAAATCCTGCAATCCATCCCCATTGAAATCGACAACGTAGGGCTTCGTCTCGAACTGGTATTTCGCCGGTGGAGCTGCATACACGCTTCGATTGGCGAACGCACCGATGGAAGCCTCTTGGAAAACTCCTGCCGGTTGACCCCGAAAAACTCGCGTGCACACAGTTGACGCGCACAGGCTCGCCTCGTCAGGCGGGGTCTTCGTTCGCGCAAAGCCAGGGAGGATGGTTGTGACGATGTCCAAATAGCCATCACCGTCAACATCGAGCAAATGGAAATTCGCGCCTGGCGACTGAACAGTTCCCAGGTAATCACCGGGCTCTTGACACTCAGGCACATACTCAGCGGAAGGCGGATTAACGCAGCTCTTCTGGTCAGTCCTACTGCTGGTTGTCTGAGTCAAATCGATGGAGCTAGGCAACGTGTAAGGCGTGAAACTGCCATTTGCACTACCGAGATACAGCATGTTGCCAGCTGCACCGCAGGACGTGTTGAGACCGTTCGTCGACAGCGCGCGTTTGACGCGGAGGATGTCGGTGACTCCGTCTCCGTTGAAGTCAGCTGCTATGGAAAAGTAGCAGCCGTCGCTTTTGAAGAGGTTGTCCGATGTGATGTTGAACGCAGCGACCAACGTAAAGCTCCCATCCCCATTGCTGGTGTAGAGCTTGTTGTTCGCCGGCGTGTCAGACCAGTAAATGATGTCGGTCTTGCCGTCGCCATTGAAGTCGCCGACCATGACGCCGGCGGTGCCATTGCCGATCAAATCGAGTGAAGCAAGGGGCCCCGACGTGAACGCTGAGTTTGCTTGGTAAGAATCATCGCCACCGGAGGCGTAGCTCAGCGCAGTGAAGGGCAGGCACCTTGCGCTGGTGGGCCCACCAGCGCATTCCTGAATCTTGCTGATCCGGCTGCGCTTACTGATGGTTCCGTATTCGTACGTCAATTGCGTCGTTCGAACGGGCGTGCCGCCATTGGCCCCGAGGGCCGTAGCCGGACTGTTCACGTAAGTCGTGATCGACTTCAGGCGACGCAGGCTGACGTTCTTTAACCCTTGGTGGTAGGCCTCGGACTTGTCCGTTCGAATGTCGTTGCCACCTCCATCGAGGTCGTAGTTGAAGATGACCTTGTTGCCGCTGTACTGGACTTCCTTGATGTTCCATTCGTGACCCGGCGTAGGTGCTCCAACGTTTGGTCCGCTACCCCAGGGCATGTCTCGCTGCTCGTACTTGAAGTCGATGACGTTGCCGAGCGTGTCGCTGATGCGCGCCACGGCCCAAGCAATCGGAACCTTGCCTGGCGCTGCGATCAGCGCAGATGTCGTTGCGGTGCTCGCGGGCCCCTGCCCGTATTCAAAGATCTGCCCTGCCTTGGTCCACACTCTGAAATAGGCCGGACCGCTGGCACCTGTGGAATCACAATTGGCGTAGCCGTATGCGCGGATGCGCGCGTAGATGTCCTTCTCTGTGCGGAACTCTCGATAGAGGTTGAGCCCCAGGCCTTGCGCATCGTTCAACTGCGTTGCGACTGGGATACCCACTGCATTGTTGCCGCCACTGCTGCCGCTGGGGCTCGGGTTGCCGCTTTCATCTGTCTGGATCAGGCGCTGCCCGTCGAGGCAGAGTTTGTCGCTCGCCCTATACGTCACCCCAGCTCTGCGTCCGTCTTGGGCCAACGTTGTCGCACAACGCGTGATTACCGAAAGCCCCTGAACACTCCAACCGTGCCCCAGTGGACCATTGACGCCACCACCAGAATAGAAGAGGCTGAGCTTGGGAGCCATACCTGCTACGCCGGGCGGCACCGCGATGGCCTGGCTGTAGCTAGGCGTCCCCCCGTCGCTGACGCTCACCTGCGCGACCGCTTGCAGCGGAAATAGCATGCTGCCAACGGACAACGCGAACACAGTCATACAACCGCGCAGGTTGCGCGGCGGGCATCGCATGGACATCTTCACTCCCTTAGATCCGCGTAGCCCTGCCGTTCAACAATACCGTGCAGGCGTCGCTTGATTTTTGGCGATGCTAACCAACTTCTGCATAGAGCGTGTAATGCAGCTTGCCGGTAAATCTACCTAGTTTTACTGTGTCACAAGAGTAGTCGTGCGCTTGTGCGACCGCAGCAGGGGCACTGTCCGAGCCTGGCGATCAACTGGTAGCTCAGCCGGTGGCGCAGCGTTGTGATCGAGGTCGCCACGTGGCGCTGCGCTCGCAGGACTGCCCCGGGGGACGTAATTCTCGGGAACGGCAGGCACTTGGCGTTCGATGAAGTTTTTTTTGCCGCCGACGGGCTTGTCGGCAACGAGGCGTTCGGCCATCAGGAATCCGTAGGCCGCAATGCTCAGTGCGGCATGGTGGTGGAACCCTCGCCAACCTCGGCCCTCGTAGTCGCCCAGTCCGAAGTCCTGCTTCAGGTCCTGGTCGTCGCGCTCGATGCGCCAGCGCTGATGGGCGGCGCCGACGAGTTCACTCAGGGTGGTGTCCTGGGGTAGCGTGGACAGGAAGTACTTGCTCGGCTCTTCGTCGCCGGCCGGCCACTCGATGAGCAGCCATTGCTGCGGTCGCAGGCGCGCCTTGCCCACATTGCCGCCGGCATGGCGCACCCGCACGGCCGCGAAGCGGCCGCTCAGCGGTGAGTTGGTGCCCTCGCGCCAGACGACGGTGCGAAAGCGTTGCGACGGCAGTGACAGGGCCAAGGCCTTGACGCTCAGGGGCTGGAGCTCGGCGGTGCGCTGGGGCACCACGGGCGGGCGACCTACGCCGCTGTAGGGCTTGGGCGGCAGGGGCTCGACGCCGGGCGGCCAGACCACGACGGCCGACGTGATGCCGACCGCGTAGAGCAAGCCCATATCGCTGAGTGCCTGGCGAAACGCGTTGTCGACGCCGTAGCCGGCATCGGCCAGCACGCAGTGCGGCGGCGCCCCTTCGTCCAACAGCGTGCGCAGCTGCTGCAACGCGATCTGCGCCTTCGTGGCGAAGTCCACCTCATCCGGCACGCCGGCCTTGGCACGGCGTTCGGTATCGGTGGCCCAGTCCTCGGGCAGATACAACTGCCAAGCCACCGGCAGACTGCCCTGCGTGCTCGCCAGCGAGATGCTGACCGCCACTTGGCAGTTGTCCTGCTTGCCCAGCATTGCGCAGTACTGGCGTGCGACACCAACCGAATGGCGGCCCTGCTTGGGAAAGCCGGTGTCATCGATGATCCACCAGCCGCCTTGGCTGAAGTCCATCTTGGGGATCACCCACTGGGCGACTCGGCGCAGCATCTCCGTGTACGACCACTGCGCCTTGGCGACGAAATGATGCAGCGCCTGGTGTCGGGCGCTGGCGTGCATGGGGTCGACCCGCGCCGCCATGGGCTCCACGCTCTTGCGGGCCAGAGGAAGCATCAGACCGGTGCAGTAGCCGCGCAGTCCGGCGTGCCGGTCCGCGTGGCCCAGCCCT
>Ga0213878_10000218_pt1 | contig 23750 bp, 33 predicted proteins | sample VelepicoBEBS_R02_FD_161053 | JGI IMG/M metagenome (GOLD analysis project Ga0213878, IMG submission 161053) | Vellozia epidendroides bulk soil microbial communities from rupestrian grasslands, the National Park of Serra do Cipo, Brazil - BS_R02 | ecosystem: Environmental > Terrestrial > Soil >... | reverse complement strand
CTGAACTCTAACGATGGGTAACTGACTCCGTTAAGGCGATTAAGTACAAGATGACAGTGCTGATGAATCGGGGACATCGAAACCCTTGAGCCGGGTCTTATGGGGACGGCAACAACGCGACTTCAGCCATCGCCATGAACAAACAAGCCTTGAGGTTCACGCCTTGGGGCTTTTTCATTTACACAACAGGTAAGAGCGCTGACTGGATTAACAAAGCTCCGCACCGTACCAGACGACGAATGCGGCAGTGCTCTTTCCGTTGTGGTGAATGCGCAGGCTGATGCGCGAGAAAGGGAGTAATCCCTGGGTCTATGGCAAGACAAATCTAGAGATAGAGGCGACCCCCGTTGATAGGCCAATGCCGGAATTCAGCACCGGCCACCACAACCTTACCTGCTACCCCAGGCAATCGGTCGAAAGACGCCGGAGTTCAAATGAATAAAGAAACTTTATTAGAACATCTGACTTACGACAAAGAGACCGGTAAATTCACCTGGGTCAAGCCAACAACGAATAGTATCAAAGTTGGTGCCATTGCTGGCACATACCATAGAGACGGATACATCAAGATCTGTATCCACGGTAAAATCTATGCCGCCCATCGTTTAGTTTGGTTGATGGAGAATGGTTCATTCCCGGATGGGGATATCGACCACATCAATTGTAAGAAAGACGATAATCGCATTTCAAACCTTCGAGTAGTTTCAAAATCAGAAAACCAAATGAACCAGGGCGTAACTGTGCGCAATAAATCTGGTGTCAAAGGTGTTCACTGGGACGAAGTAAGCAAAAAATGGGTTGCGTCATTACGGGTGAATGGCAAGAAAGTGATTGTCGGAATGTTTGACGATATCGCTATCGCTGCCAGCGAAATAATGAAAAGCAGAGAGCATTACCATGGTGAATTCAGCAACCATGGGTAATTAATTGCACGACCTTTCTGAAAGCGTCCTACCACCAAACACCAGAACACACACAGATACCCTCTAGCATTCGTGGCCACGGGGTAGGGCGTTTTACACAAATGAAAAACCCAGCACTATGGCTGGGCTTCGTGAAGATGGTCGGCAAGAGATTGCGTCAACAACCTCCTACCTGATCTGCTCATGCTATTAGTCACGAACAAACCACGTTACCGAAAAATGTATCCTGGATTTGTTCTGTCAACAACCACGTTAATTCCTATCCTGAACAGATCCCCGTTCCAGGGGGTGGAAATGAACAAGATGCCATACAAAAGCGATCCGAACCTCTGGTCGATCCTCATCGCTTTCGGCATGACTCTAGTCGGCGCAGTAGCCAGCTACTCATTCAAAGTCCTCAACGGTGAAGCATTCAGTTGGAGGACTATGTGCCTACAACTCATCGTGTCGATTTTCGCTGGACTACTCATGATCATGATTGCTATTCACTACGGCTGGCCACAGGAAGTTACTGGCGGCGTTTGTGGTATGGCTGGATGGTCTGGTTCTTCTCTGATTAAGGCGCTTGAAGGGCGATTCCTTAACAAAGCGGCGGGGAATGAAGCAGAAAATGAATAAAGAACAATTTATGCAAGCTGCTGGCATCTCCCAGCCGTTAGCTGATAAGTGGTATCAGGTTGTAGTTGATGCAATGAAAGAATTCGGCATCGACACGCCAAAACGCCAGGCGGCATTCATTGCACAAATTGGCACAGAATCAAATGGCTTTCGAGCAGTACAGGAATCCTTGAACTACTCAGTTAATGGCCTGCAGATTTTTGGCTCACGACTTACCTCGGCACAGCGAGAGCAATTAGGTCGCAAGCCGGGAGAGTTGGCACTATCTCCATCACGACAGGCCTCTATTGCAAACATCGTTTATGGCGGCCGGTATGGTAACAATCAGAATGGTGACGGCTGGAAATATCGCGGGAGAGGACTGAAGCAAGTCACTTTCAAAGATAACTATGACAACTGCGGTAAAGCTTTAGGTCTCGACCTGGTATCAGACCCTGATTTGACCCTCACTGATAATAACGCTGCACGTTCAGCCGGCTGGTTTTGGAAAGCTAATAACTGTAATCAGTTCGCAGATGCTGGCGATATCAATGGACTAACCAAGCGTATTAATGGTGGATTCAATGGACTGCAGGACAGGATAGATCGCACCAGGAAAGCGGAGGCTGTTCTGTTATGAATCTGACAGTCATCAAAACACTCATCCCCGTTATGTTTGCTCTCATTATCATCGGTTTCATCGTCAAGCTTGGCGTAGACAATCGGCAGTTAAAGACTGACAACTACGCGCTTCAAAAAGAATCCAGAGAGCTGACCAGCAAAAACACTGGTCTTGCTAACACGCTTCAGGATTTGACCAACGCAGTAACTGCAATGAACCAACTGGCTGACAAAGAGGCTAAGCGCCGTGCTGCCGCAGAGATGAAGTCTCAACGATTACAGGACGAAATAAAAAATGCGCTTAAAGACAACCAATGCGCTGTTGCTATTATTCCTGATAGCGTCGTTGAGCGGCTGCGCCAACAAGCCGACAGTGCGCGAAGCCATAAAGGTAAAAAGTCCTCCTATACCAGCAAGTCTTCTGACTGACTGTGGGGTGCCAAACATTCCGGCACAAATGACATTCGCAGATAGCGTCCAGTTAAACATTACCTTGCTGCTCTCGGTCGAGAACTGCAACGGACAGCTAGAAGCTATTCGTGAAATAGAATCCTCCCGTCAACAAACTTCATCAGAAAAAATCTCAGGAGCCAAAAATGACTAAGCGCGTAATCTCTACCGGTGGTGTACCAACCACAGTAACAACCTCTTCTGATTTACCAGTAGCCGCGACATCAAGCACTGCAGGCATCGTTAAGCAAATGCCATTCACTGCGCAACTGACCGCGGCACCAACACAGGCAGACTTCAACGCACTGCTGACTAAGCTGATCGCATCCGGTCAGATGGCATCAAGCTGAGAAATGCACATGAAAATTATCGAAGCATTACGAGAAGGTGATTTGTCATTTGTGCAGGTTAAGCACAATCAGGTAACAGTAGCCATTCATAAAATGGGCGAACTGGTTTCAATTACCACGAAAGGACGCGGCAACGTTAGGTTTGCAAAAAGCCAGGCCAAACTTCTCACTCAAATGATTAACGGAAAATAACATGGCAAAGCTCACCGACAAACAAGAGCTGTTTGCCCGTGAGTACCTGAAAGACCTCAATGCCACACAGGCAGCTATCAGGGCGGGTTACAGCGAGAAAACCGCCAAAGAGGTAGGTTATGAAAACCTCACTAAACCTCACGTCCTCGAATTAGTTGCGGAGTTAAAAGCTCAGCGTGTAGAGCAAACAGGAATAGACGCTGCTTATGTACTTCGACGACTGACTGAAATAGATCAGATGGACGTGCTGGACATCCTGCTTGCCAATGGCGAACTGAAGCCGATTAAAGACTGGCCGAAGGTGTGGCGTACAACTCTATCCGGAATGGATGTAGTTGAGATGGCATCTGCAGATAGCGCAGCTCTCCTGAAGAAAATCAAATGGCCTGACAAGGTTAAAAACCTTGAATTGCTAGGCAAGCACGTTAATGTCCAGGCTTTCAAAGACCAAGTGTCTAGTGAGATCACTGGTAAAAATGGTGGACCTATTCAATACACCGACATCACCGAAGAAGAATTAGATGAACGTTTGAAGGAGCTTGGTCATGGCCGACACAGATCACAGCTCGCTGAGAAACAGGCAGACTCTTGAGGCATATAAGCGCCGTGCCATAAAAGAAGCTCGTGAGAGTCTGATGGGATTCACGCTATACACCAACCCTCAGTATGAAACAGGATGGTTTAATGAGTTACTTTCAGCTGAGCTGGATAACTTCCTGGTAGAAGCTGAGCAAGGACTAATGCCTCGTCTGATGATATTTGCCCCGCCACGTTCTGGTAAGAGCGAGAAGGCATCACGTCGCTTCCCGGCTTATGTGTTGGGTAAGCATCCAAACTGGAACGTAATTGCCTGCTCATACTCATCTGACCTTGCAAATCGAATGTCGAGGGACACCCAGCGCATCATCGATTCAGATCGCTACAAAGAAGTGTTCCCCAACGTGCGACTCAACGGATCTAACATCAGGACGGTAGCTGGCGGTGCAATTCGTACAGCTGAGTTGTGGGAAACATTATCAGCTGATGGGCGTCTTCATGGTGGCTCATATCGAGCTGCGGGCGTTAATGGCGGTATCACCGGCCAGGGTATGAACATCGGAATCATTGATGACCCAGCCAAGGATTACAAAACAGCATCATCACCAACATACCAAGAAGCGGTTATTGACTGGTATGACACAACATTCTTCACGCGTGCTGACCCGAAGATAAACGGAATAATCATCATCCTTACTCGCTGGCATCAGAATGACCTTGCTGGTCAGTTGTTGAAGTTAGCAGAAGAGGGAGGTGAGCAGTGGCGCGTTGTTAGCTTTCCAATGGAAGCTGAGAAAGAAGAGATTCACGAGCTGAATGGCAAGACCTATCTATTACGCAAGCCTGGTGAAATCCTGTTTCCTGAGCGCATGCCTCAGGAGTTCGTCGACAAGGCCAAGCAACGTGGATCGCTAGTATGGAATGCCCTCTATCAGCAGCGACCAACCGCTAAAGGCGGCGGCCTGATTAAATCTGAATGGTTCGGCGAATACTCAGTGCTTCCTCCTATGCAGTGGCGAGCCGTTTATGGCGATACTGCGCAGAAAACAAAAGAGGTCAATGACTTCTCCGTATTCGAACATTGGGGATTAGGCACTGACGGATACATCTACCTGATAGACATGATCCGCGGCAAGTGGGAAGCAGAAGAGCTTCAGCGCCGCGCGGTCGCGTTCTGGGATAAATGCAAAATCCTCAAGAACGGACCTCTACGCCACATGGCGATAGAAGATAAGTCATCCGGTACCGGGCTCATCCAGAACATTCGCAAAAAGGCCATATGTCCTATCAAGGCCATCCAGCGCGATAAAGACAAATACACTCGCCTGATGGACGTGCAGGGATACATCGAGTCCGGGTATATCAAGTTGCCCAACAACGCACCATTCATTAACGACTTCCTCGTCGAGATGGAAGCCATCAACCCTGATTTCAATACGCACGACGACCAGCTAGATCCGATGATGGATGCCATCGACGAAATGAAGAATGGCAATGGTCCGTTACGCATATCTGAAGAACTTTTGAGGCTCGCATAGTGTTTGAACGCTGGAAAAAGAAAAAAGCTGAGCCTCCAAAGGAAGAGGCAAAACAGCCCATGTCGCTGGCTAATGCGCTGGCGATGCTGAATGAACAGGAAAGGATTAAATCAGAGGGTGAAGTGCTTCGTCAGATTGAGCGCTATACGCCACCTCCCGGAGTGATCCCTGAGAGCGTGGGTGAGGCTGCTCTGGCGATGGACTCCACACCTTACAGTTACCTTAATTCAGCAAATATCACCGCATATGGCTACGGTGGCTTCCCTGGCTATCCATACCTCTCACAGCTCGCTCAGTTGCCGGAATATCGCAAGATTACTGGCACGATAGCTGAAGAGATGACACGCAAGTGGATTGAGCTGAAGCACATCGGCAAAGATGACGGCGATGATAAGGCCGACAAGATTCGCCAGCTTGATGACGCATTAAAGCGTTTCAAAGTGCGCGAGAAGTTTCGTGAAGCTGCTGAGCATGACGGTTACTTCGGTCGCGGTCAGATTTACATCGATGTGAAAACACCGAGTGGTAACTCTGCCTGGACTGTTCCTGACGAACTGGACAAGAAGCTCTACATCAGCCCGCGCAAGATAACCAAAGGCAGCTTGAACGGTTTCCGTGTCATCGAAGCGATGTGGACTTACCCGGGTGTGTATAACGCTGACAACCCACTTAGCCCCGATTTCTTCAACCCGGCTGAATGGTACGTCATGGGGCGCACAGTTCACGCAAGCCGCATGCTGACGATGATTTCCCGACAAGTGCCGGATATCCTCAAGGCAGCATATAACTTCGGCGGACTGTCTCTTAGCCAGATGGCTGAGCCATACGTGCAGAACTGGCTGAGAACGCGTGACAGCGTGAGCGACCTGGTTCACTCGTTTGTGGTTTATGGCCTGAAGACGAACATGCAAAACGTCTTATCCGGAGTTGCAGACCCAAACCTGTTTATGCGAGCTGAGTTCTTCAATAAGGTCCGCGATAACCGTGGAATGTTCCTTGTTGATAAGGATTCAGAAGAGTTCTTCCAGTTCGTGACAAGCCTGTCCGGTGTCGATGCTCTTCAGGCGCAAGCACAGGAGCAGATGGCGTCAGTCTCAAGCATCCCTCTGGTTAAGCTGCTTGGCATCACTCCTAACGGCCTCAACGCTTCGTCTGATGGTGAAATACGCGTCTTCTACGATTCTATCCACGCTATGCAGGAGAATCTGTTCAGGAGCCCTCTGAAAACAGTGCTGGATGTCATCCAGTTGAACGAATTCGGCGAGATTGACCCAGACATCGATTTCGAGTTCCTGCCGCTGTATGAGCTTACAGAAGCCGAGAAAGCCGAAGTCATGAAGCATCAGTCCGAGGCTGACAAGAACTATGCCGAAGCCGGAGTGTTCGACCTCGACGCGATCAGGAGTATGCGCCAGTCAGACAAGGCAAGCCCATACCACATGATGGAATCTGAAGATGACGAAGATTACGAAAACGAGTCCATCGAAGAAGGATTCGAAGAGCCAGAAAACCCTTCGTCCAATCAGGGCTAACGCCGGAGTTCATGAGTGGTATCGCGCCGAGCTTCTCAAGCTGGTTCGGGAGATGAACAAGTCTTACCGGTACTGGCTTGAAGCTGGCTACAAAGACAGCATGGCGCTAGATGCCAGCCCGGCGAATGAGTTGAAGCGCAGGCTGGCTAAACTCGGTAAGCAGTGGGAAAGCAAGTTCAACGAGCTTGCAAAAAAACTGGCAGATCGCTTTGTCGATAAGACACTGCGCAATACTGATGTATCTCTTCATTCCGCACTGAAGAATGGCGGTTTCACCGTTAAGTTCACGATGAATGATGAGCTCAAAGACTCAATGCAGGCCGTCATTAACGAGAACGTCAACCTGATTAAGTCGATACCTGAGCAGTACCACACGCAGGTTGAGACGATGGTGATGCAGTCAGTAAGCCGCGGTCGCGACCTTGGGCATTTAACGGATGAACTCGAAGCACGCTACGGAATCACTCGCAGGCGTGCTGAGACGATCGCTCGCGACCAGAACAACAAAGCCACAGCAGTCATCCAGTCTGAGCGGCAAAAGAGCCTGGGAATTACCAAAGGAATCTGGCGTCACTCTCATGCAGGTAAAGAGCCAAGACAATCCCACGTCAAGGCGGACGGCAAAGAGTTTGACCTCGACAAAGGTCTGTATCTAGATGGTGAATGGGTGCTACCTGGTGAAGCCATCAACTGCCGCTGCACATGGTCTCCGATAATCCCAGGACTGGAACGAAAATGATTGAAGTGTTCAAGGCACTAGGCCTGACATTGATATTTGGCGGCATAATCATAGCCGCGCTGACAATAACGTCTCTGAAGAAAAACAACGGTCGCTAAGGCGGCCTTTTTTATTGCCTGAAGAAAGGTAAATCCATGCCAGTCCATGAAAAAAGTGGCAAATGGTATTGGGGAAAAGAAGGGCCATTCGATACAAAAGAAAAGGCAGAAGAGGTTGAGCGTGCGGCATATGCCAATGGCTATGCAGGTGACTCAGCTCTGGCGTTCGACAGGGCAACGGTGCGCTCCTTTGACAATGATGGTCGCCTGCACGTCGAAGTGACGCCAATCAGCAAGGCTAACATCTGCCCCTACTATGGCCGTGAAATCCCCAATTCCAAATCGTTAGGCCTGCAGCCTGACAAAGTTTACTACCTGCTGCGCGACCCAAAAGAGCTCGCAAAAGCGGCGACCACATTCAACAACATCCCGCTCCTCAATGAACACATTCCGGTTACTGCCGCAGACCCTCAGAAGATGGCTGTGGTTGGTTCTACTGGTACTGATGCCGAATTTGACGGGACTTACCTTAAGAACTCGCTTGTTGTCTGGGATGCAGACTCCATCGCTGGAATCGAAACAGATGAGAAGAAAGAGCTTTCGTCGGCCTACAGATATGTAGCCGACATGACCCCCGGCGTACATGAAGGCCAGCCATACGATGGCGTCATGCGCGATATCGTCGGGAACCACGTTGCACTCGTAATAGAGGGCAGAGCCGGATCCGACGTCGTTGTCGGGGATTCATTATCACTGGAGCTAAAAGAGATGGCAAAAGCCAAACAACTCGCGGCTGCTCTGAAGCCATTCCTGGCACAAGACGCAGACCTCGAAGAAGTCGAAAAAGCGGTCAAGAAAAATCTCGAACTCGAAGAGGAAGAGAAAGAAGAGCGCGACGACAAGAAAGACAAAGCGATGGACGAGGATAAAGACGAGTCCAAAAAAGAAGATAAAAAGGCTGAAGATGAAGAGTCCGATAAAAAGGACAAGAAAGCCGAAGATGAAGACGATGAAGACAAAGAGGACAAGGCTGCTATGGATGCCGCATTAATCCGTAAAGCTGAAGAAAATGTCATGGGTCGCATTCGTCAGGCAAACGAAGCCCGTGAGTGCGTACGCGCTCTCGTTGGCGATGTGAGCCTGGTAGCGATGGATTCAGCTGAAGACATCTACCGTTTCGCCCTTGACTCTGTAGGCGCTAACCACAAAGGCGTTCACCCTTCAGCACTGAGATCAATGGTTGAGTTCACAATCATCCAGAAATCAGAAGCTCGCAAACCTGCCAATGTTATTGGCATGGATTCTGCGACCACATCTTCTTTCGCCAAAGCATTCCCTGGCGCAACCAAAATGAAACGGAGCTAAGCAATGAGCGGCTTTCAAAATGTAATCAACCAGCAGCAGGCACCAGGCGTAGAAGGTGACTTCGCTTCTGCAAACCCGAAGGCAAGCTTGCTGGCGGGTGAAGGTGCTCTGGTAGCTGGCACCAATGGTGTGGTCGTCGGTCGTTTCGGCTGGGTGACTAACGGCGTGGTAGATAATACCGGTACTGGCGTTCCACCTGGCTTCGTTCATCGCGAAGGTCAGGCTTCAATCACTACCTGGCTGGCTGAAGCATCAATGACTGTTCAACCTGGCTTCCAGATGACTCTGATGACAGCAGGTGATTTCTGGGTGCGCACCGCGGGAGCGGCAACAGTAGGGCAGAAAATTTTCGCCAAACTGTCAGATGGCTCTATTACCACCGGCGCTGCTGGAGCAACTGTTGCTGGTTATGTAGAGACAAAATTTGTGGTTGGTAGCGCTGGCGCTGCTGGCGAACTTATTCAGATGGGCACCTGGAGCTAATCGATGAACAACGCAGAATTTTTACAACATAAAGCAATGGCTGAGCGGGATTACGGTGTAGTACTTCCCGAAGCCAAAGCCTATCTGACTGACGCGGTAGCGAATAGCTATTCATACGCGATGGATGCGCAGCCGACACTGGTAACCGCCAGTAACGCAGGCATTCCATGGTACTTCACCAACTACGTAGACCCTGAGCTGATTCGCATCCTGGTTACTCCGATGAAAGCGGTGGAAATCATGGGCGAAACGAAGAAAGGCGACTGGACTACCATGACCGCGCAATTCCCGGTTGTCGAATCTACCGGTCAGGTATCCAGCTATGGCGACTACAACAACAACGGTCAGGTGAGCGCGAACGTTAACTGGGTTGCACGTGAGTCATACCTCTACCAGACCATCACCCAGTGGGGTGAGCTGGAACTGGACCGCTATGGCGAAGGCCGTATCGCATGGGCTCAGCAACTGAACACCGCTTCAGCACTGACCCTGAATAAATTCCAGAACAAGTCCTACTTCTTCGGTGTATCTGGGCTGAAGAACTACGGCATTCTGAATGACCCAAACCTGCCTGCACCAATCACCCCGGCAGCAACTGGTACTGGCAGTGGCACTACTTGGGCAACCAAAGATGGCCAGGCTGTGTATGACGACATCCAGGCGCTGTACAAGCAGTTAATCACCCAGACTAAGGGCTATGTTGAGCGCGACAGCAAAATGACGCTGGCGATGTCTCCTGAATCTGAAGCTAATCTGACCAAAACGAACATGTATAACGTGAACGTTTCAGACCAGTTGAAGAAAAACTTCCCGAACCTGCGCGTTGTTACTGCTGTTGAGTACAACACCGCATCAGGTCAGCTTGTTCAGCTCATTGCTGACGATCTGGATGGTCAGGATACTGGCTACTGTGCATTTACCGAAAAAATGCGCACACACCCTGTGGTGGTAGACCTTTCTGCTTATAAGCAGAAGAAAACAGGTGGCACCTGGGGTGCAATCATTCGTCAACCGCTGGCTGTCGCCGGCCTGCTTGGAGTTTAATTCATGGCTGAAATGGTAAGCGTAGGCTGCAAATTGCCTAATGGACTGCAGGTCACTATCGACGGCAAAACGGTAATCCTGAACGGGGCGGCAACAACCTCCCTTCGTGGTCTTGATGGGGCCATTCCCGAAGGTGCATTCGGAGTTACTCAGGTCGAAAAAGACTTCATGGATAAGTTTGTTGCCATGTATCAGGATGCAGCTTATATCCAGAACAACGCCATTTTCATCCAGAAAGACGAGCGCAGCGTTAAAGCGCAAGCGAAAGAACTGGCTGAAGAGAAAACTGGCCTGGAAGGAATGGATCCTGAAAATCCGGCCCCTGGTGTTAAAAAGGCCGATACCAAATAGCGGGAGCAGTGAATGGGCGTCGTAATATTTGACCCCGTCGCATTTAAGCTACGTTACCCTGAATTCTCATCTGTCGACGACGCACTACTCCAGCAGTATTTCACCCAGGCAACTATCTATCTCGATAACACAGACTTCAGTCGTGTGTCGGATTTGGCTGTCCGCGCAATGCTGCTGAATATGCTGGTTGCCCATATCGCCTTTCTTTACTCGGGCGCTAATGGGCAGTCACCATCCGGATTGGTTGGGAGAATCGACAGCGCTTCAGAGGGTTCAGTTAGCGTTCATGCGGATATGCCAGGGGTAACAGCAAATTCAGCATGGTACATGCAAACAAAGTATGGCGCTGATTACTGGAATGCTACGGCACCATTCCGCACCTTCCAGTACATAAGCGGTCACTCCCCATCAAATTATCCCTACGGATATTACCGGAGGTACTGATGGATAAGGTAATGGACGTGCTTGATGAGGTTGAAAAGCAATTTTCTAACATTCAGCTAAAGGTCGGTTTTCTTGAGGGATCAACCTACAACGGTGTAATTCCGGTCCCTATGGTTGCCGCAACCAACGAGTATGGCAATCCGGCTCATAATCAGCCGCCACGACCTTTCTTCAGAAATGCAATAGCGGAGCATGAAGAAGAGTGGAAAGAGCAGGCGGCTTTGCTAATTGAGCGTGGTGATGACATTGAAGAAGTATTTTCAATGCTGGGAACCATTATCGCCGCTGATATACAGCAGTCGATTCGTGCCCTTGATTCTCCACCACTTTCACCAGTGACGATTGCAAGGAAGGGTTTTGATAAGCCGCTGATTGACACCAAAAACATGTTGGATAGCGTTAGCTACGAGGTGAGCGAAATTGAATCTCAGACAAGTAGCCAATAACGCGATCACCAGCATCAACCCCAATATCTCAGCAATCCTGAAGAAGTACGCTGGTGAAACCATCGGTCCCGGGCGAAAGCCAATGCCATCTTATCTGCCAGACCAGAACGTCACTATTCAACTACAGCCAATCAGCCGCGGCGATATGCAGCACGTAGACGGCCTGAACATTCAGGGGCTGGCGAAGGTTATTTACGTCAATGGCAACTATTTCAGCGTCCAGCGCGAGATGGAGCAGGGTGGAGACATCTTCGTGATTAATGGTGAGCAATGGCTTGTCGTTGAACCGGTAGAGCTTTGGGATTCGTGGTGCCGGCTGATTGCGGTATTGCAGGTGAGCCCATGAATGACTTCACCGTAGATGATGTTATCGATGTACTTGCTGGCTACATCGAGCCTATAGCCGGAACCTGCCAACAGGCACAGGCTAACAGGGTGCCGATGCAAAAAGGCCAGTTCTGCATCCTGACCCCCTTGCGATTTACCCGGCTATCCACGACGAGAGACATCAAGCAGGACACTGGCTCACCGTCGACAAGCGCTATGGGATATACCGAAGTTCGCCAGGCTGATATCCAGGTGGATATCTATGGTCAGGGTGCAGGGGATCGGGCTATTGCCTTAGAAACCACATTCGCCAGTGGCTACGGCTACGACACTATCAAAGGCATCGATGCCAGACTGGCACCTCTCTATTCATCCCCGGCTATTCAAGCGCCGATGATTGATGCGGAAAGTCAATGGCAGGAAAGATGGACCCTGACGTTGTCACTGCAAGCCCACATAACAGTGAGCTTGAGGCAGGATTACTTTGATAAGGCGGAGATATCTACAGAAATGGTGGATATTAAAGTTAATTAGAATTAATTGGGTCAACAACCCCCTTACGCTTTTCAGCATTAATTCTGGCTTGCTTGGCTTTTTCAAAGGTATCAAAGCAACCCAAATGAACCTGAATTCCGTTGTGGGTAATCCTTGCATTCCAATTATTGTTTTTCTTATGGAATTTAACACCAGGATAACCTGTTTTGTTATCAATTCGAATGCCTCTGTTTTTGCAATTATCTGATGGTGTTACAAGCCTAAGATTTTGCAATCTATTGTCGTTCCTAATCCTGTTTATGTGATCAACTTCCATTCCAGATGGAATAGGTCCGAAATGCATTTCCCATACGATTCTATGAACCATGGTAAGTCGACCATTTAACCTTACCTGGACATACCCACTCTGCTTACTGGTGTAGGAAACAACGCTTCCTGCCTTAGCTCGCGGAGAATTAGTTTTAATCCAGGTAAGAGTGCCAAGATGCGGATCATATGAAAAATATTCGTTGTAATTCGGCATGTCTGACCCCTTCCCGTAAAATCATTTAAAGTGGAATTATACTGAAATGACAATACCTTTATCAACGGATTTTAATATCACGCCAAACGTCGTTACACCTGCCGGTTCTGCGGTTGATGCTAACGGCCTGATGCTGACTGACAATGAACTGGTGCCCGTGGGCTCAGTTGTCTCTTACTTCTCTGCAGCAGATGTATCAGCCCTTATGGGAAGCACATCAAAAGAATTCCTTGCCGCGCAGCAGTATTTCAACGGCTACGAAAACTCATCCGTTATCCCGGGTGAATTGCTGATGTACCGCGTTATTACTGCTGACGTGGCTGGATACCTGCTGTCAGGAAATCTGAAAGGTGTTGCACTAGCGACACTAAAGGCAATTCCAGCAGGCACAATTACCCTCACGATTGATGGCGTATCAACTACCAGCTCGTCTATCGACCTTTCCACTGCAACAAGCTTCAGCGACATCGCATCCAAGCTGCAGACCGGTATCGGCGCGAGTAAAGTGGCGGTTGAATGGCTTCCTATCGCTAATCGCTTCATCATTCGATCAGTGACTACCGGCGCAGATAGTCAGGTGTCTTACGCATCTCCTGGTGCGCTGGCTACCGGCCTGCTGCTGACGCAAGCAACAGCCGCTACCGTTTCCCCGGGCTCTGATGCAGTCACGCTGACTGACACGATGAATAACATCATCAACACCAACCAGAACTGGATTCTGTTTAACTCCCTGGTTGAGTTAACGGATGACCAGAAAACGGAACTGTGTGCGTGGGCAAATGGCAGCAAAAACCGCTTCGGCTATGTGGTGCATGACACTACTGCTGCAGGCACTATCGCCAACAACGCTAACTGCTTCGTGCAGAAAGTTGTCGTTGCTAACGGGTATGAGAACATCTTCCCGGTGTACGGTTCATATCTGTACAGCGTTACAGCGCTTGCATATGCGGCATCTGTAGACTTCGCCCGGACAAATGGTCGCGTGTCGTTCAAATTCCGAGGCTTCTCCGGTCTTGCGCCTAACGTAAGCGATCTGGCAACTGCACAAGCCCTGAAGTCTAACGGCTATAACTTCTACGGTTCATACAGCCTGAATAAGACGATGGCGCAGTATGCATCTGATGGTGCGATTACTGGGAAGTTTGTCTGGCTGGATAGCTTTATTGACCAAGTATGGATTAACGCCAATCTCGTTGGTGCATATGCGAACCTGTTCACCAATAATCAGTCATACCCATTCAACCAAAACGGTTATGGTGCCATTCAGGCGGCGACGATTGATGTTGCCAATCAGGCCCTGACGTTCGGAGCAATTCAGAAGGGCGTAGTGCTCGACCAGGCACAGATTCGCATCGTGAATAACACCGTACGCAAGGATATCTCCGCAACGCTTTATTCTGAGGGTTGGTATCTGTTCATCCCTACCCAGACTGGTGCGGCTCGTCTTGAGCGAACCCTGAAAGGCGCAATCTTTTACTGGGTTGACGGCCAACTCATTCAATCCATCGATATGTCCTCAACCGCGATTCTATAATAAAAGGGCGACTAAGCCGCCCTACCGTGATTTGGGTGGTAATGGGAATTGATTTCAGCGGATTTTCTGGCGCAAGCGGCATCGAATAAAGTGTCAAAAATACCTAGGAAAATTCGGCTCTTGCCGGAGCCTATTTGTACGCAAAATCTCCCGGTATCTTTATATGGATAAACGCCAGTAACACCTGTGGAATTATTTTGTTGTCGCTTCCTGTTTCTGCTGTTTTGAGCGGCGTCAACAAGGCGAAGATTTGCCAGCCGATTGTCATCTCGCCTCCCGTTTATGTGGTCGATTTGCATTCCTTCAGGTATTTTTCCGTTAAAGAATTCCCAGATAACTCTATGGTTAAGATGCCTCTTGCCATTATGCAAAAACCACAAATAACCATAAGGGTTAATGTTACCGATGCGATGACCAGCGGCACCTGCACCCCTTCTGAAAACCTTACTTAATATCACCCCAGTCTCAGGGTTTATATCTAGCATATGCTGAAAATCCATAGACGCCTCAATTGATATTAGAGTGCAAACAGTATATCACAAATAAGGAAAGGTTCATGCCTATCGACATAACTTCCGCTAATTCCAAGCTGCGCATCGTCGTACCTGCTTACTATCCAGGCGGTTTTGATGTAGACGATTACGCAGCCGACAACATGTTTGAAACTGGTGCGCTGCAGAACAAGGAAGACATGATGTCTGCGGACGGTAAATACCACGCTGGCTTCATCTTCAACCCGACAGAGTTCACCATCAACCTAATGGCGACATCCAATGCCAGTAGCCTGATTGATGACTGGATTGCTGCAGAGCGAACAGCAATTTCAGCGTTTGCGTGTAACGCAGTGCTAACCGTGCCGGCGCTTGGTGCGAAATGGAACTTTGTTAACGGAGTTCTTTATACCTGGACGCCAACACCTCCTGGCCGTCGAGTGCTGCAGCCTCGCCCGGCAGTATTCCATTTTGAGACAGTTACACGGAGCGCTATCTGATGGCACGAAAAGAGATTCCCTTCGTCGTGGAGGAAGAGGGGCGCGATAAAGGGAAAGAATTTCTCATCACAGAAATGTCGGCATGGGATGCCGACACTCTGGCTCAGGATATCTTCCGCGCAATGGGTGATTCTAACTTTAGCGAAATCCCAGCGGATGTGATCGCCATGGGATGTGCGGGACTGGCAACAGTTGGCCTGAGTGTCATTTCCGCATCCTCGCCTGATATCGCCCGCCAGTTGCGTGACCGATTGATGTCTACTGTGGATATCATCATCACCAATGACGGTAAACAGCAGCAGCGCAAGGTGAATGGCTCTCTGGATTTCGAAGAGGTTTCCACCATTCGCACCTTGCTGGATAAAGTTTTCCAGGTGAATTTTGATTTTTTAACGATCGCCGGAGAGTGAAATACCCCTTCATGGATGAAGAGTCTCTTCCGGCAAAGCTAGTCTCACCTGTAAATATCTCATCAGCAATAAACGCAATTATCTGCTCCGGCAAAGCTTCTTATCTTGACCTTCAGGAGAGGCTTTCCGTAGCTGATATGTACAATTTGCTGGAAATCATATCCGTTGAAAACTTCAACCAACGCGTCTGGCATAAGCATCAGGAGCAACGATGATTATCAATGAGTTGGCCTATAAGGTCACAATCAAGGCTGATGAGTTCCTGAACGGCAAGAAAAAGGTTGAAGAGGGAGTTAAAGAGCTTCAGGACACAGTTGAAAAAAGCTTTGACGGAATAGACGAAACCTCCAAAGAGACTGGCAAGGTTATCGTTAAGGCTGGAGATGACATTCAACGGTCTACGCGGAAAACAGGAAGGGTAATTTCTGATGCCACTTTTGATGTTAAAAAGTTCGGGGCATCAGCTGCATCTTCATTCCGTGGTGCATATGTTGCTGCAGCCGGGTTTCTGGGTATCGGAGCTGGCCTGTATGGCATTAAGCAACTCTTTACCTCCACATCAAACGAAATCGTTCGCGCCAGCAACCAGGCTAAATTCTTCGGAACCGATGTGAATAAGATGTTCGGTCTTCGTCGAGGATTCCAACAAGCAGGGCTCAACGGCGATGCCTTCATTGGTGCATCCGGTAGTGCTCGTATGGCACTGGCTAACATCGCTGACCCAACGGTGTTTGGTGGATTAACCGGTGCTGCACAGAACCTGATGGTGCTTGGCGCTCGTACAGGGTTGAATATCAACAATCTTGGCGACCCTGGCAAGGCTCTCGGTGAGTTTACCCGTTATGGTAAAAATCACTCACAAGAGAACCTGATGCAGGTAATGGCGGCTGCAGGTTTTGACCCGACTGACGCAGCCAAGATTAAATCTGGTGAACTGAAGTCACTTGTCGACTCTGAGACGAAGAAGTCAAACATCACCGCCCAACAGGTGAAGGAACAAGAGGCTTTAGTGGCAACGCTTGGTCAACTTGACTCCGAGTTTGACCGACTGAGGCAAGACCTTGCAATTGCATTTGCTCCAGAAGTGATGAATGCCATGAAGGCATTCGGTGACTGGATTAAGGACCACCATGGCGACATTATTGGTTTCTTCCGAGATGCCGGTGACTCCATTAAAAAGCTCACAGATTCCGTTGGCGGCGCTACTGCATTGTTACTACTTCTGGCAACAGGGCTAAGAGCCAACCCATTAGTCATGGGTGCTATCGCAGCGGCAGCAGCAAGTCACGGTGTGGACGAGGCGCGGGATGAAGCCAGAAAGCAAGGTAAGGACGTTGGCTCTTACCTCTATGACAAGGTGCATGAAGATAAAAAGCCATTCATGACATGGGATTCAATTAAATCCTATTTGGGGTTTGGCGAGCCTGAGCAATATGCTCAATCAGGAAAGAGAGCATCTCCTGCAGGGGGAATGGATGACCTTCTTCACGGCATAATGATGACAGAATCGGGTGGTAATCCGCTAGCTTACAACGTCTCAGGCGCTACCGGCGCTTATCAATTCATGCCAGGAACAGCCAGAGACCTTGGTCTTCGCGTAGACTCTCAGGTAGATGAACGATTAAACCCAGAGAAATCCAGGGCGGCAGCATCAGTTTACATGCGACAGCTACTGAAACGGTACGATGGTAACGTTGATAATGCGCTTCGTGCTTACAACTGGGGTATGGGTAATGTTGATAAGTGGATTGCCAATGGCAGTGACATTTCTCAACTTCCCAAAGAGACCAGAGAATACACCGGAAAAGTGTACGGAAACATGGGGAGTGCCAGGAACTATTACGCAACGCAGGGTAGGATGGCTGATAGGTCTCCTTACCAACTGTCCTCAAGCGGCGGAAATCCTCAAATAACCAACAGTACCCACATCAATACCGTGAACGTTAACAGCAACCCACAATCGGTAGACGCACTGACAAAGAGCGTTGAGAAGCAGGCGCAAAGGTCAACAACTAATGCTGCGTTTTCAAGTGCAGTAAGATGATGATTACTGTGACTCTAAAAATGCCAGCCGTGTGACTTGTTCAAAGTAGCGGTATTCATCGGAATTTTTACCGTATGTTTTTTCTGCTATATCCATCGCGGTGCCCCTACTAATGCCATGTTTCCCTTGTGTGAAATTTATCGCCATGACACCTTCGCACACCCGTATGGCCATTTTTCTAAGAGAATCTTCAGGGATTTCTTTGTTTGGCATTGATGATGATATGGATTTGCAATGATTTTCAATTGTCCGACCCTTTAGCAACTTTTGTCTGGAGTATTTTTCAAGGGCCGCTATCTTTTCATCCTGTATCGCGTTGGGTCTAAGCTCAGGGTAAGGGATTTCTTCTTTCATTTTAGTCTGAGATTTAATAGGGATATTGTGAAGGGCGCGGTAGTAGTCTCTTGCTATGTCCTCCGCCTTTACTGCAGGTGATAGCAGGATATTTATCCAGTGGCTCCTGGCAGTAAAAAGATACAAATCAAGATCATCTAAGCTACTGGCTCTTTCTGCTGCTGAAATCTCTTCCATGCACAGACCAAAAAGTAGGCTTTGATAATCATCCTTTGTTACAGGGCGATAAGCATCCCCATTTCTGGCAATAAATGTAGTTATAGCGATTGAATCTTCTGAAGAAGGGGAAAATGCCAGCTCTTTGCAACCTTCCTGCGCCTTTGTGCGATGAGGGTTGCTTGTTGCAGCTAGGGATGTGAGAGGGCCTAATGTTAAAATTACAAGGCCGATCGCTAACGTTATCTTTGTGCGTTGCATATCTATATCCTTATGTGATTTTCCCCGATTCTAACATTAACTGCTACAAAAACACGCAAAGCCCACTCAGGTGGGCTTTTTGCTGGAATACAAACTAGTCATGATCATTACCAGCTCCTGCCATCGCGGCTGCCAGATTGTAAAATGCTTCTCTAACCTCGGGGTGTTTGTTCATTAACTCCCAACCCAATACTACAACCATTGAGTTTCTGTATTGTTCTTCGCGGTTAAAGAAGTCTGACAGAATTGAGACTATCTCTGCATTCATAGAGCGATTATTGGTTTTCGAAACGCTCTCTATTTTATCTTTTAATTCAATAGGTAACCTAATTCTGAGTTGCGGGTCTTCTCTGCTCATTTCTCAATTTAATCCGCCAAAAATTCACAATGTGTAAATTATGCCCCACGGTGGGGTTGACATCAATGACGCACGGTGTGACACTGAATGCATGCCTCACGGTGGGGCGTAAACGGAGGGTTAAATGGAAAAGGCAAAAGACATGTATCAAAAGAAGGTTCGTTTTCCAGAGGATGTACGTCGAGCAATAGAACGAAACGGCGAAGATGAGTGTCGCCAGTTTAATACTGAGCTGATTTATCAGTTAAGGAAGGCGTACGGTCTCAATGGTGAGACAAATGCACAAGCCTAAAAACAGCGAAACCCGGCAGTGCGCTAACACCAACCGGGCCTCTATGTCAGTAACCGCTTGAAAGGAAACCAACATGAAAATTATAGCAAAAGCAAAGCAGGATTTCACCATCTTCAAATTTGGAGCTCATAAAATCCGTGTTATTGACCGAAGCGGCGAGCCGTGGTTTGTAGCACAAGATGTTTGCTCCGCGCTTAGCATCAAAAACGTTACGCAAGCTATTGAAAGGTTGGATGAAGATGAACGGTCTATGTTGAACATAGGGCGTCAGGGAGAAGCCAATATCGTCAGTGAGTCTGGTATGTACACTCTCGTCCTTCGCTGTCGTGATGCTGTTAACAAAGGATCAGTCCCGCATCAGTTCCGCAAGTGGGTTACAGCAGAGGTTCTGCCATCAATCCGCAAGCATGGCGAGTACAAGAGCGAAGAGCTACCTGTATCTCCGGTACAAGCAATCGAGTCACGTTATCGTGTTCGAGTCATCATCTATGACGATGTGATGGGCGGATGCGTTGAGCTGTTCGGTAAAGGTGAAACCATGCGTGATATCGCATGGGGAGTAGCAAGCGACTTGGGATATCAAGCCAGCTCATTTACTCAGGTTCAGATGAACAAAGAGAAGGTTAGGAGAGTCTTCTAACTGCATTCATTTATGATTATCAAAACTAACCCGCTTCGGCGGGTTTTTTATTGCCTGGAGAAACGATGAGCATCATCGACCTCAATACCGCAGACATTTTTAATGCGATCGGCGGCGGCTCTCCACTGTCGATAATCGACAGCGTTATACATCCTCAATATGTCATAAGAAATAGCACCACGGGGGCTATAGCGCTTGAGTTCAGCGGTATGGCATCAATACAGCCAAGTGGCAGGGCTCAGATAACCAATGCTCCGGTTGAAGGTGGCAAATACCAGTCCATCAACAAAGTGAAAGAACCGTCTGTTGTCAGGTGCGAAATCATCGTCACCGGACTTACTGGCTTCTCAGGTGGCATTCCAAACATCTTCGATCTGACGTTTACCAGCCAAAGCAGCGTGCTTGAAACCATAAAGACGATGCTGTCTACGGCTAACACTTATGACATCGAGACGCCGAAAGAAACGCTTGAAAGCTATGACCTGGTAGACCACTCATATGAAGTCAATTCACAGCGTGGTGTGAGCATGTTGACCATTTACCTGTACTTTCAGGAGGTCATGCAGCAGATGGAAGTGGTTCTGTCTGGTGCGCAGTCTGAAGCCAAACCGACAAACGATTCAGTTAGTCAGGGAGTGACAGGAATGGGAGCGTCGACGAAAGACGCTGGCTCTACGCCATCCACTGTAGATGAGCTAGGGAAATCCTGGTCATCTCTGAAAACGTCAGTATCAGGCATAGCCACAACAGCATCAAACGCCATTTCAACGAGCTTCCAGAGTGCTCTTGATACGGTCTCCAAGCCCATACTTGATGTGGCTAATAGCGCCACGCAGAAAGCCGCTGAGCTTGCCAAAGAAATCAACGAGAACATCACATGAGAACAATTCCACTTGAGCCACAGAAATCACAGTCTGTCTCTGTGGATTTGGCAGGGCAGCGATGCGTTATGCGCCTGATTCAGCGTGAAAGCTTCATTTACATGGACCTGACTGTTAATGGCAACCCTATCATGCAAGGTGTTCCGTGCCTGTACGGAAACAAAATGGTCAGGTATTCGTATCTCGGATTTCAGGGCGATCTGGTTTTCCTCGATAACGTAGGTCAGCAAGACCCATCTTATGATGGGTTGGGTGGCAGGTTCATTCTTTACTACATAGGAGAGAACGAACTTGTACAGTAAGCGATCCCTTAGATTTGAGTTTATGAATGAGACCTCATCGTTCGATGATGCCGGGAACAATCAAATCTCAATCAGTGAAGCTCGGGCCATAGTATCACTTCAGTCATCGGGAAACCTGTTCGGCACTCAGGTGAACGTGAGCATATTTGGACTTGGCCTGGAAATGCTGGCTTCCTTGTCTTCAAAAGCAATGGGTCTGTTCGGCACCGATACAGAGCGTATCAGCATGAAGATTTTTGTGGAGAATACCGCGATATTTGCCGGGTACATGACATCATCTATTGCCAACATGAACACCATGCCGAATACGGCTTTGATGATTACGGCAACGGCAAACGCTGACCTGCAGAACAAAACAGCGTCACCTTTTTCATTCAACGGTTCAACTCCGGTTACGAGCGTTATCAACGCCATCTGTAAGGCTGCCGGTTACACACCTTATATCGTGGGATTAGATGGAAAAGTAATTTCAAACCCGCACTATGAAGGCAGTGTATTTGACCAGTTGCGAGCGGTCTGCGACGACCTCAACATAGCTATGTCTGTTGCACCACCATCAATATCATTCTGGCCTCAGGAAAGCACAAAGGACGATGTTAAACCTCTTATCTCTCCCGAATACGGGCTAATAGGATATCCGGTCTTCTCAAATGGCGGTGTGATGTTCCAGACGCAGTTCTCAACGCTTCTGACAACAGGGCGCGACATAGAGCTGCAGACAACTCTCCCTCACGCCAGCGGCGTTTATAAGCTCACCAGTGTAACGCATGAGCTGTCATCGTGGATGGAAGATGGGCCCTGGCATTCGGTGTGCATAGCAAACAGAAAATTAAATGAGGCAACCAGTGGCTGATTATTTATTTACGCCCACTAGTGCGCAAACTAGTGATGCGGAAAATCTCTCGTACGTCTTCAAAAAGCTCCTTTCAGGGGCTTTTTTTATTGAGCTTGTTGAAGTGACGGCGATTCGCGGAACTGCTCCAAATCTGGTTGTGGATGTTATTCCGCTGGTGACCAGAACTGACCCGTCAGGCGCTACCATCCAGAACTCGGAAATCTTCAATGTGCCGGTGTTCAGACTTCAGCGCGGGGCTAGTGCAGTCATCATGAATCCTGTGGCCGGTGATATCGGCATGATCGCCATCTGTGACCGTGACAACTCAATAGCCAGAGCGAATAGAAAACAGTCTGTACCTGGTAGCAAGAGAACGCACAGTAAATCAGACGCACTTTACCTTGGCGGCTTCCTTAACAACCAGCCATCACAGTTCATCGAGTTCTCGGACGGTGCGATAAACATCACTACGCCCAACCCGGTAAATATCATTTGCTCTTCAGCGAACATCACAGCGCCTGATGGCGTGAATGTCACTACGCCGACAATGCATGTCACCGGAAATATCACCGCTGGCGGAGATATCACCGACAACAACGGCACACAAAGCGCATCACTCAAAACCCTGCGTGACAAATATGACCAGCACAAACACCCAGTTCCAGGAGTTCAAACTGGCGGCTCCACTGTCACATCAAACACCACGGATAAACCAGCATGACATACAGAACAATGCAATTAGACGTGTCCACATGGGATTTAACGCTGGATGGCAGCGGGAATATTGCGATAGCAGACGAGTCATACTCAGTTGCTCAGGATGTTGCCAGCGCATGCCTTGTGTTTTCTGGTGAGTGCTATTACGACACCACGCTCGGAATCCCGTGGAAAACAGACGTCCTCGGCAAGCGTCCGACGCCGAGCTTTATCCAGCAGAAGCTGCAAACAGAAGCACTCAAACTGCCGATTGTTGACCAGGCGCTGGCGAATGTTTTCTTCGATAAAAACACCCGCAGTATGCGCGGAACTATCCGTGTGACCGACATTAACGGAAATACAGCGCAGGCCACACTATGACGACACTAAATACTGCAGTACCCGATGTAACCATTACTGAAAATGGCCTCTCTGTACCTGATGTGGCTGACATCCTGTCGGGCCGACTGACAGACATGACAACGGCGCTAGGAGGCGGGGCAAGTCAGTCTCTTAGCTCTCCACAGGGTCAAATCGCACAGTCAGACACAGAAATCATTGCTCAGGAATACGACAAACTGCTTTGCCTGTTCAATCAGATAAACCCTGATTACGCAACGGGTCGATTCCAGGATGGGATAGGGCGTATCTATTTCATGGATCGCATTTCTGCTCAGGGAACAGTTGTTACAGCCTCCTGTATTGGCCAGGTTGGCACAACCATCCCTGCAGGCAGTACTGCAATCGACACAAGCGGCTACATTTATCAGTCTATTGACTCTGCAGTAATCCCGTCAGGCGGCACAATTGATATTCAGTTTGTAAATCAGACAACGGGTCCAATACCATGCGCTGCTGGCTCATTAAACCAAATCTATCGCGCTGTGCCCGGATGGGATGCGATCACAAATGCTAGCCCGGGCGTTGTTGGTGTTGATGTAGAGTCACGCATTGCATTCGAGACTCGCAGACAGCAATCGGTGGCAAGAAACAGTCGCAAT
>Ga0213878_10000217_pt1 | contig 23788 bp, 19 predicted proteins | sample VelepicoBEBS_R02_FD_161053 | JGI IMG/M metagenome (GOLD analysis project Ga0213878, IMG submission 161053) | Vellozia epidendroides bulk soil microbial communities from rupestrian grasslands, the National Park of Serra do Cipo, Brazil - BS_R02 | ecosystem: Environmental > Terrestrial > Soil >... | reverse complement strand
TTCGCACGGTCCTAATTGCAAACGGCCTGCTGGCCGCGGCAACGATATTCGCGTGCAGTCTGTTCTCTGTGTCAACGCCCAAATCGATCATTGTCATCATATTGTTTGCAGGTGGCCTCTTCCGATCGATGCAGTTCACCGCCCTGACTTCACTCGGATTTGCCGACATCCATCAGCCGCAAATGAGCGGGGCGAGCACCTTAGCGAGCATGGTTCAACAAATGACATTTGGCATGGGCGTCGCCTTCGGCGCCATCGCATTACGCCTTGCCGGTCTCTTCATTTCGGCAAACGCCGAGTTGCTCAATGCGGACGAGTTCCGCATCGCATTTGGTCTGGCCGGACTGGTCGCCCTTCTTGGAATCACCGATTGTTTAGGCCTTGACTCAAATGCGGGCGCTGAGGTGAGCGGTCATCGGCTTGCCAAAAACCGATTGGCCAAAGCGCCGTCGCTGCCGCGCCTGCAATCATCCGTCGAACCGCCACATTGCGTCAAAAGTGGTCGTCCCTAGTCGCGACTAGCCCGCAAAAATCAAACGCTGGGAGAATCGACGAGCTCATTGCGGGCTAGAAAGCTCTTCAACAGACGCTGCGCGCAAATCTCTGAGGATTTGTGAGCGATGCAGGCTTCGCGGGACAGATTTTCCAGCCGGAATCTACCGTGTTACCCTAATCGGAAGAGCCCGCGGCCATGACGATTTACATTGCCCTCCTTCGCGCCGTTAATCTCGGCCCACACAATCAGATTGCGATGTCTGACCTCCGCAACCTGCTAACTCAACTTGGATTTGTTGGGGTGCGATCATTGCTCCAGAGCGGCAACCTAGTCTTTCAAACCGGCACGTGCCCGGGCGCTGAGCTTGAACGCTTACTCGAGGCGGAGACCGCGCAGCGCCTCGATCTTCACACCGACTTTTTCGTGCGCACCGCGGAGGAATTGAAGGGAATAGTCGCACACAATCCATTTCGCGACGAAGCTGAGCGCGACCCTGCTCATCTGGTGGTTATGTTCCTGAAGAACGTACCGATCGTGAAAGACGTGGAGGCGCTTCAGGTTTCCATAACAGGCCCCGAGATCGTTCGCGCGCAAGGCAGACAAGCTTACATTGTCTACCCAAACGGCATCGGTCGCACGCGTCTGACAAATACCGTGATCGAAAAGAAGCTTGTCACCCGTGGCACAGCTCGCAACTGGAACACCGTACAAAAACTCGCCGCCCTCAGCAGGGCGTGAAGAACGGACGCCAACAGACCGCCGCAACCGGCACTGCTATAGGTCCCATGGGACCTATAAGACTTATGCGACCTATGCGACTCATTGGACCTATGGGCGCGCGCCTAGCCCGCAAAAATCACGCGCTGGGAGGATCGACGAGCTCATTGCGGGCTAGCGCTTGTTCAGTGCTCTGGTGTACGTGCAAGCCGGCTGACGAGATCAGCCACCACATAGCATTGGAGGCCGAAAGGCAGATACCCAAGATAACCCAGCAGGGGCATTTCGAAAATCTCAAATCGTTGGACGTAAGGAATGCAATAGACCCATTTTGGGTAGCTGTAGTGATTCCACATCTCCCAGAGAAAACCGCATAGCAATGCCGCAAACGCTGGAAGAGTAATTTCGTGCCAGTGGCCTCGCTCAAGCTTCTGCAGGACATTCTCTTCGCTCAGCAGCACCTGCAACGAAACCAGGATTAACAAAGGGGAGACCCACAGCACGGGGTACCAGTAATCCGGCGAGGCTGCCACCCCCACTAAGCCGCACGAAGCCAGGGCGAGGATTGCCCCCGCGTGCTTCCGGCGGTTACCGAGGATCAACGGCCTTTGAAAGCGCGTGTGCCTCAGTGCAGGATAGGATTGCAACAGCTCCACCGTGCTCATGACCGCCGGCAGAACGGTGGAAAACGCGATCGTGGCGTGAAACGCATAACTCGCGGGTGTAAACAATTCCTGGCCAACGTAATACCAGTTTTGCGCGAACCTGTTCAGGTACTCGAAATACCACCAGAATAAAGCGCTGGCAGGAAATAGGGCGAGAAGGTAGCGGGTTTTGTGTGTCAAAAGGCAACTGCCTTTCCGCCGGTAGGCCAAAGCATTCACAAAAACCACGTAGGAAATCCACAGGGGCGTAAATGTAAAGCTTTGGAAAGGCCTAAACCAGCCAAAGCGTTTCCATGCCAGCGTCCAGAAACACAATACGAAAAATCCAGATACCCAACCCCACCAGGGAAAACGGTGCCTGCTAGTGACCGGGTAGGTTTCGGGCCGCCGTGGTAGATACAGAAAGATAAATAATCCCCCTGCCAGGAGCGCTCCCGCGCTGACTAACGCGAACGCGGACCATGAAAATGGGGCATGTTGAACGTACCTCGTGTGCGGCGGAAATTCGAGATAGAGTGAGATGGGATGACCCGCCGAGGTCGCGCCGAGTATGGGTAAGCCGATCAGCAAGGCTGTTAGGATTATTAGAGGCGCAATAGGTTTCACGGTCGTCTCGCGTCACGAACAAACACACTAGAATTGCTCGGCGTGCGCGCCGGAGCAAGCTTCTCCCGCGCTCAGAAATCTCTAATGATTTGCGAGCGATGCAGGCTAGCGTTGTTTGGAATCGTCCGAGGCGGGCTCAGTCTGTTCGTGGTCCGGTGCAACGGTTTCCGGAGCTGGTAGTTTGCCACGGTCGACATTCAATTCGATACCGGGCGGAAGCGCTTTCTCAGCCGGTGTATCGACGTCCGGGGTGATTGGGCCAACTTTCGATTCAATGCCAAGCGGCACGGCTTTGCCACGGTCAACGTTCAACTCGATACCAGGCGGAAGCGCTTTGTCAGCCGGCGTATCGACGTCGCGCGGAGTCGTCACGTGGCGCGCTACCGCAGAAAAACGCCCGGATCGATTGTCTGCAAGAGCCTGGTTTACGTGACGTGTGTGGCCATGGTGCGAACCCGCCAGATGGCTTGAGCGGCTGTGCGTATGCCCATGATGACCCGCTCCTTTGTGCCCGGCGGCGGATCTCGTACCATGGGTTGAAACAGCGTCGTCCGCGTCCCCGTGGCTGTGACCAAAACTGGCTCCGTGACCCTCGCCGCCTCCATGACCCTCGCCACCACCGTGGCTTCCGCTTCCGCCGCTACCACCTGCACCTCCTCCACCCCCACCTGCTCCGCCTCCACCGGATCCACCTCCACCGCCATGGGCCCACATTGGATTGGCAACCGTGAATCCGGCCGCGATGCAAAGCAGAAACACCAGGAGTTTTTTCATGATCGGGGAGAGACTTATCGCGCTTGGATAATGAGATTAGACGAGAAAAAATCGCAGAGTAATTGAAGAAATTTTCGACTTCTTTTGTGTCACGGTGTTCACCGGACGGCGCGTTTCAGAAGGCGGAACTCAAAGGTAATAAGGGTATGGACGAATAGAGCTGCGGCCTGCTAGAAAAGCCGGCGCTATGCGGCTAGCCGGGTTCTTCGTTTGCTTCTTTCTGGGTTCGATCTGCGTGGACGCCCAACCTGTATTGCGCTGGGCGGCGGACCCCAACAGTAACGCCCCTTACACGTTTTATTCGCCTGGCAAGGCGTTGACAGGATTTGAGTACGAGATCATCAACGCGGTTGCTCGCCGGCTCGGACGACGCGCGGAGTTCGTTCAGAATGACTGGAGCGGACTTATTCCGGGCCTGCATCGCGGCCTCTACGACTGCGTGATCTGCGGGATAGAGATTACGCCCGATAAGGCAGACGAGGTCAGCTTCAGCATTCCTTACTATTTCACGTTCGAACAATTCGTCGGGCGCCGTGGTGAGCCGCCGCTCGCTTCTCTTGGGCAACTCCGCGGCCGGAACGTCGGCACCCTTGATCAAACCGCGGCGTTGCGAATGCTGGAAGAGACGCCGGGTGTGCAGGTCAAAACTTACGATCAGGAGGTGAGCGCCTACCAGGACATCGTCAACGGGCGTCTTTTCGGTGTGCTGCTGGATTACCCGATCGCCAAATACTACGCCGCGCCTAACCCCGCCCTTGAGCTAACCGGGCCACCCTTTGGGCGGATCTCTTATGGGATTGCCGTGGAGAAGGACAACGCAGCGCTCCAACGGGAGATCGACGGGGCCTTACGCGACCTCATCGTCAGCGGGGAACTTCGCGGCATCCTCTCCCGCTGGGGACTCTGGACAAGCAGCGTCGCGCAGGCTTTTGGCCAGCCCCTCGAACCGTCTGCAGCCGATACTGAATATCAAGCTTTCGTCGCGGCCCAAATCCCGAAATCAGGCTTTTGGTCTCATCTGCAAAGTTACGCCGGCGCCTGGCCACTGCTTCGCCGAGCCGCACTGCTGACGCTGGGCGTGTCGCTCGCCGCGATGACGGTGGCCGTCGCTACTGGATTTCTCCTCGCCGTCTGTCGCGTATTCGGGCCGCCGCCTCTACGGTGGCTCGCTACGGTTTACGTCGAGGTGATGCGTGGCACTCCTCTTCTGATTCAACTCCTTTTCATCTTTTACGGTCTGCCAAATATTGGCCTTCGACTGTCGCCGTTCATCGCGAGTGTGCTCGGACTCGGATTGAACTATGCGGCATCAGAAGCCGAAAACTACCGAGCTGGGTTGCTCGCCGTGCCGGTCGGCCAATGGCAGGCTGCCTACGCGCTCGGCCTGACGCAGCTTAAGGCACTCCGCCTGGTTATCGTGCCGCAGGCCATGCGCCTGGTCCTGCCACCACTGACGAACGATTTCATTGCACTGCTCAAGGATTCTTCGCTGGTCTCGGCGCTCACCATGGTGGAGTTGACTGGCGCCTACAACCGTCTCGCCACCGAAACATTCGATTATTTCGGCACCGGACTGCTGGTGGCGTTACTTTACCTGCTGCTTGGCCTACCGTTCGTTCGGTTGGCTCGTTCGCTAGAGCGGCAACTGGGCAAAGGGCGATTAAACGTGGCTTCCAACCGATTCGGACCCGGTGCAAACTTTCGCCGGTAGCCTGCAGCGCTCACAAATCTTTAGAGATTTGTGAGCGCTGCAGGCTATAGCAGCGGAATCCCCGGTTACGCCGGTAACTTCCGCTGCTTTTTGGAGAGAAGAGCTTAAAAAACATTTGTTTCGAGTCTTTAATTTTTAAAATAGGCTCTTAAGCAGGCGTCCAGCGCCTGTTTAAGAGCTTTCTAGCCCGCAATGAGCTCGTCGATTCCTCCCGGTGCATGATTTTTGCGGGCTAGGGAGCTCTCTGCGCACTAATTCGAAAGGCAGCCCATGCAATACTATATCCCGCTCGTCCTCACCGCGATCGTCACGATTTCCACCATCATCTACACCTTCTATTCGATTCAGTTATGGCGAACCACTCGTGCGGCGGCCGAGATTGCGCGGCAGGCTGCCTTTGGTAATCTATGGGCTGAGCTGAACCGATACCTCGAGATATTACGACAACAAGGCGCTCCCGAAACGGCCTTTTTGCAGAAGCTATCGAACCTGCTGTTGGAATACATGATCATCAGGCTGGTGAGCTACCCTTCTCAAAAAGACCAAGACTATGAGGAATTTCGCCGAAAGACTTTGGCTCTGGTAGCGGAAAACCAAGCCGAAGCTGCGAAAATACCATGGGTTGCGCGGATGGTGGAGCCGCAGAAACGTCGGTATTAGCAGCCGCGAAACACACCTAAAATCATTTGCCATGCGCGCGGCACCGCTGAACTTCAATCCTAACCTGTCCAACTATTTATTTTCTGAGGCAGTCTGGGCGCGGCAGGTCGGATCTAAAAAGCCAAAAAAAGAATTGGCTGCATCGATTAATCTAGGCTAGTGAGCTGTTGTCGTGATTGCATTAAACGAATCGCCATAATGTTCATCTATGGCACACGATGTATTTATCAGTCATGCGCATAAGGATAAGAAGGTCGCTGGCGAAATCTGCGAAAAGCTGGAACTTGCCCGGTTAAGTTGTTGGATTGCCCCACGGGACATTTCAGCACGTGAAGATTGGACGGAAGCCACCAGGAAAGCGATCGAGTCCAGTCGTCTGATGGTCCTGGTATTCACGGACAACGCCAATGCGGCACCTCATATCGAAAGAGAGATTGCGCACGCTTTCTATACTGGCAAGAGCATCGTCGCTTTTCGGCTGACCGAGGCGCTTCCGCGGCGCGACTTTCTGTTTTATCTTGGAGAGGCTTGCTGGCTCGATGCATCTAACTCGCCTCCAGAGCGGCATCTGGAAGCACTGACAACGCGTATCGAGAACGTCACACCTCCTCGCAACGCGACGATGGCAATCGCGTCTGCAAATATTTCGCGCTCTGGCAAAAGCGAATTACAGATTCCTCGTAGTCCAGCACAGGTAGTCTTTAAACGCCTGGCGATTGTGGGATCGGTTGCGGTACTTCTGTTCGGATTGTGGTTTGTGTTGAACCAAGAAGACCGTGATCCGTCAATGTCCGACATTAGCTTGCGGTCGAGGCACTCCGCTCCCAACAGTTCCGTAGATTCAGCGCCCCGGGCTGAGGGAGCCAAATTGGAGTCGACACCGCGGTACACCTTTTCACGTTTGGGCTTATGGGTGCCTGTAAACCCCAGCCCGACACCTTCCATTCAACGAGAGACTCCGGATACTGCTGCTCAGACGCCGGCAAACGCGACACCATCACCATCGTCAGGCATAGATCCTAAAGCTGGCAATCCGCCGGATATTCTATCTACCCCATCTGGGTTGATCGTTAAGTCGGCCCATGGAGGCCGCGCACAAGTCGTTGATCGACAAGCAGGGCATCGGGGAAAGTCGCGCACAACGCGGCGCACGGCAAGAACAGAGGGATCCGAGGGCTTCAGGTTCGCCCGCGTCAAAAATTGGCTGAGCGCGCTATTCCAGTAAGAGATAGCACAAAGCGGAAAAGGCCGGAGCCGGTAAGAATTCCGGAAGGCTGCTTCCATGACCCCGAAGTGGCTCCAATACAAGCCTGCAGGGCACAACTAACGTTCATTTCTGACAGTAATGCATGTTGCAAAGCATTTCGAAAAGATCTTGACAAACAGGCAAACTCGCGCGTTTTGTCGGGCATGATGTTAAGGACCACAAAGTTAGCGATGGATACGTTTATCGAGCACCGAAGCGGGCCAATCATCGCAATGGCACTGTGTGGGTCAGCTGTGCGCAATTAAAGACAGCTATAAGCCTCTGCTGCCGAAAATTGCCTTAGGAGAGTCAAAAATTACAGGTCGCAGCCGGTGATGGAAGACCGATTTCCCTACGGCAACTCTGGTAATTATAAAAAATTCAAGAATTGGCAAGCATTCTGCTACCTGGCCTAACCATCCAGGAAAATTGCTTCTGTCCCACGAATGTTAGGGTAACGGACGTCCCACAGGAAGTGCGATTAGCTTTTCGTGTTGGATAGCCTTTCGCGACATAGGGTGGCTTAGTTTATATGAAAACTTATATTAAATTTGTTCTTGTTGTTACGATTCCGCCACAAATTGTTGTTCGAAGTACAGGCGTGCGCTGAGCGCCGTGATTCCATGACTAAAAATTTTCAAAATTGGGTGAATAATTTTCGAAGTGGAATCATCAAAGGACAAACACACCGATCCGAAGTACAGACCGGCTCTGTAAGCGACGATAGGCCACGCTGTTAGCGCGCTGACAGCGTGAGCGGGGGGGAGATTTTCTCCCGCCAAACGTCCGAGAGTGCGCTTCTCGCAGTTGCGAACACAGTATTGACCTCGAGTCCATTTGCGTGAACACCAAAGCCTTATCAAGACCAGTGAGTGACGTTACCGCAGCAAACTTCGATTTCGGCCATTTCTACCATCTCCTGCTGTCAAAGGCGTGGGTGATCATTCTGTTTGTTTTTTTCGGTTTCTGTGCGGCCATTGGTTATTTATTTTGGGCTCCGAAAATTTACGAATCACGAGCCGTCATCGAGGTTGGGCAGGAGACACCGAGGGTCAACAACATCCAGGACTTTAATACCGAAAACGTGGCCAGCGACACAACGGAGATGCTTAAGACGATCGAGCAAGCGTTGACCAGTGACACATTGCTCTTGCACGTGGTTCGAGCCAATGGGCTGGATAAGGACCCTTCGTTCGCTCCCCCAAAGAAAGACGGTTCACCCTATCTGGACGCCGAGCTCGTCGGCCTGTTCAAGTCGAAAGTTTATGTCCTGGTTCGTCGCGGAACGCGACTGATCGATGTCACGGTCGGAGATAAAGACCCGCAAAAGGCGCAACGGCTTGCCGAGTCCATGATCAAGGAGTTCGTCAACCAGAGCTTTGAACACGAACTCGGCCTTTCAGCTACCGAAAACGACTACCTCCGTCAGGAAGCCGATCACCTGAAAACGAAACTCCAAAACGCTGAGCAGGCAGTACAGAAATATCGCGAGGATCACAACGCGGTTTCGCTCGAGGACAAACAAAACATCATTGTCGAGAAACTGAAAGATTTGAACCTGAAGGTCACCGAAGCCAGGCGAGAGCGCCTGAAGCTGGAGGCTGATGTCGCGACCATCAAGCAGGGCAAGGCAAAAACTCCCGAGGAGCTGCTGCAACTCCCCAGTGTGGCCGCCCTTCCGGTGGTTGCGAGTCTGCGACAAGAGCTTGCCGATAAGGAATCGAAGTTTAAGGCAGAAAGCCAGCTCAGAGGTCTGCAGCAGTCATTGAATCGGACACTCGTCAATGTCGGCAACATGGTGGTGAGGTCTTATGAAACCGCCAAAGCTACGGAAGGTAAGCTCACCGCCGAGCTCCAAGAACAGGAGCAAGCGGCGCTGGAGCTCAATAAAATCGCGATCCCTTACAACGCTCTCGTTCGTGAAGTTGAGACCGACCGCGCACTCTACGAGTCCGTGCTCACGCGAATGAAGGTCAGCAACGTCGCCAAAGGCATTTGGGCAAACAATATCCGCGTCATCGAGGCCCCGTTTGTCGCCGCCAGGCCGGCTAAACCGGCCAAGATGAAGATTCTCGAACTTGCACTCTTGGGAGGCTTCGTCCTGGGGTGCTGCCTGGTGGTTGGCACCGACATGGCCGATAGCTCCATCCGCAGTGTCGATCAGGTGGAAAAAATCTCGGGACTTTCGGTGTTAACCTCAATTCCCGAGTCCAAGCGCAAAAACCGTGACAAGGTATCTGCTCTAACCAGTGATCCAGGCTCTTACGAAGCAGAGGCATTCCGTTCGCTCCGCACGGCACACACTTTTCTTGGACCGGAACGAGACCGTAAAACGGTGCTGTTCACGAGCGCCAATCCTGCCGAGGGTAAAAGTTATTGTTCCCTCAATTATGCAGTGGCTCTCGCGCAAACGGGACTACGGACTCTTCTGATCGACGCAGACCTACGCCGGCCGAATTTGAGCAAGCTTGTACTGGCTGACAAAAGAGCGACGGGACTGACTGATTGTCTTAGTGGGCATGCAAACCTGATCGATTGCTGCGAACCGGCCGGTATCGAGGACCTTTTCATACTTCCAGCAGGCGAGCGCGCATCAAAACCCACCGAACTGCTCGCTTCGTGCGATTTTGCGGGCCTGCTAAAGGAAGCTGCGCTCAACTTCGATCGGGTCGTGCTGGATAGCGCCCCGGTGAATGCCGTCAGCGACACTCAACTCATCGCGAAGGACGTCCAGTCGGTCTGTTTCGTCGTCCGCGCTGTCAAAACTCCGGCACGCGCCATTGCCAGGGCATGCTCTCTTTTGGCACAAACCGGTAGCCACCCTGACGGGATCGTCTTTAATCGGCTGCCGCGACGTTCTCGCGATCGCTACTACTTTTCCCAATACGCCGGTGAGTACGTGAGAGCCGGAGTGTATCGAAGCTGACGTGTTGTTCGTAAGACTCGTCGCCGCTTCGAATTAACACCATAGGAAGCCAGGATGCTGAAGAAGTAAGAAAGGAGGATGCAGGGTGGAAAGAACATTTCAGGCTGATACCATTACGGCGGTGCGAGCTGACGTCGCGTCCAGCCGTGCAGACCTCGGGTTGAAGGAGGAAAGCAGGCAATTTCCTCATCGGATTGCGTTCGTCTGTTTTGCCGGAGATGTCGTCGTCGGCTTTGCGTGTCTACTGGCGGCTTTCTGGCTGCGCTTTCACACCGGTCTGCGGGAATTCGGCGTGGAGGGACTCGGCATCACGCTTAGCAGTTATTCCAACTATATTATTTTCGGTTCGATCTCTTTGCTGCTCGTGCTCGCTCAAAAGCAGATGTATGACAGCTCCTGGCTCCTTCGGAGGCACTCTTCGCTCAAGGACGTCTTCGTCGCGTGCTTCGTTTGGGGAGCGGGCTTTCTGGGTTTTTCGTTGTTCTTTAAGTTTCAGCCACCGCTCTCGAGAGTATATGTGGCGTTAGCAACGGTCACCACGATGACGGGGCTCTACGCCTGGCGCCGTTTGTTTTATAGCTATCTGCGCCGGGAATCGATTGCCGGAAGGCTCCGGCAAAGAATCCTGGTGGTTGGTTGGACCACCTATGCGCAACGGCTAAAGGAGCTCATTGAGCATGATCCGTCGCATCCGTACGAGGTGGTCTGTTGTGTTCCGACCCCGGAAGGCACTTTCCAGCAAGAACCACCGCATGGTGTTCGGCGATTTGACAGCTATAAGGCCATTCGCCGTCTCCTCGATACCCTCGCGGTTGATATCGTGCTGGTGGCTGACCTAGACATGCCAGTCAAACATTGGGAAGCGCTGGCATCTCTCTGTGAAAAGGAACTGGTCCAGTTCAAGGTTGTGCCATCTTACTTCAGCATCCTTGTTTCCGGGCTTTATCTGGAAACGCTCAGTGGAATTCCGATCCTCGGCATTTCCCGGCTGCCCCTTGATCGTATGTTCAACAAATTCATTAAGCGACTCGTTGACATTGTTGGGGCTATAGTGGGATTGCTGGTATCGGCACCAGTTGTGGGGATCTTCGGCGCGTTGGTCTATCTAGAATCACCGGGGCCGATCCTCTATCGCCAACGGCGGCTCGGCAGGAATGGCAAGACCTTCAACATGTTGAAGATTCGCAGTATGCGGCTCGACGCGGAAAAAGATGGGAAAGTCGGATGGTCTAAGAAAGACGATCCGCGCCGGCTTCGAATTGGCACATTTATGCGGAAGTGGAACGTCGACGAGATCCCGCAATTCTGGAATGTGCTCAAAGGCGAAATGAGTCTGGTGGGGCCGCGCCCGGAACGTCCGGAGTTGATCCGGAACTTTAAACACGAGATCCCACATTACAACGCTCGTCATACGGTTAAACCTGGCATCACCGGCTGGTCTCAAGTGAACGGCCTTCGTGGCGACACCGATTTGACCGAGCGAATCAGTTATGATCTCTATTACATCGAGCACTGGAATTTGCTCTTCGATTTCCAAACGATGTTCCGAACATTTTTCCGGAACAAGAATGCCCATTGACCGTTAGGGCAGCCGGCACGGGGCTGCAGCGATGGCGTCGGTAACTTGGACCCCCCGGAACATTTCGTTGATCTAACCGTCCGCGAAAAAAATTTATGTTGAATCCGAACCGAGAGGCCGCGACCAAGGGCGGCAGCATGCCTAGCCTGCATCGCTCACAAATCTTTAGAGATTTTTGAGCGACGCTGGCTAGCCTATTCCAAAAGAAGGCGAGTCACTATGTTGCTAACTGTTTCTGAAATCTTGCGCGACCAGCCAGTTCGCTCATGGTTCTGTCTAAAAGCTCAACCAAAAAGGGAACATATCGCAGCGGCTTGCCTGCGTCAGAACTTTGCAGTAGAGGCTTTCTGTCCTCGTGTGCGTCTTCGCAAGCATACGAATCGTGGGCCCGTTTGGTTCGTCGAATCCATGTTTCCGGGTTATCTGTTTGCCAGGTTCGACTATGCAACCTTTCATCGGCGCGTGCGCCAGGGGCACGGTGTCAGTGGCTTCGTGCAATTCGGGGATCGCATTGGGCTTTTGCCTGATGAAATGATCAGCGAAATTAAAGGCCGCATGGGCGAAGATGAAATTCTAGAGATCGATCAAGGATTGCAGTCGGGACAGCAGGTCCAGGTCACTCAAGGCCCATTCCAAGGCTTTGAGGCACTGGTCACCCGGCTCATTACCGCCAGAGACCGCGTGGAAATTCTTATCGAATGGATGGGCCGCAGTCTGCACGCCGAAGCTAGGCTAGCGGATCTGGTGCCAATTGGTGAGTCGAGATCACGAGTATTCCAGTGATTCCAGCACTCCGCGAAGTTCAGCGCTATTAGTCTGATAAAGAAACGTACTATCATTGCAATGCACGAACTCTTGATCGAACCGGGCCGTACCGAGAAAAACTACTGGGGTGATCTCTGGCGCTTCCGCGAGCTTTTCTATATCCTCGCCTGGCGAGACATCAGCGTCCGCTACAAGCAAACTGCAATCGGCGTAATTTGGGCGCTTCTGCGACCATTTCTGGCCATGGTCATTTTTACTATTGTGTTTGGCCGGATTGCCAGGATGCCTTCTCATGGCATCCCCTATCCAATCCTAGTCTTCGCTGCGATGTTGCCCTGGCAGTTCTTTGCCAACGCTTTGTCCGAAGCCAGCCAGAGTCTAGTCGTCAACGAAAGGCTTGTATCCAAAGTTTATTTTCCGCGTCTGATCATTCCAGCCGGAGCGGTGATCACGAGTCTCGTAGATCTCCTGATATCAGCGGCGCTGCTAGCGGTCCTGATGATTTGGTTCCGCTTCCTGCCGGACTGGCGACTGCTTACTCTTCCCTTCTTCACGCTGATGGCCTTTCTGGCGGCGCTCGGGCCGGGTCTGTTGCTGACTGCTCTCAATGTTAAATTTCGAGATTTCCGTTACGTTGTCCCGTTCATCGTGCAATTCGGGCTTTTCATTTCACCTGTTGGTTTCAGTAGCGATGTTATTCCGCAGCAATGGCGCCTGCTCTATTCCCTCAATCCAATGGTTGGAGTCATCGATGGATTCCGCTGGGCGATTTGCCAAGGTGGAACGGGAGAATTTTATCTCCCGGGCTTTGCTCTGTCGATGCTAGTCGTTGCGGTGTTCCTCTTCTCTGGTATCTGGTATTTTCGCAGTACGGAAAAGAGCTTCGCAGATGTGATTTGAAACGAACTTTATGTCTGACATAGTCATCTCCCTCGACAACGTGGGCAAACGCTACACCCTGCGCCATCAGGGCAAGAGCGAGCGATACGTTGCTCTCCGGGACGTCATTGCCCGACAGGCGGCAGCGCCGTTCAAAGCAATTGGTGAGAAGATGCGGATTTGGAACCGTACGAATGGTTCACATCCTAACGGTTCCAGTCATCCTCCGTCCAACGGCGCGGTTGAAGACTTCTGGGCGCTTAGGAATGTGTCGTTTGAAGTCAAGGAAGGAGATGTAGTCGGCATCATCGGACGTAACGGCGCCGGAAAATCGACATTGCTCAAGATTCTGAGCAGGATCACTGAGCCAAACGAAGGCCGTATCCGCATCAAGGGTCGCGTCGCCAGCCTGCTTGAAGTCGGCACCGGCTTTCACCCCGAACTAACCGGGCGCGAGAACATCTATCTGAATGGTTCGATCCTTGGGATGCGCCGCGCGGAGATCAAGGCCAAGTTCGACGAGATAGTCGCGTTCGCCGAGGTCGAAAAATTTCTCGATACGCCGGTTAAGCGCTACAGTAGCGGCATGTATGTGCGGCTCGCGTTTGCGGTCGCGGCACACCTGGAACCGGAAATCCTAATTGTGGATGAAGTGCTGGCCGTGGGCGACGCGGAATTTCAGAAGAAGTCTCTGGGCAAGATGCATGATGTAGCCACTGGTGGTCGGACGGTCTTGTTCGTCAGCCACAACATGGCCGCCATCACATCGCTCACCAGGAGATCTGCGCTGCTGCGAGCAGGCCATTGCGTTTACTTTGGGGAAACACAAGATGCCGTTGGCAGGTACCTGGATTCAATTCGATCGCAAGAGTCGCGCTATGAGGCGTCGCCGAATCACGGCATACCTTCGATTGCCAGAGTCGAAGTTTTCTGTTCTCAGTCAGGCTCGGTTCACGAAAGTGGCGCCCCGATGAGAGTTGAGTTTGATCTTTACCATCCGGAGCCAATTCCCAGCGCATGTCTCAAATTTCAAATGGTTAACCAGGCCCATGTTCCGGTGCTACATTTCCGTGCCTTTGATCACCCCATTGAAATATGCAAGGGTTCAGGCACCACAAAGGTAGTATGCCACATACCCAGATTGAATCTGAATGTTGGTCAATATAGTTTGACTGCATATTTCTCCGATCCGCCGGGAGGGCAATGCTATCAACATTTGGAAGCCGTCTGTCAGTTTCGCGTCGTGATCTTGAACAAGACAACCCTATGGGGGTGGCGCCCTGAAGCCTGCACTTATCATGAGGAAGCAGAATGGAGAGCTGCGTCCTAGCTAGCCTGCATCGCTCACAAATTTTTAGAGAATTTGTGAGCAATGCAGGCTCACGCAAGAGGCACTACAGAGCGGGACCTACATGCCGCAATTTATGTCTGACACGATGATCTCTGTCGAAAACGTGGGCAAACGCTATACCCTGAGCCACAGGGACAAAAACGAGAAGTACACGACGCTCCGCGATGTAATAGCCCAACGGGCGGTGGCGCAGTTCAAAGCAATTGGCAAGAAAATCCGTATTCGGAACGGCTCAAACGGATCCCATCCCGATGTCTCAGTGCGCCCTCCTTCAACCAACTCTACTGAGAACTTCTGGGCTCTGAAAGGTGTATCGTTTGAAGTGAAGCAGGGAGAGGTGATTGGGATCATCGGGCGAAACGGCGCGGGTAAATCCACCCTGCTAAAGATTCTGAGCAGGATCACCGAACCAACCGAGGGCCGGATAAGCATTAGAGGTCGAGTGGCCAGCCTGCTTGAAGTCGGCACCGGCTTTCACCCGGAACTGACCGGACGCGAGAATATTTACTTGAACGGGGCGGTTCTTGGGATGAGCTGCGCCGAGATCAAGGCCAGGTTCGACGAGATAGTTGCATTCTCTGAGGTAGAAAAATTCCTCGACACGCCAGTTAAGCGTTACAGCAGCGGTATGTACGTGCGGCTCGCCTTTGCGGTGGCAGCCCATCTGCAACCTGAAATTTTGATCGTGGATGAAGTGCTAGCCGTGGGCGACGCGGAATTCCAGAAGAAATGTCTCGGCAAGATCCATGACGTGGCCACTAGCGGTCGAACGGTCTTATTCGTCAGCCACAACATGGCGGCCGTACGCAATCTATGCGATCGGGCGATGCTGTTGAATCAAGGTCGGCTGGCGCTCTTGGCGGACGTCAATGAATGCATCGCGGCTTACGAAAACAGCACGCGAGGTTCGCATGGGAGCATTTGGACGCGGCCGCCGACGGAGACATCGGGTTCGCTATCGTATAAATCTCTTTCCGTGAACCTAGAGGGAGAGCAGCCGCGGATGTCTCTGCGGATCGAATTTGTGCTTGAGAGCCAAGGTATGCACAAGCCGGCCTTTGTCTCGTTTGACATAACGGACAGCGCGGGAGTGGCGCTGATGCAAGCGCTGCCGGTTTTGGACGGTTTCGTGCAGGCGCGGGAAGGGAGACAATCGTTTACGGCGCTGATCGACCTGCCCCCATTGATTCCGGGCCAATACTGGGTCTCGCCGTGGGTCGGTTCACATAACACCGAAACGCTTGATATGGTTCATCAATGCGCTGCCTTCGAAATCAGTCGGTCACCAACCCCGGGCCGTTCACATCCCCATACAATTGACCATGGCTACATTGTGCCGCCGTCGCGGATCATGCCACCAGCAAGCGTTAGTTTCGAGCAAAACCCGTGTCAGAGAATGCTCCAGGACACTTCCGTTGCCAACAGAATGACTTAAACAAAGCGCCAGGTCGGTGGTCGTCATCTGTTGAGAACCTTCTCCAATCGATCTCCGCTCGAATATGGCCGTTTCCGGACGCGGTCCAAACTCAACCCGTTGTCGGCCCCGTTATGAGACGTATACGACCATCAGTTTCGACGTCGGAGGCATCCATAATGAAAATTAACGAAGATTATGATTCCAATTTTTTCTCCGGCATAAAACCGACTTCGACCAAGTCGGCCGAAATTATTGTTCCTCTTATCATCGACCTGCTAGGTCCTCATAGCGTCATAGATATTGGATGTGGAATAGGAACATGGTTATCGGTTTTTAAGGCCAACAACATCAATGATATTACAGGGGTCGACGGGGATTGGGTCAAACAGGAATCGCTCCTGATACCGAAATCCTGTTTTGTTGCGCGAGATCTGATCCAAGGCTTCAATGCAGAACGTAGATTTGATCTCGCGCTGTGTTTGGAAGTCGCCGAACACCTGGACCCGAGGTATGCGAGACGTTTTGTCGGTACGCTGGTAAAACTCAGTTCCATCGTTTTGTTTTCTGCCGCCATCCCTTTTCAAGAGGGCACTCATCATGTGAATGAGGAATGGCCGGACTATTGGGCTAAATTGTTCAGCGAACATGAATATGTGCCCGTCGATTGTATTCGCGAAAAGATTTGGAACAACGAGGATGTTGCCTGGTGGTACGCTCAAAATATTCTTGTTTTCGCTGACAAACGTCAGGTGTTGCAAAATACTAAGCTAGAAAAGGCTTTCGAGCGAACCAGGGTATCTCAGCTTTCCATCGTGCATCCGCGTAAGTACTTAGTGACTAATGTCAACCGTTTAACTCTAAAACAAGCCCTGAGCCTGCTCCCGGGACTTATGTTTAAGAGTGTTCGCGCCAAGCTACAGTTTGTCAGAACTTTAGCGGCAAAAACTTATTTATCCTTTTCGACTCAGAAGAATGAAGCTTAGCGTTATAATCTGCACACACAATCCGCATCTTGAATATCTGTCTCGAACTCTGGAGGCGCTGCGTGTACAGACGCTGCCGATGGCTGAATGGGAATTGGTGTTGATCGACAATGCATCCCGTTCGCCCATCGCCGCCTCGGTCAGCCTAACCTGGCATCCAAACGGCCGCCATGTTAGGGAGGAAGTTCTTGGTCTTACTCCCGCGCGCCTCCGCGGGATTCAAGAGACACGAGGTCAGGTACTGGTTTTTGTCGATGATGACGGCATCTTGGAACCTTCCTATCTCGAGACAGCCATGCGGATTGGCGTATCGCGGCCAGACCTCGGTTGTTGGGGGGCGGGTTGCATCAAACCTGAATATGAGAAGCCTCCTCCGGAATGGCTGACAGCTTGGGACGAAGCACTGGCCATACGCCGCCTTGATCGCGATTTGTGGGCCAATATCCCTGGGATGAATCGTTCCCTGCCGGTCGGATTGGGAATGTGCGTGCGCAGGACGGTAGCGGTCCGGTACTCGAGCCTTTGCCGAAAAGATAATATTCGCCGATCATTAGATAGATCGGGAGGGTCGCTGGCTTCCTGCGGAGACACTGATATTGCAATGCTGGCCTGCGCACTAGGAATGGGAACCGCTTCTTTCACAGGGTTGAAGATCACCCATCTAATTCCTGAAAGACGTACGACTCGACAATACATGAGTCGTTTGATCGCAGCTCGAGCAGAATCAGCAGTTATTCTTTTGTCGCTCTACGAAGGCGCCAACGATGGCCTTTCTATCCAAAAGCTTCGGCTCCTGACAATTAAGTATTTTTTGCACTGGATCCGTTATGTGGCATCAGGCTCGCCGGTCCATTTTGGCCTGAGTCTAGCGCACAGGAAGGGCGAACTGGACGGATGTAAACGGCTTCTACAATCTCGGCAAAAGATTTTGATAGATAACCTCGATCCGGGACACGGAAAAGAAAATGATAACGTGTCCCACGATAGGCATCACGCGTCTGCCGACAGCGACACTAGGGACCTGTCGACGGCTGACGCGTAAAGAACTCACGACCCTGAAGCGTTATCGCGGTTTGATCAAGCCAAAGGGGTGCATGAACTGATCGATCGAACCTATGAATGTTGTGTGTTTAGCCAAACGTTGGCGCCACCATACTGCATCAGGTGGTTACGACCGCCTTCCACGGCAGATCGGAGCAACGGTCGTGCAACGCAGCGAGGGATCTGGATTGTTGCGGCGCGTTTTGAGACGACTGTGGCGTGCGAACTCGCGCAAAAAATTGTATCTGCTTGATTACGGCTATGAGGATCTCCTCGCGGAAGGGAGGTTGCTTGCCAAAGCTCGGTTGCGAAACCCGGACGTGGTGCATGTCCTGTATGGTGACGAGCAACTAGATTTACTTCTTCGTTCGCGCTGGCTGTTGCCATGTCCCCTCGTTGCCTCATTTCACCTGCCAACATTTCGCGTCGCGGATCGCTTCGAACGATACCAGAAGCACCTGCTTGGAGGAATCGACGCCGCGATAGTGGTATCGCGATCCCAGCTTAAAGACTTCCGGTGCTGGCTTGGCCGGGATAAGGTGGTCTATGTGCCCCATGGCATTGATACCCGAGGATTCTGTCCGGGTGATCACGATCCGGAGCCGCGTCACATACGGTTGGTGATGGTGGGTGAACATATGCGAGATTGGGAGGCGTCGCACCGGATCATCGACGAATGCAACAGGCGCAATCTTCCAGTGCAAATCGATGCTGTTTTGGGGAAAGCGCTGTGGCCGTTTTTTACGGGATGTGCCAACACCCACCTGCACGCCGGGATTTCGGAAGATGAGTTGATAAGGCTTTACCGACAGGCGGACGCGCTGCTCATTCCTGTGCTCGATTCAACGGCGAACAATACAGTGCTGGAATCGCTCGCATGCGGGACACCTGTGATTTCGAATTCGGTCGGCGGCATCCCAGACTACGTTGATGACACATGTGGATGGCTGTTTGGCAAAGGCGAGGTATCGGGCATTGTCAATCTGATTGCGCAACTCTGTCATAATCCGGAAATAGCCTGGTCTCGACGTGAATCGGCGCGACGCAAGTCCCTTGAATTCGGTTGGGACCGCGTCGTTGAACAAGTGGTGGCAATTTATGAGGCTGTCGCGGGCGGAGATTCACCTGCGGAGGCGGTAGCTGCCAGGGACCAGAGCCCTCCTCTGGCCCTTGCGGACCGGCCTGCATAGATCACTAATGCATCTCTTTATCGCCTGTACGAGAATCCAGGAGGAGCGTCAGAACAATGAAGCTCAGCGTCATCATCTGCACCCATAACCCGCGACCGGAGTATCTTTCCCGCACCCTGGAGGCAGTGCGCGCTCAAACAGTGCCCGTTGCTTATTGGGAGCTCTTGTTGATTGATAACGGTAGCGACGAGCGGTTGGCTTCGCGGATAGATCTCTCCTGGCACCCCGGCGGGAGGCATATTCGCGAGGAGGAGCTTGGTCTTACCCCCGCCCGATTGCGCGGAATCGCCGAGGCAAGAGGGGACTTACTCATATTCGTGGATGACGACAACGTACTCCGGCGTGATTATCTGGAAGCGGCTTCGTGCATTTCGGCAACGCATCCGTATCTCGGAGCCTTTGGTGGTAGTATCGAGGCTGAGTTCGAGGTCGAACCCGATCCGCGTTTCCGATCGCTGTTGCCAGGCCTGGCTGTCCGCGGCGTCACGGAGCCGAAGTGGGCCAATTTTGGGATCGAATCAGTTCCTTATGGTGCCGGTCTCTGTGTAAGGGCGAAAGTGGCGCAAACCTACGCAGCCAGAACAAGGGACTCGGAGATTGGGCGGTATCTGGGACGTCGAGGCGGTAGCTTGATGGGAGGCGAGGATCTTGACCTGGCGATGACTTCCTACGATCTGGGGATGGGCGTTGGGCTTTTCGGGGAACTCGTAGTAACACATTTGATTGATGAGCGTCGACTTTCGCCACAGTATCTCCACCGCGTCTTTGTCGGAGGGGTTTATAGCTCATACATCGTCTCATACTTGCGCACTGGGATTGCTCCGCGATACCGCGGAGCGACAGGGTTTGTTTTAGACTCGCTCAAGCAAATGGTAAGGACTTGTCTCGGTCGGCCTTGGGCGCCTGCCGAAAAGGCGATCCGAGAAGCGGAATCCGATGCAGCTCGTGATATTCGCCTTCTTCAAATGGAACGAGGAATCGAGATTAAGCGAATCCGGGAGGGCAGCGATGCACGCCGGCATACTCATCAGGACAAAAATCGGACCCAATATCTGCCGCAAAAGTTTACCTAACTCTTAGCAGAAGTTTGCGCATATCGTTCAGCGGGAGTGGAGCGAGCGCCCCGGCGCAAATTCTTCAAGTAAAACCATGAGATATTGTCATCCTTACGTAGAACATGAAACGCCTCACCTCTGCTGTGGAGGAGCTTCCATGATTGACCGTACGTACGATCTTTCTTTGGTAATCTGCACCCGTAACCGCGCCGCCCAACTCGCTCAAACGCTTAAGAGGGTTTTGGCGATTCGATCGCGATTGGATTGGGAGCTGATCGTTTCAGACAATGGATCAACAGACAGAACAAGGGCAGTGGTTGAGGAATATGCTGCAGCTTGTGATCGTCCCGTCCGGTTGATCTATAAACCGGATCGGGGAGTCTCCCGAGCTCGAAACGCCGGTTGGCAATCGGCCAAGTCCGAGATCGTCGCCTATATAGATGACGACTGTTACCCGGCGGAGGGTTATGTCGACGCCGTATTCGATTGCTTCACCAAAGATCCAAGACTGGGCTTTGTCGGCGGAAGGATTTTGTTATATGACCCGAGTGATCTCAAAATTACGATACAAGAATCTTCCGAGCGCCTCTCTTTTCCGCCTTATAGCTTTATTCGACCAGGCGCAATTCATGGGGCGAACCTAGCCTTTCGGCGAGTCGCTCTCAGTGAAGTAGGCGGCTTCGACGTGTGGTTCGGGCCAGGAGCTCTCTTCGTCGCAGAGGAATTGGAACTGCTCGCCAGAATTTCAGCCGCGGGATGGACCGGTGAATACGATCCACGGCCGCTGGTTTACCACCATCATCGACGAAAAACCCGAGGCGACGAATGGCGCCTAAGACGGACATATGACCGGGGCCGGGGCGGCTATTATGCGAAGTGCATACTTAACGAGCGTATGCGTCAACTCTACATTAGGAATTGGCTGCTGACACGGCGAAACTATTCCTGGAAGGCGTCAGCTCTGGAAATCGTTGCCGGCCTTGAATACATCGCGCGCGCCTTGCTTAGCGGGCGTTCACGTTGCTAAAAAAGTCCATAGCCTGCATCGCTTACAAATTTTTGGAGAATTTGTGAGCGATGCAGGCTTCGAGCTCGGAAAAAGCTAGCTCCGCAGGAACGGTCAGAAGCATCAACACCTTCTTCAGTCTAATGAAAGGTCTTCCCTCTTGGTTTATGCCGCTCTGGTGCACTGTGATGCCGATTACCTCATTGCTGCTCATCCCGTCTGTGCAAGGGACAATACCAGCGTACGTGCTCGCTTTTGTGTCGGGCCTCTTTGCGCTACTGAGTCGCGACGACGGGCAACCAGGTAGCCAGCGAGCCCGCTACTTCACCGCAGCACTCATACTAGCCGGAATCTGGCTTCTGCTACTATGCGGCAGTCAATTGGGGCACCTCATCTCGAACCGGTACCATTTTGGCGACATGTTCCTGATCGAGCCCAACGATACCAGCGTGGTGTTACGTAAAACGCTCTTCACCCAGACTCTCTATCTGGCGGCTTGCATTTGCATCTTCCTTTTCTTTCGGTTCTTTTTTCGCGAGGATTGGATGCGCTATGTCTTTTGGGGAGGGTGGCTTCTGGCCATTTACGGAATCTATGAATGGATTTTCTTTCTGATCTTCAAGCAGTCAGGGGATTTTCTGGTCAATCGAACTTACGGCGACGAATTGCACACGGCCAGCTGGTCACAGGAAATCCAGATGGGACCATTCGATCTGTTACGCATAAAATCCACTTTCGGAGAACCTTCCTTTTTTTCGGCGGGGGTTATTCCTTATCTATTTCTTGCTCTGGAATACAAACGGAAGTGGCTCTCTGGCGCGCTTCTCTTTTGTATCCTTTTTTCCACCTCCAGTTCGGCATACATAGCACTTCCGGTTGCTCTGCTTCTCCACAGTCTCTTTCAAAGAAAATTGCGCATCTCAGTTGCTGTCGTTGTTCTGGTGTTCGCTGCAGCAATAGCGACCCTTTACCATGCTTTTCCTGAAACGTATGACTCCATGTTCACTGCCAAGCTGAGCGGCGCGAACGATTCCGGAGAAATCCATCAGGCGGCCATTCAAGCCATGCACGACACCGAAAAAACGTTCACGTTTATGAACTACCTGTTTGGGATAGGCTTTGGCTACTTTTATGGAGCGGTGTTTAATGCCGTGATGATCAATACTGGCTGGATCGGCTTAATCGTCTACCTTTATGGGTTTCTCAAACCTGTAATATTGTTACGACCGGACAGCGGGGGTCTTGCGCTTAAAGTAGGGGTCGCAGTCCTTTTCTTCCTATATTACATCAATGTCTCAGAGCTCTTTTTGCCCACGACATGGATGTTTCTGGGCCTCGCTTACTGGCGACTTGATCAGCAAAGGGCGGAAAGAAAGGGCGCACAAGTTGGGACGGTCGGGGCGCCTGCGTTGGTTTCTTGAATTTGGAGAATTGGAGGGGCGTTGCTTGCAACGCCTTCGGTCGACGCATCTGTTTACGTAGTCGCTTCCAGAGATTGTGCACACGGATTTGTTTGGTAAGGCCCCGTATTCGGCCGCCCCTTCAGGGCGATTCGGTTGGGGACGCCTTCCCAGGCCTGAAGGCCTGGGCTGTACTGTTTTCGCCCTTCGGGCGATCAGGCCTTCGGCCAGCAAGAGCAAGCGCGGTCCCGCGCTAAACAGACACCGACCGGCAGACCGAAAGGAGCTGCAAGCAGCTCCCCTCCAGCACCCGTTGGACAAGGCCGTTGTTCCCGGACCTATAAAAAGCAAAGGCTGTTTATGTTGTTACTAAGAAGTTTCCAGTGGATCACCGGTTTTTGCCGGCCGTTTATTCTCGTGATGGACTGTCTGTTAATCGGCGCAACGTGCGTAATGGCTCAGGCAGTTCCGGAGAGGCCCGCACGAGACGACCGCGTTGGCATATGTACACATTTCTCCCAGCGCTGGCCGGTTGGACAAATCATGCCCTTGATTGCAAGATCCGGCGCGGGCTGGATCCGCGATGATTTGAACTGGGCTGACCTCGAGCCGGCACCTGGAAAGTACCAAATTCCGTCGAAAGCCAGCGCTTGGATTCAAGCTGCGCGACAAATGGGACTCAAGATAGACCTCATCCTGGCCTATGGTAATCCTGCCTATGCCGACCACTATGATACCGACGCCTACGCAAAAGCAGCGGGTTGGCTCGCTCGCGAATTGACTAATGACGTTCAGGCGATCGAGATTCTTAACGAGCCCAACAATTTCGGATTCCGGGATGCCTATGGGGGACAGTGGAACGGAAATGAGCCCAATGGGTCCGTTTCACCTTATTTGCAGAAGTACGTACAAATCCTTAATGCTGCCGCCAAAGAGATCAAACTCGCTAATCCACATATGACCGTGATTGGATTGGGTACTCCGGCGCCCGCCAGTTTCCGAATGATCGCGCTCGGGTTGGCTCCACAGGTCGATGGTCTGACGGACCATCCCTATGGTGGCCGATTGCCCGAACTTATTCCGTATCCCGCTAGATCAGATTTCCTACAGCGCGACGGGATCGCCACCGCTGATGCCGATGGAACCTTAGCTTCACAGGTTTCGATGTTCCGCACACAAGCGAGAAAATGGGGTGCCACTGAGAAGCTGTGGCATACCGAGTGGGGCTACGCGACGGCGCCCGCCAAGGATGGCGTGCCTGAGGATACTCAAGCGGTCTACATTCTCCGGCGGCTCTTGGAGAGCGAGGGTATCGGCGTCA
>Ga0213878_10000216_pt1 | contig 23834 bp, 26 predicted proteins | sample VelepicoBEBS_R02_FD_161053 | JGI IMG/M metagenome (GOLD analysis project Ga0213878, IMG submission 161053) | Vellozia epidendroides bulk soil microbial communities from rupestrian grasslands, the National Park of Serra do Cipo, Brazil - BS_R02 | ecosystem: Environmental > Terrestrial > Soil >... | reverse complement strand
ATCGTAATATCATCGACTATAGAATCAATTTGGTTCATAGTTTTAATATATATATATATTAAACAACGTAATGAAAATGTCGCAATATGACACAAACTTTTACCCGAAATTTCCGTTTATCGAACCGAGTGAACTCGATCCTTATTACGGAACGGCGTTTAATGACGCCATCGTAACAAAAAAAGAATTTGCGATAGAGAAATTAGATAGAATTGAACCTCTTCCAACCATTCCCGGAGAATATTTACACCATCAGAAATATATTTCGCGGTACATGATGACGTACGACGAATTATTATTATTTCACGAACCAGGTACTGGAAAAACGTGTACGGCTGTAGCAGCGATAGAAGCGTTGCGTTATGCCAAAGATAAAACTATTAAACGAGCGATTATATGCGCAAAAGGCGAAGGTTTGACCAAAAACTTTTTACAAGAACTTATATTTACGTGCACCGATGGTAGATATATTCCCGATAATTACGACGAACTTACCGAATTTCAGAAAACGGCGAAAACAAAAAAAATTACATCTTTATTCTATTCGTTCAAAACATTTGAAACATTCGCCAAAGAATTATCCACGTTATCGAATGTGCAGCTTAAGAAACAGTACGACGATACGATATTCGTTTTGGATGAAGTTCATAACCTAAGAGACCACTCGGATAAATCTCTCGACGAACCGTTCGAAGATATCGAATCGGATAAAAAACAATCGCTTAACGTGGTCGATATTGTATTTAAATCCAAAAGAAATGTAAATATATACGATGAATTTCACAGATTATTTCACGTATTAACTAGACGAAAAATTATACTCATGTCTGGTACGCCTATTAAAGATACCCCGGACGAATTTGCGAGCTTAATGAATTTATTATTACCTTTACATAATCAAATTAACGTTAAATCTTTTGTTAAAACGTATTTTAACTCGAGTCACACTAAATTAATTAATGGTAAAAGACTCGCCGATATAATACGCGGAAGAGTGTCGTATTTAAATTCGCCCACATCTACTGTAATGAAAAAATTTATCGGTAACACAATCGGTAAATTACGTCATTACATTATATACGAAAGTAATATGGATGATTTTCAATCTATAGCATACGCCCGAGCGTATCACGAAGATAAAACGTCAAAAACTATATTTATAAATTCAAGACAGGCGTCGTTATTCGTATATCCGGATGGAAGTTACGGTTCGAATGGTTATAAAAAATATGTACTTAATAAGCGTAATCTCTCGTCGTTACTATATAGTATAACAAATATAAATCAACTACAGAAATATAGTACAAAATATGCGCAGCTCGTGAGTATATTATCGTCTCAAAAAAAATCTAAACATTTCGTATATTGTCAATACGTGGGAGGTAGTGGTGCTGTAATATTATGTAAAATACTAGAAGCGTTCGGATACAAACGCGCATTCGGAACAGAACATACTAAATCTACTAGATACGCGTTATGTTCGAGATACGAATCTAGTACGAAACAAATTCAACAAATAGTAAACAGATTTAACGCCGATGACAATATAGATGGTGAATACATATCCGTTATTGTAGGTAGTAGAGTTTTAAACGAAGGGTATACTCTTAAAAATATTCGTAACGAATTTATTTTAACGGCTCATTGGAATTATTCAGAAATTGCACAAGCTATAGCACGTGGATGGCGGCTCGGATCTCATAACGCGTTGATTGCGCGCGGCGATTCGGATGTGCACGTTAATGTTTATCAATGCGTAAGTATTCCAAACGATAAATATAACGTACCCAGTATAGATTTAGAATTGTACGAAACGGCAGAAAAAAAGGATATCGTAAATAGGTTAATAGAGAGATTAGTAAAAGAAAACGCTTTCGATTGCGCTCTTACGATTAATCGAAATAAAGTATACGGTTACGACGGTCAACGCGAATGCGATTATCAAGCGTGTGAGTATACGTGCGATGGAAAAATCGGATCACCTCTTGACACTAGCACGTATAATCTTTTACAAGATGTAAAATCGGACGTTAAAATTAAACTAACTGCCAGACTTAAAACCGTGTTTGGTAGATACAATGAATACACTCTCGAACAATTAAATGCGGATTTTAAAGGTACGTACACCATAGACTTATTATCAGAAGCAGTATTATCGTTGATAAACGAATCTACTTTATTTTATAATTCACACGGATTTCCATATTTTTTGGGTCTTAAAGACAAATCTGCCTTATTTCTTACGATAGATCCGTATAGTAAAAGCGGTGGATATCTTAACGAATATTATACTAATAACAAGATTTTAGAAGCAGCACCGATGCCTGTATTTAAAAATATAGTATCAGACTTGTACGATTTGTCATTGCCAGATTTAGTGACTCAATTATTCGAATATCCCGCGTTAACGAGATCGTTAATAGTAGAACTTCCATACACGGTACAACGCGTTATTTTAGAAGGATGTTTGCTAGCAAATATAGCGAATAGCGGGTTAAATAAATCGGTCAGAGATGATATATTGGAATTTTATGGCGGATTTTACGGTACGAGAAACGACAAATTAACTATATGGTTACATATGAGCGAGATAGGTGCAAGATGTTACGATAAGAATACTAATTCGTTTGTAGATTGCACAATAGACGATGAACGTTCGACGGCGTTAATAACTTCGCCTATAGGCTGGTATGGATTACATAATCCTTCTTCTGGAGACTTTTGTTTACGTAACGTGGAAGAAAGAAATTTAACTAAAAAGGACGTAGAAGGTATCGATCTCAGAAAGTTAACGGTCGGAAAAAGATGCGTTAATTATGATAAAAATAAATTAATAGATATAACCGCTAAAATGAATTTAGCAACAGAACAGGAATTATTACTCAAAAGTAAGAAAGAATTGTGTTCTGATATGAAAGATTGGTTTCAATCTAATAATTTACTTGAAACCAATTTTGACTGCGGTACGTCTCAAAAAAAACGATTAAAATTTGCCAAGTAAAACTAATCGTGTGAAAATAATACACAAATTTGATTTTGGCAAAACGGTTTATTCAATAATTATTAACGTCGGTTAAAATGGCTACTATTAAATTACAAAGCGCAGAAGGACAAGTTTTCGAAATCTCCGCGATCGCCGCACAGCGGTCGAAGCTTATCGAAAACATGCTTTTAACTTTGGGTTTCGATGAGTCCGATGATCCGATTCATTTTTCGAATATCACATCGGAAATTTTACAAAGGGTCGTCGAATGGTGTAATCAACATGTCGACGACCTTACGCCGATTGATAAATACGTCGTATCTGAATGGGACGCTGAGTTTTGCAACGTGCCGCAAGACATATTATTTGGAATGATGATTGCGGCAGATTTTCTAAATATTAAAGATTTGTACGAGGCCACCATGAAAACGGTGACAGACATGATCAAAGGAAAAACTCCAGAACAGCTTCGGGAGTTATTTAACCTGCCGGACGATCTTTCCCCGGAGGAGAAAGAGCAAATCCGAAAGGAAAATCCGTGGGGTGATGAAACTGTGTAAATGTAAATAGTTGTTCCACAACACATATGTTGTGGAATATTTAGTAAACGGTATACTAGGTTTGTTTAAAAAAATGACATTTAGGTTTCGAAAAAGGTTAACTAATTTAATTAGTACACTTAAAATAATGGATGTTGAAAGTAATAGATATATAGCGTTTGACCAAGAACGCAAATTTAGCAATAATAAAAAAATTATATTGGGATTGTTCGGAGGATTGTCTTTTACCGGTTTAATTGTAACCGCACTCGTATTATATTTTGGACATACGAATACGAGTACGACTTCGGTTACGAGCACAAACGATGATCTGGCGCCTATTACATATCGTTCTGTACCGATAGATATCGTATCGACTACACCCGCGAAGAGAAAAAGTCATACTAGGCGCCGTGGTGGTAGAATATGTAGTGGAAATGTATGTTATACGGTTACACCGGATTCGTCCGGAAATGTCGTAATTACAGGAAATCATTTGGGCGTATAAAAAATGTATTGTGGTAACAATTTTAAAAACAAGCAAGTTGTGAACGGTACACTTGTAATAGGTACGCGATACGAATGTTTCAAGAGCGGCGTGGATAAAGGTTTAAGTTTACCGATCGATCGCGATAACGACGAATATAAACCGATAAACGCCGAAAAAATATATTGCGGAAAATCAGATATTTTACCTAAAGGACACGTGCGTTTCGGAAATTTACCGTCTTGTTTCTCAAAAGGAGTCGGTGTCGGGAAGAAAATTGCCAGACAGCGTGAATTAAAAAATATGAAAATTTTTTCTCCAATAACGAAAAAGACGATGCCTCTAAACCGACAAATGCGGAAAAGTGGGTCTAAAAATAAATCTAGAAGTAGATCTAGGTCTAGAAGTAGGTCTAGAAGCAAATCCAAGACTGGGTCAAGGGCTTCACGCGGATCGCGTCTACGATCCCGAACACGATCGCGTACACAATCTCATGTTGGTTCGTTAGCACCGGGGTGGTTTCTGAAAGAGTGTAATAGCATGCCCGCGATTGATGTTCGTAACCTTGCGAGGATGGAAGAAATTCCAACGCGGGCGCCTACAAGAGGGAATCTGTGTCAAAAGCTTTCTGATCAATACGGATTTGTGTAATCGAATGTGATAAATGTAAATAAGAGTATAATATATATCTTGAAATATGGTTCCTTTAATATGTTGTATAGATGGTAATATCGGAGCCGGTAAAACCACCGTACTCGACGAATTAGAAAAACGCGGATATTACGTTTTTAGAGAAAATATAGATTCGTGGAGTTTCTTGAATAAATTTTATTCCAATCAAAAAAGATGGGCGTTTACGTTTCAAGTCGATGTACTATATTCTCTAAATATTCACCATCGCGAGATGTTGTCTATTTCAAACGAATCGGTAGTTTTTATCGAACGAAGTCCATCATCGGGTTTAATATTTAGTAAAATAAATTACGAGGGTGGACATATGACATTCGACGAATTAAAATTAATAGAGTCGATGTACAAAAATATCGGATGGTCTCCTGATATAACCATGGTATTAAACACTCCCGTATATTTATGTTACGATAGAATGAAACGTAGACAGCGCGATTGTGAAAAAAACATTAGCGTGTCATACTTGGAAGATTTAGACGCCGAGTACGATAAATTAAGAAAATCTAACAAGACTATCGATTATAGTGGATCGATACACGATATCGCCGATAGAATAATCGCAAATATCATTTAATATGTTTTGTTTTGTTCATAACATATGTGTTATGAACAATTAACGATTTTATTCATCATTTTCAATAGGTGGTTCTAGCTCGACTATATTTGTTAAATGTTTACCGATATATTTTTGTATTTGAGGATAGCTAATATTATCTACGTCCAAACCTAGTAATTCTTTTAATTTCGAGTCTAACGTACATTTTCGTTTATTTTCTGCAAATTTTAGATTATTATCGGTAACGTATTGCCAGATTACTTTTGTAACATCGGTTCGACTTTTATGACAACCCTTTTCCCAGTTGGCAAATTCACACATTTCGGGGCTTACATTCATCGGTTTTTCAAACTGAGATGATCCGGGTGGTTTCTCACCCCCGCGATTCGTTGGTTTGGTTTTTTTCTTAAGCGAATTTATGTGGCGAAGAATTTTGTTTTGTAAATTTACAGCAATACTATTGTTACCGTCTACAAGCATCACTATTTTATCTAATGAGTCGTTTACAGATCGTTTCGACATGGTGGCTATTTTATGGAGGAAAGAAAAAATATAATTGATTCGAAACTTAATATTAACATTTGTGTCACATAGCATAAACTTGAATTCTGTCACTCGTTTGTCGAGTAACCAACTTAAAATGTCAACTTTTCTCGAATTTGAGTTGAACGTTTCGACAGATGTTCGTGCAAATGGGCATTTTATATACACACTAGGTATCGGAAAATATAAAGCGTGTCTGAAGAAAGCAATGCTGGATATTTGTCCGAGTGACGAAAAACCCATTAGTTCGTTGGGAAACAAACGATTTGATTGGACAGTACGTTTCAATTCTAAGGGTTATAGAATAATATCAGATGTACCACTGGGTGAAGTTCCGTCTAAAACGACTATTCTCATCGGATCTAAATTTTCACTCACGAGACGTTTTAGTTCGTTTAGTTTATTGGATGATTTTCATTCCGACGAAGGAGCATACCATTATAGCGTCAACATATATGAAACTCCGCAAAAGAATATCGGAATTGTGTTTTCTGGATGGCAAAACGAATCGAATATCGTGGATTTTGCAGGTGGAATCTACTATAGGTCGTGGTTTCCCGATAGAAAATATTATCGGGATGGTTTAGTTGCAAGTGGTATGTTTAACTGGAGACCTCGACTTACTATATACCCAACAGAAACAGTTTCCAGGTTGTCGACTTATAAGTCAACTAAAAAATAAAAAATGACTTATAGTCAACTAGAAAATAAACGTTTAAAATAAAAGAAATAATCAAGATGTTACTCCTTTTCTTAATCGTAATATGGACTCAGGGTGTGTTTGGGTCAGGCTGTTCAGTTCAGCCAACTAATAAGGTGGTTGTCGTTGGTAACGAAGTTTCTTTCACTTGTCAAACCGATGGAGAAAGTACCATCAATTCCTTGAGTCTGGGAAGCGATGGCTCCAAAAAATCTGTTATCTACCAGTCTGCAATATATAAAAGCGACGGTACAATACGAGCTACTGAATATATTGCTAATGGGTATTCTGTGATAAAGTTAAACGCGTCTCAAATTACTGCTCAAATAAAAAAGACCAGTTTCTCACAATGGGGAGTGTATCATTGTGACTGTGTCAATCCTACGTCCAAAGCAACAGCAAAAGTAGCTGTTTTGGCGTCTGAGCCAGAATTTGTTCAAAAAGTGGACGCTTTTGATGGAAAGTCGGTTAGCTTCACGTGTTCCATTTCATTCAATGGGTCAGCCGATGCATCTTTTGATATATCTATCAAAAATTTCTCCGGTTCAGTTCATAAACGACAATCTAATTTATCCCTCTCATTGAATCAAAACAGATACCTGTTGACATACAGCTTCACTGCAGATATAAATTCTGATCAGATCTTCGTCTGTTCTGTGAAACTAATTGACCACAGTTCGTCAGCAAATGTTCTCTACTCTCGGGAAAAGAATGCTACTGTGCAATGGAGAAAGATGACAGAGATCGTTCGAAGTGGATCTACAAACGGATATGACCAAAGTGCATCTTCCACTGGACTGGCGGTGACGTGCGCTATTCTCGCATTAAGTTTGGTATTAATGGTTATCTTTAGCATCGTTATCTACAGAAAACTCAGAATACTACAGAAAGCAATTTCAGACCAAGAGAACGAGAAGAAGCAGCCAATACTAATGAATCAGTTGGATAAGACCTTTGGTCCTACATATGCATCTGTCCGGAAAGAAGAGACAAAGACGCCCTCTTCAGATAATAAATCATTCTATGAACAAGTGGATGTAAATTTAAGCATTCTCTATTCCCAAGAAAACGAGTAGAATATGCATATTATGAGTCTTTTGGAGAGGGATTCTACTCGTCGCCAACCCTTCAACTGGAGGAAGGCATTGAACGACGACGATGTTTAACTAAGACCAAATGTGTCCTTATCAAATGTGATAAGGACATTCGTTGATATATTCTTTTGAAACGCATGCCAATTATATATACGGATTTCTAATTGTTCCCGGTGAAAATACAATAGCCGGCCGTCTTTTACTTTGATAATCATTTATTTTACTTGGGTTGTTTTGAAACGATAAATTATGCATCATTTGATCGAGGGCTTTAATACTCGACACGTTTTGATGACTAGCGCGTGGTAATATATTCCTGGATCGTTTTTGCTGAAGCGTGTGTTGTGTCTTCTCACTCGAAGGTTTACCAATCGGAATGGAACAGGCTCGTGGATCATATGCAGTTTCAATATTAAACGAATATTTATTTGTACGAGCCTGTTCCATTTGTTTATCAACCACCGATTGTTTGAATCTAGATACCGGCCCACCGGTTATAGTATGATGATAATCATACATTTTACTTGGTTTGTTTTGAAATGATAAATTATGCATCATTTGATCGAGGGCTTTAATATTTGGAACATTTTGATGACTAGCGCGTGGTAATGTATACCTGGACCGTTTTTGTTTGCGCGACGGTTTTCTCTGATAATTTACTTGATCGAGGGCTTCAATATTCGATAATTTTCGATGTTTAGCGAGTGGTGACTTAGACCTGGCCTGTTCTTGTTCGCGCGATGGTTTTCTTTTTCTACCGGGAAATTGAGACTGATAATTTATTTGCTCGATATTAAACGAATATTTACTTAAACGAGCCCGTTCGGGTTGTTTAAAGCCCACCGAATTATTGAATTTAAACAACTGTCCTCCGAACGGGCTCGTTTGTCCTTCAAATTCAAAAATTGGGGATTTAACCATCTGTTTAACGCGCGATGATTGAGAATTCGATTGTTGTCTGTAGAACGGGTCAATATTAACGTTGTGATATATCGACATTTTTAAATATAAAGTTATAAATAACGCCTAATCTGTAGTATATTAAACTTCTAGAATAACAGTATATAATTGAGCTAATTTATCAGTATGATTTAGTTCGGAGACGAAGTTAAACGTATTTACTTCATCGAACGTATACGGTGTAATATCGACCAATATGTCCTCCGAACACTCGTCGAGAATATCTCGAAAAAGAAACACTTCCGAATCGTACAATTCTGGATTAGAGTTAATCCATTCGCCGACATGACAAGGTGTGTAAAGATCGCAACAATTTTTGCAAAACATATGAGAACATCCGAGAATGACAGATAGGGGAATTAGTCCATTTTCTTTACATTCGGTTTTAATAAGATTTACTAGGTCGTCAATATCTGTCTGAAAATACACACACGTTTCAATCGCGGCTCTAATTGTACTATAGTCTCTAGGGGTCATATTTTCAGTAGCGGGGTTTTATGTTAATTGTGTCTTGGGAAACCGAAACCAGTATTTTGGTTTCGTTTCCACAAATTCATCGCCATTAAATCAGATCTAGAGTCATTTGTGTCCGATATATATGTAAGACATCCAGTATTTCGGTTACAACGTGTGTTTAACGGTATAGTGTAATGGGCTTTTGATATACCGTTCGGATCGATATAGTCTTCGTACAATATATTTATTGAATTCGGAAACATTCCGGCATATGATATAAATGGACGCGTGGTGTCTGACGAAATGTAATATGTTATATTTCCCGCTCGTATATCGTTATAATTTTTGTAATATCCAGTTTTAACATCGTTTAAACATACCTTACCGCTTAATGTCGGATCGCGCAATCGTAATTTTTGTCCGGAATGAGCCGCTGATATAAGTCTAGGATCGGAAATTAAATATGACTCGTCTAATTGATTTAAGATTTCCATTTGTTTTGACAAGAGAATATTACGTCAAAACAAATAATAAATCTATACCAAATGTGGCTTTATATAACATCTATATAACCGCAAAATATCGTTCGTTTTACACATTACGACGTGTTACTTCTAATAAAAAATGAGATATACTTGTCAATCGCTATTACTATTAACCGATAAGATTTCAAAGGAATCGGGGTTGCGCAGGTCTACCAGAATTAAAAAACAAATTTTGGATCGTGAATACGCGAATACCGAATTATCGATCGATATATATCACGACGAAACACAAATTGATCATGATTTAGATGGAACATATATTCTCGATTGGTTGGAGTCGAAAGGATTAGAATTTACCGAGTCAATGTATGAGACGTTGATGTATAACGTATATTTCAAAAGAGATAGAACTCCCTCGTTTTTAACTTATACGTGGGCGTACGATCGACTCGGAAAACCATTTATTGACGATACAGACGCTTGTGAATTTACGTTTTACTTATTTATTGTTTTAGAAGCGTTAGTTCGTAATGATATCGAGTTATTAAAAGCTTTTAAACTATCACACGATGAATTTTTAAATTTAGATAATTTTAATTTCGGTTTCGACAAAATGTTTAAAATTCGTGGATGGGATTATTTTATACCATGGTTCTTATCTAATTTCGGTATAGACCCACGCTGGATTTTCGATAACGCGGATAAATTTATAAACTATATACAAAGTGTTCTCAAAACAGGTAACACTAAACTCGCGCTGGAAAAAATAAGAAACCTTCAATTTGAGTCAAAGTAATTGTGTCTTAAAAAAAATACGTTTCTAATCTAAATTTAGATTAGAAAATGGCCTTTGAATTAAATATGATTTAAAATTTAGAATATTACGTCATACAATTACTAACGTATACAAGAATTTATATAAAATGATTCGCTTAAACCAATTATTGTTAGAGACACGAGTTGGAGAAAGTGGGTTATATACGCACGTTTTAGTGGGAGGAATAAAAGGTAAATTTAACATCGGGGCGTCTAGAGCATTAGATTTTTGGAAATATTACACCGAAGCGCTATCGGAACCGAATAATGCATTATATTTAGCCGAAAAACCCTTATCAGAAGTTCCGGTGCTCGTAGACGTTGATTTAAAAACTCGAATAAATCCTAACGATAATATTCGAGATCTCTATACATTGGCCCAAATAAAAAGAATTATATACGTATATCAATCGATTTTGCGCGATGATATTTTGGAAAATGTCACACCAGATGCTTTAACGTGCGTTTTGCTTCAAAAGAAGCCGCGTATAGTACAAGAAAGTCAAATGTATATTAAGCATGGATTTCATCTCCATTTTCCTAAATGTTTTATCGACGTAAACGTTCAGAAAGCGTATTTAATACCGATGGTATCCGAGAAAATTAAGGATATGTTTGACGATCTCTACACTCTGGACGACGGTCATTCTATGCCAGATGATGAATCCGATAAAAAACCCGTTAAAAAAAAAAAAAGAATCCGGCAGACGTTCATTACAAGTTTCTAGACGAATCGTCCGTAACCGTACATTGGTTGATGTATGGCTCGAAAAAGCAAGATTCGAATCCGTACGTTGCGACAAAATGTTTTTCTAGTAATTGCGATGAAATTACGTTCGAAGAAGCTTTAGGAGATTACATTTTGCCGAAGCTCGTAGGACAGTCGGTGCGTACAAAATGCGCCGGTAAAGTAGTGGAGCTTCTTCCTCGAATATTATCTATAAAACTTCACGGACGTGTTGCGTACTATTATAGATCAAAATCGTCCGTGAACACTCCTATTATACAATTGCTGGAGCATAAATTTGCAACTAGTCGACCGGTATTTACGCAACAATCTATATCTGAAAATTTAGCAGAAGTCGAAGAATTGTTACCATTATTATCCGACAGTCGTGCCGATAAAAGAAGTGATTGGTTGTCCGTTGGATTTAGTATACATTCTGTATCCGGTGGAGATGCAACGGGATTATCATTATGGTTAGAGTTTTCCGAACGAATTCCTACTAAATTTAGAGAAGCCGAATGTATTTGTTTATGGAGTAATATGAGCGAAGAAAAAGGTAGAGGATATACCATTGGTACGATTAAATATTACGCCAAAATCGATTCGCCCAGTGAATACGAAATAATATGTAAAAAAAAGGCAAATGCGTTAATAGGAAAAGCCGTAGCCGGAGGACACAACGATATAGCGAAATTGTTATATAACGAATACGGAAACGAATTCGTATATTCCACTGTTAACGCGAAATGGTATCAATTTAAAGATCACATATGGCACGAGGACAAAACTTGTTATGATTTAAGCGAACGCATAAGTAACGACTTCGGAGCCGTAATTTCACAATTTGAAGAACATATTATACAGGCCAAACGTCGTCTCACTCAATTGGGAAAAGATCATACTAAATTAGTAAGAAGAAGAAAAGTATCCGATCAGGTAGAATCGGATGACGACGAGATAGAAGCCAATATGTTATATGAAAAAATATCTGCTCTTACCAAACTAATAAAACAATGTAAAAATTGCGCGTTTAAAGCGAGCGTTATGAAAGAGTGCCAGGAAGTTTTTCGTAACATAACCTTTTCGGATAAATTAAATACCGATCCTTACTTAGTAGCATTTAAGAATGGCGTATACGATTTTAAAAACGATTGTTTTAGAGACGGAAAACCAGAAGATTATTTATCTGTATCGGTATCTACTGCGTATAAAGAATATAAAAGTACGGACGATCCAGAAATTCAAGAAGTTGCCGATTTTTTTAGAAAAGTACTTCCGGACGATGAAGTTCGTAGATATTTTTTGGATCAGGCGTGTCAATTATTTATAGGTGGAAATCACGACAAAGTATTTTGTATATGGACTGGATCCGGAGATAACGGCAAATCGGTTACTCAAAGATTATTCGAAAAACTGTTGGGCGATTTGGCTGTTAAAATAAGTACATCGCTTATAACCGGAGAAAAAGCCAAATTGGGACAAGCCGCACCGGAGTTGGCTAGAACCGGTAAGGGTGTAAGATGGGTTGTAATGGATGAGCCTGGTCAAAATGAACAAATAACTACGGGATTATTAAAAGCTCTTACCGGTAACGATTCGTTTTACGCTCGAGATTTATACGAAGGTGGAAAGGGTACAAAAGAGATTGTACCGTTGTTTAAACTTAATATGTTGTGTAATAAACTTCCCGCTATAAAACGACCGGATGATGCTTGTTGGGAAAGAGTACGAGTATTTCCCTTTGAAAGTAAATTTTTAAGCGAAGAAAAATGTCCAGAATCCCTCGAAGAACAAATGACACTTAAAATATTTCCAAGAGATCCTCATTTCGTTAAACGAATAGATAAATTACTTCAACCATTTGCGTGGTACCTAATATATCATCTGAGATGCCTAAATAAGAAAAATAGAATTATTCCAGATAAGGTTAGAATAGCCACGAATATGTATAAAGAAGAGAATAATAACGATCCTACTAGCGAGTTTAGGGATGATGAATTAGAAAAAGATGCGCGCGGAGAAATATCGGTAGATGAGTTAACCACCAGATATCGTGATTGGTGGAGAGTTAATTATGCCGGTGAAAAGTTAACCGCGACGAAGAAAGTTATTATTAATACGTTTTCGCTTATATTGGGAGATGTAGTAGAAGTGGTTACCAGAGGAGGTATTAAAAAAAAAGTATTTAAAGGATATTCGTGGGGAAAACACGATAGTATCGACGACAATACAAATCCGTTATTAAACTAGTTGGGCTTCGTTAAAAAACATGATAAAACACGATAAAACTTGAAGCTTACAGTCTACATTATATTTAATGTAGAGATATCAAAACGACAAGTAATTAAAATGAATATTTGTACCGAATGGCGAAAAAATCCGAGTATAAATCCTAAAACCGGACGAAAAATCAAAATTGACGGTAAGGTATACAACGAACTTAAAAAGAAATGCGAACAATCGAGTACAAGTCGTGATTCGAAATCGCGTAATACGTGTGCAGAATGGAAAGAAAATCCGAATATAAATCCTCTAACTGGTCGAAAAATCAAAATTGGAGGAAGTGTGTACAACAAGTTAAAAAAACAGTGCGACGAAAACAATACCGTTATTTCGTGTAAAAACGACTATGCATTTTCAAAACGAATATCGTCGGCTACATTTAATATCATAAAACGAGTAGGAAACATTTTTCCAGAATATACTTACATCAATGGAATAATATCGACGAAACCATACGAATATACAGTTGGTAGCTACAAAGAAAAGTATAATCGAATTCCCAACGTTATAAAAAACGCTATTGCGTCGGTGGTGGATAGGCTTCACGACTTAGATGTGTTTCACGGCGATTTACATTGTGAAAATATAGTGTTTAACACATCAAATGGCGACGTAAGAATCATTGATTTCGATTGCGATCCCGACGAAACCGGATTCGTTAAAACTAGACGAATCTCAAAATTAAAACGTAAAGATGTAAACGATTATGCGAATTTTTGGAATTCATCAGAGTGGCGGAATGAGCCGTTAAAAACTGTAAAAGATTTAATAATATACGAAGGGTGCATGTGGACGCAGTAAATTTTGACACATTTTTACACAAAATTTATCGTACTATGTAATACCGGATATTTAAGCTGCGGAGATCCGGTAACTCTGTATCCCGGCGCCATTTGAGAATTATAGCTCCCACACCCTCCACCGTACGCCGGAGCCGTATAGTGTACCCGTTCTACACGTCTACAGTCTACTTGTCCAACACGTCTTGAGGTATTGTACCGCATATAGCACCGAATGTCGGATTAGAAGAATACGTATAAGGTCCAGCGGCGCATCGTTTTACAACGTTCGTAATTTCCGGAGTTTCGTTGTAAAAATCGCTGTACGCGTAGTTGTACGGTCCATATTTTCCATAGTCCATTAAAGTGGAATAAGCGTACGATCCATACCCTTCAACGGGTTTAATATTAATATATATCACGACGATAAGTAATATTAATATTACGATAATGACACACATTTTTGTATGACTTGATAAAAGTAAGTTTTATATCAAATTAAGTACGGCAAATATTTAAAACATAATAAAATGAATATTTGCAACGAATGGCGGAATAATCCGAGTATAAATCCTAAAACCGGTCGAAAAATTAAAATTGGTGGTAAGGTATACAACGAACTTAAAAAGGAATGCGAACAATCGAGTACAAATCGTGATAGTTTACGAGTCAGATGTAAATCGCGTAATACGTTATCTCCATTAACCTGTGCCGAATGGCGAAAAAATCCGAATTTAAATCCCAAGACCGGTCGAAAAATCAAAATTAACGGAGACGTATATAACAGGTTTAAAAAACATTGCACCGGCACCGCTCCGAGTCCACCGCCTTCTAATTGCTCTTTTAAATCATTCGGAGCGTTTGGTTACACGACTTCTCCAACACCGACACCAACGCGATTTTCTAAACCCGAAATAATGATTCCGGCCGAAATTGTATATAAACGATATGGTCTTAATGTTGCTTTAGATCCATTAACGTTTGCCAAATTACAGCAAATTCATCATAGATTTCACGGCTTGCCACGTGAAAAATTGGCGGCAGAACTAGGAATTACCGATTACCACTAAGTATTAAATATCGTTTGACTAAATATGAATTACATTGATTATTAAAATTTATTAACTAATAATTTTACTCAATAATCATGTCTATATCTACCGAGAAGTATTCGGTGTTTTTGCTCGACGGTCAAACCGGCACCATCATTCCGTATAATGATGGTGCGTTCGCTTTAGATCATGGACAAGAATACAAAATACATATTGTCAATCACGACAAAAATCTTAAAATAGACGCGGTAGTTGATGTGGATGGTAAACCCGTTGGAACATTTAGAGTTAATCCAAGCGGAATCGCAGAAATCGAACGCACTGTTAAAGTAGACAGGAAGTTAACTTTTTATGCAACCAACAGCAACGAAGGTAGAATGGCGAATTTAGGTTTTAATTCAGAAGCTGGTACGATAGTTGTAACTATAAGTAGCGAAGCCAATTCTTCTCGGAAACGACCGAAAAAGAAGCTATACCACACGGACTACGTAGAATGCGACGGTCCGGAAGCTGGAGGAACTGGCCTCGGAGCGCACTCGAATCAACGGTTTGAACCAGCACCAAGCATAAAAATGGATCAACAACGGTACGTGTTAGCCGCCAAAATGGTTTGTAAATCACGAATATCTGTGATTCCTTTGTAAGTTTTCTTTTGTATTCTTCGCAACATTTTGCGAAGAATATATGAATAATTATACGAATTTTATAAAGTATATCAAAGACATGGCGTGTTTTAGTTTGCTCGAATTTACGCCCGTTGAAACTATTTCGTGGTTCGATTTAAGCAACCGTTCGAGTGTAAACGATATGTTAAACGATATCGTTAATAATATGATATGGTGGAATCGCGTAAAACTCGACATTACTAATCATGTACTAAATTCTTTAACCGAACGATATAAAATTTTATTTATATCGCATACGTGTCGTCAAGAAGAAATTGGCATCGTGGATAGTAATATTATTAAAAATATAATTCTTAAAACGAATATTACAGTCGACGATGCCACAACTGAAACGAATAATATTAGTAAAGCTTACGACTTACTGCACAATCTTATAAACTCTGAATTTAACCATTTACGATTTATAGATTTGGACGCGTGCGTATTAAATCTTCACAAAATTCTTATGATCAATTTACAGACCAAAATGTCGTGTGGTGGTAAAATCAGTACCGATAGAAGATTTGCATCTTGGAATGGACACAAACACGAGTATCCGATATTTAAAACAGAATACGAAGGTGAAGAATGTATACTGTCTGTTTTGGATAGATACAACGAGCTACAATACGATATATTATCCAAAGATCTTGTAAATAATCCAAATTCTGAATATTTATTAAATTATTTTAAATGTGCTACTTGGATGTATTACAACCTAATATCTCTTCATCCTTTTGGCGATGGTAATGGTCGCTTATGTAGATTACTACTCGAATACGTTCTTTCGGCTATCGTTCCGTTTCCGGTACCATTAGCTGTATTAAACGGATGTCGTGATATATACATCGAAGCCATCGTGCTCGATCGAAAGTCTGGCGGTATTCCGTTAAATCTAACGACACTCGTTATAGAATCTGTATATACGTGGTGGAATATATTCGTAAATTCCGTACGAGAAAGTTAATTTCAATCATTCTACTTTACATTTAAAGTAGAATGGACTCTATATTAGGCTTTAGGTAGTTAACGGTGAATATAATGCTAGTTCAGCCGGATTAGCCTTTACAAGGGCCCATCCGGCGCCCAAAAGTTTCATCGAAATTTTAGGTTCTACCGCGCGTCTCGCTGCGCAATAGTTTAAGTAGGCGGATCTCTGACGTTTCACCGGAGCATCAATACAAAGCGGTACTTCATCTCCTTCGTATAATTTCTTTTCATCTTCGTATCGTTTCTTGTCAGCATCCGCCTTTGCGATATACGTCGCCATACGAATTGGGTCGGGGTTCTGCTGAAATTCTCTCCATCGTTGGCCCAATAAACACGTACATTGTTCGATATTAAGAGATGGGTTCTCCATTTTTATTTTTGCACGCTCGTCTGCGCAAAAATACAAATACGAACTTATTCTCCTTCGAGGAGTTTTCGTATGACTTTTATGCATCGTAGTTTTAAGTTTCGCTCCAGATGTATTTTTCCACTCAGATATAAGCGCAGTTTTAACTTCATCGGATAACGATTTACTATTGTTAATAAACGCAATAATATATTTATTTACCGCGTGGTACTGTTTATTAGCTTCCAAAACCATGGCCTACTTTTCAAACCGAGAGTCATATCCTCAGATCATAAAATGATATTAAACGGAACTCATTATACGACGTATAAAACGGACACTGTTGCCATTCTTACTGCCAGAATAGCAGCAATGTATAATTCTTTACCTAAATGGTTAATAATATCTCCTCCTATTCCGCATACTAAAGAAGAGTTGGATATAGCGTCTATCACTGTCGTAGATTTTCTTTCCTCGATACGAAATCAACATACGTTATCTGTTCCACCTCAACCCTACCCGCAAGGTGTAACTCGCGAAGAGGTTCACGACATCTTTATAGCTACGAATAAGAGTTTAGAAGAAGCGAATGGTCGTAACGATAATAGTTTAAACGCGCTGTTGGCATCCATTCGAGGCGATATATATAAAAATCCCGATACTATATGGATGAATAGATATTCGATTATCGGTAAATTAGACAAAGAAATATTACAAAATAAAACGAATTCTAAAGAAATTGTGGCACGCGCGGTTGCATTTGACACTATTCCTATGGTGACGTATACAGAATGCGATTTGGATCGATCTCAATTCACCGTTGATTTTGGAGTGTATTCCGGATCTCTTGCTAAATTATTCGATAACACATCTCCTAATATATTTGTACCGTATATTACGTGTTCGAATTGCGTGGATGGTGAATGTAATGTATCGTATAAAGTTTATTCCGATTTTCGGATTAATCCCGAATGGATAATGTTAAAATTAACAAACGTTATACTGTTTAAAATAAATTCAGAACGCGTTTATAGAGAGGTTACGGGTATCAACAGATTTAAACATTATACAAATGGCGCGTTAACTGTCACAGACGCGGGTAAATTGGTATGTACGATAGACGCCATAATGAATAAAGAACGCAATCTTACCAAAGAAGAATATGTAGATCGAATATTAACCGCGCTGGGTACGGATGATTTTACTATTCCGACAATCTACCACGATAATTTAGTAGTATCTCATTTTGCAATACCTAATCAATGTTTCGACCCCGTGATATTTGCAGACATTGTAATGCTTAACGATACGGTTAACAGATTTGTCGCCTTAGATGAGTTTATACACGCTTCAAGAATCGTAACCAATAGCGTATATGTTAAATTAGTTACCGACGATACCGATCTCTCACCGGACGCCGGAAGTATTACATTAAAACAAACCGAATATATCGACGAATACAGAATGAAATCTATAGGAACCTGGTACGTATTGTGTAGATTGAGAACTAAAACCGCACACGCTGCTAAAGTTATGCAAATGGTAATATCTAAACTCTTAACGGTATATAATAACGAATACGAAGCAGTTGCTGCTGATTATAAATCGATAATCGGATTTGATACGAATAAATGCATAAATAAAGTTCGAACTACCAAAAGAATTCAAAAAATTAAAGGCTTAAAAGGTTTAAGAGGAATTGAACCCGAAATATTTTACCCAAAATTTACTAGACAGTGTACTAATCCGCCAATAGTGATTAATTCTAGATCAGAAACCGCAAATGAAGTAATGGAATTTCCAGCTAAAAACGAAAGAGGGCGAGATGGTAAAATTATTAAACCTAGATTATATACTTGTGATACCGAAGCGCACAAGTATATAGGTTTAAGAACTAACGATCTCGCTAACAATAAACTGTTTCCGTATGTTCCGTGTTGTTTTGCAAAAAATCAGTCTGAGAAAAAGGGGTCGGCGTATAGGTCTTACTTTTTCTCAGAAGCCATTCGTAAAAAAGCCACTGTAAACGAATCAGTAGTCAGCGATCAGGTCATTATGGAAAATATTCCGATAATTAAGAGAATAGGCGTATCTTATGACGAACCAATCGAATCGCCGCAATCTATAGAATTTGAAGCGCCGCAATATGCTCGCGAAGGAAACTTACTGCCGTTACCACCGAATCTCGAGCAGTTTTTTAAATTAATATCTATGAATCCATTGTTAAAATTTGAACGACGTGTTATACGCGATAGTAAAATATCCGCAATCGAAGCTATATTACTCGCACGACATCAAATCAAGTACAAACGAATGCGCGTATCTACAATAAATAACAGAATTCAAAAAGTATTTTCTACTCTCGTGAATAATATAGATTCGTACGCGAATGCGGCTAAACAAGAATTGTATTTCATGAAGCCATCAGAAATTACAAACGCGTTACTCAATCATCGATTGTCTCCAAAACTGTTTATTAGAGTATTAGAATTATTATTAGATTGTAATTTGTTCGTATTTAACGCGGATGGATTAATAGTACCGTCTCATTCTTGTATGTATATAAAGTTTAAACCTAGTATAGAAACGTTTTTATTGTTAGAACACGAGTCGGGAATAGTCGATTTGATCGGGCATAGAGAAACATTCGGTCCACCGGAATCGTTTAACGCTATATTCAAACCGTTGGGGGTGATTACGAAGACGATTTATTCTATATTTAGAAAGATGACTGTTTCGTACTGTAACATGAAAGAACTACCGCCTCCGAGATTGTCTCGAATGAATATAGCTGGACAAGTTATAGATTCTCATGGAAAATGTAGAGCATTCGTATTAAACGCGAAAGATAAATATATTTCATTAGTTCCAGATAATCCGCTGCCGCCTTTCGTTGCACCCGTAGTAAACACTTTACCTAGAACGACTATAAAAGCGCTTAAAAAAGCCATAAACGCTAAAATTATAGCAAATTGTGTCATAGTAGAAAAACGAGTACGCAACAACAAAACACGTGAAGTGGTAATACGAATGGAATTAGTATTTACGGTTTTAGTAGACGACGTCGTAACCGATGATGATATTTCTGTCGCAACTTCTAAACCTAAATACGATTATATTAATGCCACGAGTGCTGTAGCCGAATATAGTCGTAACAAACACAACGCGTTAAAATTCTTACAAGATACGATAAATGAAGTGTCGGATGTTGTCAATTCAGAATCAGTATCATTGGATACGGCTCTTTTACGATACGCCAATTCTCACGGAGGACTTACGTCCGACAATAAACGATTGTTGTACGCTTGTCGTCAATGGATGCTAACACACGCGATGGATAATTGCGTAAACTTGCTGAATCCGTCTATATTAGACACAGATATTCCTATGACGTATGTTTTAAATGGCGAAGAGGCTATACAAAATTTAATAACTACTTACGAATACGATTCTACTCACGTGTACGACAATTTGGTAAACACCAAAGCGAGATATTATTTTAAACCGGCAAAATCAGACGAAATATATATCGTCGTTCCGGTTAAAACAATCGAAGAAGCTACAAAATCCATTTACGAATGGTTATTGGCTTGTACGCCGTTCGATCTTAAAATATACGCGTACATGGGCTCTAACAAACCGTTAATCGAAATAAAGTCGGGAGACGACGCCAACGGGTGTAAAATTGTAATGAATCCGCATATAGAACGATCGATCGATGATGTCGCAAACGGTAGAATAATGGCATTACTAAGGGTATCATAAAAAACGCACTTAAACATGAAAAATTATATAATTGATACTTCGATTTATAAAAAAGAGATGGAAATAGAACGTAAATATCTTGTTAAAACGTTGCCGATTCTTCCGGCTGCGTGTAAACGAATAACTCAACAATATTTAGCAATAACCAAAGACGAAGAAGTACGAATTCGTCGCGTTTTCGAAGGTATAAATTCCGAATTCGTACTGACGATAAAATTTGGAACGGGAATGACGCGAAAAGAAATTGAAACTAAAATTTCTTGTAAGCTTTTTGAACAGATGTTTAACGCCAATAAGCCAACTATTAATAAACACCGATATTGTATACACGATCGGAATAGTGGTTGTAAATTCGAAGTAGACGTATACCAGCAACAATTATCTGGATTGATAACAGTAGAGGTAGAATTTGATACAGAAAATGCAGCAAATGCGTTTAAACCACCAGACTGGTTTGGAAAAGACGTAACGACAGACGCTTCGTATAAAAATAAAAATTTGGCTGACGGAATACAGACGCATATTTGAAAGCTTTACGAATCCATATTACATTTAATATGGGTTTACGATCATCGATTTTTATACACGACACGTTTTACAGTCACTATATTTGATATATAGAAAAATAGACACTACGAGAATTATAGAACATCCGATGAGTATTATAACGTTTCTTTTTTTATATTCAGAACCAGACGCGGCATAAGCCGTTCCTCCTAAGCCCGCTAACGCAAGTGGTACAGCCGCGCATACACCGCAAAATTTTTCTTTGACATCTGACATTTTATATTTAATATTAAATCGGTTGAATTAATATGCATATAAATATGAATGAGTTAAACCAACGTAGTATAATAACGTAGTATAACATAGTAATTTATCATGAGTTCAAAAACGGTAAGATCTTTTAAAAAAAACCGCAAGCGTTTGAACCCGTGTAAATTAATACGTACTTATGGGCCGCAAAAAAGCTACTGCGACCCAGACGTTTTAACCTGTTCTAAATGTGGTATTAACATGTCTTTCGCGATTGAAAATAACATACCGGTATGTTATTGGCATGTTAGCGCCATATCTATAATAGATCCAGTTTTTGTCGAATCTGCAAGAAATTATAATAATATTCCGTGGAAAAACAACGAAAAGATTCCACTTACTAATGGTAACGGATGTACAATATTCATCGAAAAATCCGATGAATTTAGTATTAAAGCTAATATCGGAGACGTGCTCACCAAACACTTGTCAGTTTTGAAAAATTATTGGACGTACATGTTCGACACGAAATTTACGACGAATCCAACGGATTATGTACACGATTGTACTTTAACGTTGGAAAAAGTGCTCGAGCATGCATTCGGAGTTGCTGAGAGACCTATCGTGCCTTCGTTATACGAATTGACACGCTCGATAGTCGGTTTAAATTTTTGTAAACGCTCGCTGTTGCGTCATAAAATACTTCCGCCGACTGTATTATCCGATATCTAATTATTATATTTTATCCATATTAAATTTAATATGGATAAAAGAATGTCATCGTATAAGATAGAACGATTTACCCCTGAACAAGAACAAACGATAGTAAAGTCTATAGACACCATATCTGCTAGGACAGCCGCATTTGTTTCTAATATTTCCTACATTAGACGCGTTGTTTCGATATTAGCTATCGCTTTTTTGGTTATCGTAATTATATTATTACTTACGCATAAATCTTCGTTCACAGCGTAGCCTCTTTAAACCGCTTTGAAAAACTTATATATTTATACAACTAACCACATTTAAATCGCATACGGATTTATATTCGTCCATTTTTAAGTTATACAATTGCAATTTTTTCGAATAACTTTAAAATATAAATGACGCACGACGAATTTTTCACGATTAACTCACCGTAAAAGCGTTTTTAAAGTTATTTTCAAAAGCAACACCTTCATTGTGAGTCAATGGTCTAAAGTTTTAAAATGTAACGTTATAAAAATATATTTCATTTTTCACGCACGAACGATATTATTATTCAAAGACCGGATGTGTTTAAAAACCTAATATATTGTTTATTTTAAAATATGCAATTTCATCCGTTTTTCATCGAATGTAGTATCAGAGAAGACGATAATATAATACAAAAATTATATAATCTCTTGGCCACGAATACGGGCGGTGGTTTGATAATTAAACGGGGTCATAATTATTATCTAAGTTTGGACGATAATACGGAATTTAAAATACCATTCGAGTACAATAAAATCGACCACGCGCGACTTAATGACGTCATTAACAAACATCGTACTCGCGCAGTTCGCTAAAATATTTCAAGTCTTTTATTTATATTTAAAATGGAGACCCCAGACTACCAACCAACTACGATGTCAGTAGCTAATGCGACACCTCTCGACGAAGCAAATCTTCGATACAATTATTTAATAATAAGAAACACTAGCTACAAAAGTTTACCGATATTTTTTACGCTCTATCCGACGATGATTCCAATTGCGAACGACTTGGAAGAAAAAATATATACCGTGGCAAAATATTTACATTCGAAATATTTACAAATATTCGTAAATAACGATTCTAATATTCCGTCTTCTAGGCTAGAACGATATATTCTTAATATAATTCATAAAAGATATCTTACTACGAAACAACGCACCACTCCATCTAGAATCAACGATATTTTATCACAAATTCATCCGATTAAGTTAAAAAAGTTATTACAAATAATTAATCATCGGTTACCAAAAACTATCGACTAGAAAAAAGGCGCATGGATCAAATCAATAAAAAGATGCGAAAGAAAGCGATGAAAATGGTAGAATCCGGATCGTTAAAATTAGATAGAAATTACACAGCTCGCCAAAAATTATCTGCAAAATATTCTGCCGGAAAAGGATCGAGTAATACGATTGAACCCGAAC
>Ga0213878_10000215_pt1 | contig 23889 bp, 24 predicted proteins | sample VelepicoBEBS_R02_FD_161053 | JGI IMG/M metagenome (GOLD analysis project Ga0213878, IMG submission 161053) | Vellozia epidendroides bulk soil microbial communities from rupestrian grasslands, the National Park of Serra do Cipo, Brazil - BS_R02 | ecosystem: Environmental > Terrestrial > Soil >... | reverse complement strand
CTGCTTCGCACAGGCGATGGCCTCCGGCGCGATTTCAATGCCGGTCAACGACATCTGCGGCGTAGCGCAGTGCAGGCCAAATCCCCCGACGCCGCAGAACAGATCCCACATATGCGTCACCGGCAGCTGACGCACCCAGTCGCGGGCCGTGGCATACAGGCTGGCGGCGACGGCCGGGTTAGTCTGAAAAAAGCTTTGCGGGCGGATCCACAGCGGTACGCCGTTAACGTTTTCGGCAAGCGCCTGCGCCCCGGTCAGAAAAATCTCTTCGTCACCTTCCATGATGGCCATATGCACCGGCTGGAGATTCACGGAAATGACCTTCAACTGCGGCAACTGTTGTTGCAACCACGGCAGCGCGGCGCGAAGCTGCTCAAGCTTACTGGTCGAACGCAGCACAAAGCGCAGCATCATGCCGCCGTCGAGCTGACTTTCGGTCAACAGCAGGTACTTGAGCTCGCCGCGCTGGCGAGCGACGTTGTACGGCGTCAGCCCGGCGCGTGCGATGAACGGTTTCAGAACGGCGAAGACCGGTGCAAACGTGGCGGGGTACAGCGGGCAGCCGGTCAAATCCTCCGGGGTGCCGTCACGGTGCAGCATCCCAAGCAGCGGTTTTTCCACGCTGCCGCTGACCACCATTTTGGCCTTATTGCGAAAGCCCTGCTCCGGGCCGCTCACCGGCGCGCACCACTCCTGAACCGGCAGGTCAGACAACCGCGTCTGCAGATCGGACATTTTGGCGACGAGCTGTTGTGAAACCGGTTGTTCAATCCACTGACAGGAACGACAACGCCCGGCGTCATAGAGTGCGCACTGCATACAAAAAACCTTCAGAATTCCAGGGGCGGGGATTGTACCACCGTTATTGTAAGCGGAAAAACCGGCGACTGCTGGCAGGCACAAAAAGCAGGAACAGCACCAGCAGATCCGGCAGTTTTAGCATCATCAGCGAGCGGAAAATTTCCCGCTTCGACTCACCGGCAATGCTGAACAGTTCCGGATAGCCGTACCCCAGCGACGCCGCCCACAGGTAGCCTGCGGTAATCACCTGCGTGAGCAGGTAGAGCCAGCGCGCCCAGTTGCGGCCTTTGACCACTGAAAACGCGCACCAGATCTCCACAAACACCAGCACCAGGCTTGCAAGAAACACCAGCGTCAGCGTCCAGGTCTGCACGCTGCGATGGACAAACTCTTCCATACCCCCAACCCCCAGCAGGTTGACTATCATCAGCAAATCGAGGGCGCGGATTAAAATAATGGCGAGCGCCGCCACCTGCACCAGCGCAGGAACGTTGAGACTGGCATGCGAGCGACCCGTTTTCGAAAAAAATCCCACTGTTTCACTTCCCTGAAAAACAGTGCCGCGACACGCGCGGCACTTCACTGGAAATTTTAAATCCTTCAGCCTCGTCTTGCACGCTGGATATCGCGCAGCCGCTGCTTTTCTGTACGCGCCATCAGATACCAGGCGATAAAACCGACAATCCCGACCACGCCGAGGATCAGCGTCGCCAGGGCGTTGATCTCCGGGTTCACCCCCATACGCACACTGGAGAAGACCAGCATCGGCAGCGTCGTCGCGCCGGGGCCGGAAACAAAGCTCGCGATAACCAGGTCATCCAGCGACAGCGTGAACGCCAGCAGCCAGCCCGAAATCACCGCAGGCATGATCATCGGCAGCGTGATGATGAAAAAGACCTTGAGCGGCGTGGCGCCAAGATCCATCGCCGCCTCCTCAATAGAGCGATCAATCTCGCGCAGACGCGAGGAGATAACCACCGCCACGTACGCCGTACAGAAGGTGACGTGAGCAAGCCAGATGGTCAACATTCCCCTGTCCGACGGCCAGCCGATAGCGTGACCGAGAGCGACAAACAGCAGCAGCAGCGACAGGCCGGTTATCACATCCGGCATAACCAGCGGCGCGGTTATCATAAAGGCAAAACCGTTAGAACCGCTAAAGCGCCCGAAACGCACCATCACCATGGCCGCGATGGTACCCAGAATCGACGCCATCGTCGCCGCGCAGGCGGCGATGGTTAGACTCAGCCCCACCGCGTTCATCATCGCATCATCGTGGAACAACTCGCTATACCAGCGCGTGGACCACCCCGCCCATACCGTCACCAGCTTAGAACTGTTGAACGAGTAGATGACCAGCATCAGCATGGGCGCATAGAGGAAGAAAAACCCGACCGCCAGAATCACCAGACGCCAGGGAGAGTGAACGACCGGTAAGTTGTTCATCCGTGTTCTCCCATCTGTTTTTGCTGATGCTTGTGGAACCACATGATGGGCACGATAAGCAACAGCAGCATGATGATGGCGACGGCGGAGGCCACCGGCCAGTCGCGGTTGTTAAAGAACTCCTGCCACAGCACGCGGCCTATCATGATGCTGTCCGGGCCGCCCAACAATTCCGGGATAACAAACTCGCCCACCGCAGGAATAAACACCAGCATGGAACCCGCGATAATTCCGCCTTTAGTTAACGGCACAATGACGCTGAAGAAGGTCTTCAGCGGCTTCGCGCCAAGATCGAGCGAAGCTTCCACCAGCGAATAATCAATACGCGTCAGGGCGGTATAAATCGGCAGCACCATAAACGGCAGATAGGCGTACACAATGCCGATATAGACCGCAAGGTTGGTATGCAGAATGGTCAACGGCTGATCGATAACCCCAAGCCACATCAGGAAGTTATTCAGTACGCCGTTGTTTTTCAGGATCCCCATCCACGCGTAGACGCGAATTAAAAACGATGTCCACGACGGCAGAATCACCAGCAGCAACAGGATATTGCGCGTCGACGGTTTGCTGTGCGCCACCGCCCACGCCAGCGGATACCCGAGCAGCAGACAGCAGGCCGTCGAAATCGCCGCCACCTGCAATGACTGCAGATAGGCTTCGAAATAGAGCGGATCGTCCGTTAGCTGCAGGAAGTTGCCGATGTTAAGCGTCAGGGTTATCTGGTCGTCCACCCACTCCAGCAGATTGGTGTAGGGCGGGATCGTGCGCGCCATGTCCGCAAGGCTGATTTTAAACACGATAAGGAACGGCAGCATAAATAACAAAATAAGCCAGATGTACGGCAGCGCAATCACCAGCTTACGGCCGTGTTTCATTTGCAGTTGCGCCAGGCTCAGCGCAAATCCGCCCGGCTGCTTAGCGCGAGCCGGTGGTTCTAAGACACTCATCTACCCTCTCCTTACACCGTCAGGACCACACAGCTGTCGGCATCCCAGCACAGACGCACCTCATCGCCCCAGGTCGGCAGACCCCGGCGATAACGATGCTCATTCTGCAACTGGGCGCTGATCATCTGACCGCTTTTCAGACGCACATGATAAACAGAGAGATCGCCTAAATAGGCGATATGGGTAACCTCCCCGACAACAAAGTTATAGCCATCGGCGGGCGGCTCCTCACAGAGCGAAATTTTTTCCGGACGCAGCGCCACGTACACCGGCACGTTATCCACAATTGAGGCGTCGGCATCCACCTTCAACGGATGGCTCAGCCCCGGCGAATCAATGACCAGACCATCTTCCTGACGGTCTTTCAGCAGGCCTTCGAAGACGTTGACGGAGCCGATAAACTCGGCGCTGTAACGGGTGGTCGGGTGCTCGTAAATCTCTTCCGGCTCGCCAATCTGCACGAACTTACCGCGGTTCATGATGGCGATACGCCCGGCCATGGTCATGGCTTCTTCCTGATCGTGGGTCACCATCACGCAGGTCACGCCGACGCGCTCAAGAATATCCACCACCTCCAGTTGCATACGGTCACGCAGCTTTTTATCCAGCGCCCCCATCGGTTCGTCAAGCAGCAGCAGCTTCGGCCGCTTGGCGAGGCTGCGCGCCAGCGCCACGCGCTGACGCTGACCGCCGGAAAGCTGGTGCGGCTTGCGTTTGGCGAACTCCTGCATATGGACAATGCCCAGCATCTCCTGCACCCGGGCAGTGATTTCGGCTTTCGGTAGTTTGTCCTGCTTCAGGCCAAAGGCGATGTTCTGCTCCACGGACATATGGGGGAACAGCGCGTAGGACTGGAACATCATGTTAATCGGACGCTGATACGGCGGGACCTGCGAGAGGTCGACGCCGTCCAGCACAATTTGCCCGGCGGTGGGCTGTTCAAAACCGGCCAGCATACGCAGCAGCGTCGATTTCCCGCAGCCCGATGCGCCAAGTAGTGCAAAAATTTCGCCTTTATAGATGGTGAGGTTGACGTCATCGACGGCGTGTTGGCCCTCGAACGATTTGGTCAGGTTGCGGATTTCCAGCAGCGGCGTTAGCGCCTTGCGGGTTTTCGCCTGCGGGCGTGGGATAGCGTCATTCACAGCAGTGCTCTCCGGCAGAAAACAAACACGTCGTATGGTCTGAACGCCATACTCATCACTGACTTTATGCACCAGAGTCGGGCGCACTGCCCCACCCTGGCGCCTTTAGTCGTTACTTACCGCTTTTCACTTTAGTCCACGCACGGGTACGCACGCGGTCAATCTTCGGATCCTGAACTTTCAGGGTGAAGAGCTTGACACGTACATCCGCTGGCGGGTAGATACCCGGGTTATCACGCACTTCCGGGCTGACCAACGGCGTCGCCGCTTTGTTGGCGTTCGCATAGAAAACGTGGTCGGAGATATGGGCAATCACGTCCGGACGCAGCAGGTAGTTGAGGAACTGATAGGCCTCGTCTTTGTTTTTCGCATCGGCAGGCATCGCGAAAACGTCAAAGAAGGCCAGCGCCCCCTCTTTCGGAATGGAGTAAGAAATATTCACGCCATTCTTCGCCTCTTTTGCACGGTTTGCCGCCTGCCAGACATCGCCTGCCCAACCAATCGCCACGCAGATATCGCCGTTCGCCAGGTCGTTGATGTACTGTGAGGAGTGGAAGTAGCGAATGTTTGGACGCAGCTTCAGCAGCAGGTCGGTCGCCGGGCCGGTGTAATCATCCGCTTTGGTACTGTTCGGATCCTTGCCGAGGTAGTTCAACACGGTGGCGAAAATTTCTTCCGGCGCGTCAAGGAAGGAGACGCCGCAGCTTTTCAGTTTTTCCAGGTTTTCCGGCTTCATCACCAGATCCCAGCTATTTACCGGCGCGTCTTTACCGAGCACCGCTTTCACCTTATCCACGTTATAGCCGATGCCGGTGGTCGCCCACATATAAGGCATCGCGAATTTATTTTCCGGATCGTGACGGGCGATCAGTTTCAGCAGTTCAGGATCGAGGTTTTTCCAGTTCGGCAGTTTGCTCTTATCCAGCGGCTGGAATACGCCTGCGGTGAGTTGACGCTCCAGGAAACTCGCCGACGGCACCACCAGGTCAAAACCGGTGCTTCCCGCCATCAGTTTACCTTCCAGCACTTCGTTGGAATCGAAGACGTCGTAAACGACTTTAATACCGGTTTCTTTTTCGAAGTTCGCTACCGTGTCCGGCGCGATATAATCTGACCAGTTATAAATGTGCAGCGTTTTTTGTTCGTCAGCGAGCGAGCCGGCAGAGACGGCCATCAGCGCACCCGCAACCAGACCCGTTAACCATTTTTTACTCAAGGCGGTCATATCTCTTTTCCTTATCAACGTCCGTTAACATTCGGACTAAACAAACGCACTTTAAAGCATGCAAAACTCATGCATATTTTGTCAGTCTGCAAAGAAAAGGAGAGAGGTTCTCTCCCGGCACGCATTGCTCGCGATTGCCGCAGGATATTCCGCGTTACATCGCGATAATCGCAGGTTTTCACGCGGCCCTTTTTCAGGCTTCGCAAGAATAACTTTAGCCAGGGATTGAGGCCATAGCTCAGGTTAAAAAACGTTTTTTATCAATTTTTTATGCAAGATCACTTTATGGCGTAAGCCAATAGCGGCGGAGAGGTGGTGAAAAATTCTTTAAGAAGATGTTAAAAGCAGCAGATACGCGGGATTAACGCAGTCGCACTGGCAGCGACTGCGTTAATGACTCTCGGGATCAGTGGAGAAAATGGTATTGAATCTCTTCCTCTGTCGGCTCCTCTTCTTCCGACTTAAACAGCAACTGATGCGCCGCCGCTTCGAGGATAACCATGGAGACTTGCTCTTCACTCTGGCGGAAGAACCACTCAAACTGTTCCCACGTCACGCCCACGCCGACCGACAGCGACTGGCAGACCACCAGTTTTGGCAGGTTGTCGTCCTGAATATCGATAAACGCTTTCACTGTAAGCGAACTGGCGTTAATCGCGGAGAGATCGGCGGCCAGCGCCAGCAGCGCCGATGGTTTGACCTCCGCCAGCGCCGAGAACAGCAGCACGTTGTCGACCAGATCGAGCTTGGCATCGAAAATGCCGTCGAAATTCTGCATGTGCGGAAGATGAAGCGCCTGACAGGTATCGCACTCAAAGAAGCTGATGCCCATTTCGTCGAGCCATTGACGTAACGTATCCAGACCCGGAACGACGAGTGAATCCATAATACCTCAGACCTCTTGCTATGAAAGTAAACCGCCATAGATTACGCAAAAAACCCGTTTGACGCTACGAAACGGGCGAAAATGGCGATCATCCGCCAGTTTTCAGGCAATAACCGGGATGTGCGTTACGCTCTATCCACTGGATCATCTTGCCCGCAATATCAATACCGGTGGTTTTCTCAATCCCTTCCAGGCCTGGCGAAGCGTTAACCTCCATCACCAGCGGCCCACGGTTGGCCCGCAGAATATCGACACCCGCCACGTCAAGCCCCAGCGTACTCGCTGCCTTCAGCGCAATGGCCCGCTCCTGTGGGGTGATGGCGGCGACAGTCGCCACGCCGCCGCGGTGCAGGTTGGAGCGGAAATCGCCGTCCTTTGCGCGCCGCTCGATAGCAGCAACCACCTCATCCCCCACCACCAGGCAGCGGACGTCGCAGCCTTTGGCCTCCTGGATATACTCTTGCACCAGAATATAGGCATTGAGCCCGCGAAAGGCATCAATCACGCTCTCCGCCGCTTGACGGGTTTCCGCCAGCACCACGCCGATGCCCTGAGTGCCTTCGACCAGCTTCACCACCAGCGGCGCGCCGCCGACCATGTCGATAAGATCGCTGGTGTCATCCGGCGAGTGGGCTATGCCGGTGATGGGCAGGTCAATGCCCTGACGCGCCATCAGTTGCAGCGAGCGCAGCTTGTCGCGGGCGCGGGTGATGGCGACGGACTCATTGAGCGGATAGCTGCCCAGCATTTCGAACTGACGCAGCGACGCCGTACCGTAGAAGGTAATGGCGGAACCAATACGCGGGATAACTGCATCGTAATGCGGCAACTGGCGGCCTTTATAGTGTATAGACGAGGCTGCCGGGCTGATGTTCATATAGCAGGACAGGGGGTCGAGAATATCGACCAGGTGGCCGCGCTGCATGGCGGCCTCACGAAGACGTTTACAGGACCAGAGCGTTCCGTCCCGGGACAATATGGCAATTTTCACCCTGCACCTCGCAATGAAGACCTGAAAGCTGGCGTATCATACACATAGTCTGGCTCAGGATGAATGGCCTCAGCGTACGGCCCAGCCCTGTTTATGCAAATAGTCCAGAATGAACGGACGGTTCTCTTTAACGATGGTGCGACGGATGTGATCGCTCCAGGTATCGCGGCGGGTATTGCTGCCGCGGGAAAGATAGTAGTTCGCCATCTCTTCATCATAGCGGGCAAGCTCAGCCGCATCGACCGCCTGATACTGGTTTTCGTGCACCACCAGGCTGGTTGGCAGGCGCGGTTTTACGCCCGGGTCATCCGCAGGCCAGCCCAGACACAGGCCAAACAGCGGCAGCACGTGCACCGGCAGCTTCAGCAGTCCGGTGACGGACTCAATATTATTACGAATCCCGCCGATAAAGACGCCGCCAAGGCCGAGCGACTCCGCCGCCGCCATCGCGCTCTGCCCCATCATCGCCGTATCCACCACGCCGAGCAGCAGCTGTTCCGCCAGCCCCAGTTGCGCCTCAGGGCAAATTTGCAGATGGCGGTTAAAATCCGCACAAAAAACCCAAAACTCCGCCGCTTGCGCGACGTGCTTTTGCCCGCCGCTCAGCGCCACCAGCTGTTCGCGTAGCGCCGGGTCGGTAATGCGTATAATGGAACTGCACTGCAAAAAGCTGGAGCTGGAGGCCGCCTGGGCGCTGGCGATAATCGCTTCGCGCTGTGCGCAAGTGATGGGTTTATCAGTGAAGTGGCGAATGGAGCGGTGGCTGCGCAGCAGATCAATGGTCGGCGTCATCTCGTTTTTCCTGGTCAGACGATGAAGAAGGTTTGTCGTTACGGCGCATCAGTTGCGGCGCGACGGTTTGCGCCATTCCCCACATCAGCGCAACGGCCGCCGGGAGCATCAGAACAATACCGGCGAAAATCATGATGACGCCAGCAAGCTCGCTGCCAAACGGCGCGGGTAGCGAGACATACTGTTTGAGCGAAAGCCAGGCCAGCGCCAGCAGCGCCATGCCGATGCCTTCCAGTATCAGCACGCTTTTCGGTAACGATCCAAGCGAACGCATAGTCCTTCTCCATCCACAAAGATGAATCATTATAGCGAGGCGAACTCAGGCTGTATTTAACGAAAATAGCCAGAAGTCATCAAAGCAACAGGCAAAACCTTCTTTCTTCTTCGCCCCACTCCCGGCATCATAACGGTATTCGCCGTCAGGCGCAGACTCATCTCAGGAGAGAAATATGTTTACCGTTATTTTTGGTCGTCCAGGATGCCCTTACTGCGTACGTGCAAAAGAGCTGGCAGAAAAACTGACCAATGAGCGCGATGATTTCAATTACCGTTATGTGGATATCCACGCGGAAGGGATCTCGAAAGAAGATCTGCAGAAAACTGTCGGCAAACCGGTGGAAACCGTACCGCAGATTTTCGTCGATCAACAGCACATCGGCGGCTTTACCGATTTCGAAGCCTGGGCGAAAGCCAACCTCGGGCTGTACGCGTAAGCCGCAGCGTGGGCGCTACTCGCGTCCACGCTTCTCCCCGGCGATAACCCGGATAAACTGCCAGAACAACGCCCCCAGCCCGCACCAGAATACCGCACTGAAAAGCCACGCCAGCTCCTGCCAGAAGGAGCGGGTGGAAACAAGCCCCAGACGCATCAGCAACAAACATACCGGCATCGCCAGCACCGCGCCCAGCAGAGGCAACATCAGCCGCCGTTTTGGCGAGATAACGCTTGCGATGACACCAGGAATAACAAAAAAAAGCAGTCCCAGTTCCGAATGCCCGGACGTGCGAAACGCATCGCCGATGCGCAAGGTCAGAAAAAGGCACACGATAATAAACAGGACAAAACAACAGATAACGCCCGCCCAGCCACGTTCAGTCTTCACAATTCCTCCTGACGTCTCTCTATCGAACTTCCACTACGCCCAGATAAAGTTTTACGGCATTCCATGCCTGCAAGTACCCACGTGATTACAAACGATTGTTACTAGCCGTCGTCTACAGGAACGATTAAACTAGCGGCCTTAATTTGAAGGTTATCGGCAAGCAGAAGAACGTTACCGTTTCCCGTCATACCTGGGAAAAACCTTAGCCTAAATAACCATTCCTTTCAACAAGTTACTAGTAAACAAGAAGTTAGCTTCCGTGAATATAAACGTCGCAGATTTGTTAAATGGGAATTACATCCTGTTATTATTCGTGGTGCTGGCGCTGGGCCTGTGTCTGGGTAAATTGCGCCTTGGCTCCATCCAACTGGGTAATTCCATTGGCGTTTTAGTGGTCTCTCTGTTATTAGGCCAACAGCATTTCAGCATTAACACTGATGCATTGAATCTCGGTTTTATGCTGTTTATTTTTTGCGTCGGCGTGGAAGCTGGCCCTAACTTTTTTTCTATTTTCTTTCGCGACGGTAAGAATTATCTGATGCTGGCGTTGGTCATGGTCGGCTCCGCGCTGGTGATCGCATTGGGACTCGGTAAGCTGTTCGGCTGGGATATCGGCCTGACCGCCGGTATGCTTGCAGGCTCCATGACCTCTACCCCGGTGCTGGTGGGCGCAGGCGATACCCTGCGGCACTCCGGCATGTCGGGAAGCGAGCTAACCTCCGCACTCGACCACCTGAGCCTGGGCTACGCCCTGACCTACCTGATTGGCCTGGTGAGCCTGATCCTCGGCGCGCGCTATTTACCGAAGTTACAGCATCAGGATCTGCAGACCAGCGCCCAGCAAATCGCCCGCGAGCGCGGCCTGGACGCCGATTCCAACCGCAAGGTCTATTTGCCGGTGATCCGCGCCTATCGCGTCGGGCCGGAGCTGGTAGCCTGGACTGACGGCAAGAATCTGCGCGAGCTTGGCATCTACCGCCAGACTGGCTGCTACATCGAGCGTATTCGCCGTAACGGTATCCTGGCGAACCCGGACGGCGACGCAGTGCTGCAGATGGGCGATGAAATCGCGCTGGTCGGCTACCCGGATGCCCATGCCCGCCTCGACCCGAGTTTTCGCAACGGTAAAGAGGTGTTTGACCGCGACCTGCTGGACATGCGCATCGTCACTGAAGAGGTGGTCGTGAAAAACCACAATGTGGTCGGCCGCCGTCTGGCGCAGCTGAAGCTCACCGACCACGGCTGCTTCCTGAACCGCGTGATCCGCAGCCAGATTGAGATGCCTATCGACGATAACATCTTGCTGAACAAAGGCGATGTGCTCCAGGTCAGCGGCGACGCCCGCCGCGTCAAAACCATCGCCGATCGCATCGGCTTTATTTCCATTCACAGCCAGGTGACCGATCTTTTAGCATTTTGTGCCTTTTTCATCGTCGGCCTGATGATCGGGATGATTTCCTTCCAGTTCAGCTCATTCAGCTTCGGCATCGGCAACGCCGCGGGCCTGCTGTTCGCGGGTATCATGCTGGGTTTCCTGCGCGCCAACCATCCGACCTTCGGCTACATCCCGCAGGGGGCGCTGAATATGGTGAAAGAGTTTGGTCTGATGGTGTTTATGGCAGGCGTCGGCCTCAGCGCGGGCAGCGGCATCGGCCACGGGCTTGGCGCCGTGGGCGGCCAGATGCTGGTCGCGGGCCTGATTGTCAGCCTGGCACCAGTCGTTATCTGCTTCCTGTTCGGCGCTTATGTGCTGCGCATGAACCGCGCGCTGCTGTTCGGCGCAATGATGGGGGCAAGAACCTGCGCGCCAGCGATGGAAATTATCAGCGATACCGCGCGCAGCAACATCCCGGCGCTGGGCTACGCAGGCACCTACGCTATCGCTAACGTTTTGTTAACATTGGCAGGTACACTCATTGTCATCATCTGGCCGGGGCTTGGATAAAACCGAAGATTGCAACCAGCAAAAAAAATTTTTGTGAAGTGCAGAACTTTTTAATCGGGCATCAGTCATAAGTAGTGCCACTGCTTTTCTTTGATGTCCCCATTTTGTGGAGCCCATCAACCCCGCCATTTTTGGTTCAAGGTTGATGGGTTTTTTGTTTCTGCTCCCCGGCAATTCTCCCCACCATCTGACGAATCTCCTCGCGGCCAAGCGGCGCGCGGTCTGTGACGAAGTGCAGCGTCATACCCTCGATAAACGCATCCAGCGCCCGCGCGGTCGGCGCATCGAACCAGCGCCCGAGCGTCTGCTGGCTGCGCTGCATCCAGTCCTGCATTATCCCTTTCAGCGCCGGTTTGCAGCTGGTGAAGGCGTACATCTGATACATCAACTCCATATTGCGCGCGGTGGTCACCTCGGCGCCGGAAATCAGCGCGGTGATGGCGTCGCAGGCCTCGTCAGGTGTTGAGACGTCATTAAAAAACGCCTGGTACTGCAGCGACATCTGTACGGTAAAGCTGTTGAACGCTTCCTCCAGCAGCGCATCGATGCCGCTGAAATAGTAGGTCATCGACCCCAGCGGCACATCGGCGCACAGGGCGATTTTACGGTGCGTCACCGCCTGAATACCGTGGCGGGCGATGGTGTCGAGCGTGGCCTGAATAATACGCTCCCGGCGCAGCGGGTCGTTGGGTCGGCGAGCCATATTTTTCCCCTCCTGATTTATGTACAAATGTACACAACCTTGTTAGTGTTGTCTCTGCTTCTCTTTGTACAGGCCATGAATGGATGACATCGCTCTCTTCCCGTAACGCCCTGCGGCTTCGCATGTGGGCGCTGTTTATGTTCTTCTTTTTACCCGGGCTGCTGATGGCCTCCTGGGCTACGCGCACGCCCGCTATCCGCGATATGCTCTCACTGTCGACCGCCGGTATGGGCGTAGTGCTGTTTGGGCTCTCAGTCGGTTCGATGAGCGGCATTCTCTGTTCGGCCTGGCTGGTAAAACGCTTCGGCACCCGTAAGGTTATCCGCACCACCATGTCCTGCGCAGTGCTGGGCATGGCCATCCTGAGCGGTGCGCTGTGGCAGGCTTCTCCTCTGCTGTTCGCCTTTGGTCTGATGATTTTCGGCGGCAGTTTCGGCGCGGCGGAAGTCGCTATCAACGTCGAAGGCGCCGTGGTGGAGCGCGAGATGAACAAAACCGTGCTGCCGATGATGCATGGCTTTTACAGCTTCGGCACCCTTGTTGGGGCCGGTGTCGGGATGGCGCTGACCGCCTTTGGCCTGTCGGCGACGCTGCACATTCTGCTGGCGGCGCTGGCAGGCATACTGCCTATCATGATCGCCATCAAAGCCATTCCCGACGGTACCGGGAAGAACCGCGCCGACAACACCGCCCATGGCGATAAAGGCGTGCCGTTCTACCGCGATATCCAACTGATGCTGATTGGCGTCATCGTGCTGGCGATGGCCTTTGCCGAAGGCTCGGCTAACGACTGGCTGCCGCTGTTGATGGTGGACGGACACGGCTTCAGCCCCACCTCCGGCTCACTGATTTACGCCGGTTTCACCCTGGGGATGACCGTCGGGCGCTTTACCGGCGGCTGGTTTATCGACCGCTACAGTCGCGTGGCGGTCGTGCGCGCCAGCGCCATGATGGGCGCGCTGGGCATCGGGTTGATTATCTTTGTCGACGTCGACTGGATTGCGGGCGTGTCGGTTATCCTGTGGGGGCTTGGCGCCTCGCTCGGCTTCCCGCTGACCATCTCCGCCGCCAGCGACACCGGGCCGGACGCGCCCACCCGCGTCAGCGTCGTCGCCACCACCGGCTATCTGGCATTCCTGGTCGGCCCGCCGCTGCTCGGCTTCCTCGGCGAGCATTTCGGCCTGCGTAGCGCGATGCTGGCCGTGCTGGCGCTGGTCATCGTGGCGGCGTTTATCGCCCGCGCGGTCGCGAAACCTGAATCTCAACCGGTAATGGAGCATGCATGATGAGCGTAAAACTGATTGCAGTAGATATGGACGGCACCTTCCTGAGCGATGAAAAACGCTATAACCGCACGCGGTTTCTCGCGCAGTACCAGCAGATGAAAGCCCAGGGCATTCGCTTTGTGGTCGCCAGCGGCAACCAGTACTGGCAGCTTATCTCCTTCTTCCCGGAAATTGTCGCGGAGATAGCCTTTGTGGCGGAAAACGGCGGCTGGGTGGTGGACGCGGGTGAAGAGGTCTTCAACTGCGCGCTGCCGCGCGACCATTTTCGCACCGTTGTGGACTTTCTGCATACCCTACCTGATGTGGAAATTATCGCCTGCGGCAAGCGCAGCGCCTACACCCTGAACCGCTATGACGATGCGCTGAAATCCATGGCGGCACTCTATTACCATCGCCTTGCGCTGGTGGATACCTTCGATAACCTGGACGATACCTTCCTGAAATTCGGTCTTAATCTGCCGGACCGCCAGGTGCCGGATGTCCAGGCCGCGCTGCATGAAGCGCTGGGCGACGTGATGACCGCCGTCACCACCGGTCACGGCAACATTGACCTCATCATGCCCGGCATTCACAAAGCCAACGGTTTGCGCCTGCTACAGCAGCGCTGGGGCATCCACGACGCCGAGGTGGTCGCCTTCGGCGACAGCGGTAACGATCTCGAGATGCTGCGCCAGGCCGGGTTCGGCTTTGCGATGGCTAACGCCGCCGCGCCGGTGCAGGCGGTGGCGGGTTATCGTGCGCCGCATAACAACGAGGAAGGGGTGCTGGAGATCATTGATAAAATCCTGAGGCGAGAAACGCCTTTTGCCTGATGATAAGCCCGGCAGCGCCGGGCTTATTGATCACTGCTGCGAATTGCCCACCGATTTATTCCACAGGAAGTAGGTCATCAGCCCCAGCCATATCACGCCATTAAGCAGGTTAAACAGGCTGAACAGCCCGTTGCCGCCCAACTGGTAAGCATGTTTGCTCACCTCGATGCCGACGGTAAAAATCAGCATCTGCAGCATGCCCATCGCCGCAGAAACCGTCCCTTTACTCATATCGCTGGCAAACAGCGTCAGACGCACCAGGCCCGCATTCGCCAGCCCAATGCCAAAGGCATAGAGGCTCAAACCGGCGGTCATCCACAGATAGGCATGGCTGGACACCACCGTGGCGGCAGCGGCCAGAATCAGCCCGGCGGCAATCGGCCAGCCGCCCGCGATAATCAGCCAGCGTACCGTACGGCGCGAGGTCAGTTTCGCCAGCGTCAGGTTGCCGACGATCAGCGCGCCGAAAATCGGCACCTGCAGCATGCCGTACTCATAGGTGCTGGCCTGCTCACCGCTGATGATAATTACTGGCGACTGCGCGATCCACGCCAGCAGCGGCAGGCTGACGAACCCGGTCGCCAGCGCGCCAGCGACGAAGCGGTAGTTTTTCAGCACCTGGGCATAATCGCGGCCCAGCGCCTTAATCGACAGTTTTTCGCCCATCCGTGTCGCCGTCTCCGGCATCGCTTTCTGCAGGCCGAAAAACGACACCGTCGCCAGTGCGGCAAACAGCACGAACATGGTCTCCCACGGGGCGATGTGGATCCAGGCGGCACCCACCAGCGGCCCCAGCAGCGGCGCTATCAGCGCGACGTTGGCCATCAGCGCGGTTATCTTGATGCACACCGCTTCATCAAACGACTCCTGAATGGCGGCGTAGCCGACGGCGCCGATAAAGCACAGGCTGATGCCCTGCAGAAAACGCAGCACCGTGAACTGCTCAATATTTTGCGCCAGCAGGGTGGCAAGGCAGGTGAGGATAAACCACACCACGCCGGTCAGCATCACCGGGCGGCGTCCGATGCGGTCCGACAGCGGGCCTAACAGCCACTGCAGGAACATACCGCCCGCCAGATAGGCCGTCATTGAGGTGGGAACCCATTCGTTCCCCGCCTGAAACTGCTCAACCACCACCAGCATACCCGGCTGGATCATATCGTTGCCGATGTAGGTGGAGAATTCGTAAAGCACCAGACAGAGAGGGAAAAGCAACGCCTGACGTCCGAGGCGCTTACCGGAAATTAAGTGGTTTTGCATGAAATCTCTTAGCAATAAAAAAAGCGCGTGAAGTGTAATCAATGAGTATCAACGACGATAGTGAAAAGTGCATGACACACTCTGTTACAGCACAAATAGGTTTGTTTAAGGTTCGCTTAAGTTCCTCCCCCTATACTCCCTGATTATGGTTGCCTGAAGATTATCGTAACCGCCGGACAATTAAGATAAAGCTGGTTTACTGTCGGGGACACGATTTTTATCGTAAGTAGCGTCATCAAACTGTCAGAGTGCGCAAAGTATGCTGGAAAATTTAAATCATTCGTTGTTTAGCTGGATTAATGCCACGCCCGCGTCGCCGCAGTGGAGTCTGTCGCTGGCGACATTCATCGCCCAGGATCTGATTTTCATTATTCCGGCGCTTGCCGTCATACTCTGGCTGTGGGGACCACAGGCTCAGATCAGCGCGCAGCGCCAGTTGGTCATTAAGATGGCGATGGCATTGGTTATCAGCATGGCGCTGTCATGGGTCGTCGGCAACATTTTCCCGCATAACCGCCCGTTCGTGGATGGCGTGGGCCATACCTTCCTGCAGCACGCGCCGGATAACTCCTTCCCGAGCGATCACGGCACCGCGATTTTCGCTTTCTCGCTGGCCTTTTTGTTCTGGCATCGTCTGTGGTCAGGCCTGTCGCTGCTGGTCATCGGCGTCGCCATCGCCTGGTCCCGCGTGTACCTTGGCGTCCACTGGCCGCTGGATATGGTGGGCGGGTTCCTCTCCGGCCTGAGCGGCTGTCTGATCGCCCAATGGCTGTGGCTCTCCTTCGGCGCCGCGCTGTACCAACGTCTGCAGCAGCTCTATCGCCTGTTGTTTTCCTTACCGATTCGAAAAGGGTGGGTACGTGACTAACCCGTGACGCGCAGGTAAAATTACCGCCTGGCCCTCGCCTGCCGCGAGGGTAATTTTAGTGACAGGGGCGATATGGAAACTCGGCGCGAAGAGCGAATCACACAGCTTATTCAGGCACTCAAACGCAGCGATAAACTGCATCTGAAAGAGGCTGCAGCCCTGCTAGGCGTCTCCGAGATGACCGTTCGCCGCGATCTCAACAGTCTGGATGGCCCTGTCGTGTTGCTCGGCGGCTACATCGTGCTGGAGCCGCGAAGCGCGAGCCACTACCTGCTCAGCGATCAAAAAACCCGTCTTGTCGATGAAAAACGCCGGGCAGCCCGCCTGGCGGCAAAACTGTTAAAACCGCACCAGATGGCCTTTTTTGACTGCGGTACGACCACCCCCTGGATTATCGACGCCATCGATAACGATATGCCCTTTACCGGCGTCTGCTATTCGCTGAATACCTTTCTGGCCCTGCAGGAAAAACCGCTGTGCCGCGCTGTGCTCTGCGGCGGTGAGTTTCACGCCAGCAACGCTATCTTTAAACCCCTGAGCCTCGAAGACACACTCAACCACTTGTGTCCGGACATCGCCTTTTACTCCGCCGCGGGCGTGCACATTGAGCAGGGCGCGACCTGTTTTAATCTGGAGGAGCTGCCGGTTAAACAGTGGGCCCTGCGCCACGCGCAGTACCATGTTCTGGTGGTGGATCACAGCAAATTCGGCAAAGTACGTCCGGCGAGAATGGGGGAGTTGCAGAGTTTCAACGTTATCGCCAGCGACCGCAGCCCCGATGAGGCGCTGACGGCGCTGGCGAAACAGCGCAAAATTACGCTGCTGTTCGAGCCGTCATGAGAACCAGCTACCGAACCACTGGTGGAATTTCATCAGCACGAAGTCAACCATCCGGCTGAAGAAGCCGCCCTCATTGACCGCTTCCATGACAATGAGCGGGCGCTGTTCAACGGTCTGGTCATTGAGTTTAAAATCGATGGTGCCGACAACCTGCCCTTTCGCCAACGGCGCGGTGAGCTGAGGCTGGTTCAGGGTGTAGCTGGCCTTCAGGTTTTTCAGCTGTCCGCGCGGGAGCGTAATTGAGCCCGCTTCCCCTGCCCCCAGTTTGGCCTGGTTCGTATCGCCGTACCAGACGCGCTGCTCAACGAAGGTGGCGTCCGGTTTAATCGGCGTCACGGTTTCGAAGAAGCGGAAGCCCCAGGTCAGCAGTTTTTCAGATTCATTAAAGCGGATACGGTCCGTTTTGGTGCCAAGCACAACCGCGATCAGGCGCATATCGCCCTGGACGGCGGAAGAGACCAGGTTATAGCCAGCGCCCGCTGTCGTTCCGGTTTTCACCCCGTCCGCATTCAGGCTGGCGTTCCACAACAGGCGGTTGCGGTTAGGCTGGCGAATGTTGTTGAAGGTGAACTCTTTTTCTTTGTGGATGGCGTACTCTTCCGGCACGTCGTGGATCATCGCCCGGGTCAGCAGCGCCATATCGCGGGCGGTACTGAACTGCCCCGGCGCGTCCAGGCCGTGAACAGTCTGGAAGGTGGTATTGGTCAGGCCGAGCTTCTGCGCATAACTGTTCATCAGGCCGACAAAGGAGTCCTGGCTGCCGGCGACATAGTCCGCAATCGCAATGCTGGCATCGTTACCTGACTGGATAATCACCCCTTTATTCAGATCCTCAACCGACACCTGATCACCCGGTTTGAGGAACATGACCGACGATCCGCGCAGCGACGGGTTGCCCGTCGCCCAAGCGTCACGCCCGATGGTGACGCTGTCCGTCAGTTTGATTTTCCCTGCTTTTAACGCCTGGCCTACCACATAGCTGGTCATGATCTTCGTCAGGCTTGCCGGATCGAGTTTTTCGTCAGCGCTTCCTTCGCTCAGGACTTTTCCGCTGGCGTAATCCATCAGGATCCACGCCTTAGCATCCACCGGGGGAGGTGCAGGCATCTGAACCTGCTCTGCCGCCTGCACCGCAGGGGCAACGAAGAGTAATAAAAGAGAGCCTGCCGCCAGGCCGCGAAGAGAAACTGCATTACGCGTCATAAGAGCCACCCAAAGTATCCATTCCAAAAAACACGCCACGTCACCGAAGCCGTGTTACAGCAAGCGGTGAGTAATAGCGTACAAATGACCTTAAAGAAACAATGCGTTGGTAAAGTTTTTAAAGTTTACGCAATAACGCCGCTTTGTGTTGAATGACGCACAATTTTTTTCGTGATGGTTGCCTGAGGATTTACTTTCCTCCACCATGGACGCTCACCAACATCGTTACACAACCGGGAGTGATTCATGATTACGCTGTGGGGCAGGAACAATTCGACAAACGTCAAAAAGGTGCGCTGGATTCTGGAAGAGCTGGAATTACCGTATAACCAGATCCTGGCGGGAGGCCAGTTTGGTCTCAATCATGACCCGGCGTTTTTATCCAAAAACCCCAACGGTCTGGTGCCGCTGCTGGTGGATGACGAAACGCAGATAACGTTGTGGGAATCGAATACCATCGTGCGGTATCTCGCCGCCCAGTACGGGCAAAACCGCCTGTGGGTGGAATCACCGGCACAGCGCGCCGAAGGCGAGAAGTGGATGGACTGGGCAAATCAGACGTTATCGCCTGTGCACCGGGTCATTCTGCTGGGGCTTATCAGAACACCGCCGGAAAAGCGCGACCAGGCCGCAATTGACGCCGCCATCGTGCAGTGTGAATCGCTGTTCGTCATGCTGGACGACGCGCTGGCGAAATCGCCATGGCTTTCCGGTAGTGAATTCGGCCTCGGCGACCTCGCCGTCGCACCGTTTATCTATAACCTGCTGGAAACCATTCACAGCTGGCAGCCGCACCCTAACCTGCAGCGCTGGTACCAGCAACTGGCCCGCCGCCCTGCTTATCAGAACATCGTGATGATTCCGGTTTCCTGAAGGTGACAAAACAAGGGGGAGGTGGCTCCCCCTTGACGCTACGCTCGCGCCATTGGCGCGAGAGCATTCATTTCCTGAATGCTACTATCCAATGTGGTCAGGCAGCGCTCGAGTGTCTCTACGTTAACAGCAATATACAAAGGGCAATCATGGTGCCCGGTCATCAGACAAACGGCGGCAGACGCCATGGCCTCTCCGGCCATATGTAACGCCTCTTGCTGCTGTGGCGTTACCGAGGGTGCAATTGCTGCGCTTCTGTTGCGCAGTTCAGCACAGAGCTCAAACAAATTATCACGCAGATGGTCATTCTCGCTGACTGACATGTATCCCTTCGCACGCCGGAGCTGGAGGTACGCGGCAATGTCGATGCGCGCATTCACCAACTTGTCCATGAGGTTGCGTTTCCGTCTGTCAACGTTCATGCATTTCCCTCCTGTGTTGTCCATTACCACAGTTATAGTATGGTCATTTTCTGAGCAGAATCATGCGCAAGGTCAATATTTAATCATTGATTAACAATTTTATAAAAAATCTTTATAACATAAGCAGTTGTTAACGCTTCGTCGACATATTCGATGTCGGGAGGCGTCGTCTTATGGCAACTTTTGCAAGATTTGCCAGGCGGCATTAACCCGTGCCGGGTTCGGGTAATTCTTGTTTGCCAGCATCACAATACCGACGTTCTTTTCCGGGATGAAAACGATGTAGGCGCCAAAACCGTTAGTACTGCCGGTTTTGTGCAGCCAGGTCGCCGGAGTCGCCGGGCGCGGCGGCGATAGCCGTTTCGCCGGTCGCGCTTTGAGCGCCATATCGTTACCACTGGCGGTAATCACCTTTTCGGCGTCAACAGGCCAAGAATACATTTCCCAACCCAGCCCCTGATACATATCGCCGATTTTGTAGTATCCCGTTTGCGCAATGGTGATGGCCTTCGCCAGTCCCGCCTCTTTCGTCGCCAGCGCTTTCGGGTCGATATTCGCCTGCATAAACGCCGCCATATCCTTCACCGTCGTTTTAACGCCGTAGGCCTGTGCGTCGAACATCCCCGGGCTTACCCGCACCGGCTGCCCGTTACGGTATCCCCAAGCATAATTTTTTTCCGCCTCTGCCGGTACGCTTATCCAGGTATGCGTCAGCTGTAGCGGTGCAAAAACGTGCTGTTTCATGAACGCTTCAAACGACAAGCCGCTGTCTTTTACCGCCAGCGCGCCAAACAAACCGATACTGGCATTGGAATACTGACGCTGGGTTCCCGGTGCCCACTGAGGCTGCCAGTGCTGGTAGTAGCGCCATAACGCATCGGCATTATCGACGTCATCCGGCACCTGAAGCGGCAGACCACCTGCAGTATAAGTGGCCAACTGCAGCATAGTGATTTTCCGCCACGGCGGCGAAGTCAGCTGCGGCGCATAGCGGGCAACGGGGTCGGTAAGACGCAAATTGCCGCTCTGTACGGCGTAGCCTCCGGCTATACCCGTAAAGGTTTTACTGACAGAGCCCAGTTCAAACAGCGTATCGTCTGTGACCGGCCGCTGGTTTTTCACATCGGCCAGCCCATAATGGTAGAGGTGCGTTTTACCGTCGACGATCACCGCAACCGCCATCCCCGGGATGTCCTGTTGTTTCATTAGCGGCGTAATGGTGCTGTTCACCAGTTCATCGAGGTTTTGCGTCTTTTCCGCCATCACGCTGTAAGACGTCATCAGCAGCGCGGTTGCCATCACCAGCGGGGTTACAGGTCTTTTTTCCACAATACACTCCCCTGTTTGTTCGCCATTTTCTCTCCCCAATTCTCACGTGAACGCATGTTGCCTGCGCCATTAAGCCGAAAAGCCCGTACAGGCGCAATTCTTACGTGAAATTTTACTGCGGATTCGCGCCAGCGACTTCAGCGGTGTGATTCACGTACTCTCAGTGGGGGATGGTACGCATAAGCGTCTGTTGCATGCTATTTTTGATAGACGCTTACGGTCGCTATGATGACGTTCAGGGGTTTTATGTCAACGATTCCCGTTTCGGAAAAAATATGTTCATTGAGCAGAATCGATCTGAATCTGCTGACTATTTTTTGTTTAATCTATAGCGCAGGCAGCATTAGCAAAGTGGCCGACATGCTGGAGATTTCCCCCTCGGCGGTCAGCCAGTCATTGCGAAAACTGCGTGAAATGATGGGCGATAATTTATTTGTCCGTAGCGGTAACATCCTTTTACCCACCGTATTCTCAGATGAGCTTTATGACAATATCATCCCGCTCATCGACGAATTATCAGCGGTATTGCCGGTATCCTCGCTGGTGCAGAAGAAACGGCTGACATTATATACGGAATCATTTATTTCTCCGCTTATCGTCCCCGAATTGACCGAAAAAATCATCTCGATGAATGACAATCTCAGCCTGCTGCATCGCACCGATGACCTGAACGAAACACGGATTATCGAGCTACTCAACATGCGACAGGCCGACGTTGTTTTTTCAACATTTTCCACTGAAAACAGCAATATCAGCTGCAAGAAGGTCAGCAACATGAAGCTGGTACTGGTCGCCTCTCAACACAATACGCTCTATGGCGACACCATCAGCGAAGTCATGCTCAGGGATGCCAGTCTGGTGGGATATAATACGAAAAATGAGAAAGTCATTTATTACAGAACGATTTTTGATAAAAAATTCCGTTCCAGCGAGCGCTGTCTGCTCACGACGTCGTTTGCCTCTATTTTAATGATCGTCTCGAAAACCAATTGTTTAGGTATTATCCCCGAAAAAGCATTTGCCGCTTATGCTGACATGTACCATTTAAAGAAAATCGAGCCGCCGTTTCCATTACCACAATTCAGTATTTATGCCTCATCCCGGAAGGAAATAAATAAAACACTGTTTTCAGTGCTGGTCGATATGCTGGCGGCAGTTCCTGGGTGATGTTATTCGATGAATAACAAAAGGTGGTGGTGTAACGCTTAGTGCTTCTTTATTTTCTGCTGTGTGTTGGGTTTGTCGACAAGGTTTAACTCGGCGATAAGTTTCGGACGCGTGAGCCCTGTGGCGACAGAAATGCAAATCAAATCAACGCCATTCGCATACAGCGTTTTTGCCATTTTTAATTTTGACGGTAAATAAATGTCTCTCATTGGATGCCTCGTGATAGTTAATGAGCCATAAAAGTACAATATTTGAACAACGGTTCCAATAAGCAGCGCTTAAAGCCGGGATAAGTAACACTAACGAGCTATGCGGGACAGGCGCCACCACCGAGCACACAGATCCTGTATAAATCCGGCGAGGAAATCTGTACAATCCCTGCCCTGACCATTCCAATAATTGAACAATTTTTAAGCTATGAGCAATGTAACGCAGCAGCCGAAGATCGGCTTCGTCTCCCTGGGCTGTCCGAAAAACCTCGTCGACTCTGAACGCATCCTTACCGAACTGCGTACCGAAGGCTACGACGTGGTGCCAAGCTACGATAACGCCGACATGGTTATCGTCAACACCTGCGGCTTTATCGATAGCGCAGTGCAGGAATCCCTGGAAGCGATCGGCGAAGCGCTGAAAGAAAACGGCAAAGTGATCGTCACCGGTTGCCTGGGCGCCAAAGAAGATCAGATCCGCGAAGTGCATCCGAAAGTGCTGGAGATAACCGGGCCGCACAGCTACGAGCAGGTGCTGCAGCACGTGCACCACTACGTTCCGAAGCCGCAGCATAACCCGTTCCTGAGCCTGGTGCCGGAACAGGGCGTGAAGCTGACGCCGCGTCACTATGCATATCTTAAGATTTCCGAAGGCTGCAACCATCGCTGCACCTTCTGCATCATTCCGTCCATGCGCGGCGACCTCGACAGCCGCCCGGTAGGCGACGTGCTGGCCGAAGCCAAACGTCTGGCGGACGCAGGCGTCAAAGAACTGCTGGTTATCTCTCAGGATACCTCGGCCTATGGCGTCGACGTGAAGCACCGCACCGGGTTCTACAACGGCGAGCCGGTGAAAACCAGCATGGTCAGCCTGTGTGAACAGCTCGCGAAGCTCGGCGTGTGGGTGCGTCTGCACTACGTCTATCCGTACCCGCACGTGGACGACGTGATCCCGCTGATGGCCGAAGGAAAAATCCTGCCGTATCTCGACATCCCGCTGCAGCACGCCAGCCCGCGTATTCTGAAGCTGATGAAGCGCCCGGGTTCCGTGGACCGCCAGCTCGCACGCATTAAGCAGTGGCGCGAGATCTGCCCGGAATTGACCCTGCGCTCCACCTTTATCGTCGGTTTCCCGGGCGAAACAGAAGACGATTTCCAGATGCTGCTCGATTTCCTCAAAGAAGCGCGTCTGGACCGCGTCGGCTGCTTTAAGTACAGCCCGGTAGAAGGCGCCGCCGCCAACGAACTGGCCGATCAGGTGCCGGAAGAGGTGAAAGAAGAGCGCTGGAACCGCTTCATGCAGCTGCAACAGCAGATTTCCGCTGAGCGCCTGCAGGAGAAGATTGGCCGCGAAATCATGGTTATCGTTGATGAAGTCGACGAAGAAGGCGCCATCGGCCGCAGCATGGCGGATGCACCGGAAATCGACGGCGCGGTCTACCTGAACGGTGAAACGCGCGTCAAGCCTGGCGACGTACTGCGCGTTAAGGTCGAGCACGCCGACGAGTACGACCTGTGGGGTAGCCGGGTCTGATCCCTCCTCTCTAACCCTCTCCGGCAACGGAGAGGGTTTATGCCCTACCCCTTAATCTTCGGGTCCAGCGCGTCGCGCAGGCCGTCCCCCAGCAGGTTG
>Ga0213878_10000213_pt1 | contig 24010 bp, 20 predicted proteins | sample VelepicoBEBS_R02_FD_161053 | JGI IMG/M metagenome (GOLD analysis project Ga0213878, IMG submission 161053) | Vellozia epidendroides bulk soil microbial communities from rupestrian grasslands, the National Park of Serra do Cipo, Brazil - BS_R02 | ecosystem: Environmental > Terrestrial > Soil >... | reverse complement strand
TAACTCCTAAAAAAATTGCTCCCGAGTTAAACACCCGGGAGCAAAATTCTTTGTTAAGTTAAACAGCGTAATGGATTACCGGTGCCAGCCGCCGCCGTGCCATCCTCCATGCCAGCCACCACGCCATCCTCCACGCCAGCCCCAACCGCCGCGCCATCCTCCACGCCAGCCCCAACCGCCGCGCCATCCCCAGCCCCAACCACCACCATACCAATATGGATAGTAGGCAGGCCCATAATAAGGACCACCATAGTAAGCAGGGGCGACCGCAACAGCTACGCCCGCTTCAGCTTTCGGAGAGACTAAGCAAAAAAGACCGGCGACAGCGAGGATCAATAATAGAAACCTCTTCATCAATTTATTCCTCTTATTTCAGCACAAATGTAACATTAATCATGCCTGCGGGCGAGGGTTTGCCCTCGAACGTACAGGCGGGCCACTCTTTCAGACGTCACCGGTCGGCCCAAGTTACAGCCGGGCAAAGCCGGGATTTTGCCTTTGACCTGCCGGAAAACTCATTTTCACTTGACGCCCTGGGCTGAAAACAGCATCTTTCCGCTCTTTTCCAAAAAGGGTTCCTATGTCTAGAGTCTGCAGCATAACCGGGGCGAAACCCACCAAGGGGCATGTCATCCATCGTCGTGGTATGGCTAAGAAAAAGGGCGGCGTGGGCCAACATGTCACCGCCAACACACCACGACTCTTTGTGCCGAATCTTAAAACTCGGCGGATCTGGGTGCCCGAGCTCGATCGTTTCGTTACGGTGAAGTTGAGTGCGCGAGCGCTTAAAACCATCGCTAAGAACGGCGCCTATCATACGCTCAAAGCAGCCGGCTTAGTTTGAGTTTTCTATCCACCGCCTGCATCGTTCATCCTGCGGTTTAATGGAGGAACGATACAGGCTATGGACAAGAGAAAGATTATTCCGGTAAGTGTCTTGACCGGGTTCTTAGGGGCCGGGAAGACGACGCTGGTAAATCACATCCTTCGAGAACAGTCGGAATACAAATTTGGTCTGATCATCAACGAGATCGGAAAGATTGGCATCGATGGTCAATTAGTTCAGACCGAGACCGAAGATGTGGTCGAGATGAGCAATGGTTGCATTTGTTGCACCATCAGAAAAGACCTGGTTAAAGGCATTCAAAAATTGCTCAAAAGAACCGATCTGGATTATATCCTGATCGAGACAACCGGGATTGCCGACCCCGGGCCGGTAGCGCAAACTTTTTTGAACGTTCCCCAGCTTCAACAATACGCGCGCCTCGATTCTATCATCACGTTGGTCGATGCGGAGAACATCCGCCAACAACTCAAAGAAACGGCAGTCGCGAGAGAACAGATCGCGCTCGCGGATTTTATCCTGTTGAACAAAACCGATTTGGTTAGCCAGCAAGAACTCACAGCGCTTGAAGAGTCGTTAGCAGCTATCAATCCATTCGCTCGGGTTTTCCGGACGGAGCAATCAAAGGTGAATTTGAAGGAGTTGCTCGATGTCGAAGTCTTCAATCTTGATCACAAGCTTTCCGTCGATCCGGAATTTTTGAACGAGCTGAAGAACGGCGACCATTCCGATATCAATTCCTTCTCGTTCAAGTTCGATCGGCCCTTCGAAATTGAGGAGTTTGATACTCAGCTGCAGTCGATTTGCGAGGGGAGTCAGGTTTATCGGGCTAAAGGAATCATCTGGGTCAGCGGTAATCCGCGAAGGGCGGTCTTCCACGGTGTTAACAACCGGTTCACGATCTATTGGGATCGGCTCTGGGAAAAGGAAGAACCGCGCTTTAGTCAACTCGTCTTCATCGGCAAGGATCTGGAGGAAGAAACCTTCGCGCAGAAGCTCGAAGAGTGTTTGGCCGGGTAGGTAGCGAAAGAGCGAAACGGCGAATGGGCGAAAGAGCGCGAAACGCTGAAGCCGCGAAGCGGCGGTTCATGATAGCCCGGCCACGGCCGGGCGCAGCCCTAGGTACCGAAACAAAGGGCGATTAGCGCTGAAAGCGCGGTTCAATGTGAGCGCCCAAGAGTTGCATGATCCGGGACTCGACTTCTTTCGCGCTTACAGCGCTAAACACCGTCTTTGTGAGAACCTAGGGCTTCGCCCGGCCGTGGCCGGGCTATTATGAGGCGCAGCTTCGCTGCTAAAACGCTCCGCGCCATTAGACGCCATGTCGCCGGTGTGCCCATTCGCCGTTTCGCCCATTCGCCCCCTCACTGCGACTTTGCCGTCTCGCGCTGGGGCTGGGACTCGATCAAAGCCAGGTCGGCATCGACCATGATACGGACAAGTTCTTCAAACCTGACCTGGGGTTCCCAATTCAACATCTTTTTTGATTTGGTCGCGTCACCGATCAGCAAATCAACCTCGGCCGGGCGTTCATATCTCTGGTCGTGTTTGACAAACTCTTTCCAATCCAAACCAACCCGCTCAAAAGCGAGCTCTACAAACTCCCGAACGCTGTGGGTCTCATTTGTCGCCAAGATGTAATCGTCGGGACGATCTTGCTGAAGCATCAGCCACATTCCTTGGACGTATTCGGGCGCGTACCCCCAGTCGCGTCTAGCATCAAGGTTTCCAAGATAAAGCGCCTTATCCAAACCGCATTTAATCCGAGCAACTGCTCGCGAGATCTTCCGGGTAACGAACGTCTCCCCTCGCCGAGGACTTTCGTGATTAAAAAGGATCCCGTTACTTGCATGTAACCCGTAGCTCTCCCGATAATTGACGGTGGCCCAGTAGGAAAACACCTTAGCCACGCCATACGGACTCCGTGGCCAAAACGGCGTTTTTTCCGTCTGCGGCACCTCCTGTACTTTGCCAAACATCTCGCTGCTGGAAGCCTGATAAAAACGGGGTCTAACACCTGCTTCACGAACAGCCTCTAGAATTCGGATGGTTCCGATCCCTGTGACATCCGCTGTGTACTCCGGGATCTCGAAGCTAACGCGAACGTGGCTCTGAGCACCCAAATGATAGATCTCGTCCGGCTGCAGATTATAGAGGAGTTTTACAAGGTGCACTGAATCCGCCAAATCGCCGTAATGCAGAAATAGCCGGACCCCGTGTACGTGGGGATCCTGGTAGAGGTGGTCGATCCGTGCGGTGTTGAAGGTGCTGGCCCGACGAATGATTCCATGAACTTCGTACCCTTTGCCGAGTAAAAAATCCGCCAGGTACGAACCATCTTGACCCGTGATTCCAGTGATTAAGGCGCGTTTCACTAAGTATTTGGCTCTGTACTAATCTATTCTGGGAATTTCAGGCGCTAGATCTCGTAGAATCCGTCTCTGGTGCCCGATGATCGCTGCAATCGCTCGTTGACCGGCTGCTAACATCCCGGAGAGATCATCTCCAGAAAAGGTCGCTTCTTCGCCCGTCCCTTGGATCTCAATGAATTCCCCGCGATGACTCATCACCAAATTAAGGTCAACGGCGGCTCTTCTATCTTCCTCGTAATCCAAGTCAACAAATACCTTGCCGTCCACCATCCCGACACTGACGGCAGCTACTAAAGAACGCAAAGGCCATTTTTCCAAGGTGCCTGCTGCGATCAGCTTAGCAAAGGCGAGCGCAGTTGCTACGGTCGCCCCTGAAATAGCTGCCGTGCGAGTTCCCCCGTCGGCCTGCAGCACATCGCAGTCAATCCAAAGTGTGCGCTGCCCGAGCAAATCCAGGTCGATCGCCGCTCTGAGAGAGCGCCCGATCAATCGCTGAATCTCAACCCCACGACCGTCCAGCTTTCCTTTTGAAATATCTCGCGGACGCCGGGTAAGAGTCGAATAAGGCAGCATCGAATACTCCGCCGTAATCCAGCCACCGGTAACATTCTGCTCCTTCATCCATCGGGGCACCGTTTCCTCGAAGCACACCGCACAAATCACCTGCGTATTGCCCGTCGACACCAAAACCGATCCGTGCGCATTGGGAGCGATATTCGGAACGATTTTGAATGAACGCGCCTGATCCGGAGCTCGATCCTCAGATCTTGGAGTTATTGTAGCAGCCTGCTGTTCATCCATAGCGCGAAGCGGGCAAGCATAGGGGAGGAGTTCAAGGAGTTCAAGGAGTTCAAGGAGTTCAAGGAGTTCAAGGAGTTCAAGGAGTTCAAGGAGTTCAAGGAGTTGCAGGAGTTCGAGGATGCCGGAGCGGTCAGTGTTAATCCACAACCAGCCCTTTCCCATCTAGCTGCTTCTCTGCTTGAAATTCCGGTCGATCTCTTTCGCTCGTTTCTTGAACTCCTTGAACTCCTCACCTATGCTTCGCCGTTTCGCGTAAATGGAAGTAACAGTTCAGGTCCCGGCATCGACAACCAATCTCGGTCCTGGGTTCGATTGCCTCGGTGTGGCCTTACAATTATGGAACCGGACCCGGGTCCGCCGCGTCAACGGTTCAAGCACGTCACCGAACCCCCGCCCTAAGATGGTCGATGAAGCCGCCCAAGCCTTTTTCTCGAAGTCGATGATTTCTCCTTTCGAATTTGATTGGAGTCTGCAAGGGGATGTCCCTCCAGCCCGGGGTTTGGGCAGCAGTGTGACTTTGCGCTTGGGTGTCCTTTTGGGGCTCAACCGGCTAGCCGATAACATTTATTCGACATTGGAGATCAAGCAGCTCTGTGACCACTTGGAAGGTCACCCCGATAACACCGCGGCGGCGTTACATGGCGGTTTCACCGTCGTCAATGCTCAAAGAAATGTCGTCCAGCGTTTTGATGTATCCTCAGATCTCCATTTTGTGTTATTCATCCCGGACTTCGAAGTAGCGACTTCGGAGGCCAGGAAAGTATTGCCGGTAACCTATCCGAGGACCGATATCGTGGAGAATCTCGCCAATGTCGCGTTGATCGCCGCTGCATTTGCCAGTCAGGATTACGAGTCTCTCCGCGATGCGTTTAACGACCGCTTGCACGAACCCTACCGTGAACCGCTGGTCCCGATGTTGCGAGATTTGGTCCGCGCTGGTCAAAAGGCGGGTGCGTTCGGCGGTTTCTTGAGCGGCTCCGGTTCGACCATCGCCTGTTTGACCACCCAAGATCCACAGCCTGTGGCCGACGCCATGCAAGCTGCGGCCGGAAAAGCAAAAGGTACGATCAGCATCGTGGAGGCCGATAACTCCGGCGCCAGGATCTTATAAAAGGAGACTCAGGATGCCAGGCAGATTGGATGAACTCGAACAATACGCAATCGATGTCATTCTTGAACGCCGCCACGGCCTTCGGCCCACCCTTCTCAGAATCACGCTGCGACTGTTATCGCATCTGTATCTCGGGATTGTCCAACTGCGCCTTTATCTTTACGGGATGCGTATCCTGAAGGAACGCCAGCTCGGTTGTCTCGTGATCAGCATTGGGAACCTGACCGTCGGTGGAACTGGAAAGACGCCAGTGGTGGAAAAATTTGCCCGCGCTTTGCAAAAGGGCGGCCGCCGAGTCGCGATCCTCAGCCGGGGCTATAAGAGCGTTGACACTCGGAAAAAGAAGAGCTGGTTCCAAAAGCTTCTTCGTAAGGGCGGTGATACGCCGCCTCGGGTTGTATCGGATGGACGCCGCATTCTGCTGGATTCAGCCAGCGCCGGAGACGAGCCGTACATGCTCGCTTCGAATCTAAAAGGGGTCGCGGTTGTGGTCGACAAGGACCGGGTTAAAGGCGGCCTGCATGCCATAAAAGCGCTGCGTGCCGACACGCTACTGCTTGATGATGGGCTTCAATACTTACACCTCAAACATCGGCTGGATATCGTACTGATCGATCGCCAAGCGCCATTTGGAAACGAGTATCTTTTGCCGCGAGGTACGTTGCGTGAACCACCCAAAAATCTGCAGCGCGCTAACTATATCTTCATTACCAAGTGCAACGGAGAACCTAACGACGATCTGATCTCGCGGATTCGAAAATACAATCGGACGGCGGAGATCATTGAATGCGCTCATAAACCCCTTTATTTGCGGCATCTTTACAAGGATGAGCGCCTTCCCCTGGATTACCTTCAAGGGCTCTACATCGGATCGGTTTGCGGGATTGCCGCCCCAGAAAGCTTTGAAAATGGGCTCCGGCATTTAGGGGCGCGCATCGAGCTCTCGCGTAAATTCGCTGACCACCACCGATACACTGAAGGCGAGCTCCAGAGCTTCCTTCAGCGCTGCGTGAAACGTGACGTGAGCGCGGTTGTGACTACCGAAAAGGACGCGGTTCGATTCCCGGCTGTCGGCCCATTACCGCTTCCGGTCTACTACTTGCGAGTCGAAATCGAGATCCTTCGAGGAGACGAGACCTGGGAACAATGCGTACAACGCATTTGCGCACCCCGCAGCCAGCAACGCCCGAGGCAGCTTGCCTATCTTTGAGCGCCCCTTTCACAATCCTAATTCTGCCAGTGACTTAAACAAAAATGCCCTGAACTTTGTCTAACGGGCACTTCATGCAATCGCGCCACACCAAGTTGAGAATAGGAATTGTCGGTGCCGGAAGTATCGTCAGGAAACGCCATCTCCCCGCACTGAATCAGATCGAAGACGTAAAGATTGTGGGTGTCTGCAATTCTAGCTACGAAAGCTCGGAAAAATTTTGTTCCGAATTTATTCCGGACGCGAAGCCTTATGCCAATTGGGCCGAATTGGTCGCTGAGGCGGACGTTGATATCATTTGGATCGGGACACCGCCTTACTTGCACGCCACGATTGCGGTTTCTGCACTCGAGGCCGGGAAACATGTGTTCTGTCAGGCGAGGATGGCGATGAATTTGACAGAAGCCGAAGAGATGTGCGCGGCTGTGCAGCGCCATCCGCATCTGGTCACTATGCTTTGTCCGCCGCCACACGGTTTGCGGGGAAGCCGATTGATCCAAAAACTGATGGCCGATGAATACGTCGGACGGCCGCACCACCTCCGTTTGCATAGTTTCACTGGAGATTACTTAGACCCCGACACACCCCCGCACTGGCGGCAACGGGATGAATATTCAGGTCTGAATGTCCTCACTCTTGGGATTTACGCGGAGGTCCTTCAACGCTGGTTCGGCCGCATCTCCAGCGTAGTGGCGCATCGGAAAACCATCACCCCATTGCGGCAGACCTATGAAGTCCGTATCCCGGACATGGTTACTGTCCTTTGCACATTTGCCAATGGCATGGAGGGCGTCCTGGAATTTAGCGGCATTGTCCCGTTCCCCGCTCCTGATCGATTAGAGCTCTACGGCAGCCGAGGAAGGTTGGTATACGATTTCTCAAAGGACGTGATAACCGGTGCGGAATTGGGCGATCCTGCACCGGCGCTGATCCCGATCCCGCCGGAACTGGAGCAAACCTGGCGCGTCGAAGCGGACTTCATTGCCGCCGTCCGGTCCCCGGGCGGGATCTTACCCCAACCCGGTTTCAATGAAGGCTTGGAGTACATGAAGGTGGTCCAGGCCGTCGCGGATTCCATCGATCAGGGACGGGAGATCGAGATCGTGTAGATCTGAAATCGTAATCGTCCTCGTCGTCGTCCTCGTTCTCGAAAGCTTGTGAACGCAGGACGAATGTATGGATACCCAGCGCCTCGGTGGTTTAAACACCACACATCTGCCCAACCCTTCGAGGACGAGGACGACGACGAAGGACGAGTACGATTTTGGTCCACATCGACCTTACTCCGGCGCAACGGCCGCCGGAACCATGATCGCGTCTCGCATCCCGTGGACGATCTTTTTGTCGGGCGGAACAATCGTCGCCAAAACTCCCCCCAGAACGACGTCCCGCGGAGAAACCACGAAGTAATAGGGACAAAGGCGAACCCTCCCTCGCAGAATCCGGATCTCCCCACTCTGCACATCCAAGTATTTCTGTTCGAGCAGCCCACCTCGATAGAACCGCTGCAAAATATATGGATTCGACGAAAAAGCGGCCAACGCCTTTTCGATTTGCTCCGCCCAAATGTGATGCGGCAAATCGGGCGCGATAAAAACGCCTCGGCTGCCCCAAGCCCGCTCGGAGAACCCGCTGATTTTGAGAACCAGCTCCCGTTGCTTTTGGCTGAATTCCTTGAGCTCATTCCAATCCTGAACCTCAAGACCCGGAATCACGGCATTATGCGGCAAAGGGGTCGGATCTAAAATCCACGTGTGGGGAAAGAATTGGCGTAACAATCGCCAGTGGCGATCACTTAGTTCACGCCGCCAGAACTGAGTCAACGGCCTCGACCAGAACAAACCAAACGCTAACTTTTCTTCCAAGAACGGTTTAAGTGGCGGTGTGACCTGCAGGTTGCCTTTCTGGATCCCGTCAAACAGCCGGTCTTTGTATCGTAGCTTTCCGAGATCGAACAGCTCGAAGAAACGATAGACCGGCACCTCTTGAGGAAATTCCCAATCCTCGGCACGAACCACTTGCCAGTCAGAGCTTCGCAGCGAGTGGAGCCGCTCCGCCAAAAATTGCATTTCCGGCCGATAGGTCGCTGACTCGTCGGATACTGCGATGACTCCTTTTGGGAAGATCCGTCCAAACCCGTCAACCATACCGTTGCGGGTGCCAATGACGTCGAATCCCAGGTCGCTGTACGTCCGATTCAGCCAGTCGGTCAGGCCGATACCGCCCGGAACTGAATCCAATTCGGTAATGGTCCAACCCTGCTCAGTGAGAATAATGTCCGGCCGAATCACAGCGGGTAGGACATCCGGGTTGGCGCGTGCCGCCCGAATAAGATCCGGAGGTTTCCCGGCTTCAAAGTATTCTTTGATCCAGGTCGGTTTCTTTCCCTTACAGCTTTGGAAATACAAATGATTGGTGGCTCGAACGAACTTAAACAGCCAGTGTCCGAGACGTTCTAGCTGGTCAACCACATCCGCCGAAAGGAGAAATGGCTCAGGAGAAACCAACCATTCTTTACCGGCAAAGAGACCGGTCGAAGGCATGCTTTGGAGAACAGCACGGGCCCGCTCCAGCTCGATAGAATTCAATGTGCTCTCGGCACTCACGCGAGTTTTTTTAAGGCTCGACGTACGAGCTCATCCGTCTCCAATTTCTCACCGGCATCGTGCACCTCGCGCAGCGCTTTTTGGGCCTCAACCTGTTTAAAACCGAGCGAAATTAATGCAAGCACTGCGTCATTCACTTTGCCGGCGCCATCTTGTCGCCCTGCAGCCGCCACTTCCCAGGCTGCAGCCACGCCGACTTTATCTTTAAGTTCTAGAACGATTCGTTCCGCAGTCTTCTTCCCGAGGCCGCTGATCCTGGCCAACGCTGCGATATCCTGGTGCACGACCGCAGACTTGAATTGGGAGACACTCATGCCGCTAAGCACTGCCAAGGCCAGCTTTGGGCCCACTCCGGTGACGTGTTGAAGTAACAAGCGAAACAGGTCTCTCTCCGCAGAACTCAGGAACCCGAACAGAAGATGCGCGTCCTCGCGTACTACCAAATGAGTCAGCAACCTTACCCGCTGACCCACCGGAGGCAGGTGCTCAAAACTGGAGAGTGGAATTTGCGCCGTGTAACCAACGCCATGTACAGAGACGATAACCTGAGTCGGCCAAGCTTCGGCTAGCTCACCATCCAGAAAAGCAATCATGTTGAGCTATAGAAGTACGCGGTCGCTCCCAAACTTCAAATCCCGACGAACAATAAGGGTTTGGATCGCTTCGTATTTGGCCGCTCGTACTCGTCGTCGTCCTCGTCCTCGAGAGCGGTTCTTGGCGGAGAGTCGTGTACTTCGCTCTAGGTGGTTTAGCCGATTCGACCTCACTCGTCGCTCGGACCTAACGCCGACGGAATGCGGAAGTCCAAAACTCCATCACGCCGCGCCACAAGATTCGAGGACGAGGACGACGACGAGTACGAGGACGAAACCTCGGAGCATTCTCGCCCTCTTGGTTCTCTCGCTCCAACTGACCCGCGTCATCCACGCAGAACCCGTCATCATTCTGGACCCCTACTTTTATCGAACGCCGGTATCGGAAGCCATCGAGGAGTCCACCAAAACGATTTTGGGTTACTACGATGAAACTGACGGCAAAGTCACACCGCTCCCGAGTCCTCCCCGCTCAACGATTTCTGATCTGCACACGTTAGCGGTCGCATACGCTCAATCCATTCTGAAACAAACGAGCCCGAAACTCATTCGTGACCGACATGGTGTCATTGTAGCCATCCGCATCGAAGGTCACGACCCGGCCTTCTCCTCCGTTGTTTTAACACCCGGCTTTACGGACCGCTTCGCGGACCTCTTAGGAAAGGATTGCCTCGTATGCGTCCCCAATCGCCAAACCGTTTTTCTGTTCCCGCGGTTGGGCAGTAACATGGAGCAATTCGCCATCCCCTTGCGGGGCATCTACCACAACAGCGTATGGCCAGTCTCAACCGAGCTTTTCGAGTCGCGGGGCGGCGCTCTTCGCTCGATCAGAGATTTTGAACCGGGTTAGAAGTGCGCTAGGGACACGGTGGTGCTCGTCTGCAAGTCCTTGGAAGATCGATGTTCAACGCGTCTAGCCGCTTAAAAAGCGGCGGAGCAGACATCTCGTCACCGATTAACAGTTAATAGTGCAAGTATGGAAATTATTGACGCAGATCGCCGACCTTGATATCAATCCCTTCGAAAATTACTGGAAACAAATTTGTTATTTGTAACCGTCTATTTTGTTAGTACCTCGCTGTCGATATAAATAGTTTTATGATATAATCCCACGTCTCGACCGCACCGACCCGCTTTTTTTCCATGAATGCCACGCTTGATGCCACACTGCATCTCGATCATTGGCGCATCATACGAAGTCGCATTTGGCTGGTAATCTTCGTTTTTCTTCTAACTCTCGGCGGCGCCGGGATCTTCACCTACTTACATCCGCAGAACTATATCGCGTCTGCAACGATCAGCATCCAAACGGGCAGGAGTCAGCAGCCAGTCGTGCAGGGTGCGACCACTGAGTCAACGGAGGATCTGAATCTCGACGCGAGCCAACTCCAAGCCGCTTTCAGCCATGAAGTGCTAGATCCGGTCATTCAGCGGTTCGATCTACGGACGAAATGGTCACAAAACGGCGAGAGCCTTTCGTTAGCAAGCGTCTACGACAAACTGAGCCGCATGGTCGTCTTGGACGTAGTAGCGCCGCACTTCATCCGGATCAACGTCCAAGACAGGAGTCCGCAAGAGGCAACCCTGCTCGCCAATGCCATCGCTCAAGAATATGTCAATCAGCAGACTTCACAGCAGCAGGCGACGGCCGAAAAGGCAGCGGACCAAGTACAGAACGAGATACGACTGAAGGAGACTACTGTCAGTAACCTGTTCGCCGAGGCATCCCGTCTAAGAACTGCGGCCGGCTACGTAGATCCGAACCCGGATAGTAACGACACGTCCTTGCGGGCAGAAGAATCAACAACTCCGACTAGCGAGGATAAGGTCAATGAAATCCAGGCAAACATTGCGAACCTCAAAAGCCGGCTGGATGCGCTTGATCACTTGAAGTCCGACAATTTGGCGCAGTCAGTGGGTCTGTTGAATTTGAACGACCCGGTGCTCGAGCAGAAGCTGCCGCTTTATCAAAATGCTTTGGTAGAAAAGGGTCGCCTGGTGAGCGCCGGGCTTGGTCACAACCATCCCGACGTGCGAACTATTCAGGGGCAAATTGATGCGATCGAAGAACAAATACATCAGGAGATCGCCAATATTAGAAAAGGGTTATCTGCTCAACTAGCCGCCGCTCAGGAAAATTTGGTCACCATTGAGACAAACGAGAGTGCAAACCAAAACGGACCAAAGAGAAAAGAAGCCAACGCTCAATACCTTGAGACAAAACAACGCTACAATTTGGCGCAGGCAGCCCTGGCAACCGCAAAAGCCAAGCTGGAGTCCGTGACCACCGAGACTGCGAAACAGCCTAAGCCCGCGGTGATGGGCAATCCAGCAGCAACCGCTTCGAGAACAGGGGGCACAAGCAATTCTCTCATTCTTCTGGTTGGCGGAGCGATGGGCCTGCTGCTTGGGTTCCTGTTGGCGTTGCTGGCCGGGGCTTTGGATAGGAGCATTAAAACGCCAAAAGAGGTTGAGAAACGCCTTGGCCTTCCGCTGCTGGCAGTAGTCCCGAAACCTAAGGGCGAGGCACCGGGGATTGCTTGGCATGATCCGAATGACGAGGCATATCAAGCACTTAAGACGAACGTCCAGGCGGCGCGCCAGAGAGTCGCCGCTTCTGTCCTGGCGGTGGTCGGCAGCGGATCCGGTACGGGTAGATCAATGACGACAGCGAAGTTGGCAACGGCTTACGCGGCCAGCGGGCAACAAACTTTGGTTATCGATGCCGATCTGCTCCGTCCCACTCAACATAAGTTTTTCGGACTCGATAACGGAGTCGGTCTCAGCGATTACGTGCGCGGGGAAAAGCCTTTCGACGAAATCATTCGGGATACCGGTACCCCAAACTTATTTGTTATTACCAGCGGCTCGAGCTCATCGCCAACCGGCGCGATGAAGCTATTTGGCTCACTGAAATGCGTCGAATTGGTCAACAACGCGAAGGAGTGGTTTGACGTGGTAATCTTTGATTGTCCGCCACTCCGGCAATCAGACGGTTCCCTGGTAATTTGCGGGCTAGCGGAAGCGGCCGTTATTGTAGCCCAATACCGCCGGTCTCCTCGTTCAAAGGTAATTAAAACGAAGGATGCTTTGCACAATCTTGGTACCAAAGTACTAGGCGTCGTGTTGAACAGCGCCTACATGAAACGCCGAAAAAAGAAACTGTTTCCCCATGTAGCTGTCCGTGAAAGGCCGAGGGAGGAACTAGCAGCCGAGTTTCAAGCTGCTTCAAACCGACTACATGGAGATGACGCTTATTAGGTGTTTATGCTCCGCTCTTCTGGGTACCTTGCTTTTATCGGCTTCGTTCCCCGCCTCGGCTGAAGAATTCCTTCTGCGTCCGAGTGATACCATCCAACTCAAAATTACGGGTGTTCCGGCTAACGACGCCAAGGCTGTCACCGGTGAATATGTGATCGACGGGCAAGGCTATATCAGCCTGCCGAACCTGGGACGAATCAAGATTGCCGGGCTGACGTTAAGCGCAGCTCAGACAGTGGTCGAAAGCGGCTATCGATCTCACGACATCTATACTAGGCCGACAATCATGATCACGATGGGAACGGTGCATCGCTGGGTCAACGTCGGTGGGGCAGTGAAAACTCCAGAAAAGATCGCTTACAAGCCCGACTTAACCGTCTTAAACAGTATCGATTCTGCCGGCGGTTTTTCGTCCTCTGCAGATCAGGAAAAAGTACGGCTTGTGCGGGCCGATGAGGTAATGATCATCGACACCAAGAAGATCCGGGCCAATCCGTCGCTCGATATTCCTTTAGAACCCGGCGACCGCGTCGAGGTCCCGCGGGAGGAAACTCCGTTGGTTGGTGGGAGGAATTAAGCAGGAGCCCGGAGCCAGAATCCAGAAGCTAGGAGAGGCGTCGCTACAAGAATCGTCCTCGTACTCGTCGTCGTCATCGTCCTCGATCGGTTTCAGGAGCGTGATGTGTGATACCCAGCGTCCGGAGGGGAGCCGCTTTGTAACTCGGCAGCTATATCGGCTCGCAGCAAGCGGCTCCCGGGAACGTTTCCTCGCGTCGCAACTCTATCGGCAGCATCGGGTAGACGGACCGAAGGAGAACGGCGCTTGGCGTAACTCACGCTGGGCAGTCAACAATCACACGCTACGAAGCCATTCGAGAACGAGGACGACGACGAGTACGAGAACGATTACGATTCTCGCAGCGACGCCTCTCCTGGCTCCTGGATTCTGGCTCCTTCAAGCATCACTTACCAGATCCCGATTCTTGGCCAGATACGAGAGGCCGGAGAAAAGAGTCAATATGACTGCGACCGAAAGTACGATGGTCCCGACCTCAGAAGCGATGGTTTCGGCGGTGGGAGAAAGGTGAACCCAGGAAGCCTCGTTAATACTTTTCAAAAGGAGGTAATAAACGACGGTCACCATCTGCCACACGGTTTTGTGTTTACCCAGGCGTTCGGCGGGGAGTGTTCTGCCTCGGGAAACGCCGATCAAGCGAAGGCCGGTAATCAGAAATTCTCGGCTCACGATGATGATGACTGTCCAGGCAGGGATGTCCTTGGTTGCCACCAAACAGATAAAAGCCGACACAATCATTATCTTGTCGACCAGCGGATCCATCAATTGACCGAAAACGGTCACTAGCTGATATCGGCGGGCAATATAGCCATCGGCGTAATCGGTAAAGCTGGCTGCGAGGAACAAGAGTAGCGCGATGCTCTTGCTCCAATGCCAGTCCACGCTCAGCAGCCAAACAAAAGGGAATACTAAACCCAGCCGCCAAAGAGTGAGCTGATTTGGCAAATTCATGCCGAGTGCGTTTTTGCCGGAATCGGATGTTTCCAAATGGGCACTCGAGCCTTTAGCAGCTCTACCAGCTGCTGGCTGCCTGCGAACGCGGCCCCGCGATGACGAGCGCTAACTCGGACAAAGAGCGAGGCTTCCCCAGCGGGCACAAAACCAATTCGATGGTGGACAATAACAGATCCTAAAGAAAATTTTTGAGCCGTCTCCTCGGAAATTCGTCCGAGCTCAGCTTCCGCCATCTCCACAAAGGCCTCGTATTCGAGACCTGAGATGGTTGCGTCGTTCTCATTTTCTCGGACCACTCCAAAGAAATCCACCACTGCCCCATGCTCGGTCGAAAAAACGCAAGGCAAGGCAAGCAAAGGCTCCCGCGTAACTTTGACCTCGCATCGGTGCATGACAGCATTTTACGCCGGTCTTGCGCATATTTGCAAAGCCAGTTAGAGGCGTTGTCGAATCGAAGAATGCGGCTCCCTCCGATCTGGATGATGGCGCGCGATCGATGGATCCGCTACTTCCTCCCCCACTTGCACAACGAATCCGGCTAGCGTACTGCCATTTGTTCCTGCTTGTCCGATGTAGCCGCCTAGCTGGTCCGACCTCGCTTCCCGGATTTCTAAAACGACGGAGGCGAAGTCTGGAGTTTCAGACGACGAGGCGAAGTCGGAGTGTAAAAGGTTCGCGCTGATAAACCTAGAATTTCCCAATATGACAAACACATCTGACATCGGCCTCGTTGGCCTCGCGGTAATGGGGGAAAACCTCGTTCTGAACATGGAGAGCAAAGGGTTTTCGGTTTCCATCTACAACCGGACGACTGAGGTCACCGATAAATTCGCGGCGGGACGAGCCAAGGGGAAACGCATCGTTGCCACTCACTCCATCGAAGAATTTGTGAAGAGCCTTGCCCGCCCCCGCAAGGTGATGATCATGGTGAAAGCCGGAGCAGCCGTTGACGCGGTCATCGATCAACTGCTGCCGCACTTAGAGCAGGGTGACGTGATTATCGATGGCGGGAATTCGCTTTTTACCGACACCCAGCGGCGGGACAAGGCGCTGACCGGCAAAGGATTCCATTTTCTCGGCATGGGTGTCTCCGGAGGAGAAGAAGGCGCGCTCAAAGGACCGTCGCTGATGCCAGGCGGTTCCAAAGACGCGTGGGAAATTGTGGCCCCGATCTTTCAAAAAGTTGCCGCTCAGGTCGATGGGGAAGCCTGCTGCCGTTACATGGGACCGGACGGGGCGGGACATTACGTAAAGATGGTGCACAACGGCATCGAATACGGCGATATGCAGCTGATCTGCGAGGCCTACGCCATACTCCGTGACCTACTTGGGGTGACGCCTCCTGAGTTACATGACATTTTCTCGGAATGGAATCGCGGTGACCTGGACAGTTTCCTGATCGAAATCACCGCCAACATTTTTACCAAAAAAGACCCTGACACGGGCAAGGCGTTAGTCGACGTCATCCTGGACAAGGCGGGACAGAAGGGAACCGGCCGCTGGACACTGCAGTCCGCGATCGAACAAGCAGTGGTTGTTTCGACCATCAATGCGGCCGTAGAAGCACGCGTCTTGTCCGCTATGAAAGATCAGCGGGTGCGCGCCTCGAAACAGTTACCAGCCCCAGCTAAATTCAATTACACAGGCGATCGCCAGGCTTTGATTGACGCAGTGCGCGATGCTCTCTACGCGTCAAAAATCATTTCCTACGCCCAAGGATTTACCCTGTTCGAAGCCGCCGGCAAACAGTTCAACTGGAGCCTGCACTACGGAGACATCGCCACCATCTGGCGAGGAGGTTGCATCATCCGAGCAAAATTCCTGAACCGGATCAAAGAAGCATTCGATCGGGAGCCCAATCTGGAGAACCTGATGCTGGATGCGTTCTTTAAAGGAGTGCTGACCAACGCCCAAGCCAATTGGCGTACCGCGGTCTCGTTGGCGATCCAAGCTGGTGTTGCCGTTCCCGCCTTTAGCGCCTCTCTGGCCTATTTCGACAGCTATCGGCAAGAACGTTTGCCGGCCAATCTGTTACAGGCTCAACGCGATTATTTCGGCGCACATACTTACGAACGCACGGACAAACCCGGCGTATTCCACACCGAATGGCTTAAGATCTAATACCGGAATAGCCGCAAAAGAGCGCAAAGAGCGCAAAGAACGCAAAAAAAAGAGACGCTGAAGGGGAAGGCGACAACGAAGCCCAGTTAACGCATGCAACTGATCGACGGAAAAGCAATCGGCGAGAAGATTAACGAAGAGACGAAGCGCAAAACCGAGAATCTGAAACGACACGGCGTAGTCCCAGGGTTAGCCGTTGTGTTGGTCGGAAACGATCCGGCTTCGGTCTCTTACGTCCGTAGCAAAGACCGCATCTCCCAAGATCTTGGGTTCCACTCCCAGAAGATCGAACTGCCCGAAGTAACCAGTGAGGCGGACCTGCTTCAAATCGTGAAAGAGTTAAACGCCGATTCGCAAATCCATGGGATCCTGGTGCAGTCGCCTCTCCCAAAGCAGATCGACGAATCAAAAATCACGCTAGCGCTGGACCCGGCAAAGGATGTGGATGGATTCCATCCCATCAATGTAGGCAAACTTGCGATCGGGGATCCCTCCGGGATCGTTCCCTGCACTCCCTTAGGCTGCCAAAGGTTGCTGCTCGAGATTGGTGCGAACATTGCAGGCAGCCGGGTCGTGATCCTCGGTCGAAGTATGTTAGTCGGGAAGCCGCTCGCTTTCTTGCTGATGGCTAAAGGACCGGGAGGCGACGCTACCGTTACCGTCGTCCATTCGCGAAGCCGGGATCTCGTTGAGATTTGCTCATCTGCAGAAATTCTAATCGCCGCGATGGGGCAACCCGGTTTTGTAAAAAAAGAGCACGTTCGTGAGGGGGCTATCGTGATTGATGTGGGCACGACTCGGGTTGAGGACCCCACCCGAAAAAAAGGATTCCGGCTCGCCGGCGACGTCGATTTCGATGAAGTCGCTCCAAAAACCCGCGCGATTACACCAGTCCCGGGCGGGGTTGGACCGATGACGATCGCGATGCTGATGCAGAACACCCTGAAGGCCTGCCAGCAGCAGACGGGACTTTTCGTATAGCGCGGAAACCAGCGAAACTGGATAGTCAAACAGAAGGAGCCAGGAGCCAGAATCCAGGAGTCAGAAGGGCAAAGATCGGTCCCTCCTGACTCCTGAATTCTGACTCCTGGCTCTAACTCCTTGAACTCCTTGAACTCCTGCACTCCTATTTCATAGATGCATAGCTTCCGTTATCGTGACAACCGGCTCTTCTGTGAGGATTCCGATCTGGCTCAGATCGCTGAGACTTACGGGACGCCACTCTATGTTTACAGCCAGCATACCGTGCTGGACCATTTCCAGCGGCTGAACGCTGCCCTTAAGGGTCTTGATCACGAGATCTGCTATGCCGTAAAGGCCAACTCAAATCTCAACTTACTACGTCTCTTAGCTAACGCCGGCGCGGGATTTGATATCGTCTCGGGAGGTGAACTCTACAAAGTTCTCAGCAGTGGCGGGTCCGCTTCTAAATGCACTTTTGCCGGTGTTGGTAAGACCCGCGAAGAGATCGCCTACGCGCTCCACAACGAAGTCTTAAGTTTCAACATTGAGTCTGAGGAAGAGTTGCTGGCAATTCAGGAGGTAGCCAAATCCCTCGGAAAGACTGCGCCCGTCGCGATTAGAGTGAATCCGGATGTCGATGCCGCAACTCACAAATATATTTCAACCGGCAAAAGCCAGAACAAGTTCGGAATCGGTTTGGATCGAATCGAAGCCGTATACGAACTGGCCGCAGGGTTAAGTCACGTAAAGATCGTCGGTATCCAAACCCACATCGGTTCTCAGATCAGGGAAAGCAAACCATTCGTCGAAGCCCTGCAAAAGCTGGTTCCGCTGGTAAAGCGGCTCCGCGACCGTTATGGGATAGAATTCTTCAGCATTGGCGGAGGCATTGGCATTGTCTATCAAGGGTCGCTGGAAAGCGGCCGCGAAGAATGGTGGTCAGACGAGACGACCAAACAGGGTATGACCATTGGAGAGTATGTGACCGCCGTCGGGCCGCTGCTGGAAGACATTGGCGTTCGGGTACTGCTCGAGCCTGGTCGCTTCTTGGTTGGCAATGCCGGCATCCTGCTTTGTCGGGTGCTATACATAAAAGAAACGCCAGCCAAACGATTCGTTATCGTCGACGCTGGAATGAATGACCTTATCCGGCCCGCCTTATACGATGGGTTCCACGAAATCGTCGCGGTTGAACGGAACCCTAAGTTAGATCCGATCGTCGCCGATGTAGTCGGCCCCGTCTGCGAGAGCGGAGACTTTTTTGCTCTGGATCGCAAGATCGCCGGCTGCCGATCCGGCGACCTACTCGCGGTAATGAGCGCCGGCGCCTATGGATTCGCTATGGCGTCGAATTACAATTCTCGTCCATTGCCGGCCGAAGTCCTTGTCGACGGCAACAGCGCTCAACTAATCCGCCGGCGCCAGAATTATGCCGATTTGGTGGAGTTCGAGCTGGGTGTTGATGAAGATTAAGCAAGTTCCTTAAACGGTTGAAGACTTTGAGACCGGCGCAGTGCGGATATAGTCACGCAAAAAACAACCCGTTGATTTAGCGATTGGCTTTCTCCAGCCGCTTTTTCAGATCCGAAAGCGCTGTGAGGCGCGGCTTTTCGAACTTGGCTATCCAGCGCTCGTAGATCTCCTGTAGTGGTACCGGATTTAGAAAGTGCAGTTTTTCGCGGCCGCGCCGCACAGTGGCGACGAGGTTTGCCGTCTCCAACAGTTCCAGGTGCTGCGTTACACCCTGCCGCGTCATCTCCAGGTGCTCACACAGCTCGTTGAGTGTGCGGCCGTCGTGTGCATGCAGCAGGTCCAGCAGTTTGCGCCGGCTCGGATCGGCCAGCGCCTTGAACAGCAAATCAGGGTCGTGGCGCTCTGCCATCTGATATACGCAAGTAGCTACCTGCGTAACGATAGGCAAGTCGCGGCTTGCATGTCAAGCATCGGTTATTCCCTTCCAGAATTGGCGCTCTCACCCGGATACGGTTCGTTCAGAACGGGGGAGCCGGTCTCGAGCAGGGACTTCAGGTTGGAAATCACCTTTGGCCAGCCGCCAGACACCGCGACGATGAATTTCGAAGGTTCGCGATCGATGGTGTGGGTAATGGAGAGCTTGACCGCCGGTCCGCTGGCTTCCAGTTCTATCGTGCAGCGTGACTCCCCCTCGGCCTTGAGCTCGGGCTTGTTCTGATGCTGCCAGCGAATCACTAACCGCTTTGGTGGCTCGGCCTCTACGATCTCGCCGTCGTCGACAATGCGGCCGTCGGGGTACAACATTTTCCAGGAGGATCCCGGCGTCCATTGGCTTTCACAGTGAATTCCGAACCAATACTGCTTCATGAATTCCACATCGTCGGTCAGAGCTGACCACAGCTTTTCCGGCGTGGTCCGGATATAGGTCACATAAACAAAGGTCGATTTCGTCATTAGCTTTCTCCAGTAGGTTTTGAAATACGCAAGTAATTACTTGCCTAAAATAGGCAAGTTACTCCTTGCATGTCAAGCGCTTCGTCAGCCAGAAAGATTTCGGTCCTACAGATCAGATCAGCGCGTTTCCCACTTCCGACCTAACTTGTCCCAAAACTGAAACGGCCATTCCTCCGCCTCAGCCTTTCTCAAATAGGGCCCATTCCGGCTAAGGCCTCCTTTTCGCCGGACTACCTACGCGCCAGACCGTTCGTCCTGCCTGAGAACACTTTGGCATCAGCGCTGCTTAATAGGTGTTCGAGAAGCAAAACTCTCAAACAACTAATCAGAAAACACGCATACAAAATGAAAAAACTCCTCTTAACACTTACTATGGCCGCCGGAGGTCTTGGTGGTTTAGTGACTTCCGCCCAAGCTCACCCGGGCTACCACTGTGGATACCATTACGGTTGCGGATATCACTACTGCTATAATGGCGGCCACTACGGTTATTGGTACTGGCACAACGGTTGCCGTTTCTGGCAGGTAGTAGTCGTGCCGGGACCGTTTCCTCCTCCCTGCCCCTAACTAAGTTCACAGTTTGCCGTTCACGGTTCGCAGTTCCCGGTTCGGCTCCTCGTTAACGCAGTCTGATAGTTAGTACATCATTAGCTGTAACGCCCCTACCACTGTTTCACGAGCCGCCGAGGCCCCGACGGCTGACTGTGAACTGCGAACCGTGAACAGTGAACGGCGAACCGTTAGCCCTTAACCGTTACCTTCTCCGGAAGATAGTTCAGGTTCGGTCCTAACCAGCGTTCCAGTTCTTCCAACGGCATCGCTTTTCGAACCTGGTAATCCAGCACTTGATCGCGGTCGATCTTGCCCACGCCAAAATATTTGGCTTCAGGATGCGCAAAATAAAGACCGCTTACCGATGCTCCCGGCCACATGGCAAAGCTCTCTGTGAGCTGGATGCCGGTGTTCTTTTCGGCCTGCAACAGCTCGAATAAAGTCGCTTTCTCGGTGTGGTCAGGGCAAGCCGGGTAACCTGCAGCCGGTCTGATGCCGCGATATTTTTCCTGAATCAGATCTTCTTTAGTTAGATGCTCCGTTAGGCCGTAGCCCCACTCACGGCGAACGCGTTCATGTAAATATTCGGCAAACGCTTCCGCTAAGCGATCGGCCAGCGCTTTGGTCATGATCGCGTTGTAATCGTCGTGATCTTCTTCGAACTGGCGAGCTAATTTATCGGCTTGATGCCCGCCGGTAACCGCGAACGCACCGATATAGTCAGGCCTCCCCTTCGGCGCGATATAGTCAGCTAGACAATGGTTAAATTGATCCGCCGGTTTTTGCATCTGCTGCCGTAACTGGTGAAAGGTCGCTAAGATGCCGGAACGGGTTTCGTCCGGGTAAACTTCGATGTCGTCACCGACACTGTTTGCCGGCCAGACGCCGTAGACACCTTTTGCGACTAACAACCGGCTGTTTACAATGTCCTGAAGCAGTTTCTGGGCGTCCTCATAAAGCTGGCGAGCTTGTTCTCCGACATTCGGATCGTCGAAAATCTTTGGGAAACGGCCTCTGAGTTCCCAAGTGTGGAAAAAGGGAGACCAATCAATGTACGGCACCAGTTCGTCTAACGATTGGTTAGCAATCACCTGAACTCCGAGAACGCTCGGTTTATCGATGGGTGTAGTTTCCCAATCGAAGACCGGTTTCCGGTTACGAGCTTCCTCGATAGTCAGCAACTGCTTTTGTGCTGTCCGACGATGGAACTCTTCCCGGAGGTGATCCTGCTCTTTCTGGTTCTTACTAACGAACTCCCGCCGCAAGTCCTGACTGATCAGCGAACCGACCACGCCCACCGCGCGGGAAGCATCCAAAACGTGGATCGTGGGACCGCTATAGCGCGGAGCGATTTTTACCGCCGTATGCGCTTTGCTGGTGGTTGCCCCACCAATCAACAACGGCATGGTGTACCCAAGCCGCTCCATTTCCTGAGCCACATGCGCCATCTCGTCCAAAGACGGCGTGATAAGACCGCTGAGGCCGATAATATCGGCGTGCTCGGCTTGGGCAGCCTCGAAGATTTTTTCAGCGGGTACCATCACCCCCAGGTCTTTCACCTCGAAATTGTTACAGGCTAACACCACGCCAACGATGTTCTTGCCGATATCGTGAACATCCCCTTTCACGGTGGCCAGCACGACTTTCCCCTGCGAGCGGTGAGTCGGCGAGCTGGCGCGTTCCGCTTCCATGTAAGGCAGCAGGTAAGCCACCGACTTCTTCATTACTCGAGCGCTTTTCACCACCTGTGGCAAAAACATTTTTCCGGCGCCGAATAAGTCGCCTACCACGCTCATTCCGCTCATCAATGGGCCTTCAATCACCGAGAGCGGTTTCCCGTATTTTTGCAGGGCCTCGGCGGTATCATCATCGATGTATTCGACAATCCCTTTGATCAGCGCGTGAGAAAGCCGCTCTTCAACCGAGGCTGAACGCCAGGCTTCATCTTTGACTTGTGCTTTCCCGCTGCTTTTAACCTGTTCCGCGTACTCAACCAAGCTTTCGGTAGCATCTTTCCGGCGGTTTAAGAGGACGTCTTCAACCAACCCCAATAGCTCCGGCTTGATCTCCTCGTACACAGCGAGTTGGCCGGCGTTCACAATCCCCATGTCCAAGCCGGCCGCAATGGCATGGTATAAAAAGGCGGCGTGGATCGCCTCGCGTACCGCGTTATTTCCGCGGAACGAGAATGAAATATTGCTAACACCGCCGCTCACCCGGCAATGAGGCAAATTTTGTTTTATCCATCTCGTCGCTTCGATAAACGCAATCGCGTATCCCGCATGTTCTTCGATACCGGTGCCGACGGTCAGAATGTTCGGATCGAAAATGATATCCTGCGGTGGAAACCCGACTTCTTCCGTAAGAATCCGATAAGCGCGGGAGCAGATCTCGATCTTGCGAGCCACCGTGTCCGCTTGGCCGGTCTCGTCAAACGCCATCACCACCACCGCGGCTCCGTACCGCCGAATAATCTGGGCTTGGCTCCGAAACTTTTCTTCGCCTTCCTTCAGGCTGATCGAATTTACTATCCCTTTTCCCTGAATCGATTGGAGTCCGGCTTCAAGAACGCTCCATTTGGAACTGTCGACCATCACCGGCACCCGAGAGATATCCGGTTCGGCAGCCACCAGGTTCAAAAACTTCCTCATGGATGCTTCCGAATCGATCATCCCTTCATCCATATTGATGTCGATAATGTTGGCTCCCCCCTCAACCTGTTGCCGGGCGACTGCTAACGCCCCTTCAAAATCACCGCTGAGAATCAACTTCGAGAACTTAGGTGAACCCGTGATGTTGGTACGTTCACCAACCATGGTGAATCCGATCCCGAACGTGTAGGGCTCCAGTCCACTGAGCTGAGTACTAGCTTCTAACTTGGGCAACGGTCGCGGCGGTAACCCGGCGACGGCGTTTGCCAGCATCTCGATATGCGCCGGTGTGGTGCCACAACAGCCACCAACAATGTTCAGCCAACCGAGCTCCGCCCATTCCTTCAACTGGGGAGCCAGCGATTCCGGCGTTTCCGGAAAACCCGTTGGTGACAACGGATCCGGGAGACCCGCGTTGGGATAACAGGAGACATAGATCGGGGCAATCCGAGCGAGTTCCTCGATATAAGGACGCAGTTCTTTCGGACCAAGCGCGCAGTTCAACCCAACGCTGAGGAGTGGTGCGTGCGAGATTGAGATCCAAAAAGCTTCGGTCGTTTGTCCGGTCAAAGTCCGCCCGCTGGCGTCCGTGATCGTGCCGGAGGCCATCACCGGGACTCGAAACCCGAGCTCGGCAAAGAGTTCTTCGATCGCAAACAGCGCCGCTTTCAGATTCAGGGTATCAAAAGTCGTCTCGACCAAAAGGAGATCGGCTCCTCCTTCGATCAACGATCTGGCTTGTTCCGCATAGGCGCCCTTGACTTGCGCCCAGGTTACTTCGCGTTTGCCGGGGTCGTTCACGTCCCGGGAGATCGACAACGTCCGATTCAGTGGACCAATAGAACCCGCCACGTACCGGCGACGTCCCGGCTCTTTGGCCATCACCTCACGAACCGCGTCTTTAGCCAGCTTTGCTCCCGCCAGATTGATGTCGGGCACATAGCGCTCAAGCGCAAAGTCCGACTGC